>SDBT01002075.1_pt1 | contig 35906 bp, 20 predicted proteins | sample 2277101 | NCBI WGS metagenome assembly SDBT01 (sample SAMN10404973, study PRJNA504765) | marine sediment metagenome | isolation source: marine sediment core GS10_PC15, 103 cmbsf | place: Arctic Ocean: Southern Knipovich Ridge | collected 2010 | reverse complement strand
GCCATGGCCCCCCTGGCCGAGCCGAAGCTGACGGATGCGGACAACTAGCTCGCCGTTCAAGGCTTGGGCGTCACGATCAGCCTGCAGGTCGAGACCGGCGATCCGTTCCACGAGAAGTACCCGTACCCGTGCCCGTACCCCTGCTCCTGTACATCGAAATGGAGGTCGTGGTTTCCTGTCTGGACGGGGGCCGGGAAGCTCATGCGCACCGCCGTTGCCTGGCCGGGCTGGAGGTCGCGCTTGGGCAGAAGGATAACGCGGAACCTGACGGGGAACTCGTCGGTCTTCATATCGCCGAAGAACGCTACGACTTCGTACTTACCATCCGGCAGGGCGAAGGGGATGGTGTAGTGCGAGCGGTTGATGACCTTCGGCTCCAGATCCACCCGCTGGCCGGGTGCGAGGCGGAGGACCTGCGGCACGACGATCTGGATGCGGTAGTAGTGGGGGTAGTACTCCGTTAGCGCCCAGTGCTTGAACTGCTCCCATCCGTTGGTTCCGAGGCCCTTGTCCCGGCAATACGCCTCGTAACGCAGGAACATGCCCACAATGTGATCGGGGTTGTTGTCAAAGTGCAGATACCGTATGGAAAGCTGCCTGCACGCTTCGGCGTAGCTCGAGCCTCCCACGGCCATCGCTGCCAGGACCGACGCCGCGCCCGCACGGTTCACGCCGCTGCGGCAGTAAAGCAGGATGGGACGCGGGGCGGTTTCGAGCGCGTCGATCAGCCTTCGCAGGTGGGGCGACGCCGGGTGACAGCCGCGCCGACAGGCGAACGTCGATCAGGTTCAGACCTACCTTCCTTGCACCTTCCCGGGTGGGACGGTCCGGGGAATCCTTATGCCGCTTGGTTCCGCGGAGATTGATGACGGTCTTCAGGCCGTATTCACGCTTCCACGCCGCCAAGTCGTCGTAGGACGGCTGGGCCGACCGGTAGACCTGGCCCTGGATGACGGTTCGGAAGTTGCGGTGCAGCGTGAAAACGTAGAGGTAGTAACCGCCCGCTACCGCCGCCGGCAGAAGGATTATGGCGGCCAGCCGGCGGATCCACCGGCGCCTGACTCGTGTGCCTTCTGGTTTGCCCGATGTGCCGGACAGGATAGCGTCCTCCTCTCAGGAAACAGTTTCGGGAGCATTGATTCTGCCGGCGGCGTGAGCCCACGCAAGCCGCGAGCGGCGATTCTCAAACCCGGACAAGGTGCTTGCGAAAGCCCGCGGGAGGTGTTCCGATAGACCGGCGAAAGGAGTGAACATGACAATCGCAATCCGAGCAGCGTGTTTCCTGGCCGTTTGCGCAATGGCGGCCGCCATAATCGCGCAGGCACACGGCGCTGAGACGCCGGCAGCGAAGGAACGAAAGCAAGTGGCCGCCGACAAGCCCCAGCCGCGCGGATACAGCATTCCACTGATCGACCTGAACGCCCAGACGAAGCGGCAGGTGGTAGTCGATCGCGAGAAGGGCCAGTACCTCGGGCACCCGACGACGGTGCTGCTGGAAGACAACAAGACCATGATCTGCGTCTACCCCAAGGGGCACGGGCGAGGGGCTATCGTCATGAAGCGCAGCAGCGACGCCGGCAAGACGTGGTCAAAGCGCCTGCCCACGCCCAAGACCTGGGCTACCTCCAAGGAGGTGCCCACGATCCACCGCGTTGTCGACGCGAAGGGCAAGAAGCGGCTTATCATGTTCTCGGGCCTGTACCCGTGCCGGATGGCCGTCTCCGAGGATGACGGCGCCACGTGGAGCGAGCTGAAACCCATCGGCGAGTGGGGGGGGATCGTCTGCATGGGCAGCGTGGTGACGCTGAAGAGGGCGGGACACTACATGGCCATGTTCCATGATGACGGGCGGTTCTTCGCCAAGGGCGGCAAGAGGACGAAGACCATGACGCTCTACAAGATCTTTTCCACCGACGGCGGGCTGACGTGGTCTTCTCCCGAGACGATCTTCAAGAGAAGCGACGTGCATCTCTGCGAGCCGGGTGTCATCCGCTCGCCGGACGGCAAGCAGATGGCGGCGCTGCTCCGCGAGAACAGGCGCGTCCGAAACTCGTACGTGGTCTTCTCCGACGACGAGGGCAAGACGTGGACCAAGCCGCGCGAGCTGCCCGGCGCCCTTACCGGCGACAGGCACACCGGCAGGTACGCCCCCGACGGGCGCCTGTTCATCTCGTTCCGAGACACCACCCACGAAAGCCCAACCAAGGGCGACTGGGTCGGCTGGGTCGGCAAGTACGAGGACATCGCAAGAGGCCGCGAGGGGCAGTACCGCATCCGCCTGAAGGACAACCACCGAGGCGGCGACTGCGCCTATCCCGCCGTGGAGCTCCTGCCCGACGGGACGTTCGTAACGACCACTTACGGCCACTGGGTCAAAGGCCAGGCGCCGTACATCCTCAGCGTGCGGTTCAAGCTAAGTGAGATCGATGAGCTGGCAAAGAAGAGCCGCAAATAGCGGCTAGTCGACACGTAAGAGGCATGTCAGTCGAATGCTTTTCCAGGGGGCAATCAGCATCGCCCGCGGCCGGACAGCTTGCATAGGAGAAGAACATTCGCTGTAATGGCCCAATTCGTGCCAGATAGGCGCCGAATCAGGCCCCCAAGAGAAGGAGAGTATCCATGAGGCGTTATTTGCGTATCGCGAGTGTCGTTGTCGTCTTCGTTGTGGCCGTTGGCGCGCCGGCCTTGGCTGAGGTCAAGCTTCCGGCCGTCATTGGCAACAACATGGTCCTCCAGCGCGACGTCGAGCTGCCCATCTGGGGATGGGCCGAGCCGGACGAGAAGGTAACGGTGCGTCTGGGCAAGGCCGAGGCGTCGGCCACGGCGGACAAGGACGGGAAGTGGCGAGTTTCTCTGCCGGCCGTGAAGTACGTGCCCAAACAGCCCGCGCTGACCATGACCGTGCAAGGAAAGAACAAAATCGAGTTGAAGAACATCCTGATCGGTGAGGTCTGGGTGGGCTCGGGCCAGTCGAACATGCAGTGGCAACTGCGGAGCACCAACGGCGCCAAGGAAGCCATCGCCAAGGCAGACCTGCCCAATATCCGCCTGTTCCACGTGCCCAATGTTAAGGCGGAGACCCCGGCCAAAGACGTCAAGGCCGCGTGGAAAGCCTGTTCGCCCAAGACCGCGCCGGCCTTCTCCGCGGTGCTGTTCTACTTCGGCCGGCGGCTGAACGAGGAGCTCAAGATGCCCATGGGGCTTATCAACAGCTCCTGGGGCGGGTCGGCCATCGAGCCGTGGACCGTCGCCCACGCCGGCCAGAAGGCCAACGGCCGCATGTACAACGCCATGATCGCCCCGCTCCAGCCCTTTGCCGTTCGCGGGGCCATCTGGTACCAGGGCGAGACCAACGTCATGCGCAAGAACGGGTGGAAGTACTATGGCAAGACGAAGGCCCTCATCGAGGGCTGGCGGAAGACGTGGGACAACGAGAAGCTCTCGTTCTATTCTGTGCAGATCGCGCCCTGGCGCGGATACGCTCCCGGGCAGTTGCCGGCCCTGTGGGAAGCCCAGGTGGGCAGCGTGAAGATTCCCGGCACGGGCTTGGCCGTCATCACCGACCTGGTCGACAACATCGGGGACATTCACCCGCGCAAGAAGCTGCCTGTGGGCAACCGGCTGGCGCTGTGGGCGCTGGCGAAGGACTACGGCAAGAAGGAGATCGTTTACTCCGGGCCGCTGTATGTGTCCATGAAGGTCGACGGCGATAAGATTCGCCTGAGCTTCGCCCACGTCGGTGGGGGGCTGGTCTCCCGCGACGACAAGGACCTCAGCGAGTTCCAGATCGCCGGGGCGGACGGCAAGTTCGTTCCGGCCAAGGCCGCGATCGATGGCAAGACCGTCGTGGTCTCGGCCGAAAGCGTCAAGGCGCCCAAGCACGTGCGTTTCGGCTGGCATAAGACGGCGAATCCGAACCTGTCCAACAAGGACGGTCTGCCGGCCTCGCCGTTCCAGACGGATAACTGGCGCGGCGGAACGGGCAAGGGCGGTGAAACCCTCGAGGCCGTCGAAGAGTCAACCGGCAGGGGCGCAAAGATCCCCGCCAAGATCAACTTTGAGGCGGTGAACAAGTCTCTTCGCTGCATCGCCAAGGACCTGAAGTTCACCGAGGGCCCGGTGTGGCTGCCCGACAAGAAGTGCCTCCTGTTCAGCGACATTCCCGCCGACACGATCTATCGCTGGAGCAAGGCCGACGGCCTGAAAGTCTTTCGCCGCCCGTCCCACAACTCCAACGGGAACAACATCGACCTTACCGGGCGTCTGCTGACGTGCGAGCACGGCAGCCGCACGCTGACGCGCACGGAAAAGGACGGCAAGGTCACCACGCTAACTTCGTCGTATAAGGGCAAGAAGCTCAACTCGCCCAACGACCTCGCCGTCAAGTCCGACGGCACGATCTGGTTCACCGACCCGCCTTACGGCCTCAAGGGGAAGAAGAGCGAGCAGCCGGCCAATTACGTGTTCCGGCTCGACCCCGGAAAGACTGAGCCGGTTGCCGTCGTCGACGACATGGCCCGCCCCAACGGGGTGTGCTTCTCGCCGGATGAAAAGTACCTGTACGTGGCCAACAGCGGCAAGGCCCATCACGTCCGCCGCTTCGCCGTGAAGGCCGACAACACGCTCGACAAGGGCAAGGTCTTCGTGACGATCAGCCCCGGCGGGCCGGACGGCATGCGCGTGGACTCGATCGGGCGGCTGTATTCCACCGCCGGCAACGGTGTGCAGGTGTTCAGTCCCGAGGGCAAGCTGCTGGGCGCGGTCCGCACGCCCAAAGGCGCCGCCAACTGCACCTTCGGCGGGCCGGGCGGCACGACGCTTTTCATCACCGCCCGCGACAGCGTCTGGGCGGCCGACATGACCGCCAAGTGACGCCCGCGCCGGGCCGGACGATCGTGCTTACGCCGACTTCTTCGGCTTGGCCGGCGATGACTTTGCAGGCTTGTCGCGGCGTGCCTGCTTCTTTTCCTTCTTCATGGCGTGGTCGGAGGGCTTGACGCCCTTCTTGAAGCCGCCGGACCTGAACGGGCGCGGCTTGTACTCGCCGACATAGTCGACCTTCGCCTTCTTGGGGATCTTGTCTTCCAGGCCCACACACCAGTAGGAGGCGTTGACGATCAGTCGCCGGCCGCCTTCGCTCGCCATGTCCATCGAGGCGCCGAAGGTGGTGGTGAACACGCGCCCGACCTTGCCGCTCTTGCCCTTGTAGGTCCGCGTCCACGCCAACGGCATCATGGGATTGTTCTTCTTGCCTTCCGCGGGCTTGTCGTCGGGCTTCATGCCCTCAAGAACCTGGCCCAGGATCAGCGCCTTGCCGTCGCCCGTAAGCGGCAGGCGGACGACGTAAACGTCGCTGGGGCCCCAGATGTCCTCGCAGCCGCGGACGATGGGGTGGTCCTTGGCGTCTTTGGCGATGACCCCGCGAGTGCTCTGCCTGCCGTGGTGGCCGTGATGGCCGCTCCATTTCTCGCCGAGAATCTCCCGCCCGAAGCCGCCTTTCCATTCCTTGCTGCCGCCGCCGTACTTTGCGTAGGTCTTGCCGCCCTTGATCCTGAACGCGTGCGTGGACGTTCGCATGCCGATGATCGGCTTGCCGGCGTCGACGTAGTCGGCAATGTGCTTCATCTGCTCATCTTTCAGGTCGCGGAATCGCAAGATAAAGATCGCCACGTCGGCCGTCTTCAGCGCCTCGAGCCCGGGGATGTTGTTCTGGTTCATGGGGTCGATCTCGCCGGTCTTCGGATCGATCGCAAACAGGACCGTGACCTTGAAGCCGTGATGCTTGGCAAGGATCTTCCCCATCATCGGCGCGACCTCCTCCGAGCGGTACTCCTCGTCGCCGGAGACAATCACGATGTGCTTGCCCTTGCCCGGTCCGTCGTACCCATCGTAGACCACCCACGGGTCTTCGCCCCGCGCCGAGCCCGCCGTCATCAGGACCGTCGCCGCCATTGCCAATACCGACACCAGAAACAAAGCTTTTACGCATACCATGGTCTTTTCTCCTTCCCGTCTAAGAGAATCTAACTCATTCACGCTGTCGGGCCGTGGACTATACCGCCCCGGGCCTGCAAGAGCAAGACGGGCGGGGCTTTTTTCCACATTGGCCCTGCCGTCAAGATTAACGCCCCGAGCATATCGAGGCCGAAACAATTAATGTATAATCTCAATCAATGGGGATCGGATCATGGACCTGAGTCTTTCAGACTGGGATACCGAAGCCAAGCCCTTGCTGCGGCATACAGCGGCCCGCGTGCTGGCCATCTTCCTGGGCGGCTTCGCGCTGCTGAACATCCTTGGGCGCAGGTGCGCCGCGGGGTTCGACGCCAACATCTGGTGGATAGACTTCCGCCCCGTGCCGGACGTGGCCGCGGTGATGATACTCCTGGCGGCGTCGGTTCTGCTGATCGGCTACGCCCTGGCGCCTCACGCCTCGCCGCGCCGGCGCACGCTGACCTGCGGGCTGGTGGTGGTCCTCCTGTTCGTTTCGCTCTACAACGTTGTGAATTTCTACGCCCTCCGCGCCGCGGGCAGCTTTCGCCCGGCGGTACCCGTGCCGTTTTCGGCGGTAGTGGCCGCCTGCCTGGTGCTGATACTGCGGGCGGTTCAGACGCACCCCACCTGGCCGCGCGGGAAGAAGCATCCCATCGCGGGCGCCGTCATACTGGCCGCGTGCCTCATAGGCCTCCCGCTGGCGCAGATGTACTTCTTCGGCAAGAGCGATTACCGCCGCCGGGCCGACGCCGTTGTGGTCTTCGGCGCGGCCGTCTACCCCGACGGCAGGTGCAGCGACGCGCTGGCCGATCGCATCCGCACCGCCTGCAAACTCTATCAGGAAGGGCTGGCCGACAAGGTGATCCTGTCCGGCGGGCCGGGCCAGGGCAGCGTTCACGAGACCGAGGGAATGCGCCGAATGGCCACCGCCCTGGGCGTTCCGGACGAGGCGATCATCCTCGAAACCGACGGCCTGAGCACGGCCAAGACGGCGGCCAACACGTGTGAGGTCTTCGAACGCCTGGGCGCCAGGCGCATCATGGCCGTCAGCCACTTCTATCACCTGCCGCGGATCAAGATGGCCTACCGGCGGGCCGGCTGGGAGGTTTACACCGTTCCGGCCAAGGAGAGCTATCTGCTGACGTACATGCCGTACTACGTGGCCCGCGAGGTGGCGGCCCTTTGGGTGTACTACCTCCGCCCGCTGGGCCGTGGTGTTTCCGGCGATTCAGTCTAATCCCGTTGAGGCTCAACCCCGACCGTTTTCGACTATTCACGCCTGACGTATACTTCGGAAATCCAAAAGCACGCCCCGGATGGGGGTGTTATCTTGTAAAAGTCGCCCGTCTGTCCGATTATGTTGACCTTGTCGCCCTTTTTCGCACGGGCTTGAATCGCCCAGAAGTCCTTGCTGTGCAACTTTCCGCCGGCCCGTATCCAGACGTTGTCGTCGGTGAGGGTCCCGACTTTGCCCGTGGTGTCGAGCCGCACGGATTTCTTCTCAACCACACTGAACGTGCCGGCCACCGGGAGAATCTTCAACCATCGGCCCTTTCTGCCGACAACCGTGACCCTTGTCGGATGAGACACTTTGGTGCAGACATACTCCGTTAACCCGGGACGGGCACGCACGTAGACATCGGTCGCGGTGACAATGCCCTCGTAATGTCCGTCGGTGCTCGGCTGCGAGGCGGGCCGCGAGGCGGGCCGTGCGACAGGCTGCGCGATAGCCCGCGCGATAGGCTGCGCGATAAGCTGCGTGCCAGGCTGCGCGGCAGGCCGCGCGGCAGGCTGCATCGACGATTGCGGTTTTGTGCAGCCGGACAAAAAGATAATGAAGCTGAGAAATGCCGCGAGGATCATGTCATGTCGTCGCATTGCCGGACCCCTTTACCCCCTCCGGAACCCGGGTGCATTGTACAAAGGTGTATTCCCTGGGAAAACCAATGTTTTCACCTCCACAACCGGCTTATGATATAGCCTCGAAGGGACGTGCCGCGGCGTGGCGAGACTCGTTCGAGAGCGAGACATGAAGAAACCCTTCAAGTTCATCAACCCGGGCAAGCTTGTCGACGGTGATCTCGAGCTGGTTCTTGTGCGGAAGCGCCCAGGCGATCCCGTCAAGAAACGCGTGCCTTCGTACGAGTTTAAGATGCGAAGGATCGGCAGGTCCCAGAAGGCCGGCTACATTACCCTCCGGATCGGTTCGATGCGGCACCTGCACTATGGTTGCCATATCGGGTACGGTGTAAGCAAGAGATACAGGGGCCATCGCTATGCCGCCCGCGGTTGCAGGCTGCTGCTGCCGCTTGCACAGGCCCACGGGCTGAAGTCGGTGTGGGTGTCGACCGGCACGAGGAACATGGCATCACAAAGAACCTGCGAGCTGGCCGGAGCACGGTACGTTGATACGGTCCGCATCCCCAAGGATCACCCAATCTACAAGTGGTCACACTACATGCGCCGCTACAGAATCGACGTGAAGAAGGAACTTCAGCCAAAGCGCTGAGTGCACCGCATTTGTCAATCCGCGCGCGGCGCGAACTTGCCGCAAAGTAGGCGCCCCCGGTGGAGATTCACAACTGTGTCCGATATGATATATGTGTAGACTTACTCGATGATCGCGACAATAAGGAGCTTCGACAATGGCCCCATCGCAACCCACACGACGTGACTTTCTTCGTGCAACTTCGGCGGCTGTGGCGGGTGCGGCGGCGGCTTCGCTCGCCTCGGCCAAGAAGCCCGCGAAGAAACCGAAGATTCTCAACTACAACCCGAAGATGGGCTATCGCCGCCTGGGCAAGACCGAGCTGATGATCTCCGAAGTCAGCCTCGGCGGACACGGGGGCAGTAAGTGGTCCGATCGCGTGCCCGTTCTCGAGAAGGCCATCGAGCTGGGCATGAACTATCTCGACACCAACATGGCCAGTGAAGTCGCCTTGTACGGGCAGGCGATGGCCAAGGCGTCGGTCGGCAAACGGGACAAGTTCTACATCGGCTTTGCAAGCTGGCCGGTCAAGATCACCACGGAGTACGAGAAGAACCTCACCGAGAAGCTCCTCGTCAGCGAGATCGACAAGCGCCTCAAGGTCTACAACACCGATATGCTGGACATCTGGCGCCCGGTCGGCGCGACCTGGGGCAAGGGCCAGACGAAGATCGCCACGATGCTTACCGTAAGCAAGAAGACCCTGGACCTGGTAACAGAAGTCTTCGAGAAGAGCCGCAAAGCCGGCAAGCTGCGCTTCCTGGGGATTTCGGCACACAATCCGAAAGTCTTCCGCCGCGTGCTGGAGGAGTATCCGCAGTTCTCGGTAGTGATCTTCCCGTACCTGTTCCTGACCAAAGAGTTTGGCGGCGATAGTCTGCTGAAGCTCGCAAAAGAGAAGGACGTCGGCATCATCGGGCTCAAGCCCTTCGGCGCGGGAACGACGTTCGGTCTCAAGCCGCGTGAAATCAAAGGCCGCATCGACAAGCGGGCACACATACTGGTCAGGGAGATGCTCGCCGAGAAGCGTCTGTCGGCGATTATCCCGGGCGTGAATATCCCCGAGCAGCTTGAAGAGAACGTCAAGGGCTCCTACGAGCGGGGCAAGGCCGCGACCAAGGCCGACAAGGCCGCCATCCGCCAGTGCACCGAGAACTACTACGCCCACATCACGCCCGAGTACCGCTGGCTGCACCAATGGGAAACCGTATGATCGTTCGCAATTCGCTTGTCCTGGCGGCTGGGGCGGTTGCCGCGGGCCTGATGCTGTTTGTGGTGGGCTGTCTCTGGAACTCGTCGCCGAAGGTTGATCTCGCTGGAAGCAACCCGCTGGGCCCCAACGCCGCCTGCTACATCTGCCACATGACCTACGTCAAGGAACCGATGTCGCGCGCGCATTTGCAGCATAAGGTCTACTGCATCAACTGCCACGGCCCCAGCGTCGGCCACGTCAATGACGAAGACATCGGCGCGACCAAGCCGGATATCTACTTCAAACGCGACCAGATCGATGCTTCCTGCCGCAAATGTCACGCCACGCACGTCGCCGCGCCCCGGAAGGTCATCGCACGCTGGCTCGAGCGGAAGCTCACGACCAGCCCGCCGGTCTGCACCGACTGCCACGGTCTCCACAAGATCAAACGCTCCAAAGACGCCAAACCGGCTACGTGAGCGTGAGGAGTTCTGACGAAATGCTGCAGGATCTGGATTTGAAGCCAGACGTCATACGCGGCCGCGCAACGGCAGTGGTGGCCGTGCTGGCACTGTTGTGCGGGCACGCGGCTACGGTGAGCGCCGCGGAGTACTATGTCGCACCCAACGGGAATGCCACCAACGCGGGCACTCAAGCGGCGCCGTGGTCTCTCGCCAAGGCGAACGCAAGCCTCAGGCCGGGCGACACGGCCATTCTGCTGAGTGGGACTTACACCGGTACGCCGATCGCGCCGGCACGATCCGGGCGGAAGGGCAAGGCAATTACCTATCGCGCCGCCGGCCGCCACAAGGCGATCTTCAAGAACATGACACCGCTGCCGGAATCCCGTGGCCCAACCGCGGTCTTCGTGAGCGGCCGGTCCTGGATCACCGTGGATGGGATCAAGGTCGTGGATGTGAAGCGCTGGGTCATGGGCGTGAAGTGCGATCACATCACAATTGCCAACTGCCACTTTGAGAAGGGCTCGGGGTGGATCAACTGCCGGTTTGAGAATAGCGGCGACGGAATCCGCCTGACGAACAACTACTTCCATGAGGGAACCGATCTGGTGAGTCTCGACGGCGGTGACGGGCACCTGGTCGAGGGCAACTTCTTTGGCGATGGGACACATACCGGCCTGGTCCTGCTGGGCGTGCAGCGGTCTGTTGTGCGCGGCAACCGGCTGACCAACAGGCGGTGGCGGTGCATGGAGGTGGAAAGTCAGCGTCACAAGCCCTTTCGCCTGTCCATGCATAACCTGATCGAGAAGAACACCTTCGACTTCTCGCCCTGCAGCGGCATCCAGTACGCAGGGAATCGCTCCATCCTGCGCCGGAACGTCTTCAGACGCTGCCTGACGGGCATGAACTGGGCAAACTACGTGGGGAGCAACAAGGGCTCGAAGAAACGCACGCCGGAAGCCTGGCATGACCGGAGCAACCGGTTTTACAACAACGTCATCGCCGAATGCGGCACCAACGATGTTGTCCTGAAGCTGATCGCCCAAGCCAAGGCCAAGGGGGTTCCGGTCGCGGAGAAGGTCTCCAAGGCCGGCTACGGCATGGTCTTTGCCACCAACATGTTCAATCCGAAAATAGCGGGCTACGATGACTGCGCCTACGGCGACAACGTCGTCGTTAACAACATCTTCTATCGCAACGCCAACGCCACAGATCGCTCGGACAAGAAGGGCAAGATGGCTTCTCGTACCACGCACGTTGCCTTTGACTGGAACGCCACCCCTGAATTCGGCCGCTTTCACTACAACGCCATCTTCAGCGGGAAGGGCGGGGCGGAAGTATTCTATTTCTGCGACGCCGTCTATCAGAAACCGGCCGAGCCGCGAAATCGTTCGATTGCGAGTTTCCAGAAGCGATATCCCCAATGGGCCACCAACAACAAGGAAGGCGATCCGAAATTTGTTGATGCTGGCAAGGGAGACTACCACCTCACCCCCGGCAGCTGGTGCATTGACGGGGGAGGGGCCCTGACCACAGCCAAATCAGCGGGGCAGGGGACGGTTATCCAGGTTGAGGATGCACTTTTCTTCACCGACGGCTATGGACTGATACCGCCGGATGTGATCCGCGTCGGGCCGCAACGCGTGAAGATTGTCAAAGTGGACTACGATAAGAATGCGATCACCCTGGCCGGGAAGATCGCATGGCAGAAAGGCGCCCCGGTAGCCTTGGATTACAAGGGCAAGGCGCCGGATCTCGGGGCGTTTGAGCGCGAGTAGGGCGGACGCATGAATCAATGTGTACTCGACGGTCTGTACCCAACCACAGTCAATCAGCAGATTGGAGATAGAGCATGAGAGCAACATTACTCGCAGTGTTGACTGTTGCGTCGTTTTTCAACGTCATCGGCGCTCCGACTCTCGCCGCCGACACACCACCGCCGGCGAAAGCGCCGTTCAATGCCGAGCAGGCCAAACAGTTTCAGCAGCAGTGGGCCAGGCACATCGGCAAGCGGGCGGTTCAGACCAATTCAATCGGCATGAAAATGGTGCTCATCCCGCCGGGCGAGTTCACCATGGGCCGCAGCGACCAGCAGTTCGACAAGGTCATGCAGCTCGCCGGGAAAGCCGGACGCGACCCCGCCCGTGTCGCCGTGTGGGAAATGCTGATGATGCCCGCACACCGGGTCAGGATCACCAAACCGTTTTACATGGGCGCTACCGAAGTCACAGTCGCCCAGTTCCGCCGGTTCTGCGAAGCGTCCGGATACAAGACCGAAGCCGAACGGGGACTCCACGGAGGAAAGCCGTATAAGGGACGCCGGGCGATATGCACCTGGCGAAAGCCGATGGTCTGGATCAAGCTGAAGCAGAAGGACGATGAACCGGTTCTGCACCTTTGCTGGAACGACTGTGTCGCGTTCTGTAAGTGGCTGAGCAAAAAAGAGGGCGTCGCCTACTGTCTGCCGACGGAAGCTGAGTGGGAATATGCCTGCCGGGCCGGAACCGCCACGGCCTGGTCTTTTGGAAACTTCGAAGACTTCGACCGCCTGGGCCATGAATACACGTTCGTGTCGGACGGGCGACAGGGCAAGCACGACAGGCCAAGCCGCGTGGGGCTTCGCAAGCCGAACGCCTTTGGTCTTTACGACATGCACGGGAACGTGTGGGAATATGTCGCGGACTGGTGGCACCGGTTCACTTACAAGAACTCGCCCATCAACGATCCGACCGGCCCGCCCCGGCAGAGTGAAAAGGGAGACATGCGGCGCATCATTCGCGCCGGCTCATTCGACTGGGGCCGCTGGGGCGCGCAGTCTGTCTACCGCATGCGGATCACCCAGCGCTCCACCCAGCACCCGCACCAGGGCTTTCGGGTGGCGATGCGGATCAAAGGCGTCAAGGGTGTGCCTGGGGCCATTGACCCTGACCAGCAGCGCCGGCGGAAAAAGAGAGATCCGGGCGTGAAATCCAAGGAAGTTGTTGCCGCTTTGGAAGCCGGTGCGACAAAGAAGAAGTATCCCAGGGACCTGGCAATCGACCTGGGAGGGGGAGTCGAGATGGAATTCGTCCTGATCCGCCCCGGCACTTTTCTTATGGGATCGCAGAAGGGCCTGACCGACGAGCGCCCCGTTCACCGTGTCGTCATCTCCAAGCCGTTCTACATGGCCAAGCACGAGGTCACGCAGGGCCAGTGGGAAGCGGTGATGGGAAAGCACAAGTGGCTGACGGAACTGGCGAAGGGGGACAACGAGATGAAGGGCCCCGCCAAGGCCATGAACGTGCTCAGCTGGAACGACTGCCAACGTTTGATCCGCGCACTCAAGGAAAAATCACCCGGCCGCGCGCTTACTCTTCCGACCGAGGCTCAATGGGAATACGCGTGCCGCGCCGGCAGCACGGCCGAGTTCCACTTCGGAGACGACGAGTCGAAACTGGGCGAGTATGCCTGGTTCCAGGGGAACATGAACTGGCCCGGACAACCCGGCTTTCGGGGCAAGGCCTTCTACCATGACGTCGGCGGGAAACAACCGAACAAATGGGGCCTGTACGACATGCACGGCGGCGTCTGGGAATGGTGTGCGGATTGGTACGGGGAAGACTATTACCTCAACTCGCCGTTGGTCGATCCGAGAGGGCCGAAATCGGGGCGGTTTCGCGCGTTGCGCGGCGGCTCGTGGTTCCGCTATGCTAAATATGCCCGCAGCGCCTACCGCCGTTTCTTTCATCCCGATGGCAACAGCGGCGGCGTCACCGCCTGGATCAATGACTTCGGCTGCCGCGTCGTGATCAATCTCGATGACGCCGGCGCGGCCGGCCGGCCGGCAGACCGGCCACAGCGCACGGTCAATTACACGAAGCTCGCGCGCAGCCTGGTGCGGCACCGCGACAACCCCGTGATCAAGGTCGGCAAGAAGGGCGCGTGGAACGACCAGACATTGGGTTGTTTCACGGTGCTCGATGGCGGCGACACCTTTTACTTCTACTCCGGCGGGGCCCGGTTCGGCAAGAAGAAGAACATCGGAATGGCTACCTCCAAGGACGGCATCAACTGGACCTATTACCAGAAGAACCCCCTCTTCGGCGGCAGCATGCCCTACGCAATCAAGGTTGGCGATGAGTTCCGCCTGTATTACTCCGGCGGACATGGGGGCCTGGCCGGATTGCAGATGAGGACGTCCGGGGACGGCTTCAACTGGAGCAAGCCGAGGAAAGTCATGGGCGGCGTCGCGGACCCGTGTGTGGTCCGTGTCGCCCAAAACAAGTTCCACCTGTACTTCTGCGGCGGAGGACGAAAGACGAAAAACGGGAAGCAGGTGTGGGAGTTCAAGAACTACGTGGCCACATCCGAGGACGGGATCACGTGGAAGAAAGAGCCGAAACCAATTCTGCCTCTCGGCCCCAAAGGCAGTTGGGACTCACAGTCGCACGCCGGCCCGTGCGTTCTGAAGCTGGCGGACGGATTCCACATGTGGTACCTCGGCAGCGGCACCTACAAGGGCGGCAAGACGGCGTGGAGAATCGGGCACGCGACGTCGCCGGACGGGCTGAAGTGGACCAAGTCGTCCGCGGAGCCGGTCCTTGACATCGGCAAGGGCGGTGGCTGGGACGGCGGCACGTTTATGTCGTTCGACATCATTTTCCGCGACGGCAAGTTCCTGTTCTGGTACGCCGCCGCGGCGACCGGGCACGGAGACGAGACCAAAATGACAATCCAGATCGGACACGGAACCAGTAAGTGACCGATTGAAGCGCGACGCTCTGCGGGGCACGATCGCCGGACTGTAACGGGGGCGAATGACTTCCCTCACTTGGTCTTGATCACGCGGACGAATGAGACTGTCGCATCTTCACCGGCGGCTTCTATGTGAAAGTCGAACGCGTCGCCCTTGCCGGCGAAACATGCGTCGGTGAGGTGGAACGTGGCGGTCAGGACCTTCCTGGAGTTCTTACACTGGACAGTGCGCCGCCCGGCAGCTCCGCCGGGCTTTGTGTAGACCAGCGTCCATCGACCGCGGCCGATGTCGTGATAGGTGACCTTGATCGCCATCGAGTGCGGGCCGCCGTGGGCGAATCGGTCGTCCAGGGCGAATCCGATCCGCGGGTTACCACCGGCCAGATCCGTGCGGCGGGCGATGTAGTCGAACTTGTGCTTCTTCGGCACCATCCACAACATTTCGTGCTGGGTTGCTTTGACGGCCGGCTGGGTGCGGTAACCGTCCCTGTCGCGCTGCGTCAGCCAGCGTTCGAAGTTTCGGATGGCGAACTCCTTGCTCTTCTTATTTGCGGCCGATCCACGCACGGTGCTCTGGCGCAGGTAGCAGAAGGCGTCGGGAGAATCGGTTACCTTGCGTCCGAGGGCCAGGCTGACGTAGGCCGTCAACGCCGGGTCCATGTCAACCGAACTCGAAGACATCCACAGGTAGTTCCGTCTCATCTGCAGCGATCGGATCATCGACTCGTGGTAGCGATAGGCGTGAGTGGCCGACGGCCCGAATCGCCACGTCCAGTTCTTGCCATACTCCTCGTTCTCGTCACCGAAGGCGCGTCGGCCGGCAATCGGCGGGCAGGTTTCGTCAACGAGCAGATATCCCTGGGCGTTGACGCTCTGGCCCAGCGCCGGATTGTGGAGGTGGTAGAGATAGTTCTCGACGAAGCCGCATCGCTGGCCCATGCCCAGATCGTAGGCGTGTTTTATGACGCGGAGGCCCGCCTGGCGATAGTCGCCCTTGCCGGAGACGCCCCCCATGCCCGCACCGACCCATGCCAGCATGCCCTCACGCCCCCTGAACGCTCGGGCCCAGGCGTCCAGGCGTTCGGTGAGGCACTTCTCCAGGCGCTCGGGGGTCAGGCCCGCATTTTCCTCACACCACAGGCCCACGGTGCGCGGTATGTACATCTCCTCGCCCCAACTCTTGGAGATGGCCCCGACGTACACGATACGCAGGGCCTTGCTCTTTGGGATACCGCTCTTGCCGAGGGCTTCGATCACGCGCAGGTATCGCCGGTGATAGTGCTCGTTCCATATCGCGTAGTTGAAGAGCGTGAATCGCCCCTCCACGCTGGTCATGTCGATCAGCGGTATCTGTTTCTCGTACTTCTGCATCCATTGCGGCCCGAGGAACTGCTTGCGGCCGTTGCGCAGCTGGTAGGCCACCGTCGCGTAGAAGTGGAATCTATAGCCGATGGCGTCCTTCGGCAGGGATGCGAGTTTCTTTTTGACGGCCTCGAAGTCGTAGTGTCCCTCCCGCGGCTCGACGTCGCGCCAGAAAACGGCGATGTCATAAAGCTTGTTGCCCGGAAACGTCCGTTTCTCGCGGCGGAAGATGAGCCCGGAGTTTGGGACGGGCTTGATACCGGCCGGAAGCGACCAGTCCCATCCCTCGACGGTGTCGTCGCTCCGCCGCCAGGGCATTAAGGGGACCAGGTTGCCTTTGGGCTGTTCGCTTGCCGGCTTGGCTGACCGCACGAGATGGTGGTTGAGTGTCTGCTCGCCCGTTGCGGGTTTCAGGTCGACAGGGCCTCTGCCGGCCGCACCCAACGGCGCACCCAGCAGCAGCATGCATCCGACAACAACTCCCGCCGGCCTGGCCGCTGTCATTTCAGCACTGAGAAGTCAGATGGCGAAGATGACATAGATTGCCAATACGATCAGGACCAGGATGATGCAGGCCTTACCCGCGTGCTTCCACGGGGTCATGTCGATGGCCTTGACGTCTTCCTGGATCCAGGGGGTTTCCCGCGGCTTGACGAAGCCGATGACCACCATCAGGCCGACCAGCAGCACGAACACCGCGCCGAGGAAGTGGAAACCGTGGATGTAGTCTGTGACGTACTTTGAGCCGGGGTCGGGCGCCTCGAGGGCCTTGGCGGCCAGATCGGCAATCTGCTTCTTGACCTCAGGCGTGTCCTTTTCGGCATCGTAGATGCGTGCGACGGCTGCCGCTTTCCCGGTGGGGATCGTGTAGGAGTTGTTCACGCTGATCCCTTCGGGGGCCTCAAGCGTCAGGAAAAACGCCTCCTTCTCGGGCTCTTTGATTTCGTCGGGCAGGATGTTGACCGTTATGTCCTTGCGGGTCTCGCCCGGTGCGAAGACCAGTGTGCCTTTGACGCCCTGGTAGTCCTTGGTTTCTTCGGCCGTACCGGCCTGCGTGGCATATTCCACTGTCACGGGTTCTTGGGACGGCTTGGTCATGTGAACGTTGAATGTTACGGTATTTCCGTCGCCTTCGATCTGCGCGACGTCCCGGGCCACGATCTTGGCGTCGGCCGGCCCCAGCGGAACGAAGTACCCTACCGCGATGACCCCGAAGCCCACGATGAGGGCGACCTTGGCCGCCAGCGCTGGTATGCGCTTGGAAAGCATGCCGACCAGTACGACCGCGAAGATCGGGATGAAGTACAGGCCGTTCATCTTCTGGAGATAGGCAAAGATGCTTTTGGTGTTGGCCAGCAGTGGCGCCACGCACATCGAGGCGCCGGCGATGAGCCAGCCGAAGATCTTACCCGACCTGACGACCTGGTGTTCGGTGGCGCCCTTTTTGAGCACGTTCTTGTACAGTCCCAGGCCGAACAGCGTACACGTGCTGTTTAGGGCAGAGTTGAAGCTCGACAGGATCGCGCCGATCATCGCCGCGGCGAAGAAGCCCGCCAGCCACCCGGGCAGGACGTGCTTGACCAGCCTACCGTAACTATTGACCGGATTGAGGCCCTCGGAGGCGAACAGCGCGAAAGCGATCATGCCCGGGAATACCAGGTACATCGGCCCCAGAAGCTTCAGCCCCCCGGTCAGGATCGCGCCCTTCTGGCCTTCGGCCAGGCTCTTGGCGCCGAAGGTCCGCTGGATGATCTGCTGGTTCGTGCACCAATAGAACAGGTTCAGCAGCAGGATACCGGAAAACACGGTTCCGAAAGGTACGGTCGAGTCCGACCCGCCGATGGAGCTGAGCCTGTCGGCCTGGGCGGCGGTAATTTTCTCCCAGCCTGCCACGAAGCCTCCGCCGCCAAGGGCGCCAAGGGCGGACAGGCCGAAGTAGGTGATCAGGAACCCGCCGACCAGCAGGCCGACACCGTTGATCGTGTCGGACACCGCGACGGTGCGCAAGCCCCCGAACAGTGCATACATCGCCCCGATGACGCCCACGACCCACACAATCAGCCACAGCGCAGCGGTCTCGTTGATTCCCAGCATCCCCTGGATGTCGAGAATACCGATCATGCCCCGCGCGCCGGTGTAGAGGATGATCGGCAGCAGGATCGTCGCGTATGCGACCAGGAAGATCAGGTTCGTGATGACCTCCGTCTGGTGGTCGAACCGAATCTTGAGCAGTTGCGGCACCGTCGCAACGCCGCTCTTGAGGAACCGCGGCAGGAAGAACATCGCCATCGCCACCAGCGCCAGCACGGCGACCACTTCCCATACCATCACGCAGAACCCATCTGTGAAGGCGTCCCCGTTCAGGCCCACCATCTGTTCGGTGGACAGGTTCGTCAGCAGCAGCGACCCCGCGATCAGAGGGAAGGTCAGCGACCGACCGGCCAGGAAGTAACCAGTCGACGTGCCGTGATCGTCCTTGCGTGTCTTGATCCACGTTATCACCCCGACCAATCCGGTGAAGAAAACGAAAGTAACAAGTGTGGTAATTTGCATAAGGTGCCCTTCCAAATGTCAGGGGCGATTATAGGACTCTGGGCGCAACGGGAAAGCAAAAATCCCGTCGCTGTGAAACAGAACTCAGGACCGGGCGGGCTTGAAGAAGACGACCTGCCATTTCGTCGTGCCGCCGGTGGCGCTGGTGAACTTCACGCGGACGTTTCGCCCGTCCTGGCTGACCTTTATCGTCAGGGCGCCCTTGTCGCCGGCGCGAGCAACCGCGACGACCGCGTCCTTCGGTGCGTAGATGCGCAGCTCGTACGGGTCGCCGGCCACCAGGCGGCTCGTGCCCGAGAGGGTATTGCTCGCGGCGTCCCACGCTTCGGCCTGCACGTCGACCACGCCCTGCGTGATGTGGCGCGACGTACTGACCAGCACCGGCCGATCCTCGACGGCGCGGAGGGCAATCACGCGACAAGACCCGGGCGCGAGTTTCGCCGTGAGCTTCTTGCCAAACGGAGCGACGAACTCATCCGCCCAGTAGTCAAAGCCCACGTACTTGCCCGATGCGCTGCGCGGCAGGCGGAGTGTGGGCAGATCCACGCTGATATCGGCCGGGCCCTTCGCGTTCCAGTTGAACAGGCCCACCACGTCTCGCCGCGTGGGCCCCTGGGCCGTCAGCTTCCACACACGCGGGTTGGGGCTCTCGAACAGGTCCACAGGCCTGCCGCACAGGCCGTGGTTCGGCATGGACCGCTTGAGAATATCGAGCCTCTCGGCGGGCAGGCCGGGCAGCCACTCGCTTACCATGTTGAGCTGACCGCTGATGGAAATCCACGAGGCCCACGCCCGGGCCTGGTCCAGCGTCAGGGGCTTGCGGAGCATGAGGCAGTCCGGATCGTTGTGCCACACCCGCCCGTGCAGGAAGTACAGCCGCGAGCCCATCTGCATGCACGAGATAATACTGCCCCAGTTGGCGCCGATGTCGCGCCCCACGCGCATGCCGTCGACCCGGCCGAACGATGCGCCAAGCGTTCGCATGTTCTGGGCGATGTTGCAGCCGAGGATGTAGACGTCCTTGCCTGCAGCCTCGCGAACCAGCGCCAGGCCGCTGCGGTAGGCCTCCACGTTGGTCTTGGCAGGGTCGTGGAACACCGCGTCGCCGAAGTTGTCCTCCCGGTAGGCCGGCGAGGGGTAGGTGATCTTGACCGCCATGCCCGTCCACAGGCCGTCGATCTTGAAGTACTTGTAGCCCCACTCTTTCGACATGCGCGACACGCACCCGGCCAGGAACTTGCGAGCCGCCGGGTTGGTCATGTCCAGGCACGTTCCCGCCCAGTGGACCGCGTACAGTTTGTCGCTTCCGGCCCGCTTGACGAACCAGTCCTGATGGTCCTTGAAGGCGGGGCGCTTGGGGTCCCAGCCGAAGGGGATGTACCAGATGCCCGCCCGCATTCCCGCTGCCCGAATGCGGTCTGCCGTCGGCTTCATCCCGCTGCGGTACGGGCCGTTGGACTTGTGAGTGGTGAAGTCCCGCCCGCTGACCTGCCACTTGTCGTCTATCTGGATCACGCCGAAACCGAACTTGGTCAGCTCCTTCTTGCAGAAGGCCGCCAACTGGGCCGTCGCCTTCTCGTCCGACGCCCCGCCGTGCGGTCTGGAGTACCACGTGCAATATCCGCTGGGAACGGGCGGCAGCTTGATGCCGTTGGCGCGGGCGATTGCGTCGGCGAAGGCCTCCAGGCCGTCCAGGGCGTCGCCGAAGTAGCCCACGGCAAACAACTCGCCCTCGACAGGCACGCCGCGCTTCAGCAGCAGCTTGCCGTACTCGCTGCGCCCCTCGATGCGCAGGGCGCCGGCGTCCGGCTTGATCGTAACCACGCCGCTGGCGCGCCGGTGTGTGAGCCAGCCCGCGACGAGGCCCGCCCGGCTGACCGGGTCGGCCGCGGCTAGAAAGGCGTGAAGCGTTCGTTTGCGGTCGCCGCCAAACAGGCCGTCAGTGCCCAGCGTCTTAAGGGCCGACGGCGCCTTCCCTAGCGCTACCGTAATGCTCACCGGTGTGGTCTTGTTGATCGCGGCGGACTTTTCCGTCGCACTGTGGGGGTCCGTGCGCAGGATGATGAACCCCAGACCCTCGTACAGCCTGACCCGGGCCACGGCCCCGCCCGAAAGCTCCAGGCCGATCTCCCGACCGGTGCCGAGTTCATCCTTGATGCTCTTTGCAGTCACCCGATCGGTCTTGCCTCCCAGCCGCCCCTTCGTGATGAATGTCTTGTCGCCCGCGCGGGCCGAGAACGTGCCCGCTTTTGTGTCGACACTGACCGATACGATCCCGTTGTCCATCACGACCGTGTCGTCGGACCGCGTTATCTTGACTGCCATCGCCACCTTCCCTTCGGCTGCGCTGCACGCCGCATTGCACACGAGTACTACGCATATCGCCATGTGGCCTCTCATCGTTGCAGTCATCTCTGTTCTCCAGGTTGGTCATCGTTTCTGGTCGTCCGTGCCGTCGCGCGGCACGATCGCCCAGATTGGGTTGCGGGCCAGGATCCGCCGTCGGTCTTTGAGGTTCTTGTCCAGCCACGTCAGGGCCTTGGCCGCGTTGGGGAAGTCGGCGTCGACGCCACAGACGACGGCCGCCCGGGCAGAGTAGCTGTAGCTGCAGCCATAGTGCTGAAGGCCCGGCTTCGACAGGCGAGCGTTCTGGCGGCCGAGCGCCTTCCAGTCTTCGTAGAAGGTCACCTTCCCGTCCGGGCCGCGCCGGCCGACCACAAAGCGATAGGGGGAGCACAGCATGGGGTTGAAGTCCGGCGCATGGGTCATGGTCCCGACGCGCAGCCGCAGGAGGAAGTCTCGTGGCTTGGCGGCGGCTGCGTGGCCCAGCTCAGCCAGGTGGTGGAGGCTCCAGATCAGATAGTCAGTCTCCCACGGCGCGGTGACCATCCAGTCGGGGTTGGCGGGGTTCTGGATACGGGCATTTTTCGTGGTGCGGATGCCCCAGGCGCCGGTCTTGCTGTACTCCGGCGGGCCGTACATGCGCCGGGTGCGGTCGGCGAGGTTGTTGCTAATCTTCTCGCGCAGGTACTTGCCGCCCGGGTGCCCGTCGGGGGCGATCCACTCGGCGTCGGCGAGGTTGCGCAAGGACCAGGCATTGCCGCGAATCTGTCCGGCCAGGATGCCGCGGTCGGCGCGCCTCGGTGTCGGCCAGGTGTTCAGCAAGCAGTAGTTGGCCCAGAACATGGCCTCTTCCAAGTAGTAGAAATCGCCGGTGACCAGGTAGGGCACGTAGGCCAGCGACGGCTGATGGGCCATGTCCGGCGTGAGGCGCACCGGCTTGGCGCCGCCCTTGTGGCGCAGAGCCTTCCATGCGGGCTTGTCGCGCCCGCGCCCGTTGAGCCAGAAGTTCGGGCGGGAGTCGATGGTCATCAGGCCACCGGTCTTGCGGGCCCGGACGTGCACCGGCCACGAACCCGCCAGGTCGCCGTTGGCCAGCACCAGCGCCTTGGACTGCGGGGTCATGGCCAGCAGGTAGCGGACGGTCCAGGTGGGGTAGGGGGCAATCTCCGGCCGTCCGCCGGTGGTGGGCATGTAGGCCGTCAGCGACCCTCTGCCCATGATCTGCCACTTGTCGCCCGCCATCTGCAATTCGCGCTGCTCGGCGTTGGTGGGCTTGTGCGCCGGGAGAGTGCGGTCGTAGTTCGGCAGGGCGCCGCCGGCCGACAGTGTTACCGGATCGTGCATGACGTGCACGGCGGGCCGCCCCGCGCCCCACCAAAAAACCTTTCGCCAACGCGACAACTTGCGATGGTCCACGGCGCGCCGGGTGAAGACCCCCTTGCCGGCCACGGATACGGCTACGTCATAGCGGATGTTGCCCGCCCAGGAATCCCAGCAGTTTTCGACCACGACCGACACCCGCCCGTGCCGCAGGCCCGCGTAGGCTCGCACCTGGAACTGCACGTTGATGTCTTCATCGGCTTTGCCGTCCTTATCCGTGGGCGGCCCCCAGACCAGCCACTCGCCGGCTACGTGCCCGTCCAGCCAGGTCGCGGCCTTTTTTCCGGCTTGTTGCAGCAGCTTGCGGGCGCTGACGGACCGCGTCACACCGTTTGGAAATGTCAGCGTGACCGTTGCGTCGAAGTTGGTTTTCAGCAGATCGCTCAGCAGGACCGACGGGAAGGTCGGACCCGGGCGCGGAGGGGCGCTGATCAGGCTGAGCTCCTTCGTCCCTTTGGCCGGGAGCTCCGGCAGGATCGTTGAGATGACGGCGAACCTCACCGAACCGTCGTCGTGGTGTCGCTTGACGTTTAGCTGGGCCCGCCCGCCGTCTACCACGCAGCGGGGCCCCATGCCGCGCGGCACGGCGCCCTTGGCGAAGACCTGTCCGAAAGTCACCGGCGTGTTCTTCTGCGGGCGGTCGACCAGGCTGCGGATCTTGACTGTGGCAACTGGTGGGCCGGCGAAGGCGGCGGCTGATACGGCCAAGACCACAGCCGCGCCCACTGCGACCTGCCCGATGCGCCCTGATATTGTCCGATGCCGAGTCATAATGTTCTCCCGTGGAAGAGTTCCCCCCAAAGGCGGCGGCGGAGAAGAAGGCTATCACAAGCCCCAGCCGGGAGCAAGTGACCCCAAGGGCCGTCCAGGGCCTATTGCCGCGGCGCGGATGCTTACTCCAGCGTCGGCTGCACGATCTTGCCCGCGGTCTGGTCGGCGAGGTTCTCGTAGGAGCCGTAGAAGTCGGAGTTGCTGTCCAGCCAGAGCGTGATGCGGTGCATGTCTTCCTTGGACAGCTTCAGCTTGTTGTGCCCCGCTTGGAGCATCTGGTAGAGCTTGGACGTGCGGGCCCCGAACTTGCCGGGGATCGTCCGCGGCGTGGTATACGAGGCGTTGTCGAAGTAGAAGGCGTACTTCCGCAAGTTGCTGTACGACGGGTACCACTTGCCACGGTTCTTCTGGGGATCGCCGCGGCTCAGGTCGGGGGGCTTCTTGCCGTTCTTGTTGCGGTTCTTGGTGTGGCAGGGCACGCAGTTCTTGTCGAGCACGGGCTGGACCAGCCGGGGGAAGCTGAACGGCTTGGACCCGTCCACGTCGGGCCGGATGTCCGAGGGTGTCCGCCGCATGGCCAGGGGGAATCCGTTCTTGGGCTTGGGCGCTTTGCCGCGGGGCTCGTGGCAGCCCTGGCAGATCATTTTCTCGCCGGGATGCACGTAGGTGGCGCTCCTCATGGACTGCACGGCCAGCCCGTCGGCGTCCAGGGCCTGGAAGTAGACGGGGATGTTGACCGGCATGCGGAAGTAGGCGCTGCCGTCGGCCTCGACGGGCACGGTGCCCAGGATCGCGCGGGCACTCTTCTGAGAGCCGTATCCGATGGGCGGATTGTGCGCGTAGGGCGTGGTTTTGGGCAGGATCTGGATAATCCGCAGGGCCTCGATCTTTGTGCCCTTGGGGAAGGGCGCGTAGCTGTTGTAGACGCTGACCAGTCCGACCAGGCCGGTCTTGGGGATGTGGTCGGGGTTGACGGGCGTGAACTTTTCGCCGGGCTTGAGCGGCTTGCCCAGGAACGTGGCGTGGGGCACGACCGGCGGGCGCCGGCGCTGCCGCAGCGGGATCGGATCCATACACGAAATGAGCGGATCGCGATAAAGGAGTTCCCGGTTGCCGAACGCGTCGAGCAGATAGATCCCGTAATTGTTCCGCTCGCCGGCATTGCTCTTCGAGTCCGCATCGTAGACGCACAGGTAGAAGTATTCGGACAGGGGCCAAGCGGTCGCGTAACAAGCCGGGCCGCCGTGCGTGCGACATTCCGACTCGGGAAAGAGCTGGTCGGGCGTGATGCGGCGGAGGGGCGCCATTTTGTCGTCGTCCCCGATCTTCGGATCGACGATCACCAGCGATCCGTATACCTGGCCGTGATGGCACGCGGCCGTGGCGGTTAACTTGCGGCTCCCGTCGATCGCGCGGACCGAAACCTCGAAGTGCGGCCGGTCGCTCGCCCGCCGGGCGAAGTTTCCATGGATCACGCGGCTGTCCCGCCCGTCCGGTGTGGTGATCCACGGATGATGCGCCTGGTTGAACCCGCGATCGACATAATCCCAGCGGGTGTAGACGATCATCCCGTTGTTGTCGACGCTTGGGCCCCATTCGTTCGTCTCGTGCGGGCTCATCATCATGATATCGCTCGCGTCGTGGTTCATCGAGTGGAGCGTGAAACTGGGGACCGGGCGACCGTGGCATCGCCCATACCCGCCGCGGCGTTCGGAGATAAACGCGATCCGGCCGTTGGGCAGAAAACACGGATCGAAATCGTTCCACGTCCCGTCGGTCAACTGGGTCAGGTTCGAGCCGTCGACGTTCGCCTGGAATATGTGATACGTGTTGTCTTGGTCCCATTTATAGGTATGCCGGCGTTGTTTCGCGTCGGTGGCGGCAAAGAGGATCAGCCGCCCGTCGAACGAGAGTTCCGGCGAGAGATACCCCCAGGACGCGTCGAGCGAGGTCCCTTTCAGTCGTCCGTTTACAACCTTCGCGCCGGCCAGCAGGTTGGTCACTTGCGGATCGTCGGAGAACGGTTTTTTCAGTACGAAGAGCCCGCCGCCCGGCCGCGCGTGGAACCCGAAGAACTGGTCGCACATATGGTTGCCCGTCTTTTCGGCGTTCGGGTTGAAATGCCGCTTGATAAACAGAACGCGATCGAAATTGCACAGCGGGTTCTGGAACGAGATTTTCCGCCGCAGCACGCAGAGCTCGTCGAACAATTCCCTCCGTTTCTTCTCGTCTTTCGGATCGATCTTTTCCGCCCGTCCGGCCAGTTCGGCGAACCGTTTTCGTTCCGCCCCGAGCGCCGGCCAGCCCTTTTGATTGGCGAAATACTCGAGCAGCGCTTTGACCCGGCGAAGCACCACGTCGAGCGGATCGCGATCTTTCCCTTTGTAAACATTCGCGGCTGGGTGGAACGCCTGGTCCATGACATGCTGCTTGAAACCGGCGGCGATCTGATTTCCCAACACCTGCCACTGCCACTGCCGTTCCTGTTCCTGATTGATCGGTCGGTTGGTCGGCAGGGCGTTCGGCGTCAGGATCGTTTGCTGGGTCTGACCCCGGCGCGACGCGGTGACGGCGACCGGTTGTTTGCCCGAATATTCGATCCGGGCCATCGCCCAATCCATGTGATCGTGCCCGTAATGCCCGTCCGAACCGAAGTCCATCATCAAGTCGAGCTTCTTTACCCCGTCGAGCGGAACGGAAACTTGCTTGGCCGGGTCCTTGCCGGTGATGTCGCCGCTTTTCCACAGGGTTTTGCCGTCGCCGACCACGCGGAACTCGGCCCGTCCGCTCGAGCCGGTTTCGTCGTCGATTCCCACCTTTGCGATGAACCGCGTGGCTTTGCCGTCGAGTTTGATCGTCAAGCAGCCGAGGCTGTGCCCGCCGAACCCGCGCTCGTACGCGACTCCCTGGATCCGGATCGGGTTCCCCCCAGCCGAGACGTTCCGGCCGGGCTTGCCCCAACCGATGGCCGCCTTGCGCAGGTCCAGCTTGTCCAACCAACAGGTATCCGCCGCCGCAATCGACAGAACCAACGATAGAATGACCGACAGGGCGACAAAGGCCGGCAATAAACGCAAACCGGCACGCTTGATATGTTTGCTCATGACATAGAGACCTTTGTTAAAGGATGATGCGGGAAAACCACGGTAGGGACGTGTCAGTCGAGATTTTCCGGATAAGCTCCTTGTCCAAGTCGAAGATCCGCTCCACCACGGCGGACGCAGACACATGGCGGGACCGTCCTGGTGCCTCTCGATGAATTGTATCGCCGTTGGGGACAATCACAAGCTCTTTCCCAGCTCCATCAAGGGCGTTAGAATGGGCGGCGATCGGACTTGTGATGATATGAATCTGAAACGACTCCTGGCGATAATCCTGATCGCGGCGGCAGCATGTTTGTCGCCTACTTGCTCCTTCGGCGCGGCCGATGCCAAGAAAGCCAAGCCCTACGACACCTCCGGCTGGGTCGGCGCGAACTACACGCCCGCGTACTGCGTTAACCAGGTGCAGATGTGGCACGAGTTCAAGCCGGATGTAATCGAGCGCGAGCTGGCAGCCGCCAAGAAGTACTTCGGCCTGACCACGCTGCGGGTGTTCCTGCACAACCTCGTCTACGACGCCGAGGCCGACAAGCTCCTGGAGCGGATGGACAAGTTCCTGTCGATCTGCGAGCGGCACGGCATCCGTCCCGGGTTTGTGTTCTTCGACGACTGCCACCGGCGCGAGGGCATCGTGCTCGAGCCGCAGAAGCCGCCGATTGACGGCTACCACAACGGCCGATGGGCGGCCTGCCCGCAGAACCGCCACCGAAAAGACCAAAACATGCCCAAGTTCAAGGCGTACGTTCAGGGCGTGGTGCGGCGGTTCGCCAAGGACAAGCGCGTGCGGTGGTGGGAAATCTACAACGAGCCGAACAGATCCGCCTTCAGCCAGAACCTCCGCAAGAAGGGGTACGCCTGGGCGAAGGAGCTCAAGCCCATCCAGCCGGTCCTCTGCTGCTGGAACGACAGCAAGGAAACCGACATCGTCGACGCCCACAATTATGGGCAGGACTTCCGCGCCTGGGACCGCCAGGCCGACCAGAACCCAGCCAAGGGCGCGTTCTTCACCGAGGCCGGCGCCCGCTGGTACTACACCAAGGGGCGGTCCAACGGCACGCCGACGGAGGTCATCGCGTGGCTTCGCGGTCGCAAGGCCGCCGGCAAGACGGCCCCCGGCGTGTGCCTGACCTGGGAGCTGATGGTGGGCAACAGCCACTGCCGGTGGTACTGGGGCACGAAGCACGGCACGCCCGAGCCGCCGGTGCCGTGGTGCGGGCTGCTCTGGCCGGACGGCACGCCGGTGAGCCTCGCCGAGGCCGAGGCCGTCCGAAGCTACGTTACCGGCAAGTCGCGGGCGATGCTGTTCCAGGATTTTCAGTCGCGTGCCGGGGCCAAGTCGGCGGCCCCGCCCGGCTGGAAGGCCTACGGCGCCACAGCCGGCGGCGCATGCTATCTGCCGCTGTCTCCCGGCGTGAAGATGGTGGCCGGCAAGACGGATTGGGGCGACTACGTCCTCGAAGCAGCGGTCATGCTGCGGGGCGACCGCGGCGACGCCGGGCTGATCTTTCGCGTGAACAACCCCGGCGCGGGGCGGGACCAGATGCGGGGATACTACGCGGGATTCAACACGAAGAAGCTCTACCTCGGCCGGATGAACAACGACTGGCGCGAGCTGGCCGGGTTCGACCTGACCAAGCTGCCCAGCGCCCCGAAGGCAAACGGCTGGAGCCTGCTGCGGATCGCCGTGGAAGGCAGGCGGATCCGCGTGTGGCTCAACGCGATGCACGACGATACCGGCCTGCGTATCGACTATAAGGATAGCAGCAAGGACGCGGTGCTCACCGGCGCCGTGGGCGTCCGCACGAACAACATCGCGGCGTGGTTCGACGACGTGGTGGTCCTGCCCATCGGCGACCTGCCCAAGTTGAAGCCAAGCGGAAACCCCGTGGGGGCCGCCGAGATCAAGGCCTCGTCCGGCAAGTAGCCCGGGCCGGCTGCACCTGTTGCAGCGGCGGGGCGCGTCACAGCTTCCAGGGTTCCCGCCTGGGCCGATCGAGAAAGCGGCTGGCCTCGGTGTCGGAGATGAATTCCTCCTTGGCCGGGTCCCATCTCAGCGGCCGCCGAAGTGCCAAGGCGATATTGCCCAGGTGCGCGACGCTCATCGTGCGGTGGCCGATCTCGACGTCGCAGGTGGCTTTTCGCCGGGTGCGGATGCAGTCCAGGAAGTTGGTGTTGTGTCCGGGGCTCTTGTAAAGGTGCACTTCGTGTGTGCGGGTCGGCTCGCGCATGATGCTCGCCGGCCAGGTCTGGAGGATTCTGCGGTTGACTGCGATCCTGCCCTCGGTCCCGTAAAAGACGATCCCCCAGGTATGCATGTAGCCGCTGTGGTGGACGTCGACGCCGTTGGCGTACTTGAAGGTCAGCATCTTGACGTCCTTTCCGTCCGGCGGGATGATTTCCACCGGGCCGGTCTCGTCGGCGGCCAGGCCCCACTGGGAAATGTCGAAGTGATGGCTGCCCCATCCGGTCATGCCGCCGCCGGAGTAATCGCTGTACCCCTCCCAACCGCCGCAGTTCCGCAGGCAGATTGCCGAATTGAACGGTCGCCACGGCGCCGGGCCCAGCCACATGTTCCAGTCCACGCCCTTGGGCACGGCCTCGCCCGGCAGGTAGCAGACCCGGGCCGGCCCGCCGACGTTCACGGTAGCGGACTTCAGCCGGCCGATCCGCCCGCTGCGGACCATCTCGCAGGCGAAGCGGAATTCGCTGCTGCTGCGCTGCTGGGTGCCGTGCTGGAAGACCCTCCCGTAGCGCCTCACGGCGGTGACCATGGCGCGCCCGTCGCGGATGGTCAGCGACATGGGCTTCTCGCAGAAGACGTCCGCGCCCGCCTTGGCCGCCGCAATTGTGTGAAGCGGCTTCCAGTGGCTGGGGCTGGCGACCACCACGGCGTCTATGTCGCCGCGGGCCAGCATGTCGCGGAAGTCTTTGTAGACGGCCAGGCCCCGGCTCTTAAACGGTGCGAGTCTGCTCTGCATAACGTCGCACGCGGCCACTGCCTGGGCGTCGCGCGGCCTGGTCAGGGCGCCGAAGACATATTTTCCGCGATTGCCCAAGCCGATTGCGGCCACGTTGATGCGATCGCTGGGGGCAGTGCGGCTGGCGCCGCCCAGCGCCGAGGCGGGAATAATCAGCGGCGCGGCAAATGCGGCGGTGGCTGTCTTTGCCAGGAATTGCCGTCGCGTGAAGCGTTTCTTTCGGCTCATCTCAGACACTCTCCACGAATTACATCCGCCGCGGCGGACACGAATTTGGATGGGTCCGACGTCATGTCCCTTAGTGTAATTCGTGACATTCGTGGAGTGATAGACTTTTTCGCCAGCCCCGCGGGCCTTGTCAACAAAGCCGGTCACCCGCCCGCCGGTGGCGCAACCACCACGCGGAAACCGATGTGGTACTTCCGGCCGTCGGGCGCGTCCCAGCCGCGGCTAGCTGAGCGGCAGTACTCGTCGGAATGGTTGGTCCACGAGCCCCCGCGCTTGATACGGCTGCTGCCCGATGCCGGCCCTTGCGGGTCTACGGCTTTCGCATTCGCGTAAGAATCCGCATACCAGTCCGCGCACCACTCCCAGAGGTTGCCGTGCATGTCGTGCAGTCCCCAGGCGTTGGGCTTCTTCTGGGCAACCGGATGTGTCTTGCCATCGCAGTTGTCCTTGTGCCAGCCATACTGGTCGAACTGGTTCTCATTATCGCCGAAGCAAAAGCGGGTCTTGGTTCCCGCCCGGCAGGCATACTCCCACTCGGCCTCGGTAGGCAGGCGCACCGTCCGCCCCGTTGTCTTTGATAATGCCCTGCAGAACTCAACACAGTCGTTCCAGGAGACCTGGTCCACGGGATTCTTTGGGCCCTTGAACTTGCTTGGGTTCTTGCCCATTATCGCTTCGTACTGCTGCTGTGTCACCTCCGTTACGCCCATATAGAACGGCTTGCTGATCGTCACCTTGTGCTGCGGGCCTTCATCGGCCTGACGGCCCTTTTCCGTTTTCGGGCTGCCCATGATGAATGTCCCCGCCGGAATCCGGACCAGCTTCATCGTCACGCCCTTGCCGAGGTCGATCTGCTCTCCGGCGTCGGGCGGGTCCGCGACGAGACACACCCGGAGCCCGAGGGTCGGCCACTTTGTCAAATCCCGGGCCCTACCGCGAGCGGTTGATCGACAGGAGTTGGCGCCAAAACGCCACTCCCCGCCCCGGCTTATGCGGTGCCCGCCGGTCTCTGGGCCCTTGGGGTCGGTCTGGGCGCCCTTGTCATAGGGGGCATACCGGTCTTCGCACCACTCCGCAACGTTCCCTGCCATGTCGTGCAGGCCCCAAGCATTGGGCTTCTTTTGACCCACAGGGTGGGTCGTGTTGCCTGAATTGCCGCTGGACCAAGCGTGCTCCGCCATGGCTGTCTGGGTGTCGCCGAAGTAGAACTCGGTGCCGGTGCCGGCGCGGCAGGCGCATTCCCACTCCGCCTCCGTCGGCAGGCGGAACGTCCTGTTGAGCTTCGCGCTCAGCTTCCGGAGGAAGCTCTGGCAGTCGTTCCAGCCCACCTGCTCGACCGGACTCTGCGGGTTGTCCTTGAACTTGCTGGGGTTGTTCCCCATGACGGCCTGCCACTGCTCCTGGGTGATCTCGAACTTGCCGAGCCAGAACGGCTTGCTGATCCGCACCGGATGCTGGGGGCGCTCCCATTCCAGAAATTCCCAGTGTCCGCCATAGGCCCTGACAAGTTCAGTGGTGCTCGGGGTTTGCGGGTGTCCCATGAGGAACTCGCCGGCGGGGATGAGAACGAAGGTCATCTTCACGCCCTTGGCAATCTCAATGTCCTGCTCGACGGGGACGGCGAGGGCCTTGGCCGTGTCGGTCTGCCGGCGCTTGGCCTCCGCCGCGACGAAGGGCCATTTGGTGTAGACCTTCCAGGGGCCCGTTCTCGCCTCGGCCTTGAGCGGGCGCATGCGGATGTTACGTATTTCCTGTGTGCTATTGGCGCCCCCAATCAGACCGAACGGTAAAACTTCATGGCTCCAGGAAGCAGCCGTGAACTTGTGGCCCGCCGTCGGAAGGCTGATGAGGTGCTCGTCGTCCACCCGGACGTCAATCCTGGCGTCCGTGACTCGCAGGATCACGCGATACCATCGACCTTTGGCCAAGGGCATGCTTTTCGCCGTGCCGCGTTTTTCGTCACCGTCCTTGCCATCGACCCCGGCCAGGCCTACGAACTTCTCCTTGCCTGTAGCGTGGATGTAGAGGCGGCAGTCTCCCTGCCCCACGGGAAAGATGACGCTGGTGCCGATGAATTCCGCTGCTTCCGCCCACATTACATCAAGGGCGACTTCATATTGCGTCCTGGGGAACTGACCTTTCCACGCCACGCCCGTGCCCCCCTTGCTTCCCTCGAGAATCAGCCGCCCGTGTTCAGCGTGAACCTTTCCGTGCCCGGCGAAGACCCCTCCTTCCGCCACCCGCCACCCCTTCAGCGTCTTGCCGTCAAAGAGGCTGATCCAGCCCTCGGCGTCGGGCGGTGCGATCGGCAGGGGGGCGCCGGGCGGAAGCAGCGGCGCCTGCCAGATGTCGTCTTTGCCGTGGCCGCCGGGACGACTCGAGTGGAAGTAGAGCGTGCGGCTGTCAGCGCTCAGGCAAGCCCCGCCATCGTTCGCCCCGCTGTTGACCGAGGCACCGAGGTTCACCGGCTGGCCGAACGGCTTGGTGGCGCCCGCGCGCGCGCTCATCCACAGATCTTCGCGGCCCTGTCCACCCGCACGGGTGGACGCGAAGACCAGCGTCAGGCCATCGGCAGAGAGGAATGGGGACCAGTCGCCCACCGAGCTATTGACCGGGGGGGCCAGGTTCACCGGCTCGCCGAACGGCTTGGTGGTCCCCGCGCGCGTGCTCATCCACAGATCGTCGCCGCCCTGTCCGCCTGCACGGCTGGAGTGGAAGAGCAGTGTCAGGCCGTCGGTGGAAAGACAGGGGTGGACCTCGTTCGTCGGGCTGTTCACGGGCGGGCCGAGGTTGACCGGCGGGCCCCACGCCTGGGCCGTGCCGCGGCGCGTGCTCATCCACAGATCGCCCCCCCCCTGTCCTCCCCCGCGGTTGGAGTGGAAGACCAGCGTCAGGCCATCGGCGGAGAGGGAGGGGCAATCCTCGCTGTCCTTGGTGTTGACCGGCGCGCCCAGGTTCACCGGCTTGCCCCACGGTGCATCGGTGCCGCCGCGTGAGGACATCCACAGGTCCTCCCGGCCCTGGCCCCCACCCCCGTGTGACCCGAACACCATCGTCCGACCGTCCGCCGATACGGACGGGCTGCCCTCGCCATTGCTGCTGTTGACCACCGGCCCGAGGTTCACCGCCTTGCCCACCCGCCAGCCGTTGGCCAGCGTGGTCCATCCCGAAGCGGGCTTGGGTGTTGGCGGCTTCGGTTTGGGCTTTGGCTTCGGTGTGATGGGCGGTTTAGGTTTGGGTTTGGGCTTGACGACGACGGGCGGCGGCTCGGGGTTGACGGGTGGGGGGCCTCCCTTCTGGGTGGTCCCATTGTCCTTCGGGCCGAGTGCGAAGATGAGGATCAGGCCGACAGCCACCACCAGCACGCCCCCGGCGATCCCTCCGATCAGGAGCTTCTTGGGCTCGGCCTTTGTGGCGACGGGCATCTTGTCCAGCGCGCGGCGCTTGGCAGCCGGCATCAACGTGTCCGAAGCGGAGGGCGACTGCGAGGCCGCCATGCCGGCGTCGATGTACTCCAGGTTCTCCAGCAGCGCTTCGGCCGTTGGGAAGCGATCGGCGGGGTCTCTGGCCAGCAAGCGGTCGATTGCCCATGCCAGTGCTTTTGGGACGTTGGGGACGACTTGGTTCAGGGGGGGCGGGTTGCTCTCGGCTTGCTTGACTGCAATCTCCGCCCCGCTGCGCCCCTCGAAGGGCGGTCGTCCGGCCAGCAGGTGGTAGAAGGTCGCCCCCAGCGAGTACAGGTCGCCCGTCACCTCGAACTCGCCGCCGCGTGAGACCTCGGGCGGCATGTACAGGGGCGTGCCGAGGGGCTTGCCCGCCTGGGTAACGCTGACGTCCACGTCGGCGCGCTTGGCCAGGCCGAAGTCCGCCACCTTCACGTCCCCGCGGGGCGTCAGCAGAATGTTCGCCGGCTTGATGTCGCGGTGAAGAACGCCTGCCCCGTGGGCCGCGACCATCGCCGAGGCCGTCTGCTTCATCATCTCGATCGCACGCTCCGGCGAAAGCGGCCCTTCGCGATCGAGGAGCTCACGGAGGGTCTCGCCGTCGACGAATTCCATCGCGATGTACTGGTACCCCCGATCACCCCCGACGGAGTAGACGTTGATGATGTTGGGATGGTTGACGGCCGCCGCGGCGCGGGCCTCGCGCTCGAAACGCATGGCCAGCTTCTCCGAGGGCGCCCGGGGCAGCACCTTGATCGCCACCATGCGCTCGAGCGACGGCTGGCGGGCCTTGTAGACCGCCCCCATGGCGCCTCGCCCGAGAAGCTCGCCGATCTCGAACTCACCGAGCTTCGTGCCAATGAGCGGGTCGGGTTTCGACTTGTCCCCGCCGACGGTCAGCCGAGTGCCGCAGCCCGGGCAGACCACCTTCCCGCCCGAGGCCTGGTCGAGATCCACGAGCTTACCGCACTCTGGACACTTACCGGAATGCTTGGCCATCATCTGGTCCTGCCGGGTGGATTCGCGGATGCCGTTCCAACCCGCGATTCTGCATCCTTTTGGCCGCAGTTGTCGCCGGACCGGAACATTGTACCCGCAGGACGCGCGGCCGCAAGTGACCTCCCGCTGCGGCGGTCAGAACTTGATGATCCCCTTCTTTCCCAGATCCAGGGCCTTCTTGAGGATCTCGAGCATCTCGGGCGTGTAGCGCACACCTATGTCTCCGCCATCGGAGGCCTTGCCGAAGACGTTGCAGTGCTCGATCCGGGCGCCTCCCTGCACGGCCTCGACGTGGGAGAGGATCGAATCGAGCAGCGTGTGCTCCTCCTTCTCGCACCTGATCCCGTCTGCGAGTGTGCATGATTGCAGTTTGGCAGTGCGCGCATTCACCTTCCCCGCCATAAACACATTGTGAAGATCGGCATGCCCGACGGTGATTCCCCCCAGGAGGACCAATGAGTTCCTGGCAGAAACGTCCATCCGAAGTCCCCCATGCCCTTGCTGGTCACCTGCACCGTCATGCCGCGATCGTCAGCCTTCACGACGCGGGTCCCGACGGTCTGGATCTTCACTCCGTCAGGTCCGCGGATCACGACGGAGCGCCTTTTCAGCTACGGCTGGGCCTTGCTGATCCGCTCGATCATCTTTACCTTCAGCTTCACCAGGCGATCGACCTCGTCGCGTCGCCTCGCCAGGCGGCCGGTGAGGTCTTTTTCCTTGAACTTCAGCTTCGCCAGCTCCGCCGCGGCTCCGCGGAAGTCCCACGCGGCTACCTTCGTCTCAGCGGGCTTCGTCGCCGACGCCCAGCGGACATCGAGCTTGGAGAGTTCTTGTATCGGCGGCTTTGGCTTTGTTGTGGGCTTTGTGGACGGGGGCTTGGGTTTGGGCTTGATGGGCGGGAGGAGCGGGGCCTGCCAGATGTCGTCGCGGCCGTGGCCGCCGGGACGAGTCGCGTGGAAGTAGAGCGTGCGACGGTCAGCGCTCAGGCAACCCCCGCCATCGTTCCCCCCGCCGTTGACCGAGGGGCCGAGGTTCACCGGCTGGCCGAACGGCTTGGTGGCGCCCGCGCGGGTACTCATCCACAGATCGAAACTCCCCTGTCCGTCCGCACGGTTGGACTCGAAGACCAGCGTCAGGCCATCGCTAGAGAGGGACGGGTGGCCCTCGTTGTCCTCGGTGTTGATCGGCGCGCCCAGGCTGGCCGGCTTGCCCCACGGTGCGTCAGCGCTGGGGCGCGAGGACATCCACAGGTCGCCCTTGGAGCCCCGCTTATCATCACGCTTAAAGATCAGCTTCAGGCCGTCGGTGGAAAGACAGGGGTGGCCCTCGGGCGTGGAGCTGTTCACGGGCGGGCCGAGGTTGACCGGCTTGCCCCAGGCTTCGGCGGTGCCGCGGCGCGTGCACACCCACAGATCGTCGCCGCCCTGTCCGCCCCCGCGGTTGGACTGGAAGATCAGCGTCAGGCCATCGGCGGAGAGGGTCGGGTTGGACTCGTGCCCCTCGGTGTTGACCGATGCGCCGAGGCTGGCCGGCCGGCCCCACGGTGCGTCGGCGCTGGGGCGCGAGGACATCCACAGGTCAGCCTCCCCTTGGCCCCCACCCCTGGTTGAGGTGAACACCATCGTCCGACCGTCCGCCGACACGGACGGGCCGCTGTCGTATGCGCTGCTATTGAGCACAGGCCCGAGGTTCACCGCCTTGCCCACCCGCCAGCCGTTGGCCAGCGTGGTCCATTGGGAGACGGGTTTGGGCTTGACGGGCGGGAGCAGCGGCGCCTGCCAGATGTCGTTGTCGCCGTGGCCGCCGGGACGATTCGAGTGGAAGTAGAGCGTGCGGCTGTCAGCGCTCAGGCAACCTGCGCCATCGCCCAACCCGCTGC
>SDBT01002074.1_pt1 | contig 35927 bp, 34 predicted proteins | sample 2277101 | NCBI WGS metagenome assembly SDBT01 (sample SAMN10404973, study PRJNA504765) | marine sediment metagenome | isolation source: marine sediment core GS10_PC15, 103 cmbsf | place: Arctic Ocean: Southern Knipovich Ridge | collected 2010 | reverse complement strand
GGCCCTGCGGACCAACTGCCGCATCTTGGGCGCGCGCCGCTTCTCGTCCGAACCCCACACGTAGACGAGTCGGACTTTGCTGTGCTTGCTGGCGTGGTTGTATTCGTGCTCAGTCGGGGAGATGCCGTCCCGGTCTTCCTTTCCGTAGTCGTAGCCGAAGATGCCCAGGTAGATATCGCAGCGTTCCACTTCCTCGAGATAGACCTGATCCGCCCGGCGGTCGCCGGCCGGAAGCTCCTCGAACAGGAATACGTCAGAAACAAAATGGCGCAGCACGACATCACCAAGCAGGAAGGCCTTCAAGTCCGCACGAAGCTTTTCGAACTCCTTCTGCACACTGCTGACGAAGATTCTGAGCCGAGTGGCGGGCATGGTCGCTAGGCCGTTTCCGTTGCGAACTGGTCGATCATCTGGTCGAAGTGCGCCTCGACCTTGGACTCGAAAATGAGATGTGAGACCCTCCGACCCCACAATATCAGTCCGTAACCGCGGTCACCAGCCAGCCCTCGCCCTTTTTTTTGCCCTTTGCCAGGATCAGCATCAGGCCGGGGCGGGTCTTGAAGGTGACCACGACGAAGAAGCATTTCTTCAGGTTCAGGTGGGAGAACTTGGCGGGCGGCTTGCCGAAGCGCTTGACCGCTTCGGCAAAGTCGATGGTCGCAAGCTTGGGCTCGCCGTGCTTGCGCAGGCCGGGGGCTCTCGCCTTCAGGATCTCCGCCCAGAGCTTGCGGATGGCGTCGCGGCCCGTAACGATCCGGCCGTCGAGAGTGAACGGGTCGGTGCACATGTTGGCCAACAGGCCGGCCTGCCCGCCGATCATGGTTTCTACGAAGACCTGCGCCATGGCGGCCGCCTCTTCCTCCTCGGTTTCGTAGACCATGTCGTCCGGGATGAGGGGGTCGGAGGCCAGCAAGGCCGGGAGCATCAGGACCAGCCAGGTCATCCGGCGCCTCCGATTCCGGCCGCGGCCAGGTTGGCGGCCAGGCGCCCGGCGGGAGAGCGGTCGGGCAGCTCGGCCGGCCGGCCGCACAGGCGTTCCTGCAGGCCCAGGTAGGTGCGGGCCAGGTCGAGGCGCACCTGGTCGGTCAGGGCCGGTGGCTCGCCCTGGCCGGAGAACCCGCGCGCGAGCAGCCACTGGCGGACGTTCTCCTTGTCCAGCATCTTCTGGGCCTGGCCGGCCTCGAAGCGCTCCTGGTACGTCACGGCCTCCCAGTAGCGGCTCGAGTCGGGGGTGTGGATCTCGTCCATGACCACGACCTGGTCGCCGTCGAGGCCGAACTCGTACTTGGTATCCACCAGGATCAGGTCCTTCTTCTCCGCCTCCTGCTCACCCCGCTCGAACAGGGCGAAGGCCGCCCGGCTGACCCGCTCCCACACGCCCGCATCCACAAGGCCTTGCTCGACGATCTGCGCCTCGAATACGGGCGTGTCGTGCTCGCCCTGCTCGGCCTTGGTGGTGGGCGTCAGGATGGGCTTGTCGAAGCGCTGGTCCGCGCGCATGCCGCCGGGCACCTCGATGCCATAATCGTCGCGGCGGCCGGCCTGGTAGTCGCGCCACAAGCTGCCGGTCAGGTAGCGGCGGACCACCACCTCAACGGGCAGGGGTTCGAGCTTCCTGACCACCATGGCGCAGGGGTCCGGGACCGTGAGCACGTGGTTGGGCACCAGGTCGGAGGTGACCTCGAACCAGTGGGCCGCGATGGTATTGAGCACCTGGCCCTTGCAGGGCACCGTGCCGAGCACGACGTCGAAGGCCGAGATCCGATCGGTGGTCACGATCAGCAGGCGTTCGCCCAGATCGTAAACGTCGCGCACCTTGCCCCTGGTAGGCTCCGGCAGGCCCGGCAGCTCGGAGCGCTGCAGGGTGAAGTCCAGAAGCTTTTCGAGTTGGTCCGTCGCGTTCATGGCCAGACAGTTTGCACGCTTCGCCGGGCGTGGTCAAGCCTCCCGGCAGCAGAACTAGGGTTCCAGCTTGTAGCCCACCTGGCGAACCGTCTTGATGTGGCGCGGGTGGGAGGGGTCGGCTTCGATTTTCTTTCTGAGGCCCAGGATGATGTTGTCCACGGTGCGGGCGGTGCCGTCGAAGCCCCAGCCCCAGACCCGGTCGAGGATGACATCCCGGGTGAACGGTCGGCCCGGAGAGCGTGCCAGCAGGCAGAGCAGATCGAATTCCTTGGCCGAGAGCGCGATCTGCTCGTCTCCCACCGTGACGCGGCGCCGGACTTGATCGATGACCACCTTTCCGAACGTCAGCCGGGGTTCGGCGCGTCGCTCCGACCGGCGGCGACGGAGCATGACCTCCACTCGAGCCAGCAGTTCGGGCAGTTCGAATGGCTTGGTCATATAGTCGTCGGCGCCCAGCTCCAACCCCTCGATCTTGTCTTCAGTCGTGCTGCGCGCGGAGAGAATCAGCACCGGCACGTCTTCGTTCTGCTTCCTGAGCTCGGACAGGATATCGAGCCCGCTCCATCCGGGTAGCATGATGTCCAGAACGATGAGATCCGGGTGGGCATCGAACGCCTTTTGCATGCCCTCCTCTCCGTCTGCCGCGGTAAGCACCTCGTAGCCGTGAACATGGAAATTCATGGCCAGCCCATCGCGGAGGGCTTTTTCGTCTTCGATCACGAGGATCTTCTCGCTTCGCTTCTCCGATGTCGAGTTGCTCTCGCATCTCATGGCGGCGGCTCTTCTGAAGGGGCGGCGGGCAGGCAGACCGAAAAGCGACTGCCCCGGCCTTCTTTGGATTCCACGTGAACTTCTCCCGAATGAACCTGAACCAGGTGGCGGACGATGGCCAGTCCCAGGCCGACGCCCGACGACTTGCCTCTGAGTCGCGAGTCGACGCGGTAGAACGGGTCGAAGATGCGATCCACTTCCCGCTGGGGAATGCCGATGCCGTTGTCTTCGACGGCAATCACGACCTCTGCGTTGCGATCGTGTAAATGGACGGAGATCGTTTTTTCGGCGCGCGTATACTTGTACGCATTGATCAGTAGATTCAACACGATCGCACTGATCCCTTGCCTGTCGTGAACAACCGGGGTCGAACTTTCCATCTCGACGGAGAAGTCGACTTCGCCCGGGGCGGTCATTCTCGTGAAGCGGCCGATCGCTTCTTCCACGGCCTCCCGGACCGGTTCGGCTTTCATGTCCGGGATGTTCCGATCCTTGGCCGCAGAGCGCCAGGTGAGGAGCCGATCGATCATCGTCTCCAGCCACTCGGTCTCACGAATGATCGTCTTGAGGCTCTCTTCCACGCGTTTCGGGTCCTGGCTGATCCGCGCCATCTGGAGAGACTGGGCGTACATGCGGATAGCGGCAAGCGGCGTGCGCAACTCGTGGGTCACGTTGGACAGCAGATCGGTCTGCAGCCTTGCCAGGCGCGCCCTTCGTCCCAGCAGAACCGTCAGGGTGGCGATGCCGCCGATGGCGGCAACGGTGAATGAAATAACGAGCACGCCGATGACGAACTGGCCCGAACCTTCGCCGAGGGACAGGCTGACGATGCCCATGGCCGTGGACAACAACACCGGCAGGACAACACCCACCGCCAGGGCGATGATTATTCCGGTCAGACTCAGGCTGCGGCTTTGCCGCTTGATGCTGGTGCCGCCCTTGGGATCCATGACGGGTATTATGACTCGCAGGACAGGGCAAAGGCAAGCAGAGCCGGCTGCCTCGATGCTCGGATATGGGCTACGTATTGTGTATTGATCTTCGATTGATCTTTTTCAGCCAATCCGGCAACGATCTCGGCAACTCCAGTCCTCGAGCTTGAGTCCCCATCCGGAAGGTCCGGCTCGAAAACTCCGGCTGCTGTCCGATGTCGTGGCGAAGCTTGAAAGAAGTGTACCAGGCCGCTGCCGTAACCACCCTCGAGCCGAGGCGTTCCGCCCATGTCATCGGACCGGTTTTCAGGACCAGTCTCTGGTAGAGCTCGTCGAGCCAATTCGCCGTCGAGGGATTCACGTACTTCTTGCTCGCTGGAATCAGCGCCATCGCGCGGTGGGCCCTTTCGCCGTAGTTTCGCGCCTTGGCCCGGACGCGCTCTGCGGGGTGCTTGCTCAGGTTGACGTGGCCGGTCAACCAGTCCTCGACGACGCGGAATACCGATGGACCCAGCCGTTTGAACTCCTCCCGAAAGAGGCCGCGCTGAATCGAGACCATCTCGTCGGGGCCGATGTGCGGATGTACGAACCCCAGGCTGAATCCGTCGTGCTTGCTGTTGTCATTGTACATCTCGGGCCTGAGACGACCCTCGGCCTCCATGCGCTTGTAGGCTGCCGTGCCGTGCGCCGGGCCGTAGATGAGGAACTGGCACATCGTCGGCCGCATGCTCAGCAGCTCCTCGTACTCCTCCCGGATGGTCTCCTTTGTCTGGTAATCGAAGCCGATGATCATCGAGGCGAGTATGCTGATGCCGTGATCGTGCAGGTCGGCGAAGAGCTCGCGGTAGGGCCTGCCTTCCATTTTCGAGTAACCGGCTCGCTTGCCCTCGAATCCCACCCAGACCCAGTCGATACCCATCTCCACCAGCTCACTGGCGGAGAACTGCGACAGTGCCTTCACGCTGCTGAAGATGCTTATTGACAGCGGGGGCAGGTCGGATCGTCGAATGGCCTCGAGGAACCCCCGGCCGCGGGCCTCGTCCAGCAGGAAGTCCTCGTCGTTGATCCAGAAGTCGATCATATCGGGATATATCCCGCGCAGGCGTTGGATGGCGCGGAGGATCGAGGGCCCATCGGGCAGGAATTTGATGTGTTTCCGGTTGAAGTAGTGCGAGGTGGCGCAGAAATCACACCCGTTGGGGCAACCGAGCCCGGCGAAGACATAGCCGACCTGGCCCAGCATGGGCATCGAGAGCAGCGTTTGTGTCTGGGTGATGACCGGCTGAACCATGGGCGCATCGACGGGCTCCCCGAGCAGCTCTCGCATGAACGCAACGCCCTCACCCCGACAGATGTGATCCGCGTAGGGGGTCAAGATATCACCCAGGGATGTTCCGTATCCACCGAGGATGATCTTGGAAGAGGGCGCATGCTCGCGGATGGCCTTTACCATGGGGATCATCTTGTGCATGGTTGGAGATACGAAGGCGATTCCGATGTAGTCGTATCCCTTTTCGATCTCCTCGACGAACTGTCTCATCGTCGGGTAATGCAGCGTGGTCGTGGGAGTTTTGAGGTTCTCGGCAATGAAATCGATGCCCCACTGGGTGGTGGTGGCACGGGGGCGGAAGATCCCCTGGGCCCACATGAGCTGGTGACTGCCCTCGAACGAGGTCCCGAAACCGTCACCGTGCTTGGCGCCGAAGGGCTGGCAAACGCTGGTGAGCAGAACCTTTCTACCATTATGTTTTTCCATGTGTTTTCCTTTCGGGCCTGGTAAACAAACGTCTGAAGCAGGATTTTCCAAGGAGTCAGGCTAGTGTGCTCAGGTCATGGTTCTGTCATGGTCCCCGAGGAAAATGAGAGGATCTCGTGAACGGACTCTGTTGCCTTTTACCGTGCGGGCGGGTAGGTTGTGCCCGGTTGGATTGATGGAGCCATGAAGAACGGCGAGACGCCAGCACGGATCCTGATGGGCAACCAGGCCGCGGCCGAGGGGGCACTGGCGGCTGGGTGCACGTTCTACGCGGGGTATCCGATCACGCCCTCGTCGGAGATCATGGAGGAGCTGGCGGCGCGGCTGCCGGAGGCGGGGGGGGCGTTCATCCAGATGGAGGACGAGATCGCCTCCATCTCGGCGGTCATCGGGGCGTCCTGGGCCGGGGCCAGGGCCATGACGGCCACCTCCGGTCCGGGTCTCAGCCTGATGATGGAGGGGATCGGGTACGCGGCCATGACCGAGACGCCCTGCGTGGTGGTGGACATCCAGCGGGCCGGGCCGGCCACGGGGCAGGCGACCAGGATCGGGTCCGGGGACGTGATGCAGGTGCGCTACGGATCCCACGGCGACTACTGCCCGATCGCCCTGTCCCCCTGGTCGGTCCAGGAGATGTACGACCTGACGATCCGGGCCTTCGACCTGGCCGAGCGCTATCGGGTGCCGGTCTTCGTGCTGGCCGACGAGGGGGTGGGGCACCTGCGCGAGAGCGTGGTGCTGCACCGGGACTTCGAGCTGGTCGAGAGGGTGCGAGATACCGAAAAACCGCCCTTCGGCAGCGAGCGGCCCGACGGGGTGCCGCCCATGCCGATTTTCGGCGACGGCGCCAACCTCATGGTGACCGGCTCGACCCACGACGAGTGGGGCGTGAGAAGGGTGGACAAGCCCGGGCCCCACGAGCGGCTGGTCGAGCGCATCAACCGCAAGGTTCTCGACCACGCCGGGGAGATCGTCGAGGTCGAGCGGCATTTCCTCGACGACGCCGAGGTGGTGGTGATCGCCTACGGGTTCACCGGGCGCTCTGCCATCGCTGCGGTCAAGCGCCTGCGGCGCGAGGGCGTGCGGGCCGGGCTGCTGCGGCTGCTGACCTTGTGGCCGTTCGCGGAGCGCGAGGTGGCCGAGGTGGGTGAGTCGGCGAGGTGCGTGGTGGTGCCGGAGATGAACCGCGGGCAGGTGACCGGGCTGGTGCGCCAGCACGTGCGCTGCGACGTGGTCGGGCTCTGGCAGACCGACGGGGAGGTGATCGCGCCCGGGGCGATCGTTGCCAGGGTGCGCGAGGTTCTGCCGTGACGCGGGCCGTGGAGCACTGGCTGCGGACCGAACAGACCGCCTTCTGCCCCGGGTGCGGGCACGGGGTGCTGCTGGGGGCGGTCTTGCGGGCGCTCGACCAGCTGGGGCTCGACCGGCGCGAGCTGCTGTTCGTCTCGGGGATAGGGTGCGCGGCCTGGATCCCCAGCCCGAACATCGAGGCCGACACCCTGCACACCCTGCACGGCCGGGCGGTGGCCTATGCCACCGGGGCCAAGCTGGCCAATCCCCGGCTGACCGTGCTGGTCGTCTCGGGTGACGGGGACCTGTCGTCCATCGGCGGCAACCACCTGATCCACGCCGCCCGGCGCGACATCGACCTTACCGTGGTGTGCGCCAACAACCAGATCTACGGCATGACCGGCGGCCAGACCGCCTCGACCACACCGCTGGGCAGCCTCACGTCCACCGACCCGCGCGGCAGCGTGTTTCGGCCGTTCGACCTGTGCGCCCTGGTGCGCGCGGCCGGTGCCCGCTTTGCGGCCCGCTGGCCGGTCACCAGCCCGCGGCCGCTGATCGACTCCATCAAGCGCGCGGTCCGGGTGCCCGGCTTCGCTTTTGTCGAGGCCATATCGCCCTGCCCGACCCAGTTCGGCCGGCGCAACCGCTTCGACGACCTGACCCGGCTCTACGATCACATGGCCGGCCTGTGCGTGGGGAAAGAGGAGGCCCGGGACATGAGCCCCGAGCAGCTTCGGGACAGGTTCGTCGTCGGGGAGTTCGAGGATGAGTAGCGATTGGCCAGTCGAGGTGCGGTTCGGAGGCCTGGGCGGGCAGGGGCTGGTGACCCTGGGGGCCGTCCTGGCCGAGGCGGGCGCGCGCGCCGGCCTGCGGGTGGCCGCCTCGCAGTCCTACGGCTCGCGGGCCCGGGGCGGGGCCACCCGCGCTGACGTGATCCTCTCGACCGAGGCGATAGACTTTCCCCACGTACACCACCCCGACCTGCTGGTGGTCCTGGCCCAGGAGGCGTACGAGCTGTACGGCCCGGACTTGAGGGACGGAGGCCTGACCCTGGCCGACGAGTTCTTCGTGAAGATCCGGCCGCGCGACGGCGTGAAGCAGCTGGGGGTGGCCGGCACCGCCACCGCCCTGGCCGAGGTGGGCAGCGAGGTGGCCGCGAACTTCGTAATGCTGGGCGCGCTGCTGGGCTACACGGGCCTTGTGGGCCGGGCCGAAGTGGAGCAGGCCATGGGCAGTCTGGTCAAGGAACGCTTCGTGGAGTCCAACCGCCGGGCCCTCGGGTGCGGCTGGGAGCTGGGGCAGGACCTGGGGAGTTCGGAGGCGGGGCTGTGGCGATAGTGCGCACCCATCGACCGATCTGGAATGCCGAGCGCTGCTTGCCCTGCGGCGCCTGCACGCGGCGCTGTCCCGCGAGCGTGTTCGGCGAGCAGGCGCTCGAGACCGGGTCGCTGCGCGGCCTGGTGGCCGGCCGGGTGAGTTTCCCGGCCGGGCCCGACCGCCCGCCGGTCCCGCCCTGCCGGGCGGCCTGCCCGCTGGGCCAGGACGTACCCGGCTACATTCAGGCCGTCGCCCGGGGCGACCTCGAGGAGGCCGCCCGGGTGGTCTATCGGTCCAACCCGCTGCCGTCGGTGTGCGCGCGCCTGTGCCTGCGGGCCTGCATGCACGCCTGCGTGCGCGCTGATCTGGACTATTCGGTGGCCGTCCGGGCGCTCAAGCGGGCCGCTATGGAACTTGCGCCCGCGCACACGGTCGACCCGCCGGAGCGCGAGCGCGACGGGAGGGTGGTGGTGGTGGGCGCAGGTCCGGCCGGCCTGTCGGCGGCGTTCTTCCTGCGTCGATCCGGCTGGCAGGTGACCGTGCTCGAGGCTCGAGCCGAGCCAGGCGGCCTGTTGCGCTGGGCAGTGCCCGCCTTCGACCTGCCCCGGGAGGTCTTGCAGGAGGAGATCGCGTCTATCTTGCGGATGGGCGTGGAGGTGAGGACCTCGACCCGTATGGGATCGCTTGGGGAACTGAATGACCTTTTCGAGCAAGGGGCCTGCGCGGTCGTGCTGGCCACCGGCGCGGGGCGGGGTCGGGGCCTGGGAGTTTCCGGAGAGGAAGGAGCCGGCTGCTTCGACGCGGTCTCGTTCGCCCGCCTGCACGCCGACGGTGACGGTCCGCGGATATCCGGCGGCGCGGTGGTGGCCGGCGCCGGGCACATGGCCGTGGCCGCGGCCCGGATGGCCGTGCGCGCCGGGGCCGGGCCCGTACACCTGGTCATGCGGCGCGCGCGCGACGAGGCGCCGGCCGACCCGGACGCCTTGCGGATGGCCGAGGAGGAGGGGGTCTCCGTGCTGGCCGAGCACTGGCCGGTCCGGGTGACCGGGAACCAGGTCCGGGTGGCACCGGTGGTGTTCGGTCCCCCGGATGATTGCGGCAGGCGCTGGCCCATTCAGCAAGTGGTGTCGTCCGATGGGCCGGGACTGATGCTTCCGGCCGGGACGTTCGTGGCAGCCGCGGACCGCGAGCCGGATCTGGAATGGCTGGGCAACGGGCCGTCGCCCGCGCTGGGGCCGCTGGGCAACCTGCATATGGATCCCGACACATGCATGACCTCGATGCCGGGCGTGTTCGCCGCGGGCGAGGCGGCCTTCGGGGCCCGCAACTCGATTTCGGCGATCGCCACCGGCGCGCGGGCGGCCGCCGCGGTGGATCGCTTCTGCCGGGAGGACGAGCGGTGATCGCTTCCGGGGATAGGGTCCGGTTCCAGGTGGGCGAGCGCGCCTGCACGGGGCACCGCGGGGAGAGCCTGCTCGACGCACTCGGGCGGGCCGGTTTCGAGGTGCCCTCGCTGTGCCACCTGCCCGGCCTGAGCCCGTACGGCGCCTGCCGCCTGTGCCTGGTGGAGATAGAGAAGGGCAACCGTCGCAGCCTGATCACCTCCTGCAACTACCCTGTGCTGGACGGCATCAGGGTGCTTCTCGACACCGAAAAGGTGCAGCGCCACCGCAGGATGGTGCTCGAGCTGCTGCTGTCCATGGCTCCCGACTCCAGCCGGCTTCGCGCCCTGGCGCGCCAGTACGGGGTGGTCGAGACCCGCCTGGCCGGGCGGACTAGCGCGGACGGCTGCATCCTGTGCGGGCTGTGCGTGCGGGTCTGCCGGGAGGCGGTCCGGGCCGGGGCCCTGGGAATGGCCGGCCGGGGCGCCACAAAAACCCTGGCCCGCCGGCCGTTCGGGGAGTTCCCCGACGACTGCATCGGCTGCGGCGCCTGCGCCTTCGTCTGTCCCACGGGTGCCGTGTCCATGGAGCCCGAGGCCGTCGCCAGGCTGCGCGCGCGCTGGGGCGAAGAGCGGCCCTGCCGCTACTCCCTGATGGGCCTGGCGCCGGGCTCGGTGTGCGAGAACGACTACCAGTGCCGGCGCTGCGAGGTCGATCAGGGCATGGTGGACCGGGCCGGCGGCCGCCATCCGGCTTTTCTGCTTCCAGGGGCCTGAGGAGGGCGCGTCGTGAATCGCGAACCCGTTTGTCGACCTCCAGGCGGAGAGGCGGTTCGCCCCCCGGAGCGGGACGCGGACCAGCGCCGCTGCGACTGGGTCGAGGCCGTCGAATGCTACTCCGAAGAACAGGCCCGCCTGGCGGCCTCGCGCTGCCTGGCCACGATCGAGTGCACCTGGTGCGAGGTCTGCGAGCTGCTGTGTCCCGACCTGTGTATCACCCGCGATCCGGACACGGGCCACATGCGGATCGACCTGGACCATTGCAAAGGGTGCGGGTTGTGTGCACACTTCTGTCCCAAGGGCGCCATCCAGATGGAAGTGGAGCAGACCGGCGAGGTGACCCCCAAGGGCGACTTCCACATCGCCGCCGACGCGGGCTAGGCCGCGACCCTGGCCGCCGCGCCCGTGGACAGCAGAAAAACTCCGACGACGATGATTGCAACGAGCACACAAGAGGCCGGCCGCGGCCATTCGTGATAGATCACTACCTCGAGAAGCAGCGGAGTCAGTATCATCGCCGTGTTGACGGATGGAACCACCTCGAGAGCGCGCCCGTGAAGAAACCCTATCTGGGTCGTTATGGTCGCGACGACGGCGAATCCAATCGCAACGTACGGGTAGGGAGTCGCAAGCTGGCCCGAGAACGATCCGTCGGAACGGACCAGACCCGCATCCGCGATGAATATGGCCAGGCCGATGCAGAGACCCGCCGACAGCCCGAACGTCGTTCCATGTATCTTCCTGAAACGCAGCGCGATGATGCAACCGCTTGCGGCTACGAGGACCATCGCCAGGATCATCAAGATGAGCGACCGATCCAGGAATTGCCGGACTTGATGCTCCTTCTCCGCGCCGAGAAATGCGAGGACGGAAGTGCCGACGATCACCAGCACGATGCCCAACCCGTCCAGGGCTCCGATCTTTTCTCCAATGACCTTGATGGCGAACACCAGCAACCCGATGAGCCCGACGCCGGTCATCGCGGAGATGGTCGAAGGCGACCTGGAGAGCATCAGTCCCAGGGAGTACGGCAGGGCGGCGCCGGCGGTAATAGAAAGGCCCAGTAGCCATGTGCCCAGGTCCGCCCGATTCTCCCTGGAGAACATCTTCCAACCATGAAGAAACACCCGGACTTTCATCTTCTGGATGCCCTTGCCGACGTTCAGCATCAAGGCGGCCAGGATGCCGAGCAGCAATCCCAGGATGAAATCGTGGTTCATGGATCACCCCCGGCACGGACGACGATCTTCAAGAAAAGCGCTGAAAAATACCGAGATCACTCGACTGGGCCCAGAGGACAGCGCGTTCGACCAGGCGCGGCGAAAGACGGTAGGCAATCCAGCCCAGGCTTCCGATGGGCGTCATGATCATCTGCCGCTTGCGTTTTTCCAGCATGCGGACGATCGAATCCGCCGCATCATCCTGCGAATGGTGAGCGGGACGATCCGGCGGAACCGGGTCGCCGTTCGCGGACAGGATCGTCTTATCCGGATCGTGTTCGGTGAAGCCGAGGTATGCGACCCCGACGTGAACACCTTTCGGAATCAGCTCCAGGCGAAGCGATTCGCACAGGCCGGTCAAGGCCTTCTTGCTGGCACAGTAGATGGAAGCTCCGGGCAAGCCGAATATCCCCGCGATGCTCGAGATGAAGATCAGCTGTCCTTCGGCTTCGATGATGTGATCCACAGCGATTCGCGAGAGATTGATGCTGCCCACCAGGTTGGTCGCGATCACCCTGGAGCAGACTTCACCGGAGAGCTCGGCGAAGTTGCCACGCATGGACACCCCGGCGTTGTTGACCAGGATGTCGAGCCGGCCGAAGTGATCGATGGCCCCGCGGACCATGCGCTCGGCGTCCTTCCAGTCGCCGACGTCACCGGCGACTGCCACGACCTCACCTCCCTGCCCCTGCAATCTGGCCCGCGACTCCTCGAGTCGCGTCTCGCCCCTGGCCGTGATCACCACCTTCGCGCCTCTGCTCAGAAGCCTGGAGGCGGTTGCGAACCCGACTCCCCGGCTGCCGCCGCTGACCAGTGCCACCTTGTCCTTGAAGTAATCCATCTTTACCTCAACAGATATGCCCGTATTCCTTGAGACTTCTTATGCTCTGTTCGATGGCGGTGTCGATGGGGGTCTGCGACATTCCAAGCTCCCTGATCGCCTTTTTCGAGCTGTAGTAAGTGCCGAGAAGCGAAAGTCTCGCCATGGCGAGGTTCAACGGGGGCCGTTTCGAGAAGAGTTTGTGGTACAACGACCCGGCCGCTCCACAGGCCATGATCGCGCTTCCGGGCAGAACGACGCGTGGAGGGTTCATGCCTCCGGCGATTTCCGCGACCTTCGAAAAGAAGTCGAAGTAGCGGATGTTCCGACCGCCGGCGATATAGCAGTGGCCTTTCCTGCCCTTGTCGACTGCCAGGACCATGGCGCCGGCCACGTCGGGAGCATGGGCGAAATTCCGTCCGCCCGGCGATGTGAAAATCATTCTCCGGTTGATGAACTGGCGGATCAACTCGCCGGAGCTGGGCCGCCAGTCGTATGCACCCAGGAGAAACGTCGGGGCGACGATCACCGCGTCGAGCCCGTGGTTGCTGACGTATTCCCTGACCAGTTGCATGGCCCTGTACTTGGACTCCATGTAGGCAATCCCCTCGTAGGCCCGGGGGAAGGAACCGCTCTCGTCACCCGGGTTTTCAGGAGATCCGAACTGGAACGAGCTTGCGGATCCCGTGAAGATCAATCGCCGGATGTTCTTTTCGAGACATGCGTCCAGCACCCTTCTGGTTCCGCCCATGTTGACGCCCCAGACCGTCTTCGGATCCGCCCACAGATCGGTGATCGCGGCGCAGTGGAACACGTACCGGCAATCCTCCATGGCCTGTTCAAGCTGCCCGTCGTCGGAAAGAAGATCTCCTCTTGCCAGCTCCACCGGGAGACCGGACAGGGTCGGGGACCGGCTCTGAGGTTGGATAAAGACCCGCACCGTGTAATCCCGCTCGACGAGCTTTCGAACCAGGTGGCTCCCCAGGAGACCATCACCACCTATCACCAGGGCGTGCATCTGAATGTCCCTTTCCACCGATAAGAGATCAACAGCTCCAGACAGGATCAAGCCCTTTCTCGCGAAAGGCCGAGGAAATCCGGTCGCGCTCCCTTCCGGAGATCTCTCCAAGATCACGATTTGTTCGACCTACTCTTCGATACTTCTCCTTCGCCCACCCGTGGTACGGCATGAGATGGATCGGCCCTCGCCGGCCGGTTCTCGAAAGAAACGAAGCGAAGGATTCAACCGAGTCCGGATCGGAGTTGAAGTCGGGAACAACGGGAATCCTCGGGATGACCCTCGCCTCGCCGACCCGGTCGAGGAGCCTGGAGAAGTTGGCGAGGATCCGCCGGTTTCCGGTCCCGGTCGCCTCCTTGTGCCTTTGGTCAGAGATGTGCTTGATGTCGAAAAGAAAAAGATCCACCAGCCCGGCAAGCCGTTCGACGATCCGTTCGTGAAAACAGCCACAGGTCTCGAGGGCGGTGTGAATGCCCGACCTTCGCAGCTCGTCGAGGACTTCGAACAGGAATTCCGCCTGATGAGTGGGCTCCCCGCCGGTCATGGTCGCGCCGCCCCCCGAGTTGTCGTAGAAGAGCTTGTCCTGTGCCACTTGCCGTGCTACCTCCCGCGCGGAGGTCTCGTACCCGATCACCTCCACGGCCTCGTTGGGACAGATGTCGGCGCACTTCCCGCAGACGATGCAACGTGCGGCGTCCCTCAGGAGGGAATGATTACCGTGCCATAGCGCGTCGTTCGGGCAGGTCTTCGCGCACCGCCCGCACCGGCCGCACCTCTCCTCCCGGTAGGCCAGCTCGGGCCTGCGCAGTTGCGACTCCGGGTTGTGGCACCAGAAACAGCGAAGCGGGCAGCCCTTGAAGAACACGCAGGTACGAATTCCGGGGCCGTCGTGGATCGCGTAGGTCTGGATGTCGAAAATGATGCCTGTCATCGTCTTCCCCATATCAACGATGTTCCGTGCGGTCGATGATCTCCTGCTGGATTTCCCGCCCCAGGTCCGCGAAGTACGTGCTGTATCCGCCGACCTTGACGATCAGGTCCCCGTGTCTTTCCGGAAAAGATCGGGCATCCCGGAGGGTCTGTGCGGACACGCAGGTCGGCTGCAGTTGAGAGCCGCCCATCTGGAAGTAGGTTCGGATCAGGGCCGCCCATTTGGATCTCGTCTCGGGTCTGGCGCCGATCGCGCTCGGGTGGAACTTCATGTTGACCGCGCAACCCATCACATCCTCGAACGGGAGTGATGCGATCGAGCGCAGCGCGGCGGTGACGCCCGATCGCTCCACGTTGGCGGGGTTGCAACTGGCGGCAAAAGGCGTGGCCGCCTTGCGGCCGTCGGGGCTGGCGCCCGACAGCCTGCCGTCGATGGTGTGCGTGGTCATGCTGATCACGTAGACGACAACCGGCCCGCCCTTGAATGAACGGTACCGGTAGGTCTCCGAAAAGAGCTTCTTCATCACCTTCGACGCCAACAGGTCGCAATCGGGATTTCCGTTGCCCCACTTGCCCGGCAGCTTTTTGATCTTTCGAAAGACATGTTCGTGGCCATCGAAGTTGGCGTCGATCGCGCGAACGAGCTCGGCCAGGCTGAACGCTTTTTCCTCGAAGACCAGCTTCTTGATCACGTAGAGCGAGTCGACCAGGTTGGCGATCGAGTTGATCATGGAGATCCCCGTCAAGTCGTACCTGCCGCCCCCCCGGGTGACGTCCTTTCCCTTGTCGAGGCATCCATCGATGAACGCGGAGATGTACGGGGCCGGAAGATGTTCGGCCATCACCCGGTCCCGCAAGTTGGAAGCATCCACGATCTTCTCGATGAAGTGCGCGCCCTGCTCGAAAAAAGCGCTCAACAGATCATCGAAGCTTCTGAACTCCTCCGCTGCGCCGGTCTGAAGCCCTTCGCGGCGCAGGGTCCCCGCCAGGAACCTCGAGTCGCCGTTTCTCAAGGTCATGTCCAGCAACCGGGTGAGCAGCAGCGCGTTCGCGCTCATGCTTCCCGTCTTGCCGGGGCAGGTGGCCTCCACGCATCCCATCACCGCGTAATCCCGGGCGTCCGGTTCCGAGAATCCTCTCCTTCTCATGGCCTCGATGGTCACCTCGTCGTTGAACAGGGAAAAGCTGGAAGTGCCATCGCTCAGGTATTCGGCGAGTTCCGTCAGAAGCGCCTGCGGGGTCTTCTCGTGGACTCTCACGGACATGTTTGTGATCGCCCTGGACTCGTGCGCCGCCCGCAGAAAAAGAGACGTCAACTCGTTGGTACCGTCGTGACCGTCCGGCCGCAGCCCGCCCACGGTGACCGGCGAGGATCCCAGGAATCGTTGATAGAAGTTGCTCAGGAAGTTCGATTCCGGCCGAATGTTCTGAGACATGATCTTCAGGAGCAGCTCCTCGAGCAACTCCAGCGCTTCTCGTGGATCGGTTCGTCCCGACGCGATGTCGTCCTCGTAGTAGGGGTGGAGAATCTGGTCCAGCCGGCCAAAACAATGAAGGTTTACCGGGTGGGCCAGCTCGACCGCCGTTTTCACGGTCCAGATGGACTGCACCGCCTGGCGAAAAGTCCCGGCGGGTTCGAATGGAACTCTCCGGCAGCACGAGAGCATCTCGCCGAGAACGGCCCTGAGCGCGGGATCCTTCTCCCCTCTCTCTGCCTGCTCGATCTTCTCGACCAGCCGCCTGGCAAAAACCATCACCCCTTCCAGCGCGATCTCCAGCGATTCGAGAAAATCCTTCCCGGCCGCATCGAGTCGATTTCCCTTGTCGAGCCTTGCGCGGACATCGTTGTGCATTTGCACCAGTCCGTTCTTCAGCACCTTGTCGTAGTCCAGGATGACATGTCCCTGGATGCTGGCGATGGTGGCGCATGCTGACAGCATCAGGACCTGCCGGGACGTGTTGCCGGGGACGGCCGTCACGAAGTCGTGCATGTTCTCGGAGTGCAGCCCGGACCGGATCAGCTCCCGCTCCAGCAGGTCGACCACGGTCCTGTTCTTCCAGAAAGGGAGCAGCTTTCCCTTCAGGACTTTCAGGTCGTCACCGGCGATCTGGAAGGCATTTATCTTTCGCTGCGACATGGTGCGAAGTCCCATGTCCAGAGGAGAGCGGCCGCCGGCCCTGGCTGTCATCTGGTTCTTCACGAACTCGCCCAGGGCGCCCTTGCGCAACAGGTACACAAGCGCCCCGAATAGAGAGCGACCCCGGTGGTAGACCATGGACTTCGTGGTGAGCTCCGACTCCAGAACCCGGTTGAAGACGCCTCTCTCGATATCGATGGGTATGCCGAAGAAGTGCTCGGTCCAACATCCGGCGATGCGATCGTCGGGATCCAGGTGGTGGTTCATATTTTCATAGACGTTCTTCATCGCCAGGGCCACCCGCACCGGAGTGGAAATTCCGCTGCCCTGGCTCTCGATCCAGCTTTCGGTGTAGTACTTCGCCCGCTCGATGGAGATCCGCGGGGTTTCGGTTCGGTACCGGTGCCGTATCCGGTCTATCCGGCTGTTCGTCATGGCGATCCCCGCTCCTCGACGGCCGTCACGATGACGTCGATCATCCGGCGGAGGTGGAGCTTCCGAAAGGCAAGGTTCTTGTCTGACAACGGATCGGCACCCATCAGCTGTTCGAGGAGCCTGCTGTAAGTGAAATACGTGATGACCATGCCATAGAAGCTCACGAGCAATTGCCCCGCGGCCATCTCCCCGGAACGGGTTGCCGGATAGGCTTGTTGTATCAACGTGATTCCCAGCTCGAACAACGGAACCATGTGAGCGCTGATCTTCTCCACATGCTTGCCCCCGGAGGCCTCGCGCTGGACGATGCGGTTGAAATTCCGGTTCTGGCTCAGGAAATCGACATAGGCGTCCACCAGTCGCTGCATTCTTTCACGCAGACCGTCTCCGGTCTGCAGGGCGTCCAGGAGCGTCCCGGCCAGTCGCTCGTAGTAGCGATCCAGGACGCTTGCCAGCAAGCCCTCCTTGTTCTTGAAGTGGTAGTGGATCAGCGCCTTGTTGACCTCGGATTGCTCGGCGATCTCGCGGGTGGTTGCGGCGTCGAACCCCATCCTGCCGAACAGGTCGTCCGCGGCTTCAAGAATCTTTTCTCGCGTGCTCGCCATGTCCTTCGCCCTCTACTACAACAGCGCCGCCGCCTTCAGCATGAGGGTCTCGTTGGTGCCGTCCATGATCTTGAGCAGGTTGGCGTCCCGGGAGTACTTCTCCAGGGTGTACTCCCGGGAGATGCCGTAGCCCCCCAGGACCTGGACCATTTCAGCGGTGTGCTCGACAGCCTGGTCCGTGGCATACACCTTGGCTGTCAGGCTGGTCTTCAGGTCGCCGGGAAAGCTGGTCTTGCAAAGCCAGCTTCCCTTCCACAAAAGGGCCCGCGCTGACTCTATCGCCTGGTAGATCCTGAAGAGCTTGCTCGCGATGAGCTGATGCTCGATGATCGGCTTGCCCCCCTGTATCCTTTCCCGGGCGTGCTCGATCGCGTCCTCGAAGGCGGCTCGCATCAGGCCCACGGCCAGGTAACCCACACCCAGATTGCCCACCGTTATGATGGAGTTGTGGAGCACGGGGTATCCTTCGCCGTGAGGAAAGAGCAGGTAGCTTTCGGGAATCTCCACGTCATCGAAGAACACCGCCGCCTGGTTCAGGGTGCGGAGCCCGGTCTTGTCCAGAGGCTTGCCGGTCGTCACCCCGGGCAGATCCGCGGGGATCAGGAAAGCTCCGGAGCCCCGGATTCCCATGGAGGGGTCGACGCAGGCGACAACCAGATAAACAGAGGCGATCCCGCCGTTGGATATGAAGTCGGACTTGGCCCCGTTGATCACGTACCCGTTTTCTGTCCTGGCTGCGGAAGTGAAATGCCTGATCTTGGAGTCGTAGTAGTTCTTTCCGTCCGAGCCGACCTCGGGCTCGCTGCTGCACCACCCGCTGATGTGCCCGGCCTTCTGGTCCTCGCAGAAGGGAATCACGAACTTGTCGACCAGCTCCTGCTTGTCCGGAGCCAGGAACGAAACCAGCCTGGGCACGGTCGCGGCCGAGACCAGGCCGGCGGCGAAGCCGGGTCCCCAGCGTCCGAGCTCCTCCCAGACCATGCCGGTGGTCTGGGCGTCCAGCCCCAGGCCTCCGTACTGCTCGGGAAGTGACATCTTGTGGAAGCCGAGCTCGTATGCCTTGGCCATCACATCCCGAAAGAGATCACTTCCGAAAACCTCTTCGGGATCCGCGATCCGATCCAGCGCCACCTCGGCGGGTTTCATTATTTCCTTGCCGAACTTTCGTGCGGTGCCCACGATCATCTGCTGGGTCTCTGTCACCTCGAAATCGACCATGTCGCGCTCCTTGGGTCACGGGTCCTGGCCCGTGCCCTGCCCGGAAAAGAAATCGGTCATCTTGAAATAGAAGGGCAGAAATGCCTCGGAATCGACCTCTTGCAGCACCGAGCCCGGCAGCATGGTGTTGTCGCTTTTCAGGAAGCATGCCACGATGATGTTAACCATTTCCACCTCTGCCCAGGGATCGAGATCGGATTCGCGCAGGATGACCTGCGCTGTGCCGATCCTTGCGCTTCTCGTCTCGACATCGGTCTGATGGCGACAGAGAAGGACCGGGCCGTCGAATCCGGGGGCGAGATCTATCCTGGGCATGGCCTTGAACAAGAAGTTGGGGCCCGGCGTTGGCAGCTCGGGCAGCGAGCCGGTGAGTTGGGCCTCGATCTCGACGAAACGGATGCCGTGGCGCTCAACCCAGCCGTGGGCCCGCTCGTGGCTCCTCTCGAGGTGGATCCTGGCCATTTTCTTGGGAAAGCCGAAGATGTCACGGCCGTTGTACAACCGGGACTCCTCGCCATCGATGGGCATGGACAGGCAGTAGTTGCCGATCTCGCCCCGGTACTGGCAGCCGAGAAACAGCGCCGCCTCCCGGTACCCCGGTCCCAGGTTGGTCTCGGGATACCGGGCGATGAACATCATGCCGCTGGGCGTGTCCAAGGGCTCGAGAGGAGGGGGGAGAAGATTCGATACGATCTCTGACCTGGTCTCGAACATCACCGCCAGCATCTCGGCCCCGATGAACTTCCTCTTCCCGAGCCCGTAATACCCCTTGAGTTCCTCTCTTGTCCTTGTAAATCCCATGTTTTCTCTCCATTTTTCAAATCAACTGGGCGCCCAATTAGGCCATCGGTAGCCCATCTAGACATGGCTGTCACATGGCTGTCAAGAGAAAAATGCCAAAGCTGGCAACCGGTGTGGATAGTCCTTTGCCGGTGGCGCCAAGGTGTTGTAATATCTTGCTTTCAGGAGGCGGCGCCGATGAGCGGTTTTTTGATAGCCCTGCTCGGTTTGCTCACCCACGGCTTCCTGGCCAGCGGTCCGGCAGTCAACCAGCCGGATAGTGTCCCTTCGGTGGAGGAGTTGCACCAGAAGGCCGAGAGGACCCTGGCCACCCTCGAAGACTACACCGGCAAGATCATCAGGCGGGAGCGCCTGGACGGGAAGATCAAAAGGCAGTACAATGCGTTCAAGTTTGCCAGGCCATTCAAGGTCTACCTGGGTTTCATCAAGCCCCACCGGGGCCGTGAGGTCATCTATGTGCGGGGCTGGAACGACAACGAGCTCAGGGTTCACAGGGGATCTTTTCCAGACTTGACGTTGAACCTCGATCCTGAAGGGTCCACCGCCATGAAAGGCAATCATCACCCCATCACCCACTTCGGTCTCGAGTACACGGTTCGCGCTTCGGCCAGGAACCTGCGTCTGGCCATCAGGCGCGGGGAGGGCGAGGTGAGGGTTACTGATGGAGGCACGCTCTTCGGGCGAGCGGTTTGGAGAATAGAGGCTACGTTTCCCAGGAGCGGTTACCACGTCACCGCAAGGGCCGACGAAACCCTGTGGGACATCTCCAGGCGGACCGGACAGGACATGTTCCTGATTCTGTACAGCAACCAGGACAAGGAATACGACGATCCCGATGACGTGGACGAAGGCGACCGGGTGTTCATTCCACGCTACTACGGGGGACGGGCTGAGTTCAACGTGAGCAAGGATACGGGATTGCCTGTCAAGGTCGTGACCTGGGATTGGCGAGGACGTCTGTACGAATGCTACGAGTATCCGGAAACAGATCTGAATGTGGGGCTGACCCGAAATGATTTTAATCCGGACAACGATGAGTACGGCTTCTAGCAGAGCGGACGGATGAGCGCCGTCTTGAAGACACTGCGCACAGCAATCCTGGCCGTGACCGCATGCTGCGGCATTGCCGGTTGCACCCCCGCCGTGCAACCGCCCTACTCCGAGATCGCAGTGCTGACCGGAAGCCCGTACGAGCGGGGCTTGCAGCACGGGCAGCGATTCAAGAGCAAGATCCGGTCTCTGTACACCATGCTGCTGGAATCATCCCTCTTGCCCTATCTGAACCGCGAGCATGACGACATCAAGTCCTTTCTCAAGGAATACCAGGACCCCCTGTACGACAACGGGCAGTTCTCCTACCAGGTGATGCTGCAGTCCGGCGAGAACCTGGCCGATATTCTCTCCGAGACCCACCCGGAATACCTGGAGGAAATGCGCGCTATCGCCGAAGGTGCGGACATGCCCTTCGAGCAAATCCTGCTGCTCAACACCTTCGTGGATACGATGCTGGCCTTTAGATCTGTCACGTTCTTCCTCAGGCAGATCCAGGCGCCCCAGCTCCTCCAGGTGGAGTTTCGCGGCGATTTCACGGACGGAATAGACAACAACGGAGACGGCGTTACGGATGAAGAGGACGACGGTTGCGTGAAGGACTTCCGGGGCGGAACCTGGCTGTCCCAGTACGGCCCCAAGACTCACGCCGCCATGGTGGAGGTGCCGCAGGACGCCAGTATCCGCATGATCTTCTACGACCGACCGAGCTTGAGCGGGTATTTTGGTTCACCGGAGGACGAGAACGATCCCGCCGACGATCAGGGAATGGATCCCGACTCCATCCGCATCCAGCTCGACAAGCAGGTGTATTCCGCCGCCACCGACGACTGCATCCAGACATCCCTGCACGGTGAAGACGACAAGGGCCTGGAGGTGATCTTCACGCCCCCGGAAGGCCTTCCGCCGGCCAGTGCGGTATCCTTGATCGTTCAAGCCGGCAACATCTCTCAGTTGACGGACCCGCCTCCGGCCCATGCCCGTTTCATGCGCGACGAGCGCATCGTGTTCACCACCAGGGGCTACGGGAAGAGGCCCCACGAGGTGGACAACCGCGGCGAGTGGGACGGTCGCAGCCAGTCGCCTGCGCACGGTTTTGCCGTCAGGGGCTCGGCCACCCCGGACGGCAGGATTCGGCTGGCCCATCACTTCTCCTTGCTTGACTCCAACACGACCCACAAGCACTGCGTGCTCTTCATCCACCGGCCCGAAGGCGAAAAGGCACATGCAGTCCTCGGCTGGGCCGGCATAGTCTGGGGTTTCTCGGGCATTAACGCGGACGGCCTGACCTACATGGTGACCCCTTCGGACACCCTGGACAATCCCCTGGCGGGCCAGGTGAAGGAACACGTCTTTGATGCCAAGTTGTTGGTCACCGGAGTCCCGATCGGCATCAAGGGAAGGCGAATACTTGCCCGGGCAGGCACCGTGGAGGAAGCCCGGGCCTTGCTCGACGGAGAGGAAAACACCTTCGGGTGGAAACTGCTGCTCGGGGATCGCGACCGGAATCTGGCGGTGATCGAGCTCGACACCAACGTTCTGGAAGAGGAGAACCTGGGGTATGTCACTTTTGGTGCGGACGCGCGAGATCCCGAGAACCTCGACGCCTATGGAAGGCCCTTCGGGAGCATGGGCCCCGACGATCTGCGAATCGCCGCCCACTTTCAAAAGAACGTCCCGGACATCGAAACCACGATCCTGGTCTTCGAAGTGCAGCCGCAGCGTTACTGGAGCAGCTTCTACTACCGCTCCCTGCGAGCCTACTATATCCTGGGCAACCAGATAGCGAGAAGGTACGGCAACATCGACGTGCCCCAGATGATCGACATCCTCAGGACGCAGGATCTGGTGGACACACGCGACAGCATGAACGCGGTCGTCTTCGAGCCGGAGAGTCTCAAGCTTCACTATGCCATGGGTCTGACGCCGGCCACCGACGGAGAGTTTATCGAGTTCGATCTGAATGCAGCGTTCGGACAGGGAGACGCTCGGTGAAGCCGCTGGCCGGATTCCAGCTCGTGGTGGCTGCTGCAGCGCTCGCATCCGGGCCGGCCAGGGCCGGCTTCACCGAGACCGCTCCTGCGGGCACCTTCATCCTGGACGAGAGCATCATGCTCTCGGTGCTGAATAGCCGCTACAACGACGACGGGGAGAAGACGACCCTGATCGACCCGGTCAAGCGCTACGAGCCGGGCGCGGGCCTGCAGGGTGTCCTGATACCCGAGGCGGATGTGAGCTATCTCATCCTCCTCAGCCAGCTCCAGTACGGCATCCTCGACAACCTGACCGCGGGGGTGGGGATCCCGGTCGTGTTGTACACCGACGTCGACCTGGATCTGCAGTGGACGCCGGGCGACTATCAGAACCAGCTGGGACGATCCTTCAGCGAGCAGGATTTCTGGGAGTGGGCCGAGAGCATGGGACAACCCAAGCCGCGGGACTGGCGGGGCAACCAGGGGGTGCTCTCGGACATCATCCTGGGCCTGCGTTACCGCTTCTCCGACGATATCCCGTGGCTCGAGCGGCAGAAGCTCGCGACTGCCGTGATGGTGACCGGAGCGCTCCCCACGGGCAGTCAATCTCCGCCGGAGGAGCTGGCCGGTTCCGGCACCACCATGTGGGATCTCCATTCGCAGGGGGAGCTCTGCTTCCACCTTTCCCTGGACAAGGGTTTCTCGGGTCCGCTCGAAGGACGACTGACGCTCGGGCTGGATCTGTTCTACGAGTTTCTGTTCAGGCACGAGTATGCGACGCCGAAGGGGACCAAGAACCCGTTGCTGTTGAACTACGAGCCCTACGTGGGCAAGACCTACACCATCGACCCGGGAGACTTTGCCGGGATCTCCATCCAACTGGACGCGATCCCATGGGAGGGCCCGGCGCTGGCCACCTGGTTGACCGATGGCGACCGGGCCCGGGCCGAAGAGCTCCCGCCTCTGGTTGCTCTCACCATCCGGTATACCTACACCCATCTCGGCCAGAGTGACTGGGAATCCGACTCCGCCATCTGGGACTGGGAGCGGGAGAAGCTCTGGCTGCCGGGGCACAAGAACACGCTCTGGGCGCGCATGGTGGTCAGCCTTCTTCGGGTGGGCGTACCTCTACAGATCTATGCAGCCTACCGGAACCAGACCTGGCTGGCGGGAAGGAATGCCAGGGCCGCCGTTGTTTTTTCGGGAGGCATTCAAATCCCCGCAAGGTTCTGGTAAGCATATGGCCATGGATCGAAGTGGAATCATCCTTCGAATTCCGGTGATTTTCCTGATCGGCGTTGCGCTGTGCTGCCCTGACGAAGCCCGGGCGCAGGAGGATGAAGAGCTCGAGGACGAGTTCGCCCTGCTCGAAGAGGAGGAGGAGGAGATCGTCTTCTCGGCCGCCAGGCACGCGCAGCCGATCGCCGACTCGCCCTCCACTATCACCGTGATAACCCGCGAGGAGATCCTCAACACCCACTGCGTCGACGTGACCTGCCTGTTGCGTCAGGTGCCCGAGGTCGAGGTCCGCCGGGTCAGGCCCATGTACCACTCGGTGGGCGCGCGGGCCCTGGCCGGCGAGATGAGCGACAAGGGGCTGGTCCTTGTGGACGGCCGCGAGATCAACGTGGAGGCGTTCGGCAACCCGTTGTGGGCGACCCTGCCCGTGCACCTGGAAGACATCGAGCGCATCGAGGTCATCCGCGGGCCTGGCTCGGCGCTATACGGCGCCAACGCCCATTCCCTGGTCATCTCGATCACGACCCGCAGGCCGGATTCAGATGAGGCCGAGGTCTTCCTGGGCGGCGGCGAGTACGATGAATCCAGCCTGCACGTGCGCCTGGGCAAGGTGCTCGGCGACTGGCGGTTCCAGTTTTCCGGGGGCCGGGAGACCAGCGGGCACTGGCGCATCCCGGACCGGCGCGAGCGGGAGCTGTACCGGGCCTGGCTCAGGGTGGAGCGCGAAAGGGAGAGCTCCGTCACCAGCCTGGCCGCGGGCTGGAGTTCGATCGAGGGGACCCTCTTCTCCGGGCTGGCCCCGATCGGGGTCGACAACGCCAACGTGGTCCACACCTCGCTGGCGCACCGCACGGATCTGCTGCGGGCCCACCTGTGGTTCAGCCTGTTCAGCGCCGACCTGAACTTCGACCTGCCGCTGTTTTTCGAAGGCAGCAAGCTGGGCACGGTTCCCGAGGTCACCAGGATCCTGACAACCAACCTGGACAGCGAGGTGCAGCTCAACTGGTCGCCCTTCGACGGCAACCTGCTGATCGCCGGGACAAACTACCGCTGGCTGACCTACTTCTCGGATGACAACGAGCCAAAGGAAACCCACCAGCACCGGGTCGGCCTGTTCGTCCAGGACGAGCAGCGCCTGTGGGACCAGCTCATCCTGACCGGTGGCCTGCGCTTCGACTACAACAGCATCACGCCGTACACTTTCAGCCCACGTCTGGCGGTGGTCTGGCGCTTTACCGCCGACCAGTTGATCCGGCTGGCCTTCGGCCGGGCATTCCGCAAGCCGTCCTTCTTCAACACCTCGTTCCACCCCGCCACCGTGAAGGGAGAGGGGCTCACGCCAAAATTGGGCGATTTCTTCAAGCACAGCATCGGCAACGACGATCTCGACAACGAGAGCATCACCACCTTCGAGCTCGGCTTTCGCGGCCGCTTCCTGGACGGCGCGCTGACCGTCGAGGCGGACGGGTTCTTCAACCTCTACCGCGACACCATCTCCTTCAAGACCGACATAGAGCCCCACCCGTTGCTGGAAGGCCTGCCCGACCTGACCTGTTCAGACGACGAGGATCCGCCCTGCAAGACCGTGCTGCGGTTCGAGAACGAGGGCCGGGACGTCGACTCGGCCGGCGGCTCTATTGCGGTCCGTTTTCGTCCGTGGAGGTGGCTACGGCTCACAGCCAACTACACCTACCGCTACTCCTGGTTCATCGCCGACGCCTCACTGGGTGACGACCCGGACGTTCGCAAAGCGGGCGACCGGGTCGAATGGGAGCCGGCCCACCTGGTCAACGCCTCGATCCACTACCTGTCAGGTTTCGGCCTGCGGCTCGGCCTGGCGATGTACGCCCGGTCGGGCTTCACGCAGAGAGTGGCGGCCGACGGAAGCGTGTTCGGCGAGCTGGAGCCGGTGAGCGAGCCGGCCCGTATCTACGCGAACTCGTACATCGCCTGGCGGGTAGAATCGGGCGAGCGCTGGATCGAGGCCGGTCTGAGGGCCACGAACATGTTCGGCCAGGGCCTGCGCGACACCTGCTCGGTCATCCGCTCGGACGACGTGGAAATCGGCGGCCACCTGCAGGGCCGGCGGATCCTCTTGTTCCTGCGCGGGGGGGTGTGAGGGGCGGGGTCAGGAGGGCTGGCCGATCGCCTTGAGGAAGGTCTCGGGGGAGAGGGGCTCCACTGTCACGAGGCGCAGGTTCTCGTGTACGTGGAGGGGCTCCTTCATGCCCACCAGGGCGCACGAGATGCCCGGGCAGGAGCGGGTGAACTGAAGGGCGCGCTGGGCGTCGTTGGTGAGGGAATCGCCGAGGGCCTCGGTCAGCGGCTGGGGGATGTTGCCCACCAGGCGGGCCTGGCAGATCGAGGCCGATGTGACCACCTGCAGGTCGTTCTGGCGGGCGGCCTCCAGGGCGGGCACGAGATCGTCGCCGGCTTGCTGGGTGGCCAGCAGGGCCTCGGGCATGGCCAGGTTGAACGGCAGCTGGACGAAGCGCAGGGCGTCGTCTGCGCCGCCGGCGGCCCGGCGGGCCAGGCGCTTGACGCGGGAGAGGTCCAGGTGCTCGGTGTGGTCGGGCGGCACCCTGAGGGCGCTCCAGGTGGCCAGGCCGTAGCAGCCGATCTTGTCTTCGCGCACCGCGGCCTCGAGAGCCTCGAAGGCGGACAGCAGCCGGTCGTGGAACGCGTCCCGGTCCAGGGGGCCGAGTTGGGTCTCGGGGTTGTGCAGGTAGTAGACGTCGATGGTCGCAAGGCCCAGGTTGGCCAGGCTGCGATCGATCTGGTCGCGTAGGTAGTCCGGGTGCATGCAGTGGCAGCCGGCCACCAGGTCCGAGTTCGAGATTCCGGTGCCGGCGTCCCGCACGTAGTTGGTCTCGAACCAGCTCGATGGATCGTCGGGCACAGGGAGGAAGCCGCCCTTGGTGCACACCACCAGCTCGTCGCGCGTGGCATCGCCGTCCTCGACCAGCCTGGCCACGGCCGCTCCGATCGAGCGCTCGCCGCGCTCGTGCCGGTAGTTGATGGCGCAGTCCAGCAGGTTGATCCCGCCCCGGACCGAGCGCTCGATCGCCTCCTGGACCAGGCGGTCGGTCCGATCGTCCGGGTCGCCCAGGTGAGTGCCGATGCCGATGGATCCGACCGTCCACTCACCGGCCCGGCGGAAGTGGCCCCGCGCGCAGTTGGAAGCCAGGCGCTGGCCGTATCGCCAGGTGCCCTCGGAGGTCGCCCGTCCCGCGACTGTCATGGATGTCGCCCTCCCTGGTCGATGTTCCTACCAGCAATTCCGGCCCGGGGTCAAATCAAGGAAATACGTCTGGTTTCAAGGGTCCAGCAGGTCGGTGGCGTAGCCGGTCAGCTCGGTGTAGCCCACGCCTTGCACGGCCGAGCCGCCGCGGGTGCCGGTGATGGTCGTCGAGCCCTCCCAGTAGCTCTGGGCGATGTTGTGCATCTCCTGGTCGTCGATATGGGTGCGCACCTTCAGGTCCCAGTCCATGGGCGCGATGTGGATGTCCCAGTCGAGCGGGTAGACGCCGTCGGTGTGGGGGCTTTCCCAGGTGCGCAGGGAGGTGATGGAGAAGTCCTCGAGCGCGGTCAGCATGCCGTCCGGATCCACGATGGTGCCGGCCAGGCAGGCCAGGTCGCCGTCCCAGTCGCGGAACGTAAAGAGCATGATCTCGTGGCCGTCTGTGAACTGCATACTCCACCAGTCCCAGCCCTTGAACTCGACGATGTCGAAATCGCCCCACTGGTGATCCATCCAGGCCTGGCCGGAGACCTCGACCGGTCCCGTGTCCGGGGTGGTGAGCGTCCCGGAGGCGCGCAGGCGGGTGTAGGAGTAATACCAGCTCGCGCTCCCGGCCGCGCTCATGGGGATGATTCCGTCGGTCCCGTGGAAGGCGACTCGTTTCATCGGCTCGAGCTGCAGGTCCACGATCCACTCTCCGGGATGTCCGTCCTTCTCCTGGCCGGCGGGGATGACGCCGAGGACGCGATCGTTGCCCGCGTCGTCGAGGAGGAAGCGGCAGTCGAGCACCACAAGCTCCTCGGGCGACCAGGCCTCGGGGGAAAGGTCGAAGCCGTCCGTGTGGAAGTGCCTGCCCGCGGTCTCGTCGGTGATCGCCACGTGGCACATGTAGCCGAAGTAGCCGTTCAGGTCGTACTGGAAGATGGCAACCTCGAAGCCCCAGTCCGCCTGCCCGTCGGACAGGTGTCCGGTGTAGTACCACCACTCGGTCCTGAGCAGGTGTGGGCCCGCGTCTTGTGGCAGGCGGATCGCGCTCTGGTTGCACTCGCCGTAATTACAGTAGGCCCCGTCCCCGCAGGGCGTGCGCTTCTCCTCGCCGTCCACACAGGCCACGGCCACCTCGCCGTCGCAGCGGGAACCCTCGAAGTCGCAGGTCCGGCCGCAGCCCCAGGTGAGCAGCGCGGCGGTCGCAGGAATCAGAAGTTGCGCTCTCACGGCTCGCTCCGGCTCCAGGTCGTCTGCTTCGAGCATAACCCGGAGCATTTCATCGGGCAAGCCGCTGTTCCCCGGTGACTTCTCGGCGGGAAGTGGATATCATCGGAATGGTTGGCGGGGGCGTTTTCCGTCCTGGGTTCGGGTCGGACAGGGGTAACGATGCAGAAAATCGTTTCGCCGGTGGTCGTATCGGCGGTCCTGCTGGGCCTCGCGGTTGGAGCGGCCGGGAGCGGGACCATGAACGAGGCGAAGCTCCGCACGCTTCTGCAGACGCTGTCGTACGACAAGAACCTGGCGAGCGAACGGGCGGGCGGGTTCAGGATCGGCGTGGTCAGCCTGGCCGGGAGTCCGGACAGTAAATCGGCCGCCAGCGGGGTCATGGCCGCGGTCCGGGCGCTCGGCGATCAGAAGGTCGGGGGGTTGCCGGTCGCGTGGGTGCCGGTGCCGGTCGCCGACGTTCGGGAACTGGAAGCCGCCGTGCGCGCCAGGCGTTTGAACGCCATGTTTCTGTGCTCCGGGCTCGGTGACCTGACCCGGCCGCTGATAGCCTTCGCCCGCTCGCACAGGCTGCTGGTCATGACCGGCGAGCTTGCCCACGTCGAGGCCGGGGCCGCCGTCGGGTTTTTGCCGGCCGGCGGGCGGGTGCAGATCGTGCTGAACCCGGAGGCCGCCAGGGCCCAGGGCGCCTCTTTCGACTCCCGCATACTCCGGCTGGCGAGGATAGTGTCCACGATCCAGGCCGGAAAGGGCCGTTCGGACGAGGAGGACGATCTGGGTGGCGAATTCGGGCTCATGGGGGACGAGGCGGCCGCGGCCCTGTACCAGACGCCCGAGGTGATAAAGGGCCGCCGCATCGCCGGCGACGAGCCGGAGTACCCCAAGGTCGCGCGCGTGGCGCGCATTTCAGCCACCCTGATCGTCAAGCTGTACATCGATCCAGAGGGCAAGGTGACGAACGTCAAGTTTCTCAAGACCCACGAGGTCTTCGAACCTGCGATCCGAAAGGCGCTCGAGACCTGGAAGTTCTCCCCGCACCTGGTCAACGATCGGCCGGTCGGCACATACACCGTCTACAAGTTCGAGTTCCGGCCCCGGTAGGGAGGATTTGGGGTCACCCCCATATTGCTTATCTCAATAGGCCCGGAGCTATGGGCTGAGCCTGGCGTAGGCCCGCGTTCTGCTCGCGGAGGCGCCGGAGACGACGAACGGCTGCTCGGGCTCGGGACGGGCGGCGGCCAGTAGGTACAGCCAGCCCCAGGCGTTGGTGTAGCTCCGGTCGACGAAGCGGTGCCGGTAGAGCAGCAGGTACTCGGAGCGATAGCGGGCGGCCAGCTCGCGCAGGAACACCGGCGCGGCCAGCACGCGCTGCAGATCCTGCTCCGAGAGGAGGGTGACCTGCCCGAACAAGTCACTCCCCGCCTCGAAGCCCTCCGGGCCGAGATCGAGCCTGGCTCTCTCCGATGATCCTGGTCTTCGACACCTCCGTCCTGAGCTGCTTCGCCAGGGCGGGCCGACTCGACCTTCTTGACCGGCTCACCGGTACCAGCAAACGCAGGGTCACGACCCGTGCGGTGATCGATGAGATCGAGCGCGGAATCTCCGACCATCCATGTCTGGTCTCAGTTGGTGAGCAGCGCTGGTTGGAGACGGTGGGTTGGGAATCTTCTTGACAGACGCAATTGTCCTGGCTTACCTTCACACTGGGAGGGCGGCAAATGGACGACAAGAAAAAGGAACAGGTGACGAAGATCGAAGCAAGTCAACTGCGTGACTATCTGGAAAAATCATGCCAACTTCCGGAACAGTATGAGGAGAAGCGGAGAGAATTCCAGAACTGGATGGAGGAGTCTGCGAAGATTGAGGAAGGGGACCTCTACCTTCGGCTCGGCTGATCCCATCAAGCGATGAATATTCCAAGTCCCTCCTTCGAAGAGCACGACTACACCCAAGATAAACTCGCTGAACTGGTACGCGCGTTCAGCGGGTACAAATACGTCCCCACCCAAGTCCAGTACCTTCAGCGCTACTTAGAATGCCTTGGAGCCCGCAAGATACTCCATGAGAGTCACTACGTCGATAGGGACTACATCGAGGATTTCAGCGAGTTCTACTCTCGGAGTTTTCAACCGCGGAAGAACTACTGTGAGAGGCTCCACTTCTTCAAAGAGGGCGATTCAACGATAGAAGCTTCAGTCAAGAGAGTTGCCAATGGGGACGCCAGCCCAGAAGAAATCGAGGCCGATCTTTCGGCTAGGTACCTGGGATTCGTTGTCGTCAGACCACTTGAGGGCTGTCCAATCGGTAGAACGGTTCTTCGTCCGAAGGGTGACGATCCCCATCGGCACATCACAGTGATCCGCCCCTATGTGGCTCATGTTCTTGGGCTCGCTCTCAAGGTGGACTCCTTGGCCTTCCAGCAGCAAGATCGAGCCGTCAGCGCCTGCGCAACGACCGCACTGTGGTCTGCGGCCCAGAAGGCCTCCCATCAAGATGAAATGACAATCGCCACGCCAGCCCAGATTACCAGGTGCGCGGGAGGCGCAGGGCTGCCTATCGGGCGCCTGATCCCAAATGAGGGGCTCACACCCGCACAAATGTGCCTCGCAATAGCAGAACTCGGCCTTTCGCCCCTTCTGCGTAGCAACAGAGATGACCCTATTCGTTTTCGACTCCAGATGATGGCCTATCTGGATTCTGGGATACCTGTTATTGCAATCATGAAGCCTCCCGGCGGAGGCGAGGGCCACGCCGTCACGGTTGCCGGATACCGGACGGATCCTTCGGTACCGGATCTCATCGGCGGGCCCTCTGGTCAGTTCAGACATTTTTCCGCGCGCGTCTCCCATGTCTACGTTCATGACGATCGACTCGGGCCATTTGCCAAGGCCGAGCTGGGGATTGCTCAGGGGCAGTTGCAGGCAGTAATTGAGATGCCCGACAGGTCGAAGGAGATCTGGGACATCCCTATGTTCATCGCACCCCTTTATCCCAAGGTGAGGCTCACGGCCGGAGATATGCTTGCCGAAGCCTACATCTCCGCCATGTTGTTGGCTCACTACAAAGGCACCAGCACTAGTGACGTTGAACTTGATGTTCGGATTGTCCGTGGGCACGAGTACTCAAGGGATGTTCTTGTCAATTCATCATCGCCGCAAGACGCGTGGGGCTTGCTGTCAACCAAAGGCTTTCCGAGGTACGTCGGCCTAATCCGAGCCGGAACTGGCGGGAAATGGTATTTCGACCAGGTGTTGGACACAACCGCGACCGTCTTGGACGACGCCGTGCTAACTGTCAGGTTCATGCACCCACTGTCCGAGCTCCCGACTGACTCTTCCGGCGCCTCGCAGAGCACCCCATAACGCCAGCAACCTACGTACGGCTCCGGTCTGTCTTCGCCACAGCTTCTTCTCCGGGCTGTTTTTGCGCACAGCGATCGCACTGCTGACGGTCCCCATCCGGGCCGTATCCCGAGGACCTCATCCCCCAGGGCTCGATCGACGAGCTGACCCGCTTGGTGCTGACCAACGCGATCTTCTCGACCAACGCCTACACTGCCGCTCCGGCCAGATAAACGAGCACCTCTGTCAGCCTGGACCACGGCAGGTTGGAGAGCTTCAGCGAGACCACGGGATCGGACCCTTTCTTGGCGACTGACAGCTCCAGGCGGGGCCGCGGCTGCATCGTCCCGAAGAACTGGTCGGCCCTGGAGAGCAACAGGCTCAGGCGCCCCTCGGCGGTGTCGAGCAAGCGCCCCGCGGGTGCGGGAGATAGGGCACGCCTTTGCTTGCGTCGCAGCCGGTCTGTGGCGCGATCGATTTCCTTGACGGACGCCTCCTTGAAAGGCTTCTTCTCCATCTTTCCGGACGGGCCGCGAACCTCTATCTCGTACCTGGTCACATCGATCGGGCGATCGTCCTCCGGGGTAGCCTTGGCTAATGCTATCGCCCCCAGGAGCTTCTCCTGCCCGAATACCTGCACCGTGTCCTTGCTGAACTCCTTCGCCAGCTTTATCATATCGTACGCGACCGTGCGGCCTACCTCGACCTCTTTTCGAAGGTACTCCCCGAACGTCCGGTACCCTGCCGCACGATAGAGCTCGTTGTCATTGATGTTTCCCAGGCTCCTGCCCAGTTCCCAGCAGTTGCGCAAGATCTCGGTCTTGAGGTGGAGAATCTTCTCGGTCTCGCGCTCGAGCTCTTTCAGGGGAGAGAGCTTCTTGTCACTGGCCTTCAGGTTCGAGGCCTTCTTCTTCTTCGGGGAGGCTGCACGCACGCCAGGTTTTCTCGAAGCCATTTTCAACTCCTTGTTCTTATTGGCCATGTATCGTACTGACACCATGCCGTCTCGATCCGGCAACTCGATTCTAGGCCATCCAGCAAGGCGCGGCAAGCTGAGGTGCTCAGGAAATGTAAGGAAATGTAGGATTTACACCTACAGATGTCCGGTTGACCGGACAACTGTAGGTGTAAATCCTACAAACCCCGACATTTCCCTACACTCAAACACACACGAGATCCCGCCTCTTTACAGTTCGACTTACGTGAGATTTAGTAGCAGTCCTTAATGCAGTCTTCGTAGTCATCATGGCAGCGTATACCCAATATCGTAGTGTCTCCCCTGTCACATTCTCTATTCTCCCTTCTACATGCATTCTCGCACGCACGAATCGCATTTCTTCGAGCTTCGACCTGGGCCTCCTGAACTGCATCTGCTTGTTTCTGCACCGCGCATGCCAATGGGTTCTCTGCACACCACTTTTCCTGACGTCTTATTCTTTCTTCTGCTTCTTTTTCTCGTTTTTCTTCTTCAAGTCGTTTTTGCTGTTCTAATAATGCGGCAGCTCCTACACCAGCGGCCAAAACTGCGCTCAATAGACGTCGGCCTGCAGCTGCCGACTCCGTACCGTATTTATTCAGTGGAGTCCATTGGGAGAGACCGCAAGTTAATCCGCCAGGAATATAGGCATTATCTTTCAGAATATTAACTTTGGCGTAGTTATCATCGCGTAGCTTCAGTTCGATTGCAGTAGTATACGCTATTCCAACCACACCCCCGTGCCACAAAATGTTGCCATGAATAATATAGTAATTATCTCTAACCTCAGAAGAAACGCCGACAGATTGATAATATTGGCCACTCGGATGGAGACATTTAAGAATAGTTTTTGCGTAATTCCTAAATAGATATTGCTTGTCGTCAGACAATGCATTTCCTGCTACTTGGGGATAACCTTTGTAAGTGCTCTTCCGGGGCTCTTCGATGGACCTGCGTGCACGGATTCGTTCTTTTTTTGCCGCAACGGATGCACGATGGCGCCGAAATTCGGCTTCTCTCTCGGCGCTGTACTCTGCTGCGCGGGAACCCGTTTCTTGCTTGGCTAGTCTGTAGCAAAATTCAAGTGGACAGTCGGGATTAGCTTCGCACACTTGCGCAGAGGTCGCACACGTGGAATCTGAGGTTGCTGTTCGCGCTGGTTTTCGCGCAGATGTCGCGCAACCAAAGATACCTATCAAGCAGAGAACCGATGGAAGCAGTGATCGTATAGTCATTGCTTGCACGCGGCAATAAATCTGTGGATATCGAGCCGGACCTCCATGGCATCATCCGGATCAAAAGCGTATAACTGAATTTCGTTCATTTTGGCTGACTCCGGAGTACGGCCTTTAAGCGTTGATGTCCCTTTGATGCAATCGCGCTTGCCCTCACATTGGAGCGTGACAGTGTCCAACGTCACTCCTCGAACTTGCGAAGTAGTGCCCACCTCAATGTGGATATCCATATCTGCTGCTGAAAAAATATACCTCGAAACATATCGAGTATTGTCGTTGAGGCCGTCAACCAACTGATAATAGAGTGCACATGGATCGTTAGTTGAGTCTTCCTGATCCATGACCTGAGCTTGCCACCACTCGTCGTCGTATGCTGGGTTAATATGGCCCATCTTAGTCACTCTGTTAAATCTTTCGAATGTGGGTATATCAGCTGGTGGGCGAGGTTGAGGTTGCGGAGAAGATGCGCAAGCACTCATCGCTATGAACGGGAATATATAGGCGGCAGCAAAAAGTCTTCGGATTCTGTAGGCAATGCTCAGGTGTTGCATATTTTCCCCTGGTTTGGCCAAACGTTAATCTTCTGGACATGGATCGTACGTTGATAGACGAATCAATCTCCGCTCACCTCCGTTTCGTTTGTTGAGAGGCAGATGAACAGAGCAATTTCCGCCGTCCTTGTCGAGCTTGAATAGTTGTCCCATCCGGCTGCCAGGTTCGCGGACTTCGTCGAGGACCATGCGGTTCAGTCGTTCTCCATCGTCGAGGAAGTTGACGACATATCGGTAGCGAAGGGCGTCAGGCATCTCGGTGCGGAAGTTGTCCGGGCTGATCGGCGGCAGGTCTGGCTTTCGGGCGCCAATCCATGCGCGAACCATCTTCTCGAGAATCCGGTCCCGCGATTTCGTACTATTCGAGGTGTCCAGTTCGACCACGAATCGCTTCTCGTATGGGTGCCAAGCGTCTTTGATCCGTCTGATAGTCTCGGCCCTGAAGCGATTTTCCAGGTCTTTGAGGACCCTGATGGCTTCGAGGTCCACTCCACGGAGGTCCCAGTTGATCCATTCATCGATCTCATCCATGGCGTCATTTCTGGCAACCTTCCAGAATCTTTGCAGAAATTCCTTCTCCAGGTCCTCGTATTTTATTTTCCTCGATCTCATTCGTAGCGCCTCTTTCTTGCAGACATCCCAGTTTGCAGACATGAGCGTTTGCAAGCTTTTCTGTTTGCAAACGTTATTGTTTCTGGGCGATCGCGTCAACTCCTTTTTCGGCTCCTATGACGCGCTACGTCAATTCTTGTCGAAATTGAAGGCCTCTGGAGGTGGCATCTTAGGATTTGGGGTCAGACACCTCCATATTGCTTATCTACGCAAAGTGGGTGTCCGAAAATGGGGGTGACCCGGTACGCGATTACGCCACCTACAGGGGCTCGAGCAGCGGCTGGAACCGGTCGCCAAGGCGCGCTGCTTTGAGCACCTCGCGCACCTCATCCACGTCTATGGGTGGATCGTTCGCCAGTCGCAGCAGACTGCCGGACAGGCCCAGCACCAGACCGTCGCGGCCGAGAAGCTGCGCCATGACGGCCTCGCGCCGCAGCGTAGTTACCCGAACGCCTCCGCTGAGCTCGACGGTGGTGGAATACAGATCCAGGCGATGACGAAGCACCTCGGCCACGGCGCTCCGATCCGCCTCGACCCCGGCCGGTTCGTCCGCACCGGTGGGGAAGATCGCATCGAGGCGCCTCGGGGCGAGTGCTGCGTATCGTGGCGCCTGTTCGGCCATGGTGCTATCCAGCGTCTACTTCGCTCCGACCTACTGGCTCACCTCCAATTCAAGCCAGGTGATCGGCTTGGCCCGGAATGGGTGATCGGCTTGCTCCGGAATACGCAGCCTTTTCGAGTCTGGCCTTTACCGTCTCTGCTCGCATGGCACAAACACGGCGGAATTATCAAGGGATGTCCAGCTCGCCGCCCGCATCAGCCCTGACGCACGTCTTTTTCGCCGCTCGTAACGGGACGTGCTACCCGGAGTACCTGCCCCTCAGATACGAGCCATGATGTGTCCCAAAAACGACCCGTAATACAATAGTGTAACGAAACAGTTTCGGAACACATTCTCTGCTACGCTGACATTTGAAATAATCATAACAATTTATGTGGTTGAGTAGAACAACCGCTGTTTCAGCGAGCATTTTTCTAAAGCGAAGCGCTGTATCAAATGTATTTCGTGACACATCATTGGCCGTGCGATTTCCCCTTCCAGACACGGGCTCAGCGCCCAACCGCACGAAAACAGCGCGTCTGGTAGAGCTGGCACCGAGTTTGCATACGGGACGGCGAG
>SDBT01002073.1_pt1 | contig 35933 bp, 28 predicted proteins | sample 2277101 | NCBI WGS metagenome assembly SDBT01 (sample SAMN10404973, study PRJNA504765) | marine sediment metagenome | isolation source: marine sediment core GS10_PC15, 103 cmbsf | place: Arctic Ocean: Southern Knipovich Ridge | collected 2010 | reverse complement strand
GCCTTACCACGCTACGGGTCGCGACATCGGCCGCGTATGCTACTCCCGACATAAGGCCGATGTTCAAGCCCGTCTTTCCGTCGTCCTCCGCCTCGTCAGCCCCGGGCATGGGTTTCTCTCCAGAGACCATGTCCTCGATGTCCCCGGCATGCTGGTATATGTCGACCCGGGCCGTTATGTCTATCTTGACCGGGTCGACCTTCACCCTGTGAGTGCATGCTCCGGCCGCAGCGACAACGGCAGCCGAGACCAAGAAGATCACAAGTCTCCTGCTTATCATCACTCCCCTCCTTCCCCCGACTCAAGCACCGGGAAGACACCGTGCAGTGCAAACTGCGGCCTGAGACGGCCCGGTGGGCCCGAGAAGTCCAGGAACATTTCGACCGCGTCCTCCTCGATGGAAAGCCAGACCTCACCCTTATCATACACGAAATCCTCGAGTGTCGCCAGCACTGCTTCGACCTCTGCAAAGCTTGAAACGGGCCCGAGGTATGGGACGGCGGCCGCGGGATCCCGCACCCGAATGTTCCCGCCTCCGGGACGAGCCATCATCTTCCCGCCGAGCTCATACAGGCCGCCAGGGCGGCCCGAGAGGCTCATCCAGCCGTCGAGTATGCCCGTCACCTCCACGCGCGGTGCCGTGAGGTCCCCGGTCAGCTCTTCCAGGTCGATGCCCTCCAGGCCGATGCTGCACCGGTAACCGGCATCCCTGCCGCTGGTGGTGATATCCGCCTTGCCCGTCACCGTGCCGCCGCTCAACGGGATGCGGATGTCATGCACGACGAGGTGCTTTCCCTCCAGGGATATCGTGGCGCTCCCGGCACCGGAACGGAGAACCCGCGAGCCCAGGTCTATCTCCAGCGCGCGAACGGTTGCCCTGCCCTTTCCAGAGACGTCTCCTCCCAGGCAGCGAAAGAGATCGATATAAGCATCGAGATGCGCCCGGACCGTGCCCCAGGGCTTGCGCACTTCTACTGTCACATTCCGGGCAAGCACACGCTGGAAAAGGAACCGCGGCGACGCCCCATCTGACGCGGCAGGCTCCGGGCCGGGACCTCCGGAGGGAGCCGGTGCCTGCGCGACCACAACGTATACATCGTCAAGGACAAGGGCTCCTGCCTCACGAGAGAAGAGAAGCCCTGGCATGCGGTAAGTGATAACGGCCTTTCCTACTTCAAGGCGCCGCACGGACGGCGCCAACCGGGGAGAGACCACGCTGAGGCAGTCCATCTCCAACGCACCCAGCGGAGCAAGCCGGACCGCACTTATGGAGACTTCGCCCCCGACACTTTCAGAGAGCGAGGCCGAGAGCATCCTCCCGAGCCATTTCTCCGAGAGCAGGCGAGCGGGCAGGAGGATACACGCACCGGCAAGCAGTATGAGGATGCCGCCGGTTGCTGTCATCCGCCTGAGCCTGCGTTTGCTGCCTGTGCATACCACCAACATTGACCATCCTTCCGGGAGCAGAATTTCCTCCTGTCTCCCAGCGCTGCGGTCCTGCGCCCGGGGAAACAGCGACCCTTCCCCCCGGAGATTCTACATCCGGGAGCCGCCCTGCGCAACGTTGCTCAGAACCTTAGGGGCTGCCCCGCCCAGCATTGCTGAGAACCTTATGGGTCTGCGCCGGTCAGCATTGCTAGGAACATTAGGGGCTGACCCGGTCAGCATTGCTAGGAACCTTAGGGGCTGACCTTAGAGTTTGCTTCGCAAACTCGGGCATGGAGCTATGCGAACTCGGGCATGGCTTCGCAAACTCGGGTATGGAACTATGCGAACTCGGGCATGGCTTCGCAAACTTGGGTATGGGGCTTTGATGGTTGCGGCCGCGGAGGCGCCCACTTCTCTCGCCGTATTGCTGTGAGGCCGAGTAACTTGACAGCATGCCAGCGGCGGCGTAAGATTCAGTCCGCCGGTTGCCTGGCGGCCGGCTCAGCTCCAGGAGAAACTGCCAGCTGCAACAAGGAGGAGCATCATGACGGACAAACCGGTCACCAAGGACATGGCCAGTGTGCCACAACCGGTCAGAAACCTGATCGAGCCCTACCTGAAGTCACTGGCGGAGGCCTACGGGGAGGATCTGGAATCTGTCCTCCTGTACGGGAGCGGAACGGGCTCTGATTTCGTGCCGGGCAAGTCTAACGTGAACCTGCTGGTCGTGTTGAAGCAGGTCTCTCTCCCGAACCTAAAAAAGATACTGAAGCTCGTCGCACGCTGGAGAAGGAAGAAGATAGCTGCACCACTCGTGCTCACCCGCGAGCATATCCTGCGCTCCACGGACACCTTCCCAGTGGAGTTTCTGGACATAAAGGAGAATCACATCCTCCTCCACGGAGACGATATCTTCTCAGGCCTGGAAGTCCCGGACGGGAACCTGCGCCTGCAGTGCGAGGAACAGCTGAAAGGCAACCTCATCCGCATGCGCGGCGCGTACCTGGAGGTCGGCCTTCGCCGTCGCGGGATAGAAGCGCTGCTGTGCGATTCCCTTGCCGGGCTCATACCGGTCTTCCGGAACCTCCTAAGGCTCAAAGGGAAGGAACCGCCCGTATGCAAAGAAGCCATCCTCGAAGACCTTGCCACTGAATTCGGAGTGGACGGGAAACTCCTGATGGATATCTACAAGGACAAGCGCGGCGATGAGAAGATAGGCGGGCAGGATGCAGAGCAAGCCCTGGAAGGATACATGACACTCATAGACACGCTGGCCGGCGCGGCGGACAGGATGTGATGCGCACGCCTGTACGATTCCAGGCGGCACTGACGGCGGCACTCGTGCTTGCCGGCACGCTGACCTGCGCAGCGGCAGAGGTGATCTATCCCCGTTCCACGGGCTACGTCAATGACTTCGCCGGGGTGATGGCACCGCAGGAACGCTCGCAACTGGAGGCGCTTCTTGCCGCGGTCGAGCGCAAGACGACGGCCGAGGTGGCTGTAGTCACAGTCGACACCGTCAAGCCACTCACTATCGAGGACTACTCCGTGGGCCTCATCGAGGAATGGGGCCTGGGTAAGGAGGACAAGGACAACGGGGTGCTGATCCTACTTGCCATCAACGACAGGGAGGGCCGCATAGAGCCGGGCTACGGCCTCGAGGGAGCGCTTCCCGATGCCCTCTGCATCAGGATAGCCCGCGAGCAGATGCTCCCGTTGTTCAAGCAGGGACGCTATTCGCAGGGGCTCGTGAACGGTGCCCTTTCCGTGGTCACTTACGTGGCGCGCGAGTACAACGTGGACCCGGCGAGCTTCGCCGGAAGCCCGTTGTCCTCGCCTGCCTCACGGGCTGTCCCAGCCCGGGGGCGAAGGGCGCTGAGTCTCTTCCTGTCTATCGGCATGATGTTCGTCATCTATCGCTTCTTCGGCCCGATGGGGTTTCTCTTCTTGATGCCGGGCGGCTTCTGGAGAGGCGGCGGAGGGAGCTTCGGCGGCGGAGGGATGGGCGGCGGTTTTGGAGGATTCGGGGGCGGCATGAGCGGCGGGGGCGGGGCCTCTTTCCACTGGTGACGCGGAGGGCAAGACGAGATGAAGAACAAGGGCTGTCTCATAGGCGCAGTCATCGCAGTGCTGGTGCTGATATTCGCGCTGTCAGCGTTCGGCTTCTACCGCAAGGGCTTAAACAGGGCCGTCTTCATGGACGAGGCAGTGAAGCGCGCCTGGGCCCAGGTGGACGTGGTGCTCCAGCGCCGCTACGACCTGATCCCGAACCTGGTCAACACGGTGAAGGGCTATGCGGAACACGAAGAGGAAGTCTTCACCCAGGTGACAAAGATGCGGAGCCAGTGGGGCGCTGCAAAGACGCCTGGCGACAAGATAGCTGCGTCAGGGGGATTCGAGAGTGCCATAGGCCGGCTCCTCCTGGTCGCGGAGCGCTATCCGGACCTGAAGGCAAACGAGAACTTCCGGGACCTCCAGGTGCAGCTCGAGGGGACGGAGAACCGGATAGCGCAGGAGCGGCGCCGCTACAACGACACGGTCGGCGTCTTCAACAGCTACCAGCGGGAGTTCTTCGGCAGGTGGTTCTGCAGCAAGAGGGGCCTGACCGAGCCGGCTTCCTACTTCGAGACAACCGGGGAAAAAGTACGTGAGGCGCCGGAAGTCTCTTTCGACTAGCTGAGGGCAGAGCAGTTGCCCCGATCACTGGTCCTGTGGCGGCCTTACAGGCCGCCGCAGGACCTTCTTCTCCGAAGTCCTGTGCTTGGCCTCGAGGATCTTCTGCTTGCTGCGGCGAGAACGGCGCTTCTTCTGACGGCGGATCTTCGCAGCCCTGGCACGACCCTCCTGCACCGCCCCCTCCTTCAGCGCTTCGATGCGCCCGGCAAGGCGCTGGCGCGCGAGGTAGCGGTTGAGCGCACGCGAGCGCTCGCGCTGGCACTTCACACTGATACCGGTAGGCCGGTGGCGCAGGAAGACGCAGGTTGAGACTTTGTTCAGGCGCTGTCCGCCGGGGCCCTGCGCCCTGACGAACTTCTCGTCAAGATCTTCCTCCCGGATGCCAAGCGCGGCCAGCCGCTTCAGGAGTTCCTTCTCCTTGGAAACAGATACGCTGAAGAGTCTCATGATACTTTTCGTCACCTGCGCGCTTTGTGGAGGTAGTACAGCGCATAGACGAGCGAGATTCCGCCCAGCGGGGCGAGGAACTGCCCGTTGTCCAACACTGCCTGCTCGACCTTGCTCAATGTCTCGGGAGCTATGCGGGCGCTGACCGCGAAACCGATGCCAAGCGCCGCGAGGACCGATGCCGATATTACGAACCTCATCGCGCCGCGGGCCTTGCTCGTGCGGACGGCAAGGAGCACGTCAACATGGCCCGGGTAGTCCTCGCCGTCAGGGTTGAAGGCCTCGACAGCCCCCTCGAAATCTCCGGCCTGATCCCCGAGATGCCTCCGGCATAGGGCAAGAAAGGAAACAAGCTCGCCGTAACACCTCGCGTAGATGAGATGAAGACTTCCCCGCCTCTCTCTCGGCAACAGGAAATACAGGGAGTACCTGAGCTCGTCCTGATGGCTCGTGCAGGCCCTCTTCAGTTCCCGCGCGTCGAAGGATGAGGCAGAATCCAGGGTGTGTACGAGAAGCGAGTTGAGTAGCACTTCCGCCCGGATGATGACTACCTTCTCCAGTTCCCTTCTCTCTCCCTCGAACAGCGCAGCGAGGCGGACTGCCGTGCTGCTCGTCTCGCTGATGTCCCTCAGCTTCTTCTCAAAGAGAGTATACGGTCTCGTCAGATGGTCGTCTGTGTGCTTCCGGTAGACAGGAGAGCGGCCATCGTGGGCCTTTATGAACGCATCCACCTGTTGCTGGCCGTAGACCTTGTGATGCCCGTCCACCAGGAACCGGGCCACAAGTGCCCCGTAGGGGAGTTTCCGGAGGGCCCTGGCCACATCCGTCTCAAGCTTCTGGTCCAGGTCCTCGTACTCCGCCCTGAGCTCGTAAGCACCCCCAAGATATTCGGCCATGGCCGCTCCAGGACGCCGCAACCGCTCGCTCCGCCGGACAGACGTCACTGACCAGCGTCGCGGAATAGTCTACTTGACCGCGCAGGGGTTGTCAACCGGCCAACATCGCCGGGAACTTTATGGACTGCCCCGCTCACCCCTGCTAACACGCTGAGGGGATGAGCTCTGAGTTTGCTATGCAAACCGGTCAGCACTGCTGGGAACTTTATGGGCTGCCCCGCTCACCCCTGCTAACACGCTGAGGGGGTGAGCTCTGAGTTTGCTATGCAAACCGGTCAGCACTGCTGGGAACTTTATGGGCTGACCTCAGAGTTTGCTACGCAAACTCGGTCTGTGCTACGCAAGCTCGGTCTGTGCTATGCAAGCTCGGTCTGTGCTTCGTGAACTCGTATATGGGCAACAGGTATGCAGAAACGGGGAGGGATGAAACAGCTTGTAATCACCGATGATAACAAGTACAATTTCGCCGGCGCCGGGTGGGGCCGGGGCGATGGAGATGACAATGGGCATGCTGATAGGCAAATTCGTGATCGCGGCCGCAATGATCATAGCAGCCGGGACCGGGCTGGCCATCCTGGGAAACAGGCTGAGCGAGCAGACACGCCTGAGCGGCGTGTGGGTGGGTATCATCATCCTGGCACTGGTGACATCGCTCCCGGAACTTGTTACTGCCTGCGGGGCAGTCACGATAGTCAAATCGCCGGACCTTGCCCTCGGCATACTCCTGGGCAGCGTCCTTTTCAACCTGCTGCTGATCGCGGTCCTCGATGCCTTTCAGGGAAAGGGAGCGATCCTGGGACTGGTGGGCAGGCAACACGTGCTGTCGGGAAGTGCGGGCATCATACTGGTGGCCCTCTGCGCGGCAGGTATCGTAGTCCACTTGAAACAGGTCGGTGGGATGGACCTGGTCAGCATCCTGATAGCGGTCACCTATCTCTTCCTGCTTCGCATCGTGCTCACCCACGAGAGCCGCAACCCCGCTGGGAAAGAAGACGGCAAGCCCGCAGATGCTGAGCGCCGGATGCGCGGGACCACGCTTGCCGGGGGATTGGTGCTGTGCGCCGCGGTCGTCGTAGCCGCGGGACTGTGGCTTGACCACCTTGCCGTGGAACTGGCGGCGACCACTGTCCTGGGTTCCGGGTTCATCGGCACTTTCCTGATAGCGGCAACAAGCTCCCTGCCGGAGCTTTCTGTAGGCATCGCCGCCGTGAGAGTCGGAGCTTACGACATGGCGGTGGCCAATATCTTCGGCAGTAACATGTTCAACCTTGCGATAATCCCGGTAGTCGATGCCCTCTACCGCCGGGGAGGGCTGATCTCGGACGCATCCTCATCGCACCTGCTGACCGCGGTCATAGGGATACTGCTGACGGGGATAGCCCTTTTCGGAGTGACATGCCGCAGCCGGAGGACCATCATGAGGCTGGGCTTCAGCTCGGTCGCGATAGTGCTTCTCTACTTCGCCGGCTCGTACCTGCTGTTCAGGGCAGGTATCTCCCACTGAACTGCCGCCGCTTCACGGCTTGGCGGTCTTTCGAAAACCCAGTTCACTGGTATAGCTGACGCTGCGAGGCCGGGGTGGATCCTTCCTCGCTGTGAAGTCCCCTTTCCACTCCGCGGCTTCCCCGGGGACTATCGTATCCAGTACCAGTTCCATGCCCCCGATATACATCGTCACATGGTGGGCCGGCGCGTTTCCCGTGTTGACAAGCTTGCCCGTGACCCTGAAGTCCCAGAAGTCCGGCATCTTTTCCGCGGGCCTTGCGGGTGTCCTTCCCGAGGGCCCGGCTGGAGACCGATCGCCCGGACGCCTGATGGGACCCCTGGGCAGAACGGCATCTCGCCCGGGGTCCTGTGTATATCCCCCGGGAATGCTCCCGCGTCCTGCAGGGCCCGGGATCCTGGGAGGAACCGGACGCCTGGCGTCTGGAGGAACCGGTCGCCTGGCATCCAGGAGCATCGGCCGCTCAGTGGGACGCTGGGGAGGCGACCCTACGCCGGTTCTTTCCGAGGCGAAATCCCGAGTGTCGAACTTCGTGCGCCCCACTCCAAGCTTGTCCATGCACCAGCGGAGGTCCTGCTGGGGGGGCGCGAGCCCCTCATCATCCAGCACGATGATCAGCCGGTCATCAGGCTTCCGGGTCCTCAACTCGCCATTGAAGAGCTTCTTCAGAAGCCCGAGAAGCTCAAGATCATCCTTCCAGCGTTCGCGGAGCGCTCCGATCGAGCGCTTGCGCACCTGGGTGAAACTGTTGAAGGCCTGCTGTTTGTCGCCGGCTTCCAGGAAGAACAGCCCGCGGGCAAGCATCAGCCCTTCCCACTTCTCCCTCAGTTCATCCTGCGGCTCCAGGGCTAGAGCCTTGCGGTACACTTCCAGGGCATCGTCCATGGCCGCCGCCTGCATGGCCTCATCTCCGAGGATGACATAGAGACGCAACAACTCCTTCTTGAGCTCGCCCACCAGTCCCGGCACCAGCTCTACCGCCGACTCGAAAGCGTGCATGGCCTCCGCATGCTTGCCGGCACCAGCCAACTCGCGGCCGACCTCGACCATCACCTTCGCCTTCGCCGTGCGCTGGCCCTCCTCCCTGGCCTCGGCCGCCATCTTCGCCTTCAACTCCTCCAGCTTCTCTGTCGCCTCCTTCAACTGCGGGTCTATCTTCAGCGCCTCCTGGTAGAGCACGACGGCCTCCGCACGGAGGCCCGAGAGCTCGCAGAAGACCCCGAGGTGCATCCGACCGCGGGCATCGCCCTTTTCCAGGCGGGCAAGCGTCGCCTCGTAGACCGGACGCACTTCCTCCTCACCGGCTTCTACGCTGACAACGCGCTCGAGTGAGAACCCGACAACCCCGATCTTGATGCGAACGTGGATCTCATCGCCGGCCAGGCGGTCAATATCTCCCCTGATACTGCCCCCTGAGGTGAGGCGTATCCTGGCCGCGTGCGCATCTCCAGCCCACAGGAACGCACACAGCAGGAACACACTCCACACACCGTACCGGCAAGAAGCTTTGTTCATATCCCCCTCACCCCCTCTAATGTCCCACCCGCCTGAACACCAGCAACCGCACCCCTCACTATTATAGCATCTCCAGGAACTCCTTTTCGCTGATAATCGCCACGCCCAGCTCTTGCGCCCTGGCCAGCTTCGACCCCGCCTTGCCACCGGTCACAACGAAATCGGTCTTCCTGCTGACGCTTGAAGCAGTCCTGCCTCCCGCAGCCACGACCCTTCTTGCCGCCTCCTCCCTGCTCAGAGACGAGAGGCCCCCGGTGAAGACAAATACCTTGCCGGCAAGAGCCCCCCCGGTCTTCCTGCGGCCGGCGTCTGGAAACGCTACTCCTCCCTCCTTCAGCCGGTCGATCAGACTCCGGGTCCTGCTGTTCCGGAAGAAACCGTGCACCGCTCGCGCGACAACGGGCCCTATACCGGCAACTGCTTCCAGTTCCTCCACGGACGCTCTCATCAGGCCGTCCATGGAGCCGAACTCCCCTGAGAGCACCTCCGCCACATGCTCCCCGACATGGCGGATGCCCAGCGCATAGATGACGCGCGAAAGCGGGCGCTGCCTGCTCGCATCTATCGCACGGATGACGTTCTCGGCGCTCCTGTCAGCCATCCTCTCCAGCCCGGCGAGCTGTTCCTGCTCGAGGCGGTACAGCCAAGCGACATCGCAGATGAGCCCGCCGGCTATGAGCTGGTCTATCAGCGCCGGCCCCAGGCCATCGATATCCATAGCCCTGCGGGAAGCAAAGTGATCGATCCAGCGCCCGATCTGCGCCGGACACGACATGCTGGTGCAGCGCCGAGCAGCCTCGCCCTCGCTCCTGACGACTTCCCCACCACAGGCCGGGCACACCGAGGGCATCGGGAACCGTTTTTCCCTGCCGGTCCTCCTGGACGCGACGCTCTTCACCACCTCCGGGATGACATCCCCGGCCCTCCGGACGATGACCGTGTCGCCGATGCGGATATCCTTGCGCTCCATCTGGTCCTCGTTGTGAAGGGTAGCATTTGCGACGGTTACGCCGCCCACCCTGACCGGCTTCAGCCTGGCCACCGGAGTCAAGGTGCCGGTCCTGCCGACCTGGACGTCGATACCGAGCACCGAGGTGGTCGCTTCCCGAGGCGGGAACTTGTATGCTATCGCCCAGCGCGGCTCGCGTGCCCGCGAGCCCAGCTGCTCCCTCAGCTCCATCCTGTTGACCTTGACCACTATGCCGTCGAACTCGTAAGGCAACTCCTCGCGCTTTGCGAGCAACTGCCCGTAGTAGTCGTGCACATGCCCCGGATCCCTGCAGACCACCGCGCGCTCCACGGCCCTCAGCCCGAGCCGGCGGAACTCCCCGAGCATATCCATGTGCGTCTCAAAGCTGGCCCCACGCACGGAGCCGACGTCGTAAAGGAAGATGTCCAGCGGCCGCGAGCCCGTCACCCGGGGATCGCGCTGGCGGAGGGATCCCGCAGCTGCGTTCCGCGGATTGGCAAAGACCTTCTCGCCCTCGCGTTCCTGGCGAGCGTTCAGGGCATCGAACGCGCTGATGTCCATATATACCTCGCCGCGTACTTCCAAGTATTCGGGGATCCTCCCTCCGCGGAGCCGCCCCGGCACGTTCCGGAGTGTCCTGATGTTGAGGGTGACATCCTCTCCGGTAGTGCCGTCTCCGCGTGTCGATGCTGTGGCGAGGTCGCCGTCCTCGTAGACAAGCTCCACGGCACAGCCGTCCAGCTTCGGCTCAGCCACCAGCTCCAGGCAGCCGCAGGGCTGCGCGCCCTCCATGCCCCGCTTCACCCGTTCCACCCACCCGTCAAATGCCCTACGGTCGAACGCGTTGCCAAGACTCAGCATAGGGACCGTATGCACAACGGGATCGAATGTCCTGGAAGGCGGGGCGCCCACGCGCCCCGTGGGGGAGCCAGGAGTGCGGACGGCAGGATACTTCTTCTCCAGCACCCGCAGCCTCTGCATCAAACGGTCATATTCGCCGTCAGAGATCTCCGGGTCATCCAGGACGTAATACCGGTAGTTGTGATACTCGATATCGCAGCGCAGGCCGCCGGCCTCCCTGCGGACACGTTCCAGTGCAGGTCGCCCTGATCCTGTCATGACATCTCTGCCCTGGTGGCGGCACAGGAGAGGCCGCTGGCCTCCCTGCGGACACGTTCCGGTGCAGCTGGTCCTGATCCTGTCATGACACCCCTGTCAGGCCGTCAGTCAGTGCGGTTCACGCACACTGCAGGAGCCCATCAGGTTCCCACCCGTACGGCCCTGGCTATCTTCCACCGGCCACGCACCTTCACGAACGAGAACTCCAGCATCGTCTCGTCTTCCGTAGACGGGTCTCGGAAAAGTACGGAAGACCGGGCCTCTGTCTCCGAGTCGATCGAGGTAGACTGGATGAGGAACTTGTTGTCTGGATCAACAAGGCTGTCCTTCCATGCCCGTTCGCCTGTCCTCTTGATCCATTGCTGCATCTCCCCGGTGACAATGCCGCGCAGGATGCGGAAATCTCCCCTGCGGGAGGCACGCTGGAACGTAGCGACGAGATCATGCAGCTCCTGCTGCGGGTCTTCCGGCAACTGCCCTGTCCCCCCGTTACCCCGGACAGATACGCAGGAGGCCCCCGCCATACACAGAACAGCCCCGGCAGCCATCATCAACACGCTCTTCAGGATCATCGACCTGCTCATCCCTTCCTCCCTCCGGCCAACGTGACAGAGACTTCCTTTACCTTCTCTTCCATGACGAGCGATCCCTCTCCGAGCGGCCTCGCAACGACACGGACTCTGAAGGGCAACGCTCTCGCCCAGTACTTCCCACTGGCACGCGTCCCGCGGCTAACGGCCTCTACGAGCTCGTCGTAACCTTTTCCCTTCAGTTGCCAGGCGGGTGCAAGCGGCACCTCAAGGCGCGCCTCGGCCCTGCGAGACCGCGGGTCCCACCGGATGCGCCGTGACGCCCGACTGCTGCTCGTGCGAAACACCTGGGGCAGCCGCCTCGAAGGGAACACGCGGTTCGAGTTGAGATAGTCCACCATGGAAGCGCCCTTCGGACCGGGCACAGAGAAGACTATCTCCAGGTCGGAGTCCACAGCAAGCTCCTTCCGGGCCCCGTATCCTACCGATGCCGACACCACCAGGTCAGTCTCCTTGGTTAGCCGGGGCGAGAACCTTAGCACCCTGACATCCAGATCGAGTCTTGCACACTCGACGAGAAACTCTTTTGCCGCACGCTGTACCGGGGCGTCCACGCCGCCGCCCTTCACCGTCACCTCCATCCTGTAACGCACAGTCCTGTGCCGGACGGCACCGGCCTCCGGCGGCGCCACGAGGGAGATGTCGAACATCGCCTCCTTGACGCCCCCGGCCACGGGGATGGCAAACGATGCGACTTCATCGCCAGTATCCACCTCAAGCAGCCGGATGGCAAGGCTGCTGTATCCGGGTAGCTGGTAGGCGATGGTGCCACTGACCGCAAACTCGTTCGACCACTCCACCAGCCGTGGCGCCTGGAACGACTCGGGCACGATCTCTATCCAGGGCGGCTTCCTCGGCTTCTTGAGGCGCAACCTGCTCCTGACAGCCCGCTGCATGACCTCACCGGCCCGGCCGGCGGGGCCGGTGCAGTCCGTGAGGAGCTCCACCTCACCGGTGCCTCCAGTCACCTCACCGGTGCCTCCAGTCACCTCACCGGTGCCTCCAGTCACCTCACCGGTGCCTCCAGTCACCTCACCGGTGCCTCCAGTCACCTGACCGGTGCCTCCAGTCACCTGACCGGTGCCTCCAGTCACCTCACCAGTGCCTCCAGTCACCTGACCGGTGCCTGGCACAGCCGCCATCTCCCTCACCACTATCACGACCGGCCCCTCGCGAAACACGCACTGCACCCGTGTCCCCCGCTCCAGGGGCAGGAAGACCGGCTTCTCACTCCCCATGTCCCGTACGAGCATCTCCGCGTCCTCTTCCCCGGGACACAGGCACAGGAAGAGAGCAAGGCTGCTTTCCCCCAGCTGATGCCCGGGCTCCAGGGACAGCACCTCCCGAACCTGGAATATCTCCAGGCTGTTCCCCGGACCCGCGCGGTGGCTCGTTATGTATGAGCCCCAGAGCATGCCGCTGGAAGACGTGGGGATCTTCTCAACGCTGGCACGCACTACCGCCAGGGCATCAGAGCGCTCCAGCCCCCCGGCGACAGGCACATCCCCGGCAATGCCGGTACCCACCAGCACCGATCCCACCAGACAGGCAACCGCCACTGCCACCGCACATCCTCTGCATCTTCGCATGAGTTCACCCACGTGGAGAATACGGCATATTCTACTGTACGGCATATTCTACCATGATAGGAAGGCTTTGCAAACCACCCGTGGATTTCGGTGGCTGCCCACCAAGATCCCGAAATAGTCCCGCAATTTCAGTGACAGAGCACTTGATTCTTAGCAGGCGTTCCGCAGTCAGAGAATGAAGCGCTCAGTCACCGAATTTGCGCAACCAAATGGGAGAAGAACCGACAAGTCGAACTCCATCTCAGAGCAGGGCTATCGCTATCAGTGAATTTCAGGTGGCAGTCACCGAAATCCGAATAGCGCGTAACTTAAGGACCGCGCGGCTTGTCCACCGGAGACCGTTCAAGGTCAGCCCCTACGCTGATATCCTGCAGACGAGCCGCGCCCACGGCACGTGCTCCCAGGGGGCCAGGATGCACGCGCCGCGGAGCCGCGGCCTCGCCCCGGGCTCCGGGGCCGCCGCAAGGCGACGGCCCGGTGAAGCCCGTGGAGATATTACTCTCCGCTTGATTCAGCCTCGGTTAGCGCGAGGAACTCGTACGCCTTCGAAGCAACCAGTGCGACCTTTGGAAGATCGTTTATGTGAAAACTGTCCGTCGTCTTCCACTCGTCGTCCTGGCCCTTGTAGGAACGCTGGATCCTCACGTTGGGCACCGAGACGGACTGCCCGTCGCGCTCCAACTCGTTCTGGAAGACGCTCGCCCGGACCCCGCCTGCCCTGTACACCATGATCGGCCCTGCCATCTGCATCACCTCCTTTCCCTTGACCGGTTTAGCCGTACGGCCAGCTGACGGCTGGATGCAAGCGACATGCCACGCAGGCGCCGGATGCGATGCCAGGAAAGCGACTGACAGCGGGACAAGGGCTTAGGACAAGAGAACAGGATTAGAGAGGCCGGCGCCAGAGGAAGGTAGCGTGCGGGCTTCGTCACATGGTGGGAGATTCACCACACGGTCAACGAGATGCATGCTTTGCCCGAACGGTTGGATATACTACGTTGTGCCGGAGTTTGCTGCGCAAACTCCATGCGAGGTATATCAATCGCCGTTGGCGAGGTCTTCGTAAAGCTTCGCGGTGAGGTGGACCATCTTATCGACGGTCATCTCCCGCTGCACATGCTCCCGGGCGGCAGCAGCAAGGCGGGAACGTAGCCCCACGTCGCCGGCCAGCCGCAGTACGGCCCCGGCCAGCGCATCACTGTCTCCGGATTCGAAAAGCAATCCCGTGCTGTCATGTGTGATCTGCTCCGGAAGGCCGCCTGCCCGGGAAGCGATGACGGGTACGTCCATCAAGACGGCCTCCATTACCGCCTTGCAGAGTCCTTCTCTCGAGAGTGACGGCATAACGAAACAGTCGAACCCCGGTACTATCCTCAAGACGTCCTCCCGGTAGCCCGTGCAGGTGAAACGGCCGGACAGGCCCAGCCTGCTTACCAGCTTGCCGAGCCGGCCGCCGGGGTCCTTGCCCACGACCACCGCATGGACGTCCAATCCCATGTCTGCCAGAGAAGCGACTGCACGCGCAAGGGTGTCGATGCCCTTCACGGGGCGCACATTGGCGACCGTGCCCACTATGAAACGGCCGGGTGGGATCTGCCACTGGCTCCTGATGTCCGTCGCCGGCTCGCCGTACCACCCCGCATCATGGGCCTTGTAGATTGTCCTGACCTTTTGCTCCGGGATACCCGAACGGAGGAGGGCATCCGTTACGGCCCGTGCGATGCAGATGAAGGAGTGTATGGCCGGGTTGAAAAACGCGACCCTGTCGAACGGCCGCCACCTCCGGGGCTCGTAGACCGTGCCCCGGTGCAGGACTCGCTTTAGCCGCCTGCAGTCACGGCTGGCCAGGAGCCCTATGAAAAGCATCCTGGATGTGAACACGTGCATGATGTCAAAGGGCCGGGAGGTGATCAACTCCCTGACGCGCCGGACTGCCCGCAGGTCAAGCTTCGCCCTCGGTACAAGGGGGATAGGATCCAGCCCTGCGCGCTCCAGCGAACGGTACATCAGGTTTCCGGGCCTGTAGACCGCGGTGATCGAGAAGCCCCGCCTGGCCAGGCCTTCCACCAGGGCAGCTTCCGGCCTGTCACCGTACTCTCCAAGGATGAGGACACGCATCAGGCGCTCCCGGCTCGACCTCTTCTCCAGCATGCCGCGCATCAATGTCCGGAGCCGGAATGGACGCCCCGGGCTATAACATCCCCCAGCCGTGACAGCGGACGGCATTGCGGCGCGCCCTTGCAACGGCAGCGCTGGCCCGGCGCCTCTCAGATCCGACTTGCTGCTTCATCCGCTGTTCGCTACGGAAACGGCCGAGGGACAGGCCTCCCTTCATGATAAAGTCGTTGATGGTTTCCAGCTCTCCCTTATCGTACCAGACGCCGTGGTCCCGGCATTCATCGATGATCACTCCCGACACCTTCGCGAAGTTCTTTCGCCTCATCATAGAGCCGCACCGCGGGCACTTCAGGTACCTGGTCTCCTGCTCTCTGATATGCGGCCGCCAGCTCTTCCTGAGCTTGGCTGTCTCCTCCCGGCTGAACTGCCTCTTCTCCACTGCCAGCAGGCGCCGCAGCTCCTCGGTGTCCACCCACTGCCCGCCGCAGCGGCGGCACACGTCCAGCAGGAACCCACCATAGTCATACTTCGCCATCGCGACCGAGCAGCGCGGGCACGGCAGCATGCGCTCAGAGGAGACATCCAACTCCTGCGGCTCCCGGACACCCTCCCCGCAGTATTTGCAGAAACTGGAGTCGTCTTCGATCATCTCATGACAATTTGCACAGAGCATCAGTAAGTCCCATACTTCCTGACGAGTTCCATCACATGCACGTACTGCTTGAAGCTCACGTTCTTGGGCACCGAGTGGTCGGAGTGGTAGATGTAGCCCCCGCCCTTCATCGCGACAGGTATCTTACTCGCTATCTCCTCCTCTATCACGCCCGGATCATCGTCCGCCATGGCCCTCACGTCTATCCCTCCCATGAAGGTGATGCGGTCCCCGTACTCCTCCTTCAGCTCCACGAGGTCCATCCCCGCCTTGACCTCGAGGGGCTGCAGGCAGTCAAACCCCGCACGAATAAGGTCGGGCAGGATCTCCTTCACGCGGCCACAGCTGTGCAGGAAGACCGGCATCCCGCGGTCATGAAAGAACTCGCACGTCATGACGTCCACGTCCATCAGCAGCTCGCGGTACATGCGTGGAGAGAACAGGAGTGCATTCCGGTACCCCATGTCGGCGAACAGGTAAGCCCCGTCGAACCGGATACCGTTGTCCATCATCATCCCGGCCATCGCGATGGTCAGTTCCGCGACGGTCCGGACGATGTCCCTGACCATCTCCGGCTTCTCCGCCATCGCGACCAGCAGGTCCTGGCTCATCAGGTACCCCTGGGCCGCATCGTACCCGTGAACCGCGTTGAAGGCGAAAAACCTGCCCTCCGCGGACGCGCGGTCCGCGCTGCCCCGCGCCGTGACCCACTCCACACGCGTGAGGTCCCGCTCCAGCCGGCGCTTGATCCTTTCCCAGTCCCCTTCGCCCTTCACGGGCGCGGAGATGATCTCGGGCGTGGTCGCATAGTCGCGGAAGTTCTTGCGAAGGCCGCCGTGGGGAGTCGTCTCCACGATGAACTCCTCCGTCCTCTCCATCACTCTGGGAGAAAAGCGCGGGCTCGTATCCGGGCTGGCTGACTCCATCTCGTAGCCGAAATAGTCCGCCGGAGTCGTGCCCGCCGGAAGCCCCTCCGCCCTCCAACGCTCCTCTGTCGCAATCCATGGAGCATCATGAATCGGTATCCGGTCAGGCTCCTCGTGGGCCAGTGCCTTCAAGAACCGCTCTCGACCTGTCATCCCTGTACACTCCCTCTCTTCATTTCCCGCATCCCGTTTCTTCCCGGCTGTTCCATTCCCGCTCCGGGCACTCACCCCCCCCGGCTGCACGTCACAGAGGCAGGCGGGCGACGCCCATCCAGAGGAGAAACCCGATGAGTTCACCGCCGACCACGAACCTGAGCTCCGGGAGGTCGTGCCTGGGATGAAGGTCGATGTGCTCCCGCTCCACCCTGCCCTGCTCGCTGCGCACCATCGAATTGAAAAGCATGGCGGAGCCGCATGCCAGGATGATGAATGAGAACACGTCGCGGCTTCCATGACACACGGCCGAAAAAGCAAATGTCGCTGCTGCAGGGCTTATGATCTTAACGGGAACACCCAGGGAGCGCGCGCCGCGTGCAAACAGGAAGACGCCGAAGGAGACCGGCACCGCGATGAAAGCCAGGAACTCGGTGACGTGCTCCTGGAGCCAGTCCGGGTCGTGGGCTATCTCGATGAGTTTGGGGACCATCAGGTAGCCGGCCACGACTATCGCGGCGAAAGCCGCGAGAAGCACCGCGCCTGCGGCAGCGTCCTTCGAACGCTTCACGAGCGGCATGATCTCGCGCGACACGTGGTCCATGCCCGACTCGACGGAAGTGTTTACCACCTCCAGCACCAGCACCACGCAGACTATGCCAAACAGTATGGCCCGTTCCGAATAGTCGAGCCCGAGTATCACTCCGAGGGTCACGGCGAGTATGGCCGCGAAGAAGTGGAACCTCATGTGCTCCTGCGTGTAGAGAACATAGACGAGCCCCTCCCATGCGTTCCAGAAGCTCGTGGCGACACCCCTCAGCGCCTGCCATGGGTTTTCACTCTGTCTCATGCCAGACCTCTCTTCACTTCCTCCAGGACCTCGGGGAGGATGATGCCGCTGGCAAACAGGGCGATCAACACCGCCACCGCTATGAGGAGCAAGAGGGCCGGGAGGATCCCGATCACGTATTCGGGGAAGGCCGTATTCCGCTGGTAGGCCGTGATGTCGCCCCTGGTGATGCGGTCGTAGAGCTTCGCCACTGCCAGCGTATGGATGGGAGCTGTCACCAGGAGTCCCACTCCCAGGCACATGACCCCGAGCACGTTCAGGCCCGAACACAGGGCCCCTATGACCAGCAGCCGCCACCGGTAGCCTTCGGTCATATGGTAGCTTGCCACCATCGCCTCCCACGGCCCCATATCGCGGTCCGCCATGAGGAAATAGGTGAAGCTGAAACAGATAGAAAGAAAGATGCCCGGTATGATAAAGAACAGGGATGCCAACCCGGTCAGCAGCCCCATGAGGACACTGGCACCTACCGCGGGGCCAAACCTGCTGAAACCCTCAAAGACCTCTCCCACCGAGGGTGCACCACCGCGCGACAACCTCATGCAGAATGTGTTCCACCCGAGAGCCAGCGGGCCCGAGATCAGGATTGCCACGACAAAGCCGATGTAGGGCACTGAGTTCGCAGCACCTGTCAGGAGGTTGAAGACCAGGAATGCTCCTATCACCGACCAGAAGGCAGCAGTCATAGAGCGCCACCCCTGCCCTATCACCTGCGTGGAGAGCATGCAATCCGGCTGTTCGGCCGCCGGCAGCGTACGGCGCGTCTCATCCCCGGCCGGCAGCGCGGGCCGAGCAGCAGGGATGGACACCTCCGCCCCGCACTCCGGGCAGACAACGGGCGTGCCCGCATGCCTGTCCTGGGCCGTCAGGGGTTGACCGCACCGGCCACACTGGAATTGGATCATCGTCTTCGCCGCTCCTTTCGCCCAAAGATAGCATCCCGGCACCGTACGCGCAATCCAAAAAGCCCCCGGCCGGAAGCCACGGCCGGGATCACAGATACGCTCCTGTCAGACGACACGCATCTGCTTCTCCGCATCGACCACGTCCCTCTTCAGCCTTCCCACGGCAGCCCTCGTCTTCCTCGACAGCGCCTGGGTGGCGCCCGGAGCACATCCTATCTCGCGAAGGAGCTGCATGCCCATCCTCAGGTAGCGCACCAGTTCACCTTCGTCAGCCTCCGAGAGCTCCATCGCCCGGTCGAAGGAACACCCGTTTGCCCAGGCCTGGACGGCCGGTGCCAGTGCGAACGAGGGAGGCTTGGTGATGTCCCCGACACGGTACTTATGCTCCAACCTGTGGATGCGGGCAAGGATCGGCCGGGTGCTTTTCGATAGTCCCGCAGCCCTGCCCCCGCCCCGGGAGCGGGAGCGGGGCGGCCTCCGGCCGCCACGCGGCTCGAAGATCACTCCGATGACCAGCACTGCGAGAGCGACCTCGTCCAGCTTGTCCATCAGGCCGCAGTAGAAGAACTCGGTTGTCTGGAGCTCATAGCCGTATATCCTGGAAGCGAACCTGCCCCGGTCAGTCACCCCGCCACTGTCGATATAGCCCATCTCCTTCAGAAGCTCTATCTTCCGCTTTATCAGGCGCCTGCATCGCTTGCGGATAGCATCGGAGGACTGGAAGTGATGAAAGGAGCGGTCGTAGATCTCCGGGAGCCCCTCCCCGAGGTGGTCGTAGAGGTTCAGTATCGTCGCGTAGGACGTGTTGAACTGGCTGATGACAGGCTCCGGCGCGCCGTATACCATGCGTTCGAGAGCGTGAGGTCCTACCCGCTCGGGATCGACATGGGAATACACGAAGCCCGCCCTGTCCATGCCTCGGCGGCCCGCCCTCCCCGCCATCTGGTAGTAGTCCCGGGTGCGAAGCATCGCAAAGTGCGTCCCGAAGAACTTGCGCAGCTCGTCAAAGACGACGGTCCGCGCCGGCATGTTGATGCCAAGGGCGAAGGTCTCGGTGGTAAAGATCAGCTTGAGGAGCCCCGACGTGAAGAGCCGTTCCACGACTTCCTTGAGCGTAGGCAGCATGCCGGCATGGTGATACGCGATCCCGCGAGTGACCAGGGGCCGCAGCTTCTCCGCACTCTGTTCTCCGTCGAGGTCGTAACGGAGCAGCAGCTCCGAGTACAGGGACCGTATCTCCTCTCTTTCCTGCGGCTCCAGCAGAAGGAGCCCTTCGTTCTGGACGGCAAGCTGCTCGCAGCGTTTGCGGCTGAAGGAGAAGTAAAGGCACGGCAAGCCGTCTGTCTTCATGATCCTCTGCAGCGTCTCTCTCGTCTCGGCGTCCCGGCGGGTCCCCGGGCTCCTCCCGGCCCCCGGGCGCCTCCCGCCCCCCTGGCGATTCCCGCCTGCCGGGCGCTTCTCTCCGGACCTGCGCTTCCGGCGGACCTTCTTCGGGTTCGTGAGCACCTTGCCTCCAGCCACGAAGAAGTGCTTGAGGGGAACCGGGCGCTTTGCCTCGCTCACGGTGCGCACCGGCGCCCCCCGGACACGAGACATCCAGCGCGCGATGTCCTTCAGATTGGGGACAGTGGCGCTGAGGCAGAGAAAACGCACGTGCCGGGGGCAGAGTATTATGGACTCCTCCCATACCGTCCCCCGCTGGATGTCGTCCAGGTAGTGGACCTCGTCGAACACAGCCCAGGAGGTCGTCTCGAGCCGGGCCGGGTCCTCGAAGATACGGTTCCTGAATATCTCCGTCGTCATGATGAGGATGCACGCGCCCGGGTTGATGGAGACATCCCCGGTCACTATCCCCACCTGGTCTCCGTGGCGCGCGGTGAAATCCCTGAACTTCTGGTTGCTCAGGGCTTTCACGGGAGCCGTGTAGATGACCTGTTTCCGCCTCTCGAGACATTGTTCTATCACGTACTCGGCGATGAGCGTCTTGCCGGCGCCGGTGGGCGCACTAACCACCAGCGACTCCCCGCGGTCGATGTGACCTATGGCCTCGGCCTGGAAAGGGTCGAGCTGGTATCCCTGGAAGTCCATCTCTCCTGCCTCCTCTTCTTCAGCGGCCGCACACGCCGGGCTCGCCACCCGCCTCGACCAAGAGCTCGCCCAGGCCGGTGCCCTTCTCGACGGCCGAGAGGAACGCGGCCTCCGCCCCGGCCGGGTCCAGGCGCCGGAGAAGCATCAGCGACGCCACGACGACCGGCGCCACACTCCCGCAGCCGTGGTCTGCTCTCTCCCTGCTCGCCCGCATGACGCGCGAGACAGCATCCAGGCACTGCCCGTACGGCTCTCTCGTGATGAGAGACACATACCGCGACGCCCGGTCGTAGAGTTTCTTGTTGCTCGGCAGGACCCACACCATCAGGTTTCCCATGACCCGCTCCATCAGCGTCATGGTCAGCGTGGAGACCGCATTGGCACACAGCTTGAGGGCAAGGCGGTTCCCGAGGCCCAGCGGGCCGGGAAACTCCGGCACCGTCACCGGGAAGTAGTCCAGCTGCAGGCCCCTGCCCCTGTACCACCTGCTTGCCTCGATACACTGCCGCCCCGTCCCCAGGACGAACAGACCCAGCCTGGAAGTCCTCTGCGAGGCCAGCCGCAGCATGTCCTCGTACTCCAGGCCGTTCCCGCACACGTATTCCACCTCTTCCCCGGCGAGGAACAGCACTACTGCATCGCGCTCATCCCTCACCCTGCCCGCGAGCGCTCGACTGCTGAGGTCGAAGCGAAGGACCTGCTCCCGGTCAAGGGCCGGGAGGGAGCTGGCAAGAGCGCTCCCGCTCCCGAGCATCCCGCAGAGGGCTTCCCTCGACCATGAGATGGCACTGATATTCCTCCGGAGCATTATCCTCCACGCATCGTCGTTATCCGCGTACGGGGTCACGACGTAGCACCAGGAAGGGTCAGAACCGCTGTCTCCGCCCTTTACAAAGGGTGGGACCATGAAGGTCGGCGAGCGCTCGGTGGTGTCGGTCAGCAGGTCAAGGGCACAGCCATCCGCGATATAGGTCACCAGGCCTTTCCTGCTGTAGACATCACGTTCAAGGGCCGCCAGACCGGCGAGAGCCTCGATGTTCTCCCGCGCAGTGAGCGCCGCCAGCAGGCTTGAAAACTGCCCCGGGCACGAGCCGGCTGGCCGGACGTTTTCACCACACAGCCTGCCGAGCGCATTCTCCAGGCACCAGCCCAGGGCTGCAAGCTCGGCCGTGGCGGCCTGCATGCGGGTGGAACCGGTCAGGGCCATGGGCCCGGTTGCGAGGCACATCTTCTCTATCCCGGGGTGGTCCAGCACCTCGCGGCACCGCCTGATGCCCTCGATATCCTCACGGGGGTTGTTGTAGACGAAGTAGACTCTCGCCCCCGCGTCCGCACCCGCCAGGGCAGTGCCGATCACGAAGCTGGTCTCTCCTCCTTCAGTGATGGCCACCACAAGGTCGCCTGACCGCACCCCGGCATCGCGGAGCTGGCGTTCTCCCAGTTCGACGAAATCCTCGTATCCTTCCACTGACTTCACCAGGGCATAGTCTCCTCCCGCCATGACGCTCACTGTCCTGCCCGTGATACCCGGGAAGTCCTTTGCCTGCCCGGGCCTTGTGTTCCAGAACTCGCGTGAAAGCGCATCCAGGAATATGGCAAGCCTGCCGGTAGCCCCGCACCCGGTGAAGAACACCCTTCCTCCGCGGCTGAGAACCCGGGCCATGTCCGCGGCAAGCATCTCCGGGAGCTCCCCGGCGCACCAGCGCTCCAGCATCCCGACGATATCCTCGTCAACGGAGAAAAGCTGCCTGAGGGCGGCCTGCGGGTCCTCCCGCGCGGTACGGCTGAGGCACGCGGTACGGGGATGAGGCCTCTCGGTCGTGAGATGGCCAAGCCGGAAGTCCTTTTCCCCCCCGGCCGGGCGGGAGCTGTCATCCCGCACCGCTCATCCCCCCCTCCGACCGCAGGGCTTCGAGGACATGCCGGGCGAGCTCCGGGAGCGTGCGGTCGCGCGCTCCCATCACCAGCACCGTATCGCCGGGGCGCGCCGCGGCGCATATCTCGCCGGGCAGCCGGGCGCGGTCATCGATGTAGCACGCGGAGCCCTCTCCCGCGAGGTCCCTCGAGGAGATACTCCGGTCCGCCGTGCCGCCTGCATCGTATACCGGCAGCACGAAAAGAAGATCGCACGGCCGGAGTCCATCGGCGAATGCCCTAACCAGCCCATCCCGGTGGAACCTGGTGGGACCGTACCCGTGTGGCTGGTAGACAGCGAGCGTCCGGCCCCTGGGCGAGCTGACGGCACGGATGGCCGCGGTGATCTTGGCCGGGGAGTGCGCAAAGTCGTCCATGACCCTGACCCCGTTTGCCTCCCCCACGAGCTCCAACCTGCGCCTGAGTCCCCGGAACGACCCGACGGCCCGCGCGATTGTCCGGTCAGCAATCCCCATCACGCGGCCCGCAGCTATCGCGGCCAGCGCGTTCGACACGTTGTGGAGGCCAGGCATGGGGCAACGGAAGCTGGTGCCGTCTAGCTCGAAGGCAGTCCCATCCCCGGCTCCGCCCGCCAACGGCCTCATGTCCGAAGGCACCAGGCTGGCCGGGCCGTCCAGAGAGTAGGTGAGCATCGCTGCCCCGGCCCCGGGTGCGATACCCCTCAACGGACCGGAGCCGGCGTTCAGCACGAGCGCCCGCGAGCAACGCAATGCGAACTCCCGGAACATCCCCGTGATATCCTCCAGCTCCGCGTGGTCCCGGCTCGCAGCGGTAATGACACCGATTGCAGGACTGTAGCGGGCAAGCGTGCTGTCACTCTCGTCAGCCTCCATTACCATATACCTGCCCCTCCCATCCCGGGCGTTGCCTGCCAGGCCCTGTTCCTCGAGCTCGACCATGCAGGCACCTATCGCAACGGCAGGGTCCATGCCGCAGTCCATAAGGATGTGAGCGATCAGGGCAGACACGGTGGACTTCCCGCTCGACCCGGTGACGGCCACGGCCTCCTGCATGCCCGCCAGGCACGAAAGCACCTCGGAGCGGTGGAACCGGGGCAGGCCGAGCCGCCGTGCCGCTTCAAGATCGGGGTTGTCCTCCTCGACGGCCGTCGAACAGACGACACACCCCGTGCGAGGGCCGATGCCCGAGCCGTCCTGGGGATACAGGCGGATACCCAGTCCCCCGAGCTTGCGGGACAGGCCTTCATCTTTCAGGCGGTCAAGCGCGCGGTCTGACCCGCTGACCTCGCTCCCCTTCCAGCGCAGGAGCTGTGCGACGGCGCTCATACCCGTGCCACCGATCCCTATGAAGTGGGCCGCCCGGCCGCCCTTGAGAGCATCCAATGCAGTGGTCATCCCGCTACTCCCTCCCGTTAGCAGGCATTCTACCACATGGGTTTCGGGGACTGTTACCGCAAATTCACTGCGAGCGATAGCCCTGCTTTGAATTTCGGTGCCTGTCCCCGAAACCCCAACGTACTACATCCAACCGCACAAGGAATGCATACATCTCGTTGTATGTGGAGTTTACGAAGTAGACTCCGGCACAACGTACTGCATCCGACCGCGCGGCAGAACTATACAACTCAGTGTGTTGACACCGCAAAGCCATGCCCGTACAATGTGCCGCGAAGGAGGTAAGAGGATGAAAGCTGTTCGCCTGCACGGACGCAGGGACATACGCCTGGAGGACATCGAAGAGCCGGGAGCCCCGGGAGCCGGTGAAGTCCTGGTCGCCATCCGCTGCGTGGGAGTGTGCGGTTCGGACGTGCACTACTACCGGGACGGGAAGATCGGGACACAGGCGGTGAAGAAGCCCATCATCCTGGGTCACGAAGCCAGCGGAGTCGTTGAGGAGACCGGCCGGGGAGTCTCCGGGCTGGTGCCCGGAGACCACGTCGCGCTGGAGCCGGCCGTATCCTGCGGCAAGTGCGAATGCTGCCTTGAAGGGAATCCCAACCTCTGCCCCTCCGTCAGGTTCTTCGGGACACCCCCCGTTGACGGGGTCTACTGCCAGCGCGTGAGGCACCCCGCAGGGTGCGTGTTCCGGATGCCTCGCACGATGAGCTTCGAGGAGGGGGCCATGCTCGAGCCTTTCGGCATCGGGCTCCACGCGGCGCGACTCGGAAGCGTACGTCCCGGCGATGACGTCGCAGTGCTGGGATGCGGCCCCATCGGGCTGGTATCAGTCCTGGCAGCCCGGCTGGCAGGAGCGTCGCGGGTCTTCGCCAGCGACCTGCTGCCGGAGCGTATCGAGCACGCGAGGCGGCTGGGCGCAGAAACCGTGTTCCGGGCGCAGAAAGAAGATGTCGTAAAGGGCATCCTGGAAAGCACCGGGGGCAGGGGCGTTGACGTCGTCCTGGAAGCCGCGGGCACCCTCGACACCGTGGAGGAAAGCATGCGCATCGCCCGGCACGGGGGGACGGCTGTCCTTATAGGTATCCCGCCGGAAGACCGCTACGAGTTCTCGGCCTCGTTCTCGCGCCACCGGGGATTGACGATAAGGCTATGCCGCAGGATGAAGCACACCTACCCGCGGGCCATCAACCTTGCATCGAGCGGCAGCGCGGACCTGGGCTCGCTGGTGACCCACCGCTTCCCGCTCGAGAAGGTGGAAGACTCGCTGAAGCTCGTGGATGCCTACGCGGACGGCGTCATCAAGGCGGTCATAGAGATCCCAGAAGATTGCGGATGAGTATCCTCGACCAGGACTCGTAGCTCTGCGGGTCGCAAGAAAGCTCCGCGCGGTCGACGAAACCGAGCTGGCGTATGGAGCGCTCCCGCTTGCTGACGCGCGGTTCTTCCAACTCGAGGAGATGCACGACCCCGAAGTGCACCTTCCCCACATCAGTCTCATCATCGTTTATCATCGCGGCCTTCCGCTCCGTGTACGGCGAATCTATCCGGACTTCCTCGGCCAGTTCCCTGCGCACGCCTTCCTCGTAGTCTCCCTCGAAGAGGTTCGCGTCCTGGCGACTCACGTGCCCGCCTATGCCTATTGAGTAGTAATCCTGGAGCCGCTTCTCGCCGAGCCCCTTGCCCCGCCTGTACCGCAGGAAGGAGTCCCCGCAGCGCATAAGGACGTAGGGTATCACCTGCTTGAACGACAGATCCCCTTCCACATCCTCCCTCAGCCTGTAGGAGTAGACGTCCGGGTGGAGAATCCTCGGCAGGTAGCGGTCCATCTCCGTAGAGACCCCCTGGAAGGCACCGATCTCCTCCAGGAGCTTTGCCGGAAACACCATTATATACTCCGGGGGGGCAGTGCCCTTACCGCCACGCGCTTCCTTTCTCACCTGTCCTCCTGGCTGCCCTGTATTTCCTGCAGTGATGACGTGTAACCATCCAGCCTGCCATTGTCATCGAACCACCCGTCATGCCGGAGCACGCACTCCGCGTAGATCTCGTGCAGCCTGCTTTCCAGCGCCCGCGCAACCGGGTCACCCTTTTCGCATCTCTCGATGAAAGGCCAGAACCTCTCCGGCAGCTTGACGTACAGCACGAACACCCTCAGCATCGCCCTCAGCTCTTCTTCAGAGAGATCCTCGAAATGCAGGGCAGGCCGGTCGGGGTCAAATACTTTCTCATCCGAGGGGTCGTAGAACCCGTTCTCTATGGCGATATCCCTCAACCCTGTCTTCTTGAACGGGAAGAAGAAACCGACCTGCGGGATCTGCACCCCGGCATCCCTGTTCAGCCGGATGGTCTCCATGTAGGTCTCTCTTGTCTCGAACGGCACCGCGAGCATGTTGAAAGCATTGGTCCGTATCCCGGCGGTGTTCAACAGCCCGAACGCACGGATGATATCCTCCCTGCGGTCCGAACGCTTCAACACATTCTCTCTCAAGTGCATGTCGCCGGTCTCGATACCAAGTGAAACGCTCGCACACCCCATGTGCTTCAACAGCCCGACCGTCCTGTCAGTGGCAGACCTCGGGTTCACCATGCATGAGAACGGGACCCCTACCCGCCGTGCGTACAGCCCGGCCAGCTCCTCCAGGTAGGCGGGTGGCTTCAGCAGAAAATCCTCATCGTGAAACTTGTAGAACTCTATGCCGTATGCTTCCGTGAGATCCTTCAACTCTGCCGTTATCCTGCCGGGGCTGTACAAAGCCTGTTTGAACCCCCCGTACATCTCCCTGTAGAAGCTGTTTATGCAGTAACTGCACCGGTTCGGGCAGCCCCACCCGATCATGTGGTCCCCGCCCCTGTAGACAGCGCCGTCATAAGGCTTGAGGAAGAGCTTCCGGTCAAAGATGCTCCAGTCGAGGGGAGGAAGGCAGTCAAGGTGTTCGATCTGGGGGTACAGGCCGTTCTTCACGACCCTGCCGTTCTCCTGCCGGCAGATGTTGTGTATCCCGGATGGGGACTCGCCCGCCTCCACGGCACGGACGAACTCGGGAAGCACCTTTGTCCCCTCTCCCCTGCAGACGAAATCAACGCAGGAGAAGCAAAGGACCCTTTCCACCTCCACGGTCGCACCCTTTCCTCCCCATATCACGGGCACAGACGCGTCCCACTTCTTTGCCACGTTAGACAGGCCCCTGGCGATCCCGATCTCGTCCGACAGTACACTGAAGGCTATTACGCCAGGCTTGAAGGACTCCAGCCTGCCGGTGAACAGGCCAGCAACGTCGACCGGGGCCTTACCCACATCGTAGGCAGAAAGGTCCACCGGCTTGAAAACGCTTACCCTAGTCAGCGAGTCCGAAGTCGAGGTGAAGCCAAAATCCACAAAGGATGTGTCGAAGCAGGATGTCTCGTGCCCTTCCCTCTTCAATATTGCAGAGAGGAGTGATATGTTGATAGGCCTGTAGAAAGGGTCATCCTTGTTCGGCCATACGAACAGGACCCTCATTTGATCCGCTCCTCTTCAGTGACGACACAGGCGGGTCAGCCGGCCAGGTCCACCAGCCGCTTGACCGAGATCTTCACCACGGCCAGGATGCCGTCAAGAAGCAGAAAGCTGTCGGCGCTCCGGTCAAAGAGCACCCGGCACTCTGGCCCGAACTCATCGTCCCCGGCCCAGATATGAAAACGGACAGGCACCCGCGGGAGGGCGTCTATCTCGAAAGCGAAGTCCCCGTTCTCCGTCGTCCTCCCCGGGAGTGCCTCGACAGCACGGTGCAGCCGGACAGGGTCTTCCTGGAAAAGCTGCGCAAGCGGCTCGACGGGCATCTCGTGCACGCCGCGGAAGAAGACCTCGCCAAGTGGGAAACTCCTTCCAGAGACCCAGCGTCCGGTGAGAGGCACCGGGCGTGCTGTCGCAAGGTAGGTCAACAGCACTATTTGATGCCCAAAACCCGCCGGCTCCCTATCCGCCTTCGAGACCGTGCGCGCACCTGCATCCACGACGTAGTCCTCGCCGGCCAGGCGGACGCGGTAGGCACTGGCGCCGGCAGGCGATGCCCCGGAGGCCGAGAGGACTTCCTCCCTCGGCCGCTCCAGGAGTTGACGCCAGAAGGTCTCGTGCGTCAAACTGAATTCAGGTTTGGGCCCGGTCACGCTCTCCCTCCCGCGGGCAATGATACCATCCGCCGCCGCAATTTACCAGCCCGAGTCCCAGCCTCCCCCCTTGGACATCCTGCACGTGTGGTGGTACTATTCACTCGGGAAGGATGCCGGATACTCATGATCGTATACCATCACCAAACCGCGGACGGCTGCCCCCGGAAACAGAAGTCCCCATCGATTCGACTCCGCGGCACGTCCTACCATATGAACGCCACGTACGGAAGGACTGAAGAGAAGCAGGGCGACATGCCGCGCGCGTCAGCTCCTCCCCGCCGCTTCCGCCTTTCTTACCCGGGGCTTATGGTGCTCATCATCGTCTTTGCCTCCCTCCTGTACCTCCCTGTCGTCAACTCAACGCTATACTTCCAGGGGGGTGATAACGCGAAGTATCTTTCGCTTGCCAGGTCTCTCGCTCGCGGCAGCGGCTACACCAACATAGATACCCACCCTGAAACACCGCATGTGAAATGCGGCCCCCTGTTCCCTGTCCTGCTCGCATCTATCATCCGTACAGCCGGGGAAGACATTGCCCTCATGAAGATGCTTGTCGCGCTTTCCGCGGTATTCACAGCCGCATTATGGTATGGTTGCCTCCGGCGCTGCGGGGAGATCCGGTTCTCCGCGCCGGCGGCTTTCCTCGCGACCGCAGCGCCATTCGTGGTGCTCCATTCCTGCCGGCTCTTGCCGCAGATACCCTTCACATTCCTGTGTATCGCAGCTTTGTACTTCTTTGTCCGTTCCGAGGAACATGCCAGTCTCAGGCAGCGGGACATCTGCCTGGCTGTCGCATTCATGCTGGCCGCCTACTTCATGCGTCCAGCAGGCATTGCCCTGTGTGTCGCTCTGTCGCTGGCAGCTCTCTTTCGCAAGTCGTCGCGGGAGCGCCGGCAACGGCTGGTTCGGTGCGCCGTCTTCGCGGCAGCAGGGGGATCTGCTGTCCTGGGCTGGAGCATCAGAAATCACCTCGTCCGGAAAGCTGGCCCGGGCGCATCGTACCTGTCGGAATTCCTCTTGCGAGATCCTTATGACCCCTCCCTTGGTCCCATCGGCATCTCTGACCTCTTTTCTCGCTTCAGCACCAACAGCGGTGAGTATATGGGATCTGCTCTCCGGGTTGCCCTGGGAGTGCAGCCGGAGAACACAACGCTGGCGATCGCACTCGGCATCATCTTCCTCGCAGCCGTTATGGTGGGTTTTGGAGTGAGAGTCCGGGAGAAGAGGGACGCGCCTGAATGGTTTACGGCCTGCTACGTCGTGTTTCTTCCCTTATGGCCTTTCGTCGCAGAGCGCTTTCTGATCCCGGTCATCCCTCTGCTGGTATTCTATTTCCTCAAAGGTATCGACGCCATTATCTCTCTCGCGGGCAACCGCCGGTGGAGCATGCGCACGCGCCAGCTGTCCTCGACGGCACTTGCAGTGGTCACAGCCTGCCTACTTGCCTTTGAGTGCCGCGGCGATTACACAACGGTGCGCATGCTCCGTTCGATGACAGACGGGCCGACCCTGCGCATCAACCCACACTTCGAGGTAAAGGTGCTTGACCCCCGGATGGCACCGTTCATGGCAGCCGGCATCTATGTTCGCAAGCATCTAGGCCCGGACACTATCCTGGTCGCCCGAAAGCCACGACTGGCTGCGCTGGTGGGCGGCTGCCCGGCAATGGGCTTCCCCTACGACCCGGACCCGGTGCAGGTGAAAGATTGGCTTGTGGGATGCGGGGCCACTCATCTCATCCGTGATGACGTTTACGAAGAAACACAAAAGTACCTCGTGCCGGCCCTCGAGAAATACCCCGACGTCTTTGAACTCGTCCAGAAGATGGAAGGCTCGCAGGTCGGGCTGTTCAGGATACTCCAGCAGACCCGTGCCGGCCCTCATCCCCCTGATAGCGAGTAATACCACCAGCAGACGCGCCCCACCTCCCTTGTTCTTTGCTTGAAAACCCCACGCCAGTGATGGTAGCATCAAGGGCCTGTGAGCCCCGTCCGCGGGCGTTTTCGGCACGGAGGTCCTAAGTGAACGTTTCGTTTATCACGTCCACACCCGCACTCATCCTGGCAGTGTGGCTTCTCTACGAGGTCCTGGGCCGGGCCGCTGCCAGGCGCTGGCAGGAACACAAGGACATGCTGGCCCGGGTGCGCCTGGCCGGGTGGGCCATCCGACCCTGGGCGGCATGGGCGGCACTGAGTGTCCTGTGCCGCAACCTGCCCGCTTTCAGCGACCCCATACGCCCCGAGCGTTTTCCCTTCTACTGCACCCGCTGGTACAGGAGAGAGACCTTTCTGGACGCCATAGAGCGGGTGACGCACAGCCCTACGGTCCTCCTCTGGACGGCCGTGAGCATACTGGTCGCCGTGCTCGTACTCCTGGTAGGCCGCGAGGTCATGCGGCGCGCCAGGTTCAGCCGCGCTACGGTCGCTGCCATCCTGGCAGCACTGTTCTTGCTCGCCGTCTGCTTCCACCTTGCTGTCGCCTGCATTCCCAACGGGGCCGTCACGGACGCCGTCAAAGAAGGGTCCCTGCTCAAGGCCTGGTACGACGCTGACTGCAGCACCCTGGCTCCGCTCCTTTCTTTCATCAAGACACCCGGCCACTTCATCCGGCACTTTCTCCATTTCCAGCCCCGCATCGCTGATTTCGCCCACGGAGTGAGCCACCCGCCCGGGGCGGCGATAGCTGTCCGGTGGGCAGGCACACTCGTCAGCCCGGGCGTGGACGCCGGCTGGGCCCACTACGTGCTGGGCCTCACGGTACTCGGCGCCCTGAACACATTGATCGTCTACCTCCTCGGCAGGGAGCTTTCCGGGTCCCGGAGAGTGGGGCTCCTGGCCTCACTCCTCTGGGTCGCGATGCCGTCGGTCGTCTTCTACGCGACATTCTCCCAGGACTCGCTCTTCTCCGTCTTCTTCAACCTGGCACTGCTCCTTACATGGGTACTGGTGACCGGCAGGAAGCCAGCATGGCTGTGGGCAGTGCTCCTGGGAGCAGACTTCCTGTGCCTGATGCTGATGAAGTACAGTTGGTGCATCGTGACTACTGTCTTCGCGGTGTTCGCCCTGGCAACCGGCCTGCAGCAGCGCTGGACACTGCGCCGGCACCTCGCCCGGGGGGCGGCTCCACTGGCCGTGACGGCAATACTGGCGACGGGCGTGATCTGGTACTACTTCCGTCTCGATTACGTCGAGATGTACCGCCATGCGCGAAATTCCGGGGGACAGACCTACGCGTTTCCGCAGCTCTGGCAGTGGTGCCTGGCCATGCTGGCTTCCCAGGCGGCTCCCCTCCTGATGCTGGGGAGCGTCGTCTGCACTGCGTTTCTCCGCACACTGGCAAGGCTCAAGCTGAACTCGCTGCGCGAGCCGCAGGTCCAGTTCCTGCTTATCATCCTGTGTGTGCATCTCATACCGATCGTCGCACTGGACGCGCTGAAGATGGAGACTCCGCGGACATGGAACTGGGTGATGACCATACCCCTGGTCTTCGCTGCCCGGGCCCTTGCAGGGATGAAGCGCCCCCGCCTGTTCGCACTCGGAGCTCTCGCCGTATCTCTTTTCAGCAACATCATGATGAGGATGTTCATCAGGTTCCTCTGAGAGAAGAGCGGGCGCTTCTTCCCCTTGACCACCGGCCCCGCTGCCCTGCGGACCGCGCTCCCGCTGTCCGGCGGTTTGACAACAGCCCTCCCCGGTGTTAGAGTGACCGCATTCTCCAGGAGCCCTCCCATGTTAAGGCGCATAGTACCGAAAGCAAGCAGGCACACCTTTCGCTACGACTACATCTCCGGCCTGCTGGAAGGGGTATACTTCGGCGCCGTTCTCATGGCAGCTTTCGTAGCAAAGGGTCCCCTGGATGCGACCGCCTTCGAGATAACGATGATGATCACAGCAGCCACGGCGGGGCTGCTGTTCTCCGTCTACTGGGCTCACCTGATGGAGGGCAAGCCAAAGGTCCCGTTCGTCACGTGGCCGGGCGGCATCGGGCGTGGCCTCCTCATCGGCTGCGCTCTCGTCAGCTCTTCAGTTCCCTTTACTGTGCTGATATCCATCTCGTTGCTCATCGTCCAGATGATAATCCCGGCAAAATCCGCAGTATGGCGCGCGAACTACCCGACCGCGACCCGCGCGAGGATCGTCGGCATCATCCGCTCTTCCATCATCCTCGTAGCTTCGCTCACAATGCTCGCCATCGGACGCCTGGCCATCACCTGGCCCGCGAGCTACCGCATCCTTTACCCCTTCGCCGGGATCTGCGGGATAGCCTCGGCAATAGTGTTTTCGAGGATAAAGGTGTCCGAGGGAAAGAGTCTCGGCCCATGGGCCAGGAACCGCTTCTCACTCGCCAGGCTCGCGAAAGTGTTGCGGCGCGACCGTCCCTATGCCCAGTTCATGTCAGCGGTCTTCATCTTCGGCTTTGCCAATCTCATGACAGTCCCCCTGCTAGTACTGGTCGTCGACGACGACCTCGAGGCGACGACGTTCGAGGCAAGTGTCATGATGAGCATCGGCTTGGGCATGGTAATCGTCTTCACGCCCTTCTTGGGAAGGGTCGTGGACCGGCGTAACCCGGCGAGCGCGAGGGCGCTCTTCACCATAATCTGGAGCTTCTCGCCGCTCCTTGTCTTTCTGGCCAGGGATATGTCACTCGTCTATGTCTCGCAGGCCGTCCAGGGATTTGCCATGGGCGGCTCCGCGCTCATATGGCTACTGGGAGCGATGTATTTTGCCCGGACAGAGGACGTGCCGAAGTACCAGGGCATCCATGCAACGCTCACCGGGATAAGAGGGCTTATCGCCCCCTCGGTCGCGCTCCTGCTGGCACGGTGGTTCGGCAGCAACCAGAAGGTGTTCCTTGTTTCATGGGTGATGATGATCGCCGCCGCCGTGTGGTTCCACTTCCAGGGCCAGGCCGAGGAGAAGAGGCAAAGGCTCCGGAAGGCGGCGACACCACGCCGCTGAGGACAGAGCGAAGGCAGCCTACCGGTAGCGCTGGTCCAGGGCGAGGGAAAGCTCGCGGAAGCCGCGCCGCCCGGCATAAGACTTCAGCCGAGAGACGTGCTCTTCAGCGGAGTTGTCGAACGAAGGATCGCCGAACGCCTCGACTGCCTGCTCCATCGCCGCGGCCCCGCCATGCGCGTCCTCTTCCCCCTGAGCGTTCTTGAAGGAATTGATGGCAGAGCCCGCCAGGAAGAGGTAATCCTCCACCTTGCCGTCCCCGCTGACATCTTCCAGGTTCAGTATGATGTTCCCCTGGTCGAGCCCTCCGGCCCTGGTCACAGTCACCGGCTTTATCCCGCCAGCCGGCTTCCTGAGGACCTGCTCGCACTGCCGCCACTCCAGGCCCGAGGGCCGCAAGAGGCCTTTCTCCGACAGCGGGGCGGTCTGCCTGAAATCCATCCCGTCGAGACGGGCAAGCCAGTCGAGGACCTCGCGGTAGATATGGCGTGTTCTCGTGGAGATGCCGCCGTTGTGCCCGTAGATGGGGACCGGCATACCGTCCCGCTCAAGCGTGTCGCGGACCAGGCGCAGTGCGCCCCCTGTATAGTACTCGCTGAACATCAGCCCCGTAGCGCCGCCCGCGACAGCCGTGCGCACGTTCTCCAGCAGGCATGAGGGGTTCGAGGTCACGTGGGGAGCGTAGATGATGCTCCCCACGCCCCGCTTGCCCTCTGCCCTCTTCGCCGCTTCGACGCCCAGGCGGACGCGTTCGGCAAGCGGGCAGAAGCTCACGTTGGGGAGCAGTTCCTCATCTTCCTTCACGAACATGAAGAGGCGGTTACCGGCGGCGGATTCCACCTTGTCGGCCACCTCCCGGGGAGTGATACCCGTGCAAGGCTTGATGATGGTCCCAAACGCCACCCTTCCCTCTTCGAATCCCGTCAGCTCACGCACACCCTCCGGGCCGAACCGGGGCCCGGGAAAAGAAGCGACCATCTCCCCCGGCATCTCCACCCTGACCAGCTTGACGTCCGGGAACTCCAGCAGGGCGAACTCGCCTGCTCCCGCCGTTACGTGCAGGATGTCGGTCGAGTAGAGCCTGCCCTCTTCGCCGAGGAACATCTTCAACGGGAACGCAACGCGTACGAGGCCGGCGCTGCCGCCGCCGTCGAACGGCGAAGAGTCGATCACACGGCCCGTGCACTCGGCCAGCAGCGTTCCGGGCTTCACCTTCCTGACGGCTGTCGTCTGATGATAGGAAAACTCCTTCCCGCTGGACTCCAGGTCCCTTGAGCCGCCCAAAACACAGTAGGTAGCCACGAGGTCGGTCCCGGTACCGGCGGCAGGAAGCGCGTCGAGGTGTTCGTAGACCAGCTTCCTTATCAGCTCCTCGCGCCTGTCCGGGTTCTGTTTGAGGAAGTCCACGGGGTCACGCCCCCGTATCGCCGGCAGGGACACCATCGCTGTCCCAGCCGCGGCGTTCATAGTAGATGTCGAGGGCCCGTTCGTACTCGGCCCGGTCGAGCTTCTTCCCAGCCTGAGGCCCGGTGCGCACGGGCATGTCGAAGCAGCGGTCAGGAGGATAATCGTCCTTACGGCTGGCGCCGAGGCGGCAGTTTATCCGCCGGGTGACGTCATAGAGACGCCCGGAACGCTTGCAGAGCTCTTCCAGCCCGACTTCCTCCCCGGTGACCGCGCTGTACTGGCGGGCGTAGAAATTCACGTCGAAGCCCAGCTCAATCCAGGGAAGGCGGCACACGCCGAGCATGTCGAACAGGGGCCGTATGGTCTGGTGCTCTATCACCAGGTCGACCTTCTTCTCCAGGGGCCATTCCTTGCCCATCTCGAGCTCCTTGGCCACCGTCCAGGCGCGGGTGTGATGCGCCCCGATGTCAGAGGTACCGTAGGCAAGCGCCATCGAGATGGCCCCCCTGCAGTCGTAGGCTGACTGCTCCAGTCCCTTGACCTGGGATATGATAGGCGAGAGCCCGGGCCAGCGCTCCATCACACTGCGCGAGCCGCCGGCCAGCGTATCGCCGATGCCCTCGCGGCGCCCGATCTTCTCGACGAGCGAAAGGACCTGACCTGCGTCCCCCCAGTGGATGGGGGTCCCATCGAGGTCCGCCAGGCTGATAGCCCCGCTTTCGTAGGCCTCAATGACGACACCTATCAGATTCCCCGTACTGATGGTGTCTATGCCCAGTTCGTCGCACAGCTGGTTTGCCCGCAGCACCGCGGAAAAATCGCTCACCCCGACATTGGAGCCCAGCATGGCTGCAGTCTCGTACTCAGGGCCCTCGGTCACCGTCCCCGCGTACTTACCCTCCTTCACAAGACAGATGTTGCCGCAAGCCATCGGGCAGGCAAAGCAGGCACTGTCTCCTATCTTGTAGCGCTGCTCCATCAGGTATCCGTTGATGGAGTCCGCGCCGTCGAAATGGCCGTCCCTGAAGTTGTGGGTGGGCAGGAACCCGGTCGCATTGGCGTAATCGATGACCGACATCAGCCCCTGCTGCTGCCAGAACAGGAAGTACGGGTGGGCCGCGAGTGCAGCGTAACCCTCCTCCGCCTGCCTGACCACCCGGTCGAGGTCATGGACCGGGAGGTCCTTCCCGCCCCTCACAGCGATGGCCTTGATGTTCTTGGATCCGAGTATGGCCCCTATCCCGGTGCGGCCGGCATTGCGGCTCCAGTCCGCATTGACCGTGGCAAAGACGACCCTGTTCTCGCCGCCGACTCCTATGGCAGCCACCCGCACTGTCTGGTCTCCCAGCCGCTCCCTGACCATGCCCTCGGTCTGCAGGCAACTCTTCCCCTTCAGTTCCGGGGTAGGGATGACAAGACAATCGTCCCCATCGATCACCAGTATCGAGAGCTCGGGGGCGCTGCCCCTTAGCACAACCGCGTCGTAACCGGCCTGGCGGAGTTCCACCCCGAACCCCCCGCCCATGCTGGAATCCCCGAAGAGCCCGGTCGCGGGCGAGATGGAGATGAACGAGTTCTTGCCGGAAGAGGGCATAAACGTGCCGCTGAGGGGCCCCGGGGCGATGACAACGATGTTCTCCGGACCGAGCTGATGGAGTTTTTCCTGCTTGCGTAGGTTATCCCATACCCGGCGGATCCCG
>SDBT01002072.1_pt1 | contig 35934 bp, 24 predicted proteins | sample 2277101 | NCBI WGS metagenome assembly SDBT01 (sample SAMN10404973, study PRJNA504765) | marine sediment metagenome | isolation source: marine sediment core GS10_PC15, 103 cmbsf | place: Arctic Ocean: Southern Knipovich Ridge | collected 2010 | reverse complement strand
AAAAAGGGGCTTTGGAGACTGCCGAAAGTGACGTAAGTTGTTATGGTACAGGCAATAAAGTTTTTTTACAAAATCGGGATTTTACACCGCAGACCCGTGCGCATTTGATCAAAATATAGCTTATGGATGGCGTTTGATTGAACTGTGCTGGCGCGGGGCTAACGACTTATTGGCCACCCTTCGGCCCTTCACTTCGGCAAGCTCAGTGTAAACTCTTTCGCTCAGGGTAAACTCACCGCTAAAATATTGTTGATTTTAAGGTTGACAACTGCTGGCATAGTATATAAGTATATGCGTATATACTTATGTAACACACTAAACGTCATGAATTTTTAAGTTTTAAGTTACTGGTTTAATATCATGGTTGACTATTGTGTTGAGTCGGTACGAAGAAAGGCGGTGAGATGCTATGGCTGATGCGAGAAAACTGGCGGGTGTATTTAAGGTGCTGTCGGTTGAGGCGAGGATACATATTGTCCGGGTTCTTAAGCGGCGATCACTCTGTGTTACGGAGCTAACATCACGACTGGGTATAACACAGGCGGCAACTTCTCAACACCTTAGAGTCCTGAAAGACGCAGGTATCGTAAAATTTCAAAAGCGAGGATTCCATGTTTATTATCATCTTAATAAACAAACAATGGCGCGACTGTACAGAGCGGTTAATGACTTGTTAAGATTGGAAGAAAGTTAGAAGAATTTTTTGAACAATAGATAGGTTTTTCAGTACTCCATAAGTATATGCGTATATGCTTATGTAATACACTAAACGTCATGAATTTTTGAGTTGTTTTTAAACCGCGGATTTCACAGATTAACACGGATTTTTTTAACCACCCTTCCCTTCACTTCGGCAAGCTCAGGGTAAACTCACCACTAAAATATTATTGATTTTAAGGTTGACAACTGCAGGTAATTTATCCCAAATAGTGGCAATTTCAGTCAGGTTGGGGGGCGATTGCTGCGGCTTTTGCTGCGGCTTTGCGTGCACGCTCTTTTGCCTTACGAGGGGCATTGGCCGCACGCGTTTTCTTTTGTTTATCTCGTCTTTTATTAAGTCTATCTCTACGTGTTCCCATAAAAATTTCCTTTCAGTCTTTTTACCAAATCTGTCACGCTGTGCCATGTTTCATAGCAAATAAAGCATTTTTAGTATTATTACAGCCTGCCTGTAATACATATCCTCACATTGTAAGCACCAGGCAGGTCAAAAACAAGGATTTTTTTGGTGGGAGTAGTTAATTTACAATTTACAATTTACAATTGTCTATTTTCTATTGACTATTGTCTGGTTTTCGGATTATGATTGATTCGCCATCCCCGCAAGAATCTTACAAGGCAAAGATTCTAAACAGCGGGGCAAGAAGGTTGGGCGATAAATCGTGACGAGAGAGTTGTCGTTAAAGAAAAAGTTTTGCGGACAGCTTTAATTCCCCTAACCCCTTTAATTTCCCCCAATAACATCAGAATGCTTGTGAAGTCATATGTTATGACACCTTAAATTGCATACCAAGCCGTCTAACCATCTCAAAATCATCAATCCAATCAACACCCATTGCCTCACAAACGTTGGGTATTTTAATTCTTTTAGTAGCATTTGTTTCAAATTGCTCTTTGGTCACTACAATTGCATTTTCCGCCATCGCATGAGCAATAACCCAAGGGTCAGCAATTGACCTTTGTTTAGTCGCATCGACAAGCCTTTGATGATTTGGATCTTTAAAGACTTCGGCTAAATACCCCTGAACTCTGTCGTCAATATTCCTGAAAAAGTAGTCTCTTTCGCCAAGCCATTCTTTTAATGTATCATCAATCTTGTCTATCTCACGTTTAACCTCTTCTGTAGCGAAAATCTCGCCTGCTTGAGCAAGGTCATCAAGTTTTCGCCAGTAATCACCAAAGAAATCCTTATGATAATATTTGTTCCACGCTTCAATAAAGACATTTGTATCCAGACAGTAAATCATATGCCACCTCCTATAGTAGCAAATGGAATATGAAGAGCGTTGGCGACAGCAACTAATTTATTAAGTTTAACTCCAAGCAAATTAGATGTATCACGACCAGAAAGTTGTCCGCTTTGATACGCACTAATAACAATCTTACAATATGAATGACCGTTATTCATAGACCTGATAACATAATAACTAGGTCTAATATCTTGCTGACTCTGCCGTTCCTTTTCTCGTTTTTTGTTAACCTGCCACTCTTCTATGTACCTTTGGGTTAACTCGGCATATTTGCGGTTTTTTATCTTGCCCCAATCAAGTAGCCTCCGAGCAATGACCTCTCGGCTGACATTAAAATGTCTCGCACTTGACTCAATACCCTTTTCTATTGTCTTGTCTGCCGCTGTTTGTTGCCATCGCTGTCTGAAATATCTCTGAGGCACTAACACTTCAGCAGACACGGCATTACAAAACATTTCTATACGGTCTGATTCAGTTGTAATTTTTCTTGCGGCAACAAGATTAGAAATTCCTGGAGCGTTCAGCCACAAATGAGTGAGTTCATGGATTAGAGTAAATATTTGACCTGCCTTCGCATCTTGAGCATTCAAGAACACAAACGGAGCATAATCATCCGTCAGAGCAAACCCTCTCGCTTCAATCAAGTCTATCTGCTCATAGGCATAACTACCTCCGCGAAAAACAAATATGCCTAATTCTTCAGCCTTGCTTATCCATAGACGCAAAGCATTTCCTGTCCCGCTACATCTTCTGACATCATCAACAGAAACCCCCAACATTGTCCGTATAGTTTCTGCTAATCTTAATATATTTCCAGACAAGTTCGCAGAACCAATGAAGTTCAACTGAGGTGTTTCTTCAAATCTCAAGTAATCTCGAAGCCACTGTTGTCTGTTCAGAGTTTGCCGTATCAAAAAGTTTAGATGGGGGCTGTATTCACGAGAATAACCAGAAGGCAATCTTCTGAAATCTCGTAAAGTATGAAAGTCCTCCGGTGGTTCCGGTAAAAAGAAAACCGAAAGGGGGCGCTTATACACCTCAGATGCTTTACGAGCCTGCGGTATTGTTGGCTGTAATTCTCCTATTTCCCAAGCGGATATTTCTTCTGTAGAGCGACCTATCTTGCTCGCAGCGTCTTCAATGCTGTATCCGCAAGATTTACGAGCCCACTCCATAACCTTGGGGGTAATAGTTGCTTTAACCCTTGGCATTTAATACCTCATAATCGTTTATATCTCAAATGTCTATCTTACCAGTCACCACTTCTGAAATCAATGTTGTTCTGGGTTCTGTCAGCCATTCGATTTATCGCTCGGCTTTGGCTTCTTCGCAATGACTATATCAACCAAACGAATCCATCTTAGTTTCACAACTCGTTTCTGTCTGGTTGCGGAGGAGTTTCGCTTGTTTAACATGCGATTATATTCGTTTTGGATGAAGGGGCAAGGGGGTTTTTGATTGACGATTTACTATTTTCTATTGACTATTTGGTATTAGATTTCTGCGGTGGTGTGACGGATATTTGCAGCGGTTGGTATGCAGAGTTAATTACCCTTGAGACCTGCTGGAAACTGTCATCCTCAGCAAATCCAATCGTCAAATGTGCCGGTAATGTGGTCATATAAGTATCGCAGCATTTGTACTGCCGGCCGAACCCGAACACCGTCATATTACCTTCCATCTGCCAGAACTGGTCGAGGTTATCATCATCCTCGTGCAGTATATAGTAAAGGACCCGCTTGATATTTGCATCGCCGAAATAGACCCATTCCGGTCCCGGTATTTCGCCTTCCCAATCCTTTGAAACAGCGCGGCGCAGGCCTGAGGACTGCACCCAGTAGTCGGTATCAACGTCCAGTTTCCCGCCGGGCGTACCTTCGTATAATATCCAGTACGGCTGTGGGCCTTTTTCCAGCAGGGTCATTCGTGCGCAGGCGGGATAGATTTCCCAGATGCATTTCCACTGCCCGTAATTTCCAACGGAAACAAAGGTCAATTTTATTGGCCCCTTACTGATAATCAGACTTCCGAGGTTGTTTTCTCCGGGTCCGGGATGAAAACCTGCAGGTCTGATATTTGGAATACCTCGATAATTTCCAGCCGAGCCGCCTTCAGGATGGTAGCTTATCCAGTCGTTGCCGGCTGAGTCAATCATACTGGCGAATCCGCCTCCTTTTTTGTGGTAATAGTAAGTGCATTTGGGTGTTGTGATTTTGAAGCTCTTTTGGCCTTCGTAATCCACATCGTCTTCGACCAAAACCTGGGGCGGGAACGGGGCAGTGCTGGAAGCGCTGGCGGCCTGGCCGAAATAAATATGATACTTTCTTGTGGAATTTGCGGCGGTTACGCCGTTAAGGATAAAAACCAATGTCCCGGTGGCATTCTTGGCTTTATGGTAATCGAGGGCCTGGTCAAATTGAAACACCACGGATTCGTCAATACCGGCGTCTGAAGAGTCGACTTCAAGCACGCGAATCGAGTTTTCATCGAATACTGCATTGGGGTCGAGCCGGCCCAGCAGTTCGGTGAAATTCAAATCCAGCTCTACGGGTTTGTCTATGCGTTCATATCCCGCCGCATTCACTTCGACCGCAAGGCGGTATTGGGCTGATACGACAGCCTCAACTGAGGGTAAAGGGCATAAAAAAACACAAAAACAAACTGGCACGCATTTTAATAACTTCTTTGCCAACATTATTTTAATTCTCCTTTCTTAACCAAAAGCGGCATTTTCATACGGTGATATTATGGCAGAAGAAGAGGGAAACTTAAAGTGTAAAATTGTGGATTCCTGCCTTCGCAGGAATGACAAAGACAAGATTGCCGCTTCGCGGTTTTTTTTAATAGATTCCTCGGCTGCGCTCGGAATGACGGATGATTATTGATTATTATTTACAACTTCGGCGAGGGTGTCATTTTTGTTTATTTCGGTCAGGCGGGCCTGGAGGAGTTGGTTTTTTTTGCAATTTTGGTCCGGATTTTTTAGCGTGACCATGAAGTATCTTTCAGCTCGGCCTTGAACCCGGTCGTCGCAGCTTTCTATCAGGATGGTGACAGTCTGGCCGAGGAATTGGCGGCGGAATTTGCAGCCGAGTTCGGTGCCCAGGTCACGCAGTATCTGCGAGCGCTGTTTTATAATTTTAGTATCTACTGCCGGCTGCATATCGGCGGCGGCGGTGCCTTTGCGCGGCGAAAAGCTGAAAACGTGCATCTTGGCAAAGCCGGCTTCTTTGGCCAGAGCAACGGTCTGCTCGAAATCGGCGTCTGTTTCGCCTGGAAAGCCTACGATGAAATCAGCAGTTATAGCGGGTCTATCCAGCCGGGATTTGATTAGTTCGATGGCTTCGGTAAAATCCCGGGGCTGGTATTGTCTGGCCATTCTTTTCAGGACCGAACCGGAGCCGGATTGCAGGGATAAATGCAGATGCGGCATAATGTTAGGATATTTACAGAATGCGTCGAGCAATCGCGGGGTTACATCGGCGGGCTCAAGCGAGCTTAGTCTTATCCTTGCAAGGTCTGGTATTTTGGCCAATTCTTCGAGCAATTGGGGTAATTTGTCGTTTTGGCCTTCCGGCCAGAGTTTTCGTCTGACGGTTTGTCGGCCATAGGCTCCAAGGAATACGCCGGTCAGGACAATTTCCTTATGTCCTGCTTTTACAAGGTTTTGCGCTTCGGCGAGGACGTTGTGGGCCGGTTTGCTGCTAACGGCGGGACGTGCTTTTGGTATGATGCAGTATGTGCAATGGCCGTCACAGCCGTCCTGGATTTTGAGGAAGGCGCGGGTATAGCCTTTGAAAGATGTTAATTGGGGCAGCTTTGGCTGGTTAGTTAATTTGTTTTTAGACTTGATTTTATGGCCGTTTTCTGTTCTAATTATGTTATTACAGCGGATTTGGATATTCTGCTGGTTTGAGGCGGTGGGTTTGATTTTGGCCGATTGGTCTTTGACTAATTGGGTTAAAGTGTCAGCCAGAACCTCTCGATATTTGATTATGCCGATGTTTTTGTCTGTGACATTCAGTTCGTCGATTTGAACGGCCGGCAGGCAGCCTGCAACGACTACGGTTGCGGCGGGGTTTAGTTTTTGGGCTTTGTGGAGGTGTTGACGGCTCTTGGCGGAAGCGGTGCCAGTGACACAGCAGGTATTGATGACGACCAGGTCGGGGCCCTCGGCAATATCGATTTGCATAAGGCCGAGTTGTTCGAGAAGCTGGCGAATCTGCTGGCTTTCGTATTGATTGACTTTGCAGCCGATAGTATTTATGGCAAAGGTCTTCATAATATGTTATAATCTATAGTTGTTGGAAGAGATTTACAAGGCTAATTGAGTAGAGCTTGTATCATAAGCGTGAGGTTTTATTATGGCATCAAAATACGGGGCGGTCTGGGCAATAGATATTGGCAATTACTCCCTGAAGGCATTGCACCTCAGCGACGCCCGAGGCGTTATTGAGGTAATAGGCTTCGACAATATCCAGCACAGCAAAGTTCTCAACGGTGAGGGTGTAACGGAAGCCGAAAGGGACGAGCTGATCGCTTTAAGTTTGCGTGAGTTTGTAAGGAAAAACCAGGTGGGCAAGAGCGAGATGGTGATTTCAGTGGCGAGCCAGAACAGCTTTGCCCGGTTTGTGAATCTACCACCTGTAGAGGCGAAGCGCATCCCTGAAATCGTCAAGTTCGAAGCAGCTCAGCAGATTCCTTTTGACATCAATGATGTTCAATGGGACTGGCAGTTGATGAGTGAATCCGACAGTCCCGAAATAAAAGTCGGTATTTTTGCGATCAAGAACGAAATAGTCAATGCGGCACTGGAGCATTTTGCCAGAGAGAACCTGCAGGTTGGCTACGTTCAAATGGCGCCGATGGCGCTATATAATTATCTGCTGTATGACCGACCTGAACTGGCCAAGAGCGAAAATGAAGCTACCGTTATCCTCAACATCGGTGCTGAGAGCAGCGATCTGGTAGTTTGTACAGGTTCGACAGTTTGGCAAAGGTCCGTGCCGATGGGCGGCAATGCCTTTACCAGGGCAATTGTGGGTACTTTCAAACTTAATTTCGAGAAAGCCGAAAAATTAAAACGTACTGCGGCGATGAGCAAATATGCCCGGCAGATATTCCAGGCAATGAGACCGGTCTTCACAGATTTGGCTTCTGATATTCAGCGGTCTCTTGGTTTTTACAGTAACTCCAATCCCAACGTTAAACTATCCAGGATAATCGCGTTGGGCGGGGGAACAAGGTTGCGTGGCCTGCTAAAGTATCTGCAACAGACGCTGCAGATACCTGTCGAAAGGCCGGACTCGTTTAACAAGCTTGTGATAGGGTCCGAGGTGTCGGCTGCCAAATTCCACGAGAGTGTATGCGATTTCGGGGTTGTATATGGTCTTGGGCTGCAGTGTATGGACTTAGGGAGGATAGAGAGCAATTTGCTGCCGCACAGTGTTGCCAGGTCGGCTGTGTGGGCGACAAAAGCCAAGTATTTTGTTTTTGCCGCATTGCTGCTGTTTCTGATTTCGGCATTGTCGTTGGGCAGAGTGCTTATCGACAAAGGCGCCTATGCCAAGAACAGTCGACAACGACAGGAAATCCGCAGTGCCATCAGGGCCGCCAGAGACGCCAGCGGCAAGCTAAGCGACGAAGAAGCTAAGGGGTCGGGTTTTGAAACGAGAATACAAAAAGGGTTCGAGCTTTTTAAGTATCGCCAAATTATTCCCTTACTGCACCAAACCATAATCCAAACTTTGCCAAGTGAAAAAAACACCACCGATCAGAAGGAACTTTACCGGGCCTTTGACGAAGGCGATGTTGAGACGGTTTTGCGGTATCCGCGTAAAGAGCGAAAACAGGTATTTATAACCAGTCTGTCAGTTATGTTTGCACGAGATATCGACGTAGCCAATCTTAGCGGCACGAATTTGCAGTCATTAGGAATCATCAAGGAAGAAGAAGAGCGTGAGACTCGTGAAAGTGCGGGCAGGAAAAAAATGTTGGAGAGGCTGGGGATGAAAGGCGGGCCCGGCATGGGAAGAGGAAGTCCACAGACAGATCCGACCCAGCCTGGTATAAAAGCCGGGTTTTTGGTAAGTATATCCGGGTATATCCCCAATGCCAGCCCTGGTGAATTGATGGAGCCTGTTGGTGTTGAAGGAGATAAAAGTCAATGGGGGGTTGTTACCCGGATGCTGCATCTTGACGAAATCGTTGATGGCAACAGCCCGTTTGAATTGTTTAAGAAAAGTGAGGTTGACCATTTTAAGTTACAGATAGGCGAGGTAGATATTAATGCTGAAATGCCTGAAGGAATAGGCATCCGAGACAAGGTTGCTGTTAACTGGCAAAGTAAAAATGCCGGTGAGTCTGTTTTGGTTGACCCTATGACCAGAGAGATTATCAGCACGGTCGCGGATTTGGACGAATATGGAGTCGAAAAGATCAACAGGTCAGGCAATATTGTTTATAAAGTAAATGATTATTGGTTTACATTAGACGCTAAGTTTGTCTGGAAAGATGCGCCTAAGCCCAAGTAATCCTGACGCCGGTGTGTCAGGTGCTTTTGGTCGGGACTATACAGAATAGCAGAGGCAATGTGATAAAAGAACAGAATAGGTTGGTAAATTAAAATATGGATACCTCCAAATTCAAAGACGTTTTACAAAAGCTGAGTTTTTTCAAGGATTATTCATCGCTGATACTGCCGGTTATAATAACGCTGGTCGGTATTCTTGTTTTTGTATTTGCTATATTAATGGGTAATAAACTCAAGGAGCAGATGGAGCAGGAAAGCATTGCCAAGGGAGGCAAAACAGTCAAAAACCTGATTAACAGCGTTGTGCCTGGTGAGCAATGGAAGATTGAGCAGAGATATCAAAAATCTTACCAAGCGGATGCCAATCAGATTGAACTGTTAGGGATTCAAAGCAGTCAGCGTCAGTTACTAAGCTATAAGATATTTCCCAAGCCCAAGGGCATCTCTACACTGCTTTTTGAAGAATTCGGGCAACGATTTCGGAATTCAATAGACCAGTTGCTTGCCCGTATAAACGCTCGAGATTGTCCCTCGAAAGCCGAGTTGAACAGAAGCACCCAGAGGTCCGGTTCATCGCGTTCGACTCGAAGAAGAGGTAGTTCGCGAAGAAGAGGGGCATCGTCAGATTCGGGTGGAGTAGAAAGTACGATAATAGAAGCCCTGTGTAGAGCGAAAGCCGAATCCGCTTCTGTTTACGCCAATTCGACTAATTTGCGAGGATACGAGTTCTGGCAGGAGTACAAGTATACCGGCATAGACCAGGCAGTTAAGGATTGCTGGTATTGGCAGATAGCTTATTGGATAATTGAAGATGTTGTAGATACTATTGGGGTAATGAATTCCGGTTCGGAGAATGTTTTCGCCTCGCCGGTTAAACGTCTTCTGGATGTGAGTTTTTTCATGGGCGCACGTTCGGATACAAAAACCAGGCAGCGAGGAAGAACGAAAGATACCAATCCAGGTTATGTTGTTGCACTTGAGGATGGGTTTGTAGGTTCCTTTACGGGAAGATTGACTGATAGTGACATTGATGTTGTACATTTTCAATTAGCTGTAATAGTTGATACGAAAAGGATTTTACCGTTTATGGAGGCGCTTTGCAGTGCCAAGCAGCACAAATTCAGGGGTTTTTTGGGTGATACCGAAGAACAGCCCTTCAAACATAATCAAATAACAATTTTGGCAAGCCGTATCGACCCGGTTGTTCGAAAAGATAAAGGCCACTATCTGTACCGCTATGGTCAGGAGGCTATATCAAGGTTGGATTTAATATGTGAGTATATATTTAACAAGAATGGATATGAGGAAATTAAACCGGAAATAGTTAAGAAGGATGTGACAGAGCAGGGAACGACCCGCCGAGGACCCCGGTAGCTGTTAAGAAAGATACTCCGATGATTAGGGCTATATTGATTATATAAGTGGTGACCTGATGAGTTGAAATGGTGTAAGGCATTGATAATAGATAATTTTATTCGTACTTTGAAGCAGGAAAGTTTAAATGAGTAAAAAAGACATCAACTTTTTTGAGAAACATGTTGAAAAGATGGCTTTGGTAGTTGTGGGGATTGTATGTATCTGGGTTTTCTTCACACGCTTTCTTTTCAGCCCTCATTATGTCAAGTACGATAACACCAAGTTTGGTTCCAGCGAGATTGACTCTTATATAGGTAAGCAGGCCCAGGAGCTGGAGGACAGGCTGGCCCGCAAACCTGAATCCAAACAGGCCTATAAGAGTCAACTTGATGATTATCTCGCTCTGGTAGACTCTGCGATAACCGGTGTTGATGTCAGTCTGCGTTTGCCGCGGCCGAGTTCAAAGAAAACAAGTGTTAAGAGGGCGTATAATCTTCCTCAGATTGGCCCGGTTAGTGATGTCGGAGTTGAACACATTCGGGCGGTAGCTTATGTACCAATCGAAATGGTCAATGAGGAAAACGCTTATACGGCGGGTAGAAGCGAGCCCAATGATATAGACCTTGTGACGGTGGAGGCGAAGTTTGATGTTGCTGAGCTTTATCAAAGCTTTAATGCAAGTTTTGCCGGCGACAATGTTCGTCCGGAATGGCGTGACCCATGTCTGGCTAAACCGGTTTTTGCAATGGTAGAGTTGCAAAGGCAGGAGCTGCTTGAGGACGGCAGTTGGAGCCAATGGCAAACTGTACCCCGTACCAGGATTGACCATAGAAGAAAACTGTTTGAGATTATAGAAGACGTTGCGGATCTTCCGGAAGGAGGGGTAAAGGTTCGTATGCTTCAATTTGAGGATAGTTATGTTCGAGCTGATCTTCTTCAGCCGGAATCTTACAGGATTGCCACATCAGGACAAGAATGGTTCCCTCCCTCGCTGCATAAAAGTTTTATTCGGTATCAGCAGAGTATAGAAATGCAGGAGAAGCGTCAGGCCAGAGAGGCCGAAAAGGTTGAGCGTGAAAAAGAACGTGATAAAGCACGCAAAGGGCGAAAAACTAAAGTACCGAAAACCGTATCAAGCTCGGGTAGCGAAGGCGGCGGCCGAGGAAGCGCCAGCGGCCGGGGCAGCACCAGCGGCCGGGGCAGCAGCGGAAGTCGAAAAAGCAGCATCCTGGACGCGTTGACCGGCGGGGGCACAAGAAGGAGAAGCCGTGGCCGTCGCAATGAGAACGAACGTTCCGAAGGTGTCAGAGAGGTTACAAGGGCAACTTCTACAATAGAGAGGTATGATTTTTATGAAGACCTTGATGAGATTTCGATTTTGGATAAAACCGATTTGGGAAGGATGGCTGAGCCGTTGGTATTCTGGGCACATGATGACAGTATTGAGCCTGAGAAAGTCTACCATTACAGGACGCGATTGGGAGTATTTAATCCGATAGCGGGGACAGACCAGATTAGTGAGCAGGATAAATCGCTAAAGAACAAAGTTGTTCTGTGGAGTAAATTTTCCCAGATAACTGATAATGTGGCGATTCCGGCAAAATTGTGCTTCTTCCCGCATGATATACAAGAGACCTCCAAGGCAGTGACGGTACGTGTTTGTAAGTATAAGCTGGGCTACTGGTACAGTAAGGATTTTATAGTCAAACAGGGAGAAGCTATCGGCAAAGTTGTTGCATCAGAGCTTGTGGAGGGTGAAGAAAAAACTACAGTACCTGTTCCCAAGACTATTAATTATTCAACCGGTTCGGTTTTAGTGGACCTCGTGCCTGTTAATGATTGGTCGGGCGGCAAAAACCTGCGTTCCAGACATTATTTTGATATGCTTTACACTTTTGATGGGACCAACATCGAACATATGCCGGTTAGAGCGAGATACTGGACGCCGGAATTACAGGCCAAGTTCAACGATATCAAAAGATCTGAGAAGGAAACCAGGGAACCGTTACGGTCATGGTCAGGCAGATTGAAGGGACGGGGTCGCGCGACGAGACGAGGCAGGGGCGAAGAATACGAAGAAGGCAAAGAAAGCGGCTTCCGGTCTCGATGAGTAATTTACGGCTTTGCGTTGCCTGGTGATTTAATACATCGCAGATGAAATGCCGATTCGAGGGATGATATCGGCTGTGAGCAGTCGATTGTTATTTCGGATTCATTTGGTGGGACCAAATCTATAAAGTTATCACTGAATTTTGCGGGTACCGGGGTGATAATTTGCACATCTTTTGTTACGACATTTGACTTTAGCTTGAGCTTCCATTGCTTGTCGGTTATTTGTCTGCAGCAGGTAGTGATTTGAGCCTGGGGCCAATCGATATATTTATCCGGCAAGTAGAGGAACAGATTTTCTGCGATTTTTTCCCCGTCGTTGTCCATTACAAGGTGGAGACAGGATTTTTGTGGATCGGTTGGGGAAACAATTGCTTTTGGAAGTGTCAGCATTGCCGTGGTGCTGAAGGGCGCGGTGGCAACAGGAAACTCTACATAGTCAATCGGGACCCCGGTCAGGTCGAGAAGTCGACATTTTAATGTGGCAGTTACAGGTTGGGGGCTGTCGTTTATGACGGTGACGTTAACCGGGTGCAGGGGAATGATGGAGGAGTTTTTTGCTTTGTCTGATTCGGGCAGGGCTGTAACCAACAGGTCAGAAAAGAATCGCTTCGCGTAATAATAAAGCGCTTTTGGTTTTTTAGTATAGTCTGTCGCTGACCAGCTAATGGCCGGTGAGCAATCATTGAATTGCCAGAACAGTACACCATGGTTTTTGGCGTTGTGTGCCCGCAGGTGTTCGACGTATGTTTTATACGCACGGGCCTGTGTGATTTGTGACAGGTATATCATCTGCTCGAGGTCTTGTGCACAGCCGAATAAGTCACCTACATAACGATACAGTCGGCTGTTACCGTCTAATTGGTAGTTGTGTTTTTCAATTGAATAGCTGCCGACGTAAAGCTGGTGAGGGAGACAAAGATTTTGAATGGTTTCGATATGCGGCAGCGATTGGGTGCCGAACTCAGTGACAAAGTGGGGGACTTGCTCAGGCCGACAGCGGTATTGGCGAATCGGTTGATGTCCCGACCAGATGTCCCACCGGTGTGTTGTTAGCGGCTGGTCTGTTTTGAAATTACCCCCCTGGTACAATGGTGTTGTCGGAATGTAAGCGGTATCAGGGTCCATATCGGTAGCAAGCTTTGGGAGCAGTTTGTGGTAAATTGCTTTGCCGTAAAATTTTTTGCCGGTACCAAGCCTGCCGGTGTGGTGCATCCAGTCGATTTCGTTATTGCCGCACCACAAAACCAAAGCCGGATGGTTTCGAAGCTGCTTAATAATTTCGAGGGCTTCGGCTTTTACCTGCTCGGTAAACCATTTTCTGTCAGGGTAGTAGGCGCAGGCGAACATAAAGTCCTGCCAGACCATTATTCCAAGCTGGTCACAAAGGTCATAAAAATATTGTGTTTCGTAATGGCCGCCACCCCAAACACGAAGCATATTTATGTTGGCTCCGGCTGCGGTGTGCAGGAGTTGGTGATAATCATCTTTGGTGGCTTGGCCTGCGAAAATCGAGGGTGGTACCCAGTTTGCGCCTCTGGCAAAGACGGCCTGGCCATTTACTTCGAATTTGAAGTCCGGATTGTGTTCGTCAGCAGAGAGGTTGAGTTTCACATCTCTTATGCCGACTTGCTTTTGTACTTGATCGATTACCTGGTCATCTGCGAAGAGTTGAACCTCGAGCTGGTACAGATTCTGTGGGCCGTAACCGGCGGGGAACCAAAGCAGGGGATTTTCGATGTGAATTACGGCTGTCTGAAGGTCTTCACCGGCCTCGAAAGTTAAAGTCTGTTCAACCAGTTGGTCGAGGCAGGACAAAGTCAATTGGCAGAGAAACTGTTGGTCCATTACGGTATCGAGCTTCACTGCAATTTTGACATCGGCGTAATCCGGATTGCAGTCTATCGTGCGGAGGTGTACGTCCGCGATTCTTGCATTTTTTATGCCTTCGGCGCCGACAGGCCGCCAGATTCCACAGCCGGGCAGGGCCGGACAAAAATCCCAGCCGAATTGATACTGGGCTTTTCTTATGTAGACGCGGTGCGGATTGCTGAAGTCGGATTCGCTGAAAGTGGTGTAGCGGTCCATTAGTTTTTTTGCGTGTTGCTCGGCGGGGTCGAATTTGACCATTAGCGTATTGTTGCGCGGTTTTATAACCCCAGTTACATCGAAGCGGAACGGGATGAACATGTTGTTTGTTTTTGCGATGAGTTTGCCGTTCAGCCAGATGCTTGCGATGGTGTCGAGTCCCTCAAAAACAAGGTCGATACGGTCGCAGGCGAGCAGTTCGGCTGATGCGTCGAAGTTTTTTTTGTATATCCAGGGTTTTTGGCTGACCGTGGCGAAGTTTTCCGGGTTTGAGTCCAGGTCCTGCTGTTTTATCCGGCCGGCTGAGACAAGGCTGTTAAAGATTGAGCAGGGAACGGCTGTGTCGTACCAGTCGGCAGAATCCAGGTCGCGCAGTCTGCGTGCTGAGGCGGGGTATTGTTTGAATTGCCATTGTCCTGTCAGGTCTAAAGTTGTTTTGGGCATTTAAAGTAACTCCGGGCCAGTTAGTGGTATATAGCCACCTGGATTTTACCAAGAAAACTCAAATATTAAAAATCAAAAATTAAAATGACATACTCCTGCGAGAAGCTTCGCTACAGAGCACAGGAAATTACATATCACTTGTGCCTGCGGCACCACAGGTGCAGGCAAAATTCAAAAAGAATTTGGTTGGAAATGAATTAAAATTGACGGCAAGTGCGGGGGCGGGTAGTATGAATAGTCGTTAGTATTTATTAAGTAATGCCAATCTCAGGGACTACGTTCCGGTCATTTTTTCTTTGAGCACCTGATAGCCGTAGTGTGCCATCAGATTATCAAGTATCACCATCGCGGTATAGTTCTCCGCTACCGGCCATATACGGGCAGCGATTGTCGGGTCACGCCTTGTAATGGCCGCCATCTGTTTGTTCTCCAGTGTATACTTGTCAATCGTCTTTTGCGGTTTGTCAATCGTAGGTGTAGGCTTTATCGCAAGCCGTACTACGATAGGCTGGCCCGTTGTAAGACCGCCCGTGATGCCGCCGGCGTTGTTCGAATCGAAAACTACTTTGCCGTCTTCGGCATGCATCTGGTCGTTGCTCTGGTAGCCTGTCATGTCCTTAACCGCAAAGCCTGCGCCGACCTCCACGCCTTTGACCGCGCCAATGCCCAGCATCCTGCCCAACTCGGCATCGAGTTTACCGAAGACCGGCTCACCAAGTCCGGCCGGTACACCAGTAACGACAACTTCCACCACGCCGCCGGCAGAATCCCCCGTTGCTGAGACGCGGTTACACGCATCAACCATTGCACCGGCGGCCTCGATATCCGGGCAGTTCAGCACTGGATGAACTGCGTATTTGTCCTGAACCTCTTTGGCGCTGACTTTCGGTGCCTTGCCGCGAATCTCGTCAATTTCCTGCTCAATCTCAGCCAGTATCCTGGTCTTTTCCAGGAACCGCATATCGCTGTTAATTCTGCCCTTGACGTAAATCTCCTGGTAAAACGCGTCGAGGTCACATCGCATCTTTTTGTAATTATTAGTGTAGTTAAGAACCTGCTCGCCGGCTATATCCGGACACAAAACGCCGGCAAGTTCCTTCACATAGCTAAAGACCTCGATGCCGCACTTCTGTAATATTTTTTTAGCCACATAGCCGGCCCCTACGATAGTGGAAGTATATCTGCCGCTGAATATCCCCGCACCGATAGCGTCGTCATCGGGCCCATACTTCATAAAAGAAGCGTAAGAGGCATGACCCGGCCGCGGCGTGCGGTTGGTGTCCTGATATTGCTTAATGTGAATGAAGTGCCTGTCCAGGTTGGGAATCAAAATCGACAGGGGCGTACCGTTGGTGTGGTTCTTGTTGCCGGCGCCTTCAATCGTGTCAGCCGAATTCAGGCCGGTGTAGATAATCGGCAGGTCCGGCTCTTTTCGCGGACTCGAAAGCTCATCGGCGCCCGGCTTTCTAAGAAGCATGTCGCCGTATATCTCCTGCTCGGTTATCAGCATTCCCGGCGGAACGCCCTGCAGTACCGCCACCAGGCCGTCCTGATAAGAGCCGCCGCCAACCGTTACCTGAAAAATACGTCCAATATGACAACCAATCATTTCAATCTCTCCTGAAAATACACCTGTTTAATGTGATTTATTATCTGTTATTTAGTATCCGGCAAATTGATACCTTCGTTCGCTAAAACATCAAGAATAGCTTTGCGGACATCTTCAGCAATCTCAACTGCACCAGCAGCCTCACTTCTACTGACATCTTCGTCTTGGCCCGGATAGCGCATCGTAATCGCAAACGGAGTCAGTTCTTCTGCATCGTCCAATCCCCCTGGCCAACCGGCCTGCTCTTGGCATAATTCCAAAAGCCGAGCAATGTTGTGCGTGTAGGGAAAATCGATGTTCTTGGATACGAGGTAGGCCTTGAGATGTTTTTCCGCACATTGCTGTCCGTGGTATGCGATCAGACGGCAGGGACAATTACTTTGCAAAGTCAGCCCATGTTTTGCAAGCCGCAAATCCTCCTCAGCATATACAAGCCATTGGATGACCTTTTGGCGTAATTGTTTTTCAATTTCTCTCATAAAGAGTCCTGCCATGCCGGGATGCGTTCCTGGCCACTGTTCCCGGTATGTGCCTGTCGGTTTCATATTCTTGCGGTGAAAGTACCATGATATCACGAGCGACACCGAGTCCGCGCATAGCCCGGTCCATCGCGACCATCATTGCCCGTCTGCTCGATGAAATTGGGCATATCACAAGAATATCGACATCGCTGTGCTCATCGGCGGTGCCGTTAGCCTGTGAACCGAACAGAATTATCCTCTCCGGGTTGAAATCATCAACAAGCCGCTGCGCCATATCATTTATAGTAGCATTGCTAACCATAAACCGCATTCTATAACAAAACCCATCGATTTTCCAGCAAAATTCCGCCCCGACTGGTCTCTAACGCCTACTGCCTTGTATCTTTATTTCATTTCAATTCTTGCGCCAATACTTTTCATCAGTTCCACATAATTGGGAAAAGTAACACTCATCGCTTCAGCCGTGTCGATAGTGCATTGGCCGTCAATCGCCATACCCGCCACCGACAGTGCCATCACAATTCGATGGTCCGCCCAGCCGTGCAGTTGGGCCGGCTTAAGATCGCTTTTGCTTATTATAAGCCCATCGGGCAATTCTTCAACATCTATGCCTAATTTCTTTAGCTCGCAAGCTACAGCACTGATGCGGTCTGTCTCTTTGTTTCGTGCCTGGGCGACGTTTACCAGCCGTGTAGTCCCGGCGGCAAATGCCGCTGTAACCGCCATGGCCGGCAATGCGTCCGGCGTCTGGTTCATATCTATCTGGACACCTTTCAGCGGCGCAGCCTTAATTACTACCGAATCCGGCCCGATACTGATGTCAGCGGCCATCCGCTTTAAAAAATCGGTCACCGCCTTATCGGGCTGACTGTCCGAGAAATCCAACCCTGTCAAAGTCACTTCCTCTGCCAGTATCGCCGCTGCGCAGAGGAAAAAAGTGGCGCTTGAAAAATCGGCAGGAACCACAACATCGAAGGCCTTGTAGCATTGCCCGCCGAGGACCTTAAACCTTCGCATATTATCATTTTCATACTTAATTCCCTGCTTGTCGAGCCAATCGAGCGTCATCTGCACGTAGCCCGGCTCGTTGAGCAGTGTCACCTCAATTTCGGTATCATTTTCAGCCAATGGTGCGGCCAGAAGCAGGCTGGACAAATACTGGCTGGTGGTGCAGGCTATAGCGGTCTTTCCACCCGTCAATCGGCCTGTTATCTCGATAGGGGCTTTGCCGTTGTTTTCCAGGCTGACGCATTTGGCTCCAAGCTCGTTCAATGCATCCAGTAATGCCCCGATTGGCCGAGACCGGATTTGCTCATCGCCGGTAAAGGCAATTGACTGATTCTTTTGCGCAAGGGCCGCAGAACCAGCGGCTATACGCAGCGTGGTGCCGGAGTTACCAACATCAATGACTTCTTTCGGCGCAGCTATCCGGCCGCCTGTGCCGGTCACCTTCCAACAGGCAGCCTGTTGTGTGTCGATTTCGGCCCCCAACGCGCGGTAGCAATCGACGGCACTTAGGGTATCGCTTGAGACCAGCGGATTACGGATAAGGCTTTGGCCGTCAGCCAGAGAGGCGATAGCGACCGCACGAATCGTATGCGACTTGGATGCCGGAATCGCTACTGTGCCTTTCAACCTTGATTTTCGAACGGTCAATTTCATCGTCAACTACCCTGGATTAAAAATATCAGGGCACTTTTACCAGAAATAGAGGCGAATTGAAAGAAATTTTTGGTTTTTGGGCGGCAGGAGACTATCGGCTATGCGATTATTAACTATTAGCGTTATTTAATTGATGGAGTCTGCGGCCTTTGATATAATTAAAATTTCTAATACAATAAGCAACTCTGAATTTTGTTCACACTAATAACCTTTAGCGGAGGTAAACGAAGTGTCGGAATTGATATTAAACGGCCAATATGAGTCAAAGCTGTCGCTTAGAGAAACCGAGAAGGCGATTAAGTTCATCAAGGACTTTTTTCAGGACAACCTTGCAGCCGAACTCAATCTCCAGCGGGTTTCAGCGCCGCTGTTTACCAAAAAAGGTACCGGCGTAAATGATGATTTAAACGGCATCGAGAGAAAGGCAACGTTTGAGGTAAAGGACGCAGACGGTTGCCAGGCCGAATGTCTATTCTCATTAGCCAAGTGGAAACGAATGGTGCTGGCTGAATACGAATTTGGAAACGGCGAAGGTCTCTACACCGATATGAACGCGATACGTCCCGATGAGGAATGCCTCGACAACCTGCATTCGGTGTACGTCGACCAGTGGGACTGGGAAAGAATAATAACCGCCGAAGAAAGAAACCTCGATTTCCTCAAAGAAATCGTCAGAAAAATATACAAGGTGCTCAAAGACACCGAGACGGTCACCTGTGAAAAATACCTCCATATAGAACCGATGCTGCCGGATGATATAACCTTTATCCATACAGAAGACCTCCTCGAGCAGTACCCCGACCTCGACTCTCGCCGGCGGGAATATGAAGTCACGAAAAAATATGGTGCTGTTTTTGTCATAGGCATAGGCGCCGAACTGGCTGACGGCAAAATCCACGATGGAAGGGCCCCCGACTATGACGACTGGATTACAGAGACCGGCAACGGCAAAAGAGGTCTCAACGGCGATATTATCCTCTGGTATCCGCTGTTAGACAGGGAATTTGAAATAAGCTCGATGGGCATTCGCGTGGACAAAGAAGCGATGCTGAAGCAATTAGAAATAAGGGATGCTATAGAACGAGCAGAGCAGGCCTGGCACCAAAAGCTTTTGAACGGCCAGTTGCCTTTGAGTATCGGCGGCGGTATCGGCCAGTCGAGGCTGTGCATGTTCTTTTTGCGAAAATTACACATCGGCGAAGTACAGGCAAGCATCTGGCCGGACAGCATGAGAGAAAAATGCAAAAAAGCCGGAGTCAGACTATTATAATTAATCCCACAGCTTGTTTAACTATTTAGATGTGTTTTCACCTGCCGTGTACCAGTCAGCCCGGCTGTCCTTGTTGTCCAGAAGGATTAGCAGGTCTTTGACGTCGATTGCCCCATCGGAATTGATGTCACCTGCGGTATTGTTCTGCGGCGATTTGAGGTAGGCTATAATATTCTCGAACAAAACAGCAACATCTGAGTCATTGACAATGCCGTCGGTATTCAAATCGTACAGGAAGATGTTGTCACTGTCTTGTTTAGTCTTAACACCCCAGGCGATGCCGTAACGCTGGCCGGCATCGGTTTCCTTTGCGTCATTAGCGTCACTGTATGAGACGATAAGCTCGTAATTTGTATAGTTGATGTCCGCCGGGATGTAAATGTGCTCGACGTTATCGACCGGGCTGTCACTGTAGTCAAGCAGATAATCGTTATTGGGGTCGTTGGCATCGACCGCCCAGACCGCAAGCCGCAAATCCGCGTCTTTTTCCGTCTGGGCCTCAAACGGATAGACATCATCATAATGCCTGTTCCAGACGACCGTAGCGGCAAAGACCTTGTCCGCTGACGGCTCTATTTTGATTTTGTAGACGTTTTCATTTTCCTGCAGCAGGTTCAGGTCCCAGCCGACAGGCCCGCACTTGCCCGGCCCGTTTTGTCCCGCGACCAACTGCTCGTAAGCCCCTGTGGCATTCAGCATCCCCGCACCCTGAACATAGTCCAAAGGCGCGGTATGGTCGTCACTTTTGCTCAGTTGCCCCTTGTGCCAGAACGGCAGCTTCGTCGCGGAGTTAAGCACAATAGCCTTCATCAGGCAGTTGCCGCCGTCCGCCGAAACAGCCGACGCAAGATTCGGGTCCTCTTTAGCTTTTTGCACTAACAGCCCGATTGTCCCTGCGACTATCGGCGTTGAGAAGCTCGACCAGCTTCCGGTCGGTTCATAGTTATTTGGCTCGTTGAAATCAGCCGCCAGGCAGTTACCCGGCGCGACAATGTCCGGCTTGCATCGCCCGTCCGCCGTCGGGCCGAAACTCGAACGCTCCGGATGCGCCAGGCCGAATTGTGCTAATCGCGTCGCCAGGTCATTAGCATCTACAGAACCGACTACGCCGACACCGATAACGTTTGACCCGGCACCGGGATAAAGCGCAGGGTCATAAGCATCCGAGCCGTTACCAATGCCGGCCACAACAATAAGGCCGTTATGCTCGGCAAGTGACTCGATGCCTCTTGTCCACCAGTCTTCGAACTGATTGCCTATGCTGGCGGTCAGTATGTCAGCCTCCGGTGCCGTGCCCGGAAATACATTATTGATTAAGAAGTGCCAGAACTCATACACCCGGGCCTGTGCCTCAGGTACCGCGCCCTCGTAAGAAAATTGCCCGAGGCCTCGATTGTGTGCATTAGAGTCTGAACCGAACAGTATCGAACAGATAGCTGTCGAATGTGGTGAAATCCCTGCGGGTAATTGACCGCCGTCGTTGAACTCGAATTGCCCGGCTTTGAAACAGTTGTGTTCGATGTTTGGCCGGTAATCATTTTGCGGCTCACCGTCGATATAAGTGAAACTGCGACTGATAACGCCGAATTTAACACCGGCCCCTGTCAGACCGGGCTCTGCCTGCCTTAATGCGTAAAGCCCGCAGTAATTAAGTCCCTGCGGCTGTGACTGCGAAATCTCGGCACCTGCAAAAGCACCGGCAGCGCACAGCAGTACCAAAGCACACACTGTCTGCAACAACCCAACCACCTTTTCAACACCCTGAGCCATCCGGTCACTCAACAAACAAAGGTAATGTCAAGGCACAAAATCATCCCCAAAACAAATAAAATGACAGCTTCACCCTCTGGTTCACTGCCCCATAGTTACAGCTATTATGATACCATAAGACGCTTCTTTTTTCAAGTATAATTGTTGGCGGATGGCCCCTGAAAAGCATTTTTCAGTATTTAAAAGGCTGTTTTTGAAAACTTTACTTCTAAATCTTGCTTTTATCGGGCCAAGTTGCTATACTCCTGCGGTTTTACTTTGAGTTATTTTGCTGTGAGGTTCGCCGTAATTATGAAAGTAATTCTGGATTCCGGACAAATCGATGACACCCTCAGGAAACTGGCCGAAGCAATTGTTTCTGACATTCAGCCTGACCATGGTCTTACCGTAATCGGCATTCGCAGCAGAGGAGAAATTCTCGCTCAAAGACTGTCGGTCCTTCTGTCACAAAAAACAGGCAGGGATGTCCCCTGCGGAACTTTGGACATCACACTTTACAGAGATGATTTGAATTCCCCACAGGGCACCAGCCAGCCTCAGGTACGAACCACCGAAATCGGTTTCGATATAGATAATAAAATAATCGTGCTGGTCGATGATGTCCTGTATACCGGCCGCTCTGCGCGTGCGGCGATGGATGCCCTCATAGATTTGGGCAGACCCCTGGCAATCAGGCTGGCGGTACTTGTAGACCGCGCCGGCAGAGAATTCCCGATACAGGCCGACTATGCCGGTTTCAAAACCGATGTCGAGCCGGGCAAATTGGTGCAGGTCAACCTTGTCGAATCGGATGGTAAAGACGAGGTTGTTATCGAATAGCAGGACCACGGACGAGTTGAAACAAAGATGGCGATAAAAAGAAAAGCTACGCAGTTCAGATGGCAGCACAAACATCTGTTAGGCTTGCGTGACCTCACCGCCGAGGAAATCACCTACATTCTTGACACAGCCAAAGGTTTTGAACAGATTAGCACACGCTCTGTAAAAAAAGCCCCGCCTCTGCGCGGCAGGGTGGTAGTGAATCTGTTCTTCGAAGACAGCACCCGCACTCGCACCAGCTTCGCCCTGGCCGCCAACCGATTAAGCGCCGACGTTATAGAGTTCACCAAAAAGGCCAGTTCCGTCAGCAAGGGAGAAACCCTCCTTGATACCGCACGCAACCTGGAAGCTATGGGAATCGACATGGTTGTGATTCGCCACGGCGCCGGCGGAGCAGCCAGCTTCCTGAGCAGAAATATAAACGCCTGCGTTATCAATGCCGGCGACGGCTACTGCGAGCATCCCACACAGGGCCTTTTGGATGTCTATACAATTGCCAAGCTGAAGGGCAGCCTCAAAGGCCTTAAAATAGCTATCGTAGGTGACATAGCCCACTCACGCGTCGCACGAAGTGACATGTGGGCAATGACAAAACTCGGCGCAGAAGTTACATTTGTCGGCCCGCCGACGCTTATGCCCGGCGCTATAGACCAACTGCCTGTCAACGTAAGCTACTGTCTTGATGAGGTTATCGAAAAAGTTGATGTTATAAATATGCTGCGAATTCAGTTCGAGCGGCAAAGCAGCAACCCGTTTCCCTCGGTGCGAGAATATTCGCATTATTTCGGCCTTACCGCCGAGCGTATGAAAAAGGCCAAACCCGACATTATCGTTATGCACCCCGGACCGATTAACAGGGGCCTTGAAATAGAAAGCGAAGTTGCCGACGGCAGTAACAGCGTAATCCTTGACCAGGTCGCGAACGGCCTGGCTGTCAGAATGGCGGTGCTGTTCCTCGTCAACCAGGCAGCGGCACAGAAGAAATGATTACTGATAATTGATTATTTCATATGGCTGACACACTTTTAATAAAAAATGGTCGCGTGATTGACCCGGCCAACGGTGTTGACAAAAAATGCGATGTGCTTATTGTCGATGGAAAAATCGCAGAGGTCGGCAAAGTCACCAAACAAGCTGAAACGGTCATCGATGCTGCGGGCAAATTGGTGACACCGGGCCTGATTGACATCCACGTTCATTTCCGCGAACCCGGCAACGAGGAAGAAGAAACTATCGCAAGCGGTTCGGCGGCGGCGGTAGCGGCCGGTTTTACCTCCGTCGTATGTATGCCGAATACCAGCCCGCCTGTTGAAAATGAAACCGACATCGAATACATACACAGAAAAGGCAGGCAGAGGAGAAAAACCCACGTCTATACCATGGGCACTATCACAAAGAACAGAGCCGGCGTTGAGCTTGCCGAGATGGGTTTTATGGCCGAAGCCGGCGCCGTCGGCTTCACCGACGATGGCAACGGCGTACAGAACCCCGCGGTAATGCTCCGTGCTATGAAGTACGCAACTATGTTCGATAAAGTGATAGCCCAGCACTGCCAGGACGATAATTTCACCGGCAGTGGCGTGATGAACTCGGGCTATTATTCGACTATACTCGGCCTGCCGGGAATGGACAAACTCGCCGAAGAGGCAATGTTATGGCGTGACATCCAGCTTGTCAAAAAAACTAATGTCCGCTACCATGCACAGCACCTCTCGACCGCAGGAGCTGTTGACCTGATAAGGGCCGCCAAAAAAGATTCTCTGCCGGTTACCTGTGAGGTCACACCACATCACTTGCTTTTAACAGATAAATGCTGCGCCGAATACGACACTAATTATAAGGTCAGCCCACCATTGCGAACCGACAAAGACATCGATGCCCTCAAACAGGCCATCGCCGAAGGCCTGGTCGACGCCCTGGTTACCGACCATGCCCCGCATCTGCAAAGTGAAAAGGAACTGGAATTCCTTGCCGCTCCTTTCGGAATAGCAAGCCTGGAATGCGCCCTTAGTCTTTATGTTAAAGCGCTCATCGAGCCGGGCATCCTGGACTGGCCCGGCCTTATCGAACTAATGACAGCAAGACCCGCTAAAATAATCGGCGTCGATAAAGGAACGCTCGGCAAAGGCAAGCAGGCCGATGTCACTATAATCGACCCTGACTGCGAATATAAAATCGATGTCAAAAAATTCCGTTCCAAAAGCAAAAACTGCCCTTATCACGGTTGGCAGGTTAAAGGCAAAGTCGAAAAAACAATCGTCGGCGGCGAAATAAGATTCGAAGCGTAACGCAATACGCGATACGCAATACGCAATACGCAATACGCAATACGAGCAACACGATGTTTCTTATTGATGGCTACAATCTTCTGCATTCGATTCAAAAAACAAGCGAAGACTTCGAGTCCGTCACTGATGTGCAGTTATGTCACGCCCTCGGCAGATACCTGGGCCGAATCGCCGAAACCGGCGAAATTGTTTTTGACGGAACCGGCCCCCCTGAAAAAAACGCATTCGACAATATAAACAAATTAGAGGTCATTTTTGCCGGCCGCACCAGTGATGCCGACACGGTAATCGAGGACAAGATAAAGACCAGTACCGCCCCGAAGAAATTAACCGTTGTCAGCAGCGACCGAAGAGTCCGCAAAGCAGCCCGCGCCAGAAAGGCCGTTTCGGTAAAATCCGATGTCTTCTGGGGCAGGCTCTGCAAACAACTGGCCCGCAAAAACCCCCCCAAAGAGCCCGCCGAAAAACGTCATGGCCTTACCGAAAGCGAAACAGAAAAATGGCTCGAACTCTTCGACCTTAACCAGTAATGGTCTTTTGTGGTTGTCGGTCTGCTATTTGCAAGTGCAATTCTCAATTTTGACAAAATTTGCATTGCCTGGCACGGCAAAAAGAGGTATAAAGGCACTTTCTGATGCACAAAAATGCCGCTGAAAGAGCGATACGATGAACTTTCTTATTTGCAGAGCATAAAATCTTCAGGCCTGCAAAGTTAATTAGGGCCTGTTTGAGCTAAGGTTATTTGAGGTTTCAATTTTTAAGGATATGGAGAAACTATGAGTCGCAGAATGGTTACGATTGACGGCAATACCGCGGTGGCACACGTCGCACACGCCACAAACGAAGTAATAGCGATATATCCGATTACGCCAAGTTCCGCTATGGGCGAAATGGCTGACCAGAAGTCAGCTGACGGCCAGACAAATATCTGGGGCACGATACCATCGGTCACAGAGATGCAATCCGAAGGCGGCGCCGCCGGCGCAGTCCACGGTGCCTTGGCAACGGGTTCCCTGACAACCACTTTCACAGCCTCGCAGGGTCTTTTGCTGATGATTCCAAATATGTATAAGATTGCCGGCGAATTGCTGCCCACGGTCTTTCATGTCTCAGCACGGTCGCTGGCCTGCCAGGCGCTTTCAATCTTCGGAGACCATTCCGACGTGATGGCCTGTCGACAGATTGGCTTTGCTATGATATCGGCCTCAAGTGTTCAGGAAGTTATGGATTTTGCACTAATTGCCCAGCAGGCGACATTAGCAACCCGAGTCCCGTTCCTGCATTTCTTCGATGGTTTCCGCTCCAGTCACGAAATTCAGAAGGTAGAAGAGCTAACGTTCGATGACATGCGGGCGATGATTGATGACAAACTCGTAGCCGAAACCAGAGCCCGGGCACTGTCACCCGACAGACCAATGATTAGCGGCACAGCACAGAACCCTGACGTTTACTTTCAGGGACGGGAAACTGTAAACAAATACTATCAGGCAGCCCCTGGTATCGTCCAGCAGACTATGGACAAATTAGCTAAGCTGGTTGGCCGCCAATACCACTTGTTTGATTATGTCGGTGCCCCCGATGCCGAAAAAATTATCGTCATGATGGGGTCCGGTGCCGATACCGCTCACGAAACCCTTGATTACCTCGCGTCTCAAGGCCAGAAAGTAGGCCTGGTGAAGGTGCGACTCTACAGACCGTTCAGCGCAAAGCATTTTGTCGCCGCTTTGCCGAAAACCGTAAAGAAAATCGCTGTTCTCGACAGAACAAAAGAGCCCGGTTCAGTAGGTGAGCCGCTTTATGTGGATGTTCGTACAGCCATTGGTCAAATGATGGGCGCCGGCCAGGCACCATTCAAAGAATACCCACTGGTTGTCGGCGGACGATATGGCCTCGGTTCAAAGGAGTTTACCCCCGCTATGGTCAAGGCCGTCTTCGATAATCTCGATGCAGCCGAGCCCAAAGACAGCTTTACCGTCGGCATCATAGATGATGTCACCGGAAGCAGTCTTGACGTGGAGAAGTTTGAGATCCCCGGCAAAGATGTGTTCTCGGCAATGTTCTATGGGCTCGGCTCTGACGGTACGGTAGGCGCCAACAAAAACTCAATTAAAATTATCGGCGAACAGACTGACAACTACGCACAGGGTTATTTCGTTTACGATTCCAAAAAAGCAGGCGCTGTCACCATATCGCATCTGCGTTTCGGAAAGCAACTGATTCGAAGGCCATACCTTGTAACCAGGGCCGATTTTGTTGCCTGCCACAATCCGAGTTTCCCGGAAAAATATGATATGCTCTTCACTGCCAAGCAAGGCGCTACGTTCCTCTTGACCAGTACTCACGGCAAAGATGAGGTCTGGGATACCCTGCCGCAGGAAGTCCAGAAACAGATTATTGATAAAAAGCTGAAATTCTATGTCATCGACGCCATCTCGATAGCTGAAGAACTTGGCCTTGGCGCACGAATCAATGTGATTATGCAGACGGCCTTCTTTAAGATCAGTAATGTCATTCCTATCGATACCGCTATCAAAGCGATTAAAGATGCCATTAAAAAGAGCTATGGTAAAAAAGGCGAAAAAATCGTTGAGATGAATAATGCCGCTGTTGATGCCGCTATTGAAAATATTTATGAAGTAGAGGTTCCCGGTGAGGTCACAAGCAAAACAAAAATGCCGCCGGTTGTCCCCGGTGACGCACCTGATTTTGTAAAAGAGGTTACCGCCGAAATCATGGCACGTCGCGGTGACCAGTTGCCGGTCAGCAAGATGCCTGTCGATGGTAAGTTCCCAACTGCTACCACACAGTACGAAAAAAGCAACATTGGCCTGCACATACCACAGTGGGAACCGGATTTGTGTATTCAGTGCGCACGATGTTCGCTGGTCTGTCCGCACGCTACGATAAGAGTAAAGGCCTATGACCCCGGAGCCCTGAAAGATGCGCCCCAGGCTTTCAAAAGTACCGACGCCAAAGGCAAAGATTTCGCCGGCATGAAATTCACGGTACAGGTAGCCCCTGAGGATTGCACCGGCTGTGGTCTTTGTGTGTCCTACTGTCCTAGCCAGGAGAAGGATGAAAATAAAAACCCGACCGGCAAAAAAGCGATTAATATGGTCACACAGGAACCTGTTCGAGCCCAGGAACGTGAAAACTATAAATTCTTCCTTTCTATTGCGAACACCGATAGAAAACTCTTCAAGGTCGAAACCGTCAAAGGCAGCCAGTTGATTCAGCCTCTGTTTGAGTATTCCGGTGCCTGTGCCGGTTGCGGCGAGACCCCATATGTTAAGCTGCTGAGCCAGTTATTCGGCGACAGGGCCCTGATTGGAAATGCCACCGGCTGCTCATCAATTTACGGCGGCAACCTGCCTACCACACCTTACGCCCAACGTGAAGACGGAAGAGGCCCGACCTGGAGCAACAGCCTGTTCGAGGACAACGCCGAGTTTGCTATGGGTATGCGATTAACAATCAATAAATCCGCCGGCTACGCACTTGAACTGCTCGACAAAGTTGCCGCCGCAGGCTGCGTCGAGGCCGATTTGGCAAAAGAAATTCGCCAGGCTGTTATAACTAACGACCCGGCCCAGGAAGCGATTGAGCAACAGCGAACTCAAATAGAAAAACTCAAAACCCAGTGTCAAAACAGCGGTTGTCCCGATTGCAACCAGTTGTTGACCGTTGCCGATTTTCTTGTTCGCAAATCGGTCTGGGCACTTGGTGGCGATGGCTGGGCATACGACATCGGATATGGCGGCCTGGACCACGTCCTGGCCAGCGGTACCGACGTTAACGTCCTTGTCCTGGATACCGAAGTCTATTCCAACACGGGCGGTCAGATGTCAAAAGCCACGCCGAGAGGGGCCGTTGCGAAGTTCGCCGCGGCAGGAAAACCAAGTCCTAAAAAGAACCTCGGCCTTTTGGCTATGACTTATGGTAATATCTATGTCGCCAAAGTAGCGATGGGGGCAAATCCCAATCAGGTCGTAAAGGCCTTTGTCGAGGCAGAAGCCTACCCCGGACCTTCACTGATAATTGCTTATTCTCATTGTATAGCCCATGGTTATAACTTAGTCGATGGCCTGGAGCACCAGAAAAAGGCCGTTGAGTGTGGCCATTGGCCGTTGTACAGGTTCAATCCGCAGTTAAAAGAAGCAGGCAAAAATCCGTTACAGCTTGATTCAAAGCCTCCTACCGTTGATGTTGAAGAATACCTCTATAGCGAGAATCGATACCGCATACTGCAAAAGTCCAAACCAGACGCTGCCAAGAAATTACTCGAACTTGCTAAAAGCGATATTGCACAAAGGTACGCTTTGATGACCCAGCTTGCCAACCTGAATTGTAGCTGTAGCAAGGATCAAGGCGAGGATTAAGTAAAGTGCTTGAGCGGATATATTACAGGCCTGGTTTGCCGACTTGGTGTTACATCCGGTAATATGAAGAATTTTATAGATATTTCTAATTTTTTTTGCTAAAAACACTTCTTTTAACTGTGTCGCGACCATTGCAATTATCGGTCTAACTCACCTGTCGGGGCCTGAACAAACCCTGCTTTCGGACAGTATAATAAAATTATTGGTCGCTTTACACAGACGCAGGAGCGGGTGTTAATTTCTGTACCTTAGAGCACCATCAGCACAAGTGCTTTGGTTAACAAGAGTTACAAGGGTTGGACGGAGCCATTTCAGAGCATTTTTTTGTTTTATGAACCCTGATTATAGGACGGTGATTGTGTTGTACTGATACCGCAATATAACGTTTAATCTCTTTGTAACATTGGTTTTATGGCCATTAAAAAAAGTTAAGCAAATAGGGTGTTAAACCGATAAATTTCATCATGGAGATGGCACTTTTTGATGGTTTAGAGCTTTGCAGGAACTAAAAGCTCGGTAGGTTTAGGGATTTATTGATATGATGAATATGCGAACTACAAGGATTGTAGCGGGTCCGTTTCTTTTTTTGGTACTCTTTCTAACCGGTTGTGGCGACGATTTTTTTGACCCGACACAAATCGGCAGATTTCGCCCTGTACCAGCGGTAAATGTGATACTGGATTCACTCGGTGTTGCCGAGGAAACGCCCCTGCCGTGGGAAGACGCCGAAGAACCGCGACCGATAGACGTTATTGTGTACGAAACCGATTATGTATTTAGCCGTGGAGATATTATCAGGATTTCGATATTTGAGTTGCTTTCACCGGGTGCTCCGCTTGTTGATAATTACATTATAACCGAGACTGGAAAAGTATCTATACCGGAAATTGGTTTGGTACAGGCCGAAGGATTAACTGAATCCCAACTCGCAGAGGAGCTAAGGCAGATCGTTTCGCCGAGCATATTAAAAGAGCCATCAATCACCGTTGTTTTACTAAATTCACAACGGCGCATTTATTCAATCCAGGGCGCTGGTATACCTAGGCCCAGCAGATATCCTATCCCTCGTTACGATTTCAGGCTGCTTGATGCCCTTGCGATAGCAGGTGGGTTAGGCCAGTTTAACATAAGCTATGTTTACGTTACACGCATTGTTACAGGCAAAGAACAGATCCTTGAGCCGACTGTTACCGGCCAAGAGCAAGCCGAAGAACTCGTAACGCCTGAAAGTGAAATGTTGGAGATAATCGCCCCGAGAGCGCAACGCCAATGGCCGGAAAATAAACTGATTATAACTTCGGCGGAAATGGCTACGGATAAAGAACTCGCTGAGGCTGCTTTGCCGCAAGGCTTTGAACCATCAGCAGACAGTCAGCAACTGCGGCAATCACTTGGCCCGGAAACTATAGATGAACCGATAAAGGACCAGGATGCCGGACGCATTGAATGGGTTTTCCAGGATGGCAAATGGGTCCCGATTCAGGTTGGCCGACCTGCCCCTGAAATCGAATCGGCTAAGGCCGCCAAACCTCTCGAAGAGAAGTTACCCGATGATTTTGGCTGGGAACAAATAGGAACAGGCGGCGTACAAACAAGACTTATTGAGATTCCAACGGACAAATTGCGTAGCGGTGATCCTCGCTACAATATTGCGATAAGGGCCGGTGACGCCATTCAGGTACCTGTGGATATGATTGGTGAATTTTATGTTATGGGTAATCTAAATAGAGCCGGAGCAATACCCCTTACAGGCAGGCCCTTGACGTTAAAAATGGCTATAGCCACAGCTGGTGGCCTCGGACCTTTGGCATGGCCTAAGCGATGTGAGATAACCAGAAGGATAGGCAAGAAAAAAGAAGAAACCGTTATGGTGGATTTAGACAAAATTGCCAAAGGCGAGCAACCGGATTTCTTTATTAAGCCGAATGATTTAATAAATGTGGGAACACACCCAACGGCAAGGTGGCGGGCTGTTTTGCGAAATGCATTCAGGGCGACTTACGGCTTCGGTTTTATTTATGACCGTAATTTTGCTGACAGAGATTACGGAACCAGCAGGCCTATTCCCAGTTTCATTGACAGATTATTTTAGTTATGGCTGACAATATTGCTTCTTCTGTTACAGAAATTCATAATCCAGCGACGCCTCATACAAAGTGGTGCCAGCTCGGTGCCCATTTCTATATCAAAATATTGATAATTGGCGCTCTGTTCTATTATCTTTTTCACAATGAAATTACGAGAATTGTTGGTCGATGGTCCGACCCCAGTTGGTCACACGGCTTTTTAATACCGTTTTTCAGTTTGTACTTCATTAACCAGGCAAAAAGTCAGATCCTAAACCTTCAAACTAAGCCTAACTACCTCGGTTTGCTCTTCGTGATATGCGGTATTGTGTTTTACCCGCTTAACATAGTTCACTTTCAATATGGCTACCTTAAGCCCATCGGAATGATAGCCACACTTGGTGCGATTGTATTGTTCCTGGGTGGATGGCGTTTGATAAGATATACATGGCTGCCGATAGCATTTTTGATTTTTGCTGTACCACTGCCGCAAAGGTATTACGTTGCCATAACCATGCCGATGCGGCAACTTGCCGCCGGGATAGCTGCGATTTTGTTGAGTTTGGTTAAAGATTTGGATGCCACCGCCAGCGGCGTGATAATAGATATGATTTATAAAGGCAGGCCCCTGGACCCGCCGCTCAATGTGGCAGAGGCTTGCAGCGGAATGCGGTTGCTGATGACCTTTCTGGCACTGGGGGTTGCGATGGCATACCTGCATTACAGACCAATATGGCAGAGAATCATCTTATTGGCCAGCGCAATACCGATAGCAATATTTTGCAACATGGTAAGGGTTACGATTACCGGATTCATCTATATCTTCGGAGACCCAAAATACGCCCATGGTATTTGGCACGATGGCCTTGGGATGTTGATGCTGGGACTGGCATTTGGTTTGTATTACTTTCTTGCTTGGTTTATGTCAAGTTTGTTTGTTGAAGAGGTTGTCGCCAAACCACCTGATGTTGTGGTTCGTAGAAACAAAACATAAAGTGAGATAGCAGATGCGCAATACAATAAAAACTTATTTGCAACCTGCATTTTTAATATGTACAGCAACCCTTGCTATAGCAGCAAGCGGTATGTCGATTGCAATACAAAAATTCGGAATATACTTAAAGAAAGAACCTCTGCCGTTGAAAAAACCTTTAGACCTTTTAGATGAAAGCCAATTAGGGCCTTACAAGGTGATATCGAAAAGTAAAATAGAAAACGAAGAAGTTATAGAAGCCCTCGGCACCGAAGATTATATCCAATGGCTTTTAGAAGATACCGAGGCAGCCGCCGATAGCCCTGTGCGTAGGTGTATGATATTTATTACCTATTATGACCTCCCGGATCGAGTGCCTCATGTGCCGGAAGAATGCTATGCCGGTGGCGGCTACCAGAAAATAGCCTCTGATAGCGTGACTTTCGAGGTAAGCCGAGCCAAGGGAGTTTTATCACCGCAAACTAAGAAAATCCCGGGAAAATACCTTGTCTTTGCAGGCACAGAGTCGGATCACTGGCACAGAAACACAAAATTTTCGCTTTTGTACCTTATTAATGTCAACGGCATTTATGCAGGCAACAGAGAAGATGCTCGAGTTGTTTTAAATAAAAACATTTTCGGAAAATATTCGTATTTTACCAAAGTTGAGTTGGGTCCTTTTATTAGCGGTATCGGTGTACGAAGTTACCCAACCAAGAAAGAAGCTGTTTTGGCAGGCCAAAAGCTCTTAAGCATAATTCTGCCCATTTTGGAAAAAGACCATTGGCCTGATTGGAAGGATTAGGAAATTGGGAGAAATCATAACGGATTAAACAGTATCGAAGATAAGTACTCCGATATAAAACCGAATTTTGTTCTTGGGCGATTGTTGGTATTTGCTGAAAGGTAGAGAAAAATCATGGCAAGGAAAAAATTGAATAAAAAAGTCGCGCTTATTGGATCTGCGGTTTTTATATTTGCTGCACTGGCCATCATCGGAATAATTCTCCGATTGAGTCGCGACCCGGATAAGTTTATCCAGGACGGCGATACAGCATTCAAGACCGCCAATGAAACTGTAGACGAACAGATAAAAGAAGAAGAATATAGAAAGGCGGAAAGCTTTTATAAAAAAGCCTATGGCCTGGCAAAAACAGATGCATTGAAGATCGAGATGATGTATAGGCTTGCGGATATTTATATAAAAACCGATAAATGGATCAAGATCCGTAGTGTTTGGAACCAGATAGTCCAAATCGATCCGAAAAGCATTAATGCCCGATATGGACAGTTGAAGTACTTTTACATAGTAGCCAACAGTGGTGCCAATAGACTTTGGAAAGATGTTGAAGAACAGGCATCGGAATTTATAGATATAATCGATGAACAGCTTTTTAATGAAGATACCGCCCAGTGGGATTCGTTTGAGATACAGGAGGAGGCCCGTAGGCAACGACTAGGACCGTATCTGTATTTTCTCAGAGGCAGGGCCGTCCTTCAAATGACAATGATGGGCGCAGTCACCGATCAGGATGAGTCACTTGCCAGGGCAGTTAATGATTTGGAAAAATTTCGGGAGCTTGAACCGGAGAATATGGATGTATACTGGCACTTAGCCCTTGCGGACATCACGAAAGGCAACATTCTTGCGTCTATGGGTAAATTTGAGGAAAGACAAAAAGCTCGGCAGCGGGCTATTGAGGTATTGGAGCAGGCTGTTGAGATTGCCGGTAACAACCCAAAAGCACATATTAATCTTTTAAAATTGAAATTTATGATTGCTCAAGTTATTGGTGGAACACAGGCAGAAGAGCAAGTACGAGCTCTGGAGCCCGAGTACTTATCACTTGTTCAGAAGTTTCCGTCCAATGCGAAAGTGTTTTCGAATTTGACTCAATTCTATATGGCCTTAGGTCACGAAAGCCTTGATGAAGCAATCCAGTACGCAGAAAAAGCAACTGAATTGGACAACACATCTGTGGCCTATGCAGCCAATGTCGCCAATTTGCATTATCTGAAATCCTCTATTTATGGTCACCAACAGCATATGACCAAGGCAATAGAAATAGTTAAAGACGCTCTTACCCTCCCTGACGCACAGGATAAGCCGGGACCGAAAAGTTTTGCAAATAAACGGAATCGCATTAGATTGGAAAGCAGTCTTGCCAACTGGTGTATCGAGCAGGTGCTTCAGGCCCGCCAGGACGGAACGAAATCGGAAGCACAAATCCAGGATTGGATAAAAGAAGCTGAACAGGCTATACACGAGATAGAGCAATTCTATGGCAGCGGAGAAAACCCAATAGTTGTTAAATGGCAGGGAATGCTTGAATTTGCCAAAGGAAACAGGGCAATGGCCGTTAGAAAACTTTATCCAGCTTACGAGCAATTTAAAGTATCAGGCCGGGAAGATGCACAGCTTTCTTATATTCTTGCAAAAATCTTTGAGGACGCTACCGAAATTGGAGTGGTCGCAGAATTCATGGCAAGTGCGGGTCGGGCTGGCATCGGAATCTCTAAACCAGAGGCGAGACTGTATCATGCAGAGGTTTTATTGAAATTATATGCCTATGAAACCGTTCTGACAATAGTGAACAATTTCGAGCAGGACTATTGGACAAATGAGAGAAGCAGGAGGATTCGAATTAGAGCACAGATTGGTGCAAGACAACTTGACGAGGCCGAAAAGGAATTAGAAAAGCTGGATGCGGATAGCCCACAGACGATTAAACTCAGTATAGAACTTGTGAATGCGAAAATCAAAACGATTAGCACTGCTATATTGCGTAAGCAAGTGGCAGTAGACCCGGTTGAAGGCTTTTCACAGACCGCGCAGCAGACCAAAGAAGCCTCTGCTGCGGAAGAAATTGGTAGTGAATCGATAGCTGTTCTATCAGCCAGACTCAAAAAACACACAGATGCTTTAGCTGCTTTGGTAGGGAAACTACTGCAAATAGAACCAGATTCAGTTGCTCTGGATGATATTATTGCTGTTTGCGATGACTACATTACGCAGAAACAATTCGAGCAGGCCAAAGACCATGTTAGTCGATATTTGGAGCATTTTCCGACCAGGCCAATAATTCTGGTCTACAAGCACATTCTTTCTGAGCCGGAGCCGGATAAAGTTTCCCAGCAAAGAGTCACCGAGATTAAAGAAAAAGTCTTTGACAATCTGGCCGACCCTATGATAAGGGCTGCGCATCTTGGACTGTTTTATAAAAACAATAACGAGCATGACAAGGCTGTGGCAGAATTCAAAAAGGTTCTTAAGATGCCCCCAATGGATACAACAGAACCAGAAAAAGATGTGGTTGAGGGCCCAATTCTTGACCAGGAAGAAGATTCAACAGTCCAGCAGCAGTTGGCTGCGCTGTATCTTTTCGACATGGCGCTTGAAAGTAAAGACTGGCAATTGGCAGAGCGGTTAGCAGATTTGGGACATCGTAAAGATCTCGATAAGTGCGAAGGCCGGTTCTTTGCTGCTCGTCTCGCCATGGCAAAGGGACTATATGAAGATGCTCTGGCATTGATTGACGAATCTTTAAAACTAAAACCGATTTTCCCAGCTGCTTATATGGAGCGAAGTAAAGCCAATGCTGCTATGGAAAACTGGTTCGAATCTCTTGCAGATATCCAGAAAGCTTGGTCTTTTAATCCTATGGATAAGATTGTTTCCGCAAGATTGGCCGGAGCCTTGTATCAACGCAACCAAAGACTCGGAGGAAATGCCTCTTCTGATCAAATACTCGAAACCAGGACAGCTTTGGAAAGAGCTATAGCCCTTAATCCAGGCAATATACAGTTGTATATTATTTATTCTGAATACATAAGTGATACAAATCCGGAAAGGGCCCTGTCGCTTAGACAACGCTTGTACAAAGCCAGCCCCACTCTCAAAAATGCCGTAATGCTCGGCCAACTGGCAACGGAAATAGCTGTCCAGGAAAAAAATACAAAAGCTAAAGAGGCACTGTTTGATATTGCTGCCTCAACTCTTGAACAGGCAAGAAAAATAGACCCACAAGATAAAATAATGCTTTATCACTATGCAGAATATTACCGACTCAGTGGCCAGGATGACAAGGCAAGGCAATTGCTGGCCGGATCAGACAAT
>SDBT01002071.1_pt1 | contig 35945 bp, 58 predicted proteins | sample 2277101 | NCBI WGS metagenome assembly SDBT01 (sample SAMN10404973, study PRJNA504765) | marine sediment metagenome | isolation source: marine sediment core GS10_PC15, 103 cmbsf | place: Arctic Ocean: Southern Knipovich Ridge | collected 2010 | reverse complement strand
CATGGGAGTCCTTGCCACCGATAGCACCACTATCGGCTTCAACCACCAGGGCAGGGAGCCCACAGCGAGAGTAGATATTCCGGTATGCCTGGAGCATCTTCTGGTAGCTCTGGTCTAATCCAGCCTCATCAGCATCAAAACTATAGAGGTCTTTCATGGTAAACTCACGAACCCGTATCAGCCCGCCTCTGGGACGAGGCTCATCACGGAACTTGGTCTGGATGTGATAAAGCAGCTTTGGCAGGTCACGATAGCTCTGCACATTGTGGCTGACCATCCGGGTGATGACCTCTTCGTGGGTTGGGCCCAGGACCAGTTTGCGCTCTCTACGGTCAGAGAGAGTAAAAAGTCCTTTGCCGAAAGCCAGGTCTCGTCCGCTTTCCTGCCAAAGCTCCAGGGGCTGGAGAGATGGCATCCTTAGTTCCTGTCCACCGGCTTTATCCATTTCATCACGGATGATATTCTCAATCTTTTTGAACACCCGCCAGCCTAGAGGCAGGTAAGAATAGACACCAGTTGCTACCTGACTTATCATTCCCGTCCGCAGCAATAGCTGGTGACTGACTGTCTCTGCCTCAGCAGGTACTTCTCTTAATGTCTTACCAAACAGCTTTGATATTCGCACTTTCTATTTCTATCTATATTTCCTTTCTACCAATTCTTGATGACTTTACCCTCTTTGTCTTTCATGACACCGGCAACAGCCATGATAAAATCAACCAGAGCCCAAATCCCCAATCCGCCTAAGGTAAGCAGCATGGCAATTGCTGTTCCGATTTTGCCTAAATAGAAGCGGTGAGCGCCAAACTCTCCCAGTAAAAAGGCAAATAAAGTAACGGCTAGCCTTGATTTGGGTGAAATTTCTTCCATTCTGGTTTCCTCCTCCACTTTTTAGGCTGTGGGGTATGTCCTATGGTCTCAGATATTAAACCATATTAAAGAGGGTTTAGTCTAGCGTGTTAGACGGTTTCCAACTGCCCTGACTACCAACCCCGCCACGAGAATAACATCTTTAAGTAACCACATACCTTAATTCTACCCGTTCTATCGGGCTTCGCAACTAGCTTCAGTATTGCTCTACGTACAGCCAGATGCTATAATCCTAGTGTGTGCTGGGGAATCGTCTAGTGGTAGGACAGCGGACTCTGGATCAGCTTGACAGTTTTCGCTGCTTTTGGGGGGGTAGCCATGGCTACAATTGAAGGTATAATAGTATTCAAAAGCCCGGGAAGAGGCCTAAATTTCGATTCTAGCGCCTCAGTCACTGGGGAATAGTCTAGCGGTAGGACGCCTGGCTCTGGACCAGGTAGCGAAGGTTCGAATCCTTCTTCCCCAGCCAGCTTTTCTGAGGTGCTCACTTCAGGGTGTCGCTTCATGTTTAGTCCTTTTTATCCTCTAACCTTCTCTTAACTCGGCTGTCTATCTCACGCTCCGATTCCAACCTATCAACCCTCTTCTCTATCTTGTTCACCTGATGGTTTAAAAGCCCGAACAACAAGCCAAAAGCGACAATGATGATACCGGCGATAGCAACCATCGCTATAAAAAATTCCATTTCTAATTCACCCCCTATTATCGTAATTTTGCTTTCTCCGGGGGCTGCCGGGGTGACCCGGCAGCCCCCTCCCCCTGGCTCGCCTCCTTTAGCTCGCTTGAAGCTCTCGGTTTTCTCACTACCTCTGGCTCGCTCAGCCCTTGTCCGTTTCTCTCACGATTTATCCTTTCAATCTCGCTCTGCGAACCTCCTCCAACTGGTTTTTGGCCAGCATCCGTTTCCCATCAACTATGACGGGCTGGATCCACCCCCGTTTTATCCACCGGAATATCGTCATCCGGCTTACCCCTATCAACCGAGCCGCCTGTATGGGCAGCATGATATCGGGAAACTCCTCTCTCTCCCAGGGGGCTCGGGTTATTGCTGTATGGTCCGCCATCGCTTCACCCTTGTTCCTCTCGCAGTAACACCTAGAGTAACACTCCTGAAAACCGTTGTCAAGACGGTTGATGGCAATTTTTAAGGGGAGGCAGCGTCTTTTAAGGGAAATTTGGGGGGGAGTCTCTCTCTAGGTCTTCAAATCGCCGCTTTGCTAACCGATAGGCTGGGGGTTGAAAAAGGCAAAAAAGAAAGTCCCACGCCTGAGAGCCCGCGGGGGAGCCGTCCTACCCCTATTTTCCTGAGCCTAGACGCACCAGAATCAAAAATAAGGCGTTTTTCCGGGTGGGGCAATGGGTTTCTACCTTGCCCCTCTCCCTTTTTGTAGAAAGTTCCGGTGGTCGCTGTTTTCTGTTTAATCAGAACTCTTCCGCAGCTGGGCGCAGGGCAAGCCCACAGCTCAGCAACTTTATTGTCGAAGAGAAAGACCATTTGCTTACCACAGCGACAAGTAGGTATAGACATATTCACTTTTCGCCTCCTTTCAAGGCGAGTTTAGAGGCGGACTGGTATGCCGAAAGCGGCTTTGATTGCCTTCTCTACTTGCTCTCGGATTTCTTCTCCGGGGGGATTTCGCCAGCCAATAACCTCACCACTGAGGTCATCAATGGCGACGGCTCCCCACAGCTCACAGGCATCGTGGACGGTATACCAGCTTCCGCTAGTGGCAGTTGGAATATGGGTTACAGTGAATGTGTTATTCCCAACCGTAATCTCCTCCTGCCTTACTGTCGTTTCCATAGCTTCACCTCCTTTCTGTCCTATTAGTAGCACCAGGAAGACTCTCTGCCTTTCAGGGCAGAGATATCCTTCATTTTGGGCATGCCAAAGTAGAGGTCTCTCTCAATGGCCAACCCAATTGGACCTTTGACAGATTGAAGCTCCGATAGAGAGAAATAACCCCATTCCAGCTCAAAGCCGTCTACTAGACCAAAAAAGGTATCCTTGTCATCACACTCAACTGCGTACCAGGTCCAGTTAGTCCAGGGCGTGAAGTATTTGACGACACAGACCTTTTCAGCTGACGGTGTTTTTTCGGTAGCTCCGCGAGGGGGAAGCTTCGCTCTTATCTCTTTAGTGAGCAGCTCCACGTCGTTCACCTCCTTTCTTTTGGATTTTGGGCATGGTTATTCCTTCAAAGAGGGGCGGCGCCCCTCTAATCCGGCCATGTCACGATGACGTTTTTGGTTGATGGCACTTCCCCGATACTTTCAAGATGCCGGCACCGTCGTGCCACCTCCTCAGCCTGAACCTTCGCTTCCTTTGTCCAGCGCCAGGGCGAGTCGTAGTGCTCAACTATCCTTCCTTTCCATAGGACATAACCTATGTGGTCGACAGTCATGTGCTCGATGCCGTGAAACCACGGCTTCACGTACCCGGCCTGGGCAGATAGGTAAAGCTTCTCAAACTCCTGCTCGCCCAGCTCGTTAAGATGGCCGTTGACCATCTCCTGGAGAAGGTAGAGATGTTGAGGGGATAGGTCATCACCGTCGTTTGTCTTCTGAAGGATAAAACAAGCCTTATCACATATGGTTTGTAACAAAAGAACACCTCCTTTCTTTTTTACTTGTTCTTTTCTATCCACCAACCGCAAGACGTATACTTTGCACCCCTCTCGCCACACACAGGACAATAAACCTTTGAATACTTGTACCCTTCATCACTAGGTATGAAAAACGTCAACCGACACTTTGGGCAGTAAAACCTATTTGCCTGTGCGAACTGCTTCATCTTCCACCTCCTTTCTTTGCATAGTTTCCCCTTCAATAATCGCCGGCAGCTGCTAGCTCCTGAAATGGTCCAGAAAAAGAACCAGGGCCAGAATAGCTACCACTCCCAGCAATACCAGGTCCCACATCGCTTCACCCCCTTCCGCCGGAAGCGAGGGGATTTCCCATGATGCCCCACGCTTCCGGCTTTAGTTCTTATTCCTTGGCTGGATCTGCAGCTGGTTCCTCGCCCGGTGCGTCAGCTGGTTCTTCGACTTCCTCAGACTTTTCCTGCCACTCGGCATGCATTGGCATAATAATGACGTTCGGGTTTCTCTGATGCTTCAGGATGACCGGGGACTCCGGATCGGTCATGGAGATGGTCACTATGCCGTCTTTGCCGGCGAGGTAGTCAAGGAGATAGGAGACACTAAGGGCAACCTTGTTCGGCTCTCCCTTGGTAGTGAAAGCCTGTATCTTGGATTCTACCTCCTGGTCATCATACTTGGCGGAGATTGTGACCGTACTGTCATTAAAGACCATACGGAGAATCCCACTACCTTGTAAGGCGACGGGCTGGGCACGGCGTGCGGCAGCCTCAAGCTCAGTAGCCCAAAACTGAACCTGCAGGATAGGCTCCTTTTTCGGGATTAGCTTCAGCCAGTCCGGTGGGGATCCCTCAATCAGCTTGGCAATGGCTATAGCCGCTCCTCCGAAGTCAAACCTCAGTCCTTTCGAGCCATCGAAGGCGACCGTGACTTGCTTCTTGGCCATTATCACCGGTATCAATTCATCGGACGGCGGCGGAGTACGTGGCGTCTTCCCCCAGAGAAGATGGAGGGCGGTTACGCAACTTGATGGCACTATTAGGGCGGCGTCATGGGGGAAAGAGAGATCCATGTCCTGGTACGCCATCCTGTGTCCGTCGCCAGCTGCTATGCGCATCGGGTCTCCCATGACCAGCGTGACCCCACTCAGTACCGGTCGGGTATCGTCCTTGGCGGTATAGCGCAGCACTGAAAGCATAGCGGGAAAGAGGATATCGCCGTTAAGCGACGCCTCAGCCACCGCCTTGATCTCAGGCATTGGCGGGAAATCTTTCACATCACCCGCTGGGAAGGTTGAGCTGCCCTCGGGCCAGGACATACGAACTTTTCCCTTCTCGTGTTCGATGTGGAGCATCTCCCCACCCATGGTATACTGGAGCATTTTGGTCACGTCCGCATAGGGGATCAAGCAGGCGATATCGGCTTCTGGCACCGGGACTGAAATAATAGTCTCGAGGTCAGTGGCCACAACCTGGCCATCCTTGAGCATGACGTTCGTTAGGACTGGGAGAGTGGTCTTTCGGGGCACTACCGGTTTTAATAGCGCCAGCACTTCCCTAAATCTAGCAACCTGGATATCCATTCTTTATCACCTCCTTTTGGTCACAGATTCAGCTCTTTGGGGACCAGGCCAAAGGGCTTGTATCGTCAAGTTTTTAGAAAAATGACGGCTGTTCTTTCGGCGCTGCGGGCTTGGGAGCTACCGGTGTGCGAGCTGGCGCCGGTCTGGGGGGAGGCTCAGGCAGGACGGCCTTCGGGTACAGCGGGGCAGCAGCCCACTTTTTCTTCGCCTCTTTTACAAGAATCGGAACCTGCTTCAGAGCAGCGGCCAGGGTGCCTTTCACGGTCTTGTATACCGGATCGCAGTCAGGGGACTGAACTCCCAGCAGGATATGGTCATCCTGCATGACGATGACGACCTTCATTTGATTGGCCGGCTTAGTGGGTTCTGGAGCCGCTTCGGTTTCCGTTGCTTCCCCTTCGGTAGGTTGAGTCTCTTCCTCTTCGATAGGTTGAGTCTCTTCCTCTTCGATAGGTTGGGTCTTTTCCTCTTCGGACATAATGTTACCTCCTTAATGCATATCTACGACCTATAGAGCAGCCTTTTTCTATCAGGGTGTCGACCTTCACCCCTAACATTCGAGCTACCACCACGGGTTCAGCTGGCACAGGCTGCAGGGTGCCAGCTTCCAAGTCGAGATAAGCCCCCATCCAGGTGAGCTCCTTGTTTAAGAGCCGGTGCATAAATTGCAGCACCAGCATGGCCATGGCCTGATTGATCACCGGGCTTTGTTCATCATTAACCACCGCCTCGGCGCAGTCCCTTGGTGCCGTATGTGGCACAGTCGCGGGGGCCAACAGGGACGGGAGCTGCAGGGACGGTATAGGCAACCTGGTCACCTGCTGATAATACTCCTCAAAGGCCCCCTGCATCTGCCCCGAATCGCTGGCATTGCCAATCAGGACTTGCCCGGAGGAATAGCCGTTGCCGGCATCAATCCACCAGTTAGTGTACTTGATACCATTGGCTATGCTCCGACGGGCTTCAGGAGTGTCCACGCAACCGATGATAATTCCCTCAGACAACCGGCTATACATTCCGGCGCCGAGATTCTGGCCAATAAGCTCAGCATCATACGGATAGACGCAGTAACCGACAGGCCGTCCGAACTGGCGTGCCAGACGTTCGGCGAGGGCCTGGGACTTAAACTTGCCCACATCGGTCTTGTAAAAGTGCTGCCTTAACAGGTTATGAGGCTCGACCCGGTCATGATCCACCAGGATTAGAGGAATATCGATACCGATGAGGAGCCGGCAGAGACCTTCAGCGACGTAGCCACCGGTTCCACCACATCCCACGACCAGTATCTTCCAGTCCGAGACCATGTGTTTGGGGGTAACAATATACGTCACCTTCGCTCATCACCTCCTCTTCTTCGCATTCCACCGCCCCTGCCAGCGAGCCATCGAAAATGTCTCCCCAGGCTAAGGTTTTGAAGTATCCATAAACCCCAATCCTCAACTTGACGACAGGGGTAGCGTTCAGTTTCCCGACCACTCCGTATAGTTTCAGCCCCGTCTCATCATCATTATCTTTCAGACTGAAGAAGGCTCCCATGCAACCGTGGGAGTGGAAGTCTAGCACAACCTTATCACCGACCTCATAGGTGACACCGCCGGTGGCTTTATCCTGCACCGGTATATAGAAATGGTAGCCGGCGTCAGCGGTCACTGCGGCATAGTGTTCTTTATCGGGTTCGGCAAGGAAGATATCGAGAATCAGGTCCCAGAACCGCTGCGGGATACTACCATACGTCAGGGTAACCTTCGACTCCATGGGCGCCAGTCCTCGCACGTTGCACTCGGCTACCGGGATACGGGCGGCGAGAACGGGGCTCTCTGCCTCGATGAAAAGACCGTTTGAAGCCAGTATATAGTTATAGTAAGGACCTGTTTCTCCGGATAGCCCATCGGGGTGTTTCACCAGGTAACCGACAGGCTTCACTTATTTACCTCCATTATCATCAGGTCCTTTAGACTGCAGTGTTCCACCAGGTCTTCCATAGGGAATCTCTTCTTCTTATCCAGATGCTTCCATAGCCGCAATATGTTATCAGGGAAGCGAAGCGACCGGCCACCCAGATTTGCCGTGGCAGTGAAATAAGACACGAAGAATGATTCAGGGATGTCAGCGACACTGATAGGGTACCTGTGGTTTCCCGGGCAGGTGAGCCCGTTCGCAAAGATGTTGCAGAGCGGTGCTTTATAGACGATATCCGTGTCCTTTGTCGGCTTCTTCTTCACGGCGAACACCCACGGGGCCTGGCCCGGCGAGCACAGGAAGATGAACCCCGGCAGCGGTATCGTGTAGCGGCGAGGCGGTTTGTCCATCGATTCTTGGAGGGCTAATATGCGGACCCTGGGGTCAACATAAAGAGCAAATACAGCACCTCCCTTGGTGTTCTGCCACCAGAGTGTCCTCGGCGGTAATAACCCTGTACCAAACGACAGGTCGCTGGCCAGGGCATGAGCCACATCCATCGCGTCGACTTGGGTAGTAACAACCGTATCCCCCCTAAAGTAGGTCATTATCGTTGACTGGTGGAAAAAGTCGAGGCGGAGCCTAAGGGGGTCAGGTGGTATCCCTAGCTCTTTTGGCACAGCCCAGCTAAAAGCGGGGGGGCTAGATCCCGTCTTCTTCATCTTCGTCCTCCAAATCTGTTTCCTGGTCTAATTCACAGAAATGATCCCAGGGGTCGTAGTTGCGACCCTCTGTATCAGCCGCGTTCTTTGGATTACGTTTTAATATAAATTCCAGAAGCTCCCTGAAGTTATTTATCTGGTCAGCTTCCAGCCGGTCTGCTAAGTTGTCGATGTTTCTACGGATCTGCTGCACCTTGGGCCACTGTTCCGTCAAGGTAACAACATTATGCCTGGTCCACTTGAATATCGGTTCGCCCATGCCTTCTCTGAACTGCACATTGTCGAAACTCGAGTCCAGCATGATGCACCCCGTTTTAGAGCACACCCAGTCAGCGAAGTCACTGACTCCGCTGTAAAGTGTCTCGTCCGTTATCCGGTGTAATTCTTCGGGCGGCCAGCCAGCTGCGGGAATGTGGTTAGCTATCTCGACCCCGACCATATCCCGAACCATTTCAAGAAGCGGTATCCTGGCCCCGTTTAGTTTCTCCTGGGATGTTCTGCCGCTACTGTTGAACTCCGCCACGATTCCTGCGCTCTTTGCGGCTAATAGTGTGCGGCGTATGGTTTCTTTTACTTCAGGAGTGTCTATAGCCTGTCTCAATTCGATTTTGCTTTCAGCCACCTTGACCATGGAAAAACCCATTGGCGCAACCCATACGCCGCCAACTGACAGGGATTCCACCAAATTGCGCACCCATTCTATATCCCTGACAGATGGCTTATATTTTCCGGCTGGTAAAATCTCCGCGGGGTCAAAGGGCACGCAGTCATCCTCTTCATCTCTCTCGTCGCCTTCGTATGGATAGATTACAAGCGATAGCAGCAGGAGATAGCCCGGGCGCATCTGAAGGTCATGGTATGCTGAGTAGGACATCGCCAGCAGTTCTACCGGCATGCCATTCAGGAGGTCTCTCGTCCCACATTCGGTGTTTAGAGGGAGCGGGTAGTATTGCTTCCCGAAGAGGTAACCGAATCTATACACCCGGCGGCTTCTGGGTTCCAGCATTATTTCCTCCTCGTGTTCGGGAAGAAATACCCTGATTAGTTCCAGGAAGGCCGCCTCAGCATCAATGTTTTCGAGAATACTGACGATTTCGGAAATAAGAGGCGGACCGGCATTCAGCTTGTCGGCGAGAAGTGTTAGGGGCCAGGTCTCGGGCATCGGTGTCTGGACCTCCTCTACCTTCAAACCTCGCATCATCCAATCCAGAGCAGCTTGGTTATTATTGCGAATGATAGTCTCCAGGTCCCACACTTAATCCTCCTTCCTGCTCTGCAATCGGATTAGGGCGTCTACTGCTTGAATCGTATGCGTGCCATAAACCTTGGCCTCCACTATCGCCAGGTTTATCTCCAGCTGCCGCTCTGCCACCTCGGTATAGTCTAGCTCCCCATACTTTATGGGTATCTGGTTGGCCAGCTCAATTAGCCGGAGGTGTTTTTCAGGCACTTTTACCAAGGCGGAGACAACATTATTAATATTCTCCGATTCATTCATAAGAGTGAAACCTCTCTAGCCCTTAGAGCCTACACGCTTCTGGAACTCGATAATGTCGTCTTCGCCACGCTTGCTAGTTGTGGTTTCGGCATTAGCGAGTTCGGGGAAGAAGTTGGTCATCGATTGTCTGACCTCATCGTGGGACATACCCGGGTCGGGGTCGGGGAACTCTCTCCCGTCATACACGAAAACTCTCACGTGTCACCTCCTTTTTTAGTGATAGTTTATCTAAAGCTAGTATTTTTGCTCTGTGGCACCTCCACAAATAGGGCAGATGCCGTTCCTAAGTTTATTGAAGACGGCTTGATTCCCGCCCTGATAGTGGGAACCTTTCTTCACACAGTGACCCAACCGGCAGAGAGACGGTTTTTTTACTTTAGCCATAGCATTTCCTCCAAAATAGTCATTTACACTTTTTATACGTTAGACATTATAAGAGAAGGGGCGATGCCTCTCAGCACCGCCCCTTGAGAAAATTGGCTGTTTATAAGCAAAAGACACCCCCCGTTAAGAGAGTGCCTTTCGCTTTTTTGCCCTAGTGGTCGTAATAGTGTTTAACTGCTTGCCTCACCTCTTGCAAAATTCTCGCTTCAACTCTAAGCGGTAGTGGTTTACCGTATCTAACCGCCTTTCTACGCTTCGACTTGCTCACACTCCGCAAAGTGTCGCCCAAGTCTACGAGTAGTCTAACAAAACTTGAGGAAACTCTTACCTTTGCATATGGTCTAAGCGTCAAACCACTCATACCCAAGCACTGGATATAGAATAGTGGCTGGTCGCCCCCCCATATTTCCTTAGATATAGCACTGAATTGACCCCTAAGCGGATATGGTCTTTCAGCAAGTGAGTGCATAGCCCTTTGTTCGGCTATAAACTCTGCTATGGCGGTTTCCCTGTCGGCTTGCTTCCAGTCTGCTATTAAGTCCTCACTGTAAAGCTCGTAATGATGTTCTGGAGTTAAGCAGTTAGTATGCCCGAATACGCAAAAACCGCCACTTCTACAGAATAAGTCAATAAGTGCTAGTCTGCGGGCAAAAGTTGACCACTGGGGCAAACGGGCTTGTTCTGCCATATTTGCCCCCTTTCTGTTGTTTTGAACCTAGTTCGGGGGGGGTTATTGGCTAGGGTTAGACCTTAACCGTTTCCCGCTTGGTAGACTTGTTTTCCGCTTGTGCCTTAGCTTCCGCTTGTGCCTTAGCTTCCGCTTCCGCCATAGCTTCCGCTTGTGCCTTAACTTCCGCTTCCCGTAGAGCTTGCTCTAGCTGTAACTTAACGGCTTTCTGCAATTCTGCGTTATCGTGCCGTGTTATCGGCTCGCCTTCTGCAACCGCCATTTTAACAAGGGCGTTGTAGTCCTCTTTTCTATCAGTGGCTACACTGTTGGCATATTGCTGAAGGTTAGCCGTAAAGTTCTCACGAACTAGCTTGATACTATCAGCAATAGGCTTGGCTACACGGATAACGGGTCGCCCTGAATTGCTGAACCTAACAGAGCCGTCTTTGTCATAGGCTAGTCTAAGAGGTGAGCCAAGAGCATCAAGAGGGATTGCGGTATCACCCATTACATTAGTAGAAAGAAAGAAAGGTAGCCAGACACTTTGAAGGTCTATTGACCAAGCCTTCCTTCCAGTCTGTGGCTTTGCTGTGGGCATCAGCAAAGACTTGATATAGTTCGGGGTATCTCCCATATAATCACCTTCCTCTTATTGAATTACCCCCCCCGAACTAGGTTCAAAACAGCTATATGACACTCAAACAGTCTGCTTTCAGCTAGTATAATGAAAGTGTCCTATTCGCCAACATTCTTGAGTGTATTTGTTAAAGTGCTGGCTCTAAAATGAGCCTACAATACAAGCATCTCACAAAATACCCTTATGAGAAAGAAAAGAAACTATATCAATTATTTTCCAACCCTTAAAAGCGGTAATACACCACGAGAAGTGCTATAATTGAATTATGACTACAAAGGTTTACCTAACGCCAGATGACCTAGAGCATATGGCGCAGGCAGCCACCTGTGTCCGGGACGAGCTGCTTGTCCGCGTGCTATTCTGGACAGGCTGTCGCATATCAGAAGTCCTGGGAATTGAAGTCGATGATGTAGACCCTATTCAGGGCACAGTCACTATTAAGCATCTCAAGACTCGAATCAGGCTTCTTTGCCCTCACTGCGATACCAGGTTGTCCCGAACAGCAAAATTCTGCCCTAGTTGTGGTAAAGAAGTCCCTGAACCGCTGAGAAAAGAGCAGGAAATACACCGGATTAGAACTATTCCCCTGGAAAAGCGAACGATGGAAAGGCTTGTGGGCTTTATCCACAGGGATGGCACCAAGGGACTTATCTTCAAGATTGGTCGCAAACACGCCCAGAACGTAGTAAGGGGTTGCGCTACAAGAGCCGGCATAGGGGACCTGGTAAACCCTGAGACCGGTAAGGGGCGCGGCGTCTCGCCCCATCGTTTGAGGGATGCCTTTGCTATTATGGCAATTCAGCAGGATGACTCTACCGACGCCATCAGGATGCTCCAGGAGCACCTCGGGCATCAGAGTATTGCCACGACAATGAAGTATCGTAAGGTTTCTGGCACGGAGTTGCGGGAATGGTACACGAACCTGAAGTCTTAAGGCCCTATCGCGGGGGTTTTCTTCGCCCATTCGGCTTGGCTATATTCATAAGAGGCTATCTGGCTGGGCTGGGTCCCTATGGCTCACCGAGAATAGACCCGATGGAGGGTGCTTGCCAGACTGACATTCGAGAGCACTACAAAACGGCGCTATTCAGGGCGCACGCTGAAGATGCCGTGGCCAGGGAAATTGAGAGGCGCATAAAACGCAGACTTCCCCGTATGACGGATGAAGAAGAGGAAAGATTTAGAATCCGCACCCTGGAGCGAATCCCATACAAGTTTACCTCAATCAGGTCGCATAGCTTTGCGCGCTACTTTGGTATGTTAATACGACTGGGGTGGGTAGAACCCACCGGGTACGAAGAGGTATCGGCATTCCAGGAGCAGTACCCAGAAGCCGAACCAAGGCGCTACTTCAGGCTAGCGGGTCAGGGACGTGCCGCCTCTGATATTGACTGGTTTAATCCGCAGCGAACTCTTTATGGCTACTCATTTGAGGAAACCAGGCAAATGAACCTGCAATCCAAGCAGAAAGTTAAGGAAAAGTTGCAAGGCTATGCCAAGATGTAAAAGAAAGGCAAAAATACAAGATGCTTTTGATGTCATCGCCGGCTTTCGTGATTTAGTGGACGAGACGTTTGAGAAGATAACTGGGAAACCGCTTGCTGGCTGGTTCCAAGAATTTCAGCAGCAACCCAGGGAGTTACCACCTGGGAAGCAACAGACGACTCCCTCAGCGTCAACTATGTCCCTGGCCAATGCCTATAGTCTGCTGGGACTTCCCCCAACCGCGAGTCTGGATGAAGTCAAAAGAAACTACCGCAACCTAGCTCGAATTTTCCACCCTGACGCTCCAGGGGGATATAAGGAGGCAATGGTATTACTCAATCGGGCTTATGATCGGATTAACCCAAAGAAGGGAGGGAACTGATGCCAGGTATTGTTAGGCTTAACAAACAGGGGCTGTCTGAGCTGATAGACAATATAAATGCCACTGGAGGAGACGCCACGGAGCTCGAGAATCTCATGGCCGAAACCATCGAGGATGAAAACGCCCGGCGGCCAGTGAGCCGGATGAGCAATCCACTGAGAGTCCTGGTGGAGGAGCCGACAACTGAGGAACGGCTTCAGGCCGAGGTGGGAGGGCTTTTCCCAGGGGGCATCACAGAGCCGATATTAGCTGAGTGTATAGAGATGGACGGGAAATACTCCCTGGCAAAGCTCAAGGAGATGTGTCGAGAGGCTGGATTTAGCACAAGTGGTCACAAGAAAGAGCTGGCAGCCAAACTGATAGCAAAGGGGATAAGCTGATGGGAGAACAAGTAAATCTACTCGAGCAGAACCAGTGGGAAGCAGGACCTGATGAAGAGCTCAAAATCCCTGAGACCTATATTACCCAACTAAAATATGAGATAGTAGTTCTTACACAGAAGAAGGAATTTACCTTCCGGTGTTCAGATTATGAGCAAGTTCCGAGTGGCGCCTGGCGGTTCTCCAATGTCATTATAGACACATCAAAGCTTAATCCAAAAGGTGAAGTGGAACTAAAGCGGGTTACCTACCATCCGGAGATTGTGCTGGTTAATGCCACATTTATGGTCATGCCGGCACTGGAAGAGAGAAATTAGCTTTTCAGACGCTCACTCATCCACTCAGACGCTCACTCATCCACGCGTTCATCGCTCTTACTCTTGCTGCCCCCTTGAGCTTCGAGTCCTTGAATGTCTCTTTACACTCCTTAGCTACCTGAGCGAACTTCTCACGTTGCGGGTCCAGCCAGGGTGTCTCTTCCCGGCCTACGGGTTGCTCTTTTAGAATGAGTTTAAGTTCTTTGGACATATCTTTCCCCCTGTCAACTAAACGAAGGGGGGATTGCGCCCCCCTTCGTTGCTCACAGATACTCAATTCTCTATGAGGTGGCCATGCTAGCGGCTCTTTTTCAAGGCGAGGGAAACGCAGCTATTCATAGCGTGGACCCGAGCTGCACCGGCCTTATCCGCTGTTTCCTTAGCGCAGGAAGCAGGGACCCCACCCTTTTTGAAGAGAAACCCCATTAGGTGACGGGGGACTGAGCCCTTGGGGAAGCTACGGACCTTCAGGCTGAATAGCCTCTTGCTCCAGGGTACGGCGGGATAGACGATAGCATTGCCTGCTTCAGTTAGTGCAATACCAGCCATTATGCCTTCCTCCTTTAAAAGTATTTGCCGTTTATAGGCATATCTTATCTGCCATCGACCTTGGCAGCGGTTGAAGTCTCCACCTCTGCTTCTTCTTTATCAAGCTCTGCTAAGAGCGGGCTATTTCTTCTCTCGAGGTAATCGGTAAGCTCAGTGACGGCAGCGACCATTTCCTCTTTTGCTTCACCCTGGGCCTGCTCTGCGGTTTCAACCATGGCTCTTATCCAATCGGCCGGCTCGGTGTTTTCGTCCTCGAGCTTCTCCGATATGGCCTTGCAAGCGTTCCCGGCTTCCTCGGGGTGCTCGGCACATACTTCAGCGAACCTTACGGCAGCCACAGCCACGTGGCAGTCCTCACACTCCTCATATAATTCCTCGTCAGTTTTCTCACCTGCAGGTTGAACTGCCGGCTGATTCTCAGGAGATAGGTATTCTTCTAAGCCTTCAAGGCTGGTGTCATCGATGGTGAGAGTGATTGTGTCCTGGACCTTATTCCTGGCTTCCTTAATAGCGCTTCCACATGCCTCCTTGTTGTCCTTGTTGGCCAGGCAAATTCGTGCCGCCTCTTCTACGAACTGATGCTGCCGACCGAGCTTTTCAATGCCTTCTGTCAGATACAGCGCCTTCTTTAGCTGGCTCTGGTCCAGTGCTTTTACTGTATCTTCAATTCGCTTTGTTACTCCGCCTTTCACTTCACTCCTTTCAGTAGGTCAGGATAATCAGCTAAGACTTCAGGTGGTACTGGCTTGCCTTCGGAAAGTGCTCTTTCAACTAATAATTGATGGACAGATTTGCCTGTCTGGTATGCCTCAAGGACAAGTCCTCGCCCTTCACCACCTATTAGAGCCTCTCGATACCTTCGTGGCATAGTCTTAATATAATTGATGAACTCCTCTTTGGTCATCTGCCAAGGTTCTTTGATACCTGGGTTGCTCCCTCTGGTGGCTTGGCTAAATGCCGGAATGTAACACTTGAAGAACGCTTCGGTATCGTCCGGATGTTTTTCCTTGCAGACCCTGGCTGCTTCCCTGATTGCTCTGGCTCTGGCGCACCTTCCGTCGGCGACAATGTTTATCTCAGAGCACCAGTCTCTTTCTTCTCTGTCGTTCAGGAGGCCGATAGCTCCTTTCGTGGTACACATTCGGTTCTCCGGGGCGTTAGGACCTTCTGGGTCAATGAGGCAACAGGAACAAAGCTCTTTGCGTGTCTCTCTCCCGTAGAGGGGAATAGCCCCCTTACCCATTGCTGACCCTATCATTATATCTCGAACTTGCACGTCCTCCATGGCTTTCTCTACCACGGCTTCAGCAATGCGGTCTACATCTTTGTCAGATAATCGTACTTCCATTCTAAGCGCTCTCGATTAACTCTACAGCTCTCTTCTTGATCCGTTCCTTATTCTCGGTACCAAGCGTACCCACTTTATCGGCTATCAATTCTGCTTTGTCGCTGCCCAGGTTCGCAAAGCGCCCCTTCCACCATGCTCTGAGGAGCTTCCGATAGTAGGTTTCGGTATCGGCGGCAGCCTGTTCCAGGTCTTCAATGGTTGTCAGCGTCTCAAGCCTATGCCTCAGGCTACGGCTTTGCAGCAAGGCTTCCTCGGCAATATCTCTTTCCCACTCTGGCGAACATCGGATCTTCTCTGGCGTCAAATCAACCCTCTCGAGGGCGTTTTGCTCTTCCAGGACCTTGGCCACCCTGTCTATTATCTCGTTGCTGGTTATGCCGTCCTTCTTAAACCTTACCGCTTCGTTAAGTAAGCCGGCACTAGTGCTGAAGTGGTTCACAGCGCAGGCCACGCAGGCTATTGCTACAGCCTCTTCTTGAGGGGCTGTTTCGGCACGTTGAGTGGTAATGGTCGCAACCGGTGCTGAAGATGCCTCTTTTTGACTCTCAGGGGCTTCGATAGGGGGCCTAGCGGGGTGCTGACGGTCCTCCGGCATCGATTCCAGGGTTTCCAGTGTCTTGTTAATCTGCTCTATCCTCTGCTCGGGGGATATCCTGTGGGGGCTGGTTACCCTGGCTACCCCGAAGTCGATGAGCTTTCCTATTAGCCCTACACCTATGTTTTGAAGATACTGGTTCATAATAAACACCAAGACCGAGGTGACACTCCGTCCCTCGGTCTCAACTCTATTTTAACCCAAAAGGGGTATGCTTTGTCAAGGGCTACGAAAAGGTGACTAAAGTGTAGCCACTGTATCTAGCTAAACTGTAGCCAAAACTGTAGCCTAAATCGTAGCCAAAAAGGTGTAGCCCCTTAAAAGTGTAACCATTTTCAAAAGTGTAGCCATTTCTCAAAGTGTGTTATAATAAGTGTAGCCGAGGGACGGAAGTCTCTCGGCTTTTGCTTTAAGGAGGCTCCATGGTGCTGCGATGGAATGCAGAGCAAGTAGCGATATATAACCTCATCCAGGGCGGGGCAAAGAACAAGGACTTGAAGTCTCAAGGCTATAAGCTACCCTTGATCAAGAAGGTAAGGTCCGCCATGAGTAAAGGTGGCACGCCAAATGCACCGCAGAAGCCACCTAGCGAGCCAAAGGAGACCCCACCCGGGGAGCCGCTTTTCAGTGCCACTCTCAAAACGACCAGGGTAACACTGGACCCGATAGTGGCAGTACGCTACGACTCAGTGCGACAGGCCCTTGGACTGAGTGATGAGTACACATTCCAGCAATTTCTTGACGAATCCACTGACATAATAACTGAACTCGTAGGGGCGGTGCCCCCAGGCTTCGTTAGAGAGGAAGAACCTAAGGAGGTAGTAGTGGTATGACAACAGAGCAAAAGGGCAGCGTATTAAAAACAGCACTGGGGTTAGAGAACCTCAAGGGGCTAGGAGATACCCTGAAGCAGATTAAAGAGACCAAGGAGTCACTTGACGAAGCCCAGAAAACAATATCCGAGTTGGCCAAGGATAATAGCCCACTGGGGAGAGCCCTAGCCCGGCTAGTGGAAGCTGAGGGTCTGAAGGCCCTTAATGAGGATAATGTCAATGTCTCGGAGGAGGTGAGAAAAACCATGCAGGAAGCACTTAAAAACAAGGAGAAAACGATAGAAGAGCTCTCAGCGGAAAACACGGGGCTGAAAGAGGATAAGGTAATTAGTGAAGTCACCAGTAAGCTTACGGCTGAGCTGGACAAGCGCCTGCCGCAACCAGGGGCGCAGGGTCCTGATGGCAGCGGGAGCAAGCTGTTCAAAGCAATAGAGGATGTCGTCGCCAAAAAATTGGAGCACCTTTTAGGTGGTGGTGGTGATGGCCCTCTAACCAGTGAGCAGATAAGAAAGGTTGTCAAGGAGGAAGTGACGGCTGCTGCCAGTGGTAACAAGAAACCCGAGGATATGGTTGACGATATAGTTAATGCCGTGACCATGGGGGATAAGCTAAGGGATAAGCTGGGGCTGGGTGGTAGCACAAACCGTTTTCTACCAGCTCAGAGCGGGGACCCAGGCCTCAGGACTGACCTGGTGAAACTTCTCCTTGAGGATGAGAGGGAGAGGCTAAAAATACAACAGACACACGAGACGGAGACGCAAAGAAACAAGCATCTAGGGACGCTGGCCGATACGGTGAAGGAGAACTTGGGCACTGGGATTGAGGCCCTCACATTAGCGGCAAAAGAAATCAAGGTGGGCACCGGGGCTAAAGCACCAGCCCCCGTACCACCAGCCCCCGCACCAGAGCAACAGACCTTTATTTGTGGTGACTGTCATACCGAGTTCAGTCCACCTGCAGGGTGGACTGGGCAGTCGATCAAATGTCCAAACCCGGATTGTCCCAGGGAATACACAAAAGAGGAGCTGCTGGCATGACTTTATTCAGCGGCAGAGTCGCCAAGCATTTTCTGGTAATCAAGGCGGCCAAGAAATTTAAGAAGGAGATTGAAAAAGCAGGGCTGGATAACCTCAAGATACTGGCTGAGGCCGGCGTCAGCATAGTGGGCACTTACCTCAACGGGTGTAACCCCCAGGAGAAGAAAATACGCCGACAGGAACTCACCATCCTCTTCCAAATGGGAGTAACCCCTGATATGCTACTGGGTGAAATTGCTAGACAGATGCCCGAATTAGCTCCTATAATGGAGGGTAGACAGGACTACAAACAAAGCGAGGTCCAGAACCTTGAGCGATTCTTGAGGGAGGGGTAAATGGCCAAGTATACGGATATCGTCGATATTATAGCTCCTGATAGCGCTGCTCAAGGGAAGCGGGTTGACGTCACTGTTAAAGTCAAGAACATCGACCCTGACTGGGACCACGTTATAGCCTGTGTAGTCGAAGTGGATGGCTTACGCTTTATCGATGAAGTCGCAATAATCGACTCCGGGAAGACCCATTCATATTCCGGTGCCTTCTTGATGGCGGGTGGGGATGTAACCATCTATGCCTACAGTTACTATCCCGTGGGGCCAGAGTGGATTCTTGATGACCAGGCCCAGAAGGACGTTGCCCTGGCTGAGGTTTTTGAGGGCACCATAAGTAAGAAAGAGCTGGAGTATGATGAAGCACGAGCCAATATCCCAGCCTATGACATTCCTCAAGGTCAGCGGGGGTTGGTGCATATCTGGGGACGCAACGACATGACCAGCAACGAGAAAATGGGCATCTGGTGGCAGGTAAAGGATCCTGACGGCAGGATAGTTGAGGAGTACACCAGATGGGAGGCTTTATGGACAGGACCGGGCAAGGCGCAGGAGTTCATCGGCGGCCGGTTCAATTTTGATAAAGTAGGGAACTACACCATAGCCGCCCAGCTATTTATGGACCTCGAGGCCGAAGCCGTGGTGGACGACTATTATGGCAACCTTTGTACTGTTGCTGCCGCAGTGCCAGAGCCTGAATTTCGCTACTTCGGCATGAAGGAATATACCAGGGTGTAAGGAGGCTAATATGAGACCAGAATTTATAGTTGCTGAGCTAGGGCTGGAGGGACTTGGCGTCCCCGCTGGCCAAAAGCTCTATGGCGTCATGCCTGGTGACACGGTGAGGATAAAAGCCACCATTGATTACCGCGGGCCAGAGTGGGATGATTATTTCTATGCCGCTATCGGCAACAGGTTTGTCGTCTTTGACGAATACTGGGATGGGAGGGTGCCCGTTCACTTTGACTCTTCAGTAGATTGGGCAACTTACCAACTCACGGTCGATGTCCCTATAACCAAAATTGCCAAGTTCCCCTGGACTCCCGGATGGATGGACCTCTATGTTAAGCTCGATGTTGCCGAAGGCGAAGCTGGCTTCCCTGAGCTGTCCAACGTCATTGAGGTTCTACTGGCAGCCGAGTTCCAAAACTTTGAGATAGCCAGCTACGACAAAGTATAGTCCCCCAGGAGGATATGCTGTGAATATTACTGGTATTGAAGTGATAAGGCGTAATCCTGGCGTGGTCCCTGTGGGGGTTGTTGCCGGGGAGACACTCCCCGTCGAGGTTGGGGATACAGTCAGAGTTCACCTGGCGGTTGACTACCGCGGGCCAGAGACAGATGGCGCCATCTGGACAGCTATAGGTTGGCAGGTGGGGGTGGTTATAGAGGAGTTCATTGAAGTTTTTAACAGCCGCACACCAGTGCACTTCGATGCGTCTGCAGATTTCGTTACCTATCAAATAGACTGCGACGTGCCTATCACAGATATCACCGGCTTCCCCATTGAATTTGGTCTCTACGGCAATGTGCTGGATATGTATGCCAAGATAACGGAGGTACCCGGCCCTGACATCTTTACTGATATCTGCATGGGTGCTATTGAAGTGATAGAGGTTGAGCCCCCTCCGGAGTATGAGCTTATTCAGCACACTATCTCTCACTTCGCCTATATATACGACGGCGACGTTGAGGTCACTACAGCTACCTTCAAGATTGACCCCTTCACTCCCTCAGCTTGGGCAGCAAAGAAATTCGCTGATGCCTTGGAAAGTGAGGCCAGGAAAAAAGGCGCGAGGGTGCTTGAGACAAAGGTCGAAGTGGATACTACGCCACTTCTCTGGACGAACATCAGGATTGAAGTCACCGGAACACCGCTTGGCGAAGAGGTCGGGGCAGCAGCAAGCAGAGGCATAGCCGTCGGCATTCCCGTATGGCTGGCCATTGTATTGGTCTGTTTAGCTATAATCGCGGTCATCGTTGTAGCAACCTTGATGTGGGAAAGATTTCAACGCACCTTCAAGAAAAAGCCAGGGCTACATGAAGTCAAACAGGCGTGGGGGAAAGAAGCCCTAATTTTAGATATCCAGGATGCTGAGGAGTATTGGGAGCGCACACCAACACCGCCTGAAGAGCTTGAGGGAAAGTCAGAGGAGGAGCTGCGAGACCTCCTCGACCAAATAGCTGAGGAGGAACTGCCACCGGTGACAGATATGTGGCCGTTACTTCTGCTTGGCGGATTAGGTGTCCTGGGTGTTGGGGCTGCCGTGGCACTCTCAATGGGCAAACCTTCTGCGGGGAAATGATGCCTGATAAAGAAGATGCTGCGGCACTCAAAGCAATTCTGCCCGTGGTAGGAATCGGCACCGTCGCAGTTGTTGCTATCGGCCTCCTAGGGCGCGCTTTTACAGAACGGAGAGTTTATTTTCAAGATGGCCAATATCTGGTTCCAGTGCGCTATGGTCAGAGGCATGATATCCGGTCGTTTGTTCAACCGGATAATCCCGATGTGGTAGCCGTCTACTCTCAAATTGGCCCCGACGCTTGGCAGCTCTTGGACTTTGTGTGTAGACATGTGTCATATAAGTCTGAAGTAGGGGAGCACTGGCAATTCCCCTCTGAGACATTAGCTCGAAGGCAAGGGGATTGTGAGGACAGTGCTCTACTAACCTGCTCCCTACTCAAAAACTTCAATGATAGTTATGTAGCTTTGGGCGATTATCAAGGCTATGGCCATGCGTGGTGCCAGGTTGATGGTCAGATTTTAGAGACGACATACACCCGAGCCCAACCTGTACCTGATCCTGAGCATTATATTCCCTATGTCTTATTTGATGACCGAGACGTCATAGAACTCTGGCCCGGCGCCCTGGGAGAGGTCTTTGAGCTGGGGCGTGATGAAGCCACCAAGCTTAACCTGATGGCTGGGGCTATAGGAAACGAAGTGCCTCCAGAATGTCCCAGTCTCTGGCCACCCCTGGTATTCGGCACGGTTACGGGTGGCATCCTTGGGACTGGCTTTGCTATGATTTTGCAAAAAGGCGAGGAGGCTAGATGAATTTGCAGCATGTGGCTATTATAATGGACGGGAGCAGAAGATGGTCTCAGCGACGTGGGCTGCCCAGCCTCAATGGGCACCGGGCAGGGGTGGAAAGCATGCACTCTACAATCGAATATTTAGGCAACCACCACCTGAAATACCTCACCATCTACGGCTTCTCCACCGAAAACTGGAACCGCGACCCGGATGAGATTGAAGGGCTGTTTCTTCTGTACGCCGAGGTACTAAATAAGGAGTCCCATGAGCTATATAAAAGGGGTGTCAGGCTTCGCCATATCGGACATCTTGACGAACTTCCCCCCTATGTGCAGCTGGCAACAAGTTGGGCGGTAGATCTGACCAAAAACAATACTGGCATGACGCTCTGCTTTGCCTTCAACTATGGGGGAAGTATTGAGATTATAGATGCAGTGCGCCGGCTTATAGATGAAGGCGTTCCCTCTCAGCTGGTAGACGAAAAACTGTTCAGCCGTTATCTCTATACGGACGGCATCCCTGACGTTGACCTGGTGATCCGCACTGCCGGCGAGTTTCGCCTGTCAAACTTTTTAATATGGCAGACGCGTTATAGCGAATTCTACTTTACCCAAACTCTATGGCCCGACTTTGATACCGAGGAGCTCGAGAAGGCATTGGAAGCCTATAGCCAGAGACGAAGACGCTTCGGGGGTGATTAAAATGAAGATTGAGCTATCCAGAATTAGTAAGGCGATAAAAGCCTTCAGAGAGAGGCGCTTTGTCATCATCTTCTCAGAAAACGAGAATGAGGCTGACCTGGCTATTCCTGCCCAAGAGATAACGGCCGAGGCAATCCTGTTTGCCGCCAGGGTAGCTTCAGGACTATTGTGTCTGGCTTTACCTAAAGAGAGGCTTAAAGAGCTGGAAATAGACTCCCTCCCCTCCAAATATCGGGCAACTAACACCCCGTTCTACAGCCCGGTAGACGCCAAGGAGGTAGAGCACTCAGGCATTTCGCCAAAGGACAGGGCAGCCACCATAAGAAAGGTAATCGACCCCAATACCAAGCCGCCTGATTTAGCCCGCCCGGGGCATGTTATGCTGCTTGGCGCCCATGCTGATGGTCTCATTGGACGTAATGGTCATACTGAGGCAGTCGTTGAGCTCTCCAAGCTAGCTGGATTATACCCTGGCGGCGTCTTGTGCGAGCTGGTGAGTGATAGTGGCGAGATGATGAACGCCAAGGAGCTTAAGGCTCTGGCCAAGAAGTTTCGAATACCGGTTATCACCGTTGGTGCCCTAACCGAATTTGCCCGGTCTCTGCTGCAAAAAAGTAGAACTTGACAAAAGTTTAGCGCTGTATAATACTTAAATTATAGCCTACGGAGCTAGCCGATGAAAGAATCGGCTCCGTAGGCTTATTGCTTTCATCGGCGGCTCAAAGGCTAATAAAAACTCCGAGGGACACTCTGGGAGAGTTTTATTCCGTCCCTCGGAGTTTTCTCTTTCCAGGGTGTCCCAGAGGGGAAAAGAAGGAGGTCGAAGTCATGGCACAGGAATTTGCAATTGCCACACCAACCACTGAGGAAATGACTCGAGTAGGAATCGTAGTGGGAGTAGGTGGCGTGACCGGCGCTGTCGAAGGCATAGCTCTCTCAATGGCCCCAAAGCTGGGGGCCCTCGAGCTCCCTTTCACCTGGGGGACTATGCTCGGCGTACCAGTGGTAGGGGCGGGGGTTGCCCTGCTGACCAAGGGCATGATCAGTGACGCGGGCTTGGGCATAGCTGCAGGGGGGGCTGCGATCCTTGGCCAAACGCTGCCTATGATGCTGCAGGAGTTCACCTTGGCAAGGGGACGCGGTGGTGGCCAGCTAGGTGCTGGACCTGGGGTCAAGTTGCTCGGAGCGGGAGGTCCACTCTCTGCGGCGCAGAGAGCAGCACAGACTATGGCATCTCAGCTGTCAATCTAAACGGTTCGGAGCCGTGTAATCTCCGAAATGACAACACTGAAGTAGGAGGTTTACATGCCAAATCACATGGAATTGCGGCCGTTCGAGTTTAAGCACAGCGGCCATCTGGCCGCCGGCAACCCGTGGCGAGCAACCGCGCAAACAATCGCTAAACCCGACGAGGTCGGGGAAATCGTCCGTGCCGAGGTGATAAGCCCCATTACAGGCGGTGGGGCAGAGGACTTGGTTCGCTGGTATCCTGTTACCGATGGCAAGCCATGGGACCAGTACCTCAACCTCGACCCATTTTATACATCCAATATGGCTCCCGAGAAAAGGCTGCTTCTAGAAAACCTGGTGGCCTTCGGTGACCCCATTCTTACTGCCAGGAAGGCGCCACCAGCCGACCAGATGCTTCGGGCCACCTGCCCCAAGTTTAATGAGAGCCTATCGGTAGTCGCTTGGGCAGGAGACAGCGACGTCAATGCAGACTTCAAAATCAGGCTGTGGTGCATGATTTACCCCACGGAGCAGCTCGCCGCCATAAGGCCGCTGGAGGCTCTCCCCGGAATCGCCGATATAGCCAGGCAGAGGACTATCCCTCTCACCAAGGCAGCTATGCCTGTGACCTATCAGAACTGGAGGAAGCTACCCGGTGGACAGATGCAGGAGGGGGTCAAGATTTACCCGTTCATGAGGTTTGTCCGCAACCACGCCGCAACCACCCCCAACTTCCCCTACAGCTTCCAGATTCGCCTGGGCAACGTCCCCAGTGACGCACCATGGCAGGAGCTCTTCTTCGACCTCTCCGAAGAGCGAAACTGCCTCATCTGGAAAGGGCTGGGGGTCAGAGTCGATGGACTGGCTCACCTCTACAAGACCTATCTGAGAATTGCCGGCTACGATCACCCCAAGGACGGCATCTTCACCGAGAGGGACCAGAACCCGCTTCACTATGGGCACATCTATCCCGCTGCTCCAATCACCGAGGCTTACTTCTTACCCATACCGAAGCTGGCCATGCCTCACTATGTATACAATGAAATTGGCGAATGCGTAATTCTCGATGACGGCACGGCTATCGCGGCCAACGAGGTGGTCCTCGCTATGAATGGGACGCTGGTAACCGTCGAGGAGTGGGGCGGATAACTAAAAATCTAGTCTACCTAAAATAAAGAAGGAGGCTTAATATGCTGAGACAAGGCATCCGGGAAACAAGTGCACTTCAAAAATACCCCATTGGGTACAGGTTTGCAGAAAAAGGGGGAGTCGCGGACAGGATCTTACGCTATTGCAAGGCGGACACGGCCCTTGCAACAAAGTACGGAGCCGCCAATGGCGACACCCTGCATTTTATGAACACGGCCGTAGCCGCCTATGCCGGTGACCAGGACCTTACTGTCGTTATAGGTGGGCCTGCGCCTGCGGTCTTTGACGTCGGCTATGTCAAGGACCAATTCAAGGACGGCTACATCACTATTCATACAGCTATAGTCCAGACGTGCTTGAAGATTAAAGGCAACGATGTCGACGATGGCACCAATGTCGTTATTCACCTCGAGGAGCCGCTACTCCTCGATGCCCCACTACCTACCTTTGTCGAGATCCACGAGAACAAGTACAACAGCATAGTTGTGATGAATGCGGCAGGCTACCAATCAGTGGTTGTGGTGCCCATGGTAGTCGTACCCATCAACCACTTTTTCTGGGGTCAGACATGGGGAGAATGTCTCTGTACCGCTGCTTTCGGCGGCGGTATCGGTGGGGCCATAAATCAGCGTTCCGTGTATTTCCAGGATGATGGTGGCATCGGATGCGGTAGCGACCTAGCCCCGGGTACTGGTTTCCAATACGCTGGCTTTATACTCTCAACAACGAGGGCTGCGGCACCCAATATTCACTTCATGCTGCAGCTGGCACCATAAGGGGGCACTGAATGGCAAAAACAAAGTTTGAGGAACAGCATCAGGCCCAGCTTGTCTATATGTGCGAGGGCAAGAGGTTGCCTCACACTGGTAATAGAGAGGCGTTAATCGCCAGGCTGGTGGAGTGGGAGAAATCCCAGAACCCCGAGCCAGAACCACCGCCGGAGCCACCGGTTGAGCCACCTGCGCCCGAACCTGAGCCAGAGCCAGAACCCGAGCCAGCAGCTGAAGCCGAGCCGGTGGTTGAGCCACCTGAGGATTAGTTAAGCCTGCAAAGGAGTAGTTATGCCTAGACAGGACGGCAAAGGTCCGCCAGCAGGAGCACGTGGGCCCCGGGATGGTCGTGGGGGTGGTAACCCAGGACAGCCCGGACCCGGTACTGGACCGCGGACTGGTGGCCAGAAAGGCCCATGTAAATAGAATAAGCGAATCTTAGCCAAAGGAGGGCTTGCTAATGGCTATTGAATTAAGACACCTGGAGAGTGTAAGGTATCCTCCCGAACTCCTGCCTGATGCTAACGTAGTTGACGTTGCTCTCAACGCCCGGGCGGAGATAATGAACATCCCCCGCATCCCGGGGGGTATGATTGCCAAGCTGCACGGCATAGCTGCCGACAATACCCAGGAAGCCCAGTTGCGTATCAAGGTTGACCAAGAAGAAAGACAATTGGATGCCCGCCCGCTCTACAACATGTCCCTCAGGGATAGACCGTCGTACTTCAACCTAATCGCCACTAAGTCTCTGCGATATCATGTTTATGCTATTGCAGCCCTGAGCGACTTCACCACCTGGTACGGAGTGTGGGGCTGGAAGCAGACGGTGGCTGACAAGTTACTTCTCAAACTTCCACTCACTCCGGATGAGCAAAAACTCAATGAGAGCCTTAATATAAGCAAGACCGTTGAGCGCGGCACCTTGCCTCCAAAGCTAGATAGGACACTCCTCTACGAGTACTACCCTATCTACGAGTGGACCGACACCTTTTATGGTGATGTGCCTGTCACGGGTGTAGAACTGGCCACAATTCGCCCCAGCCAGCCAAACAGGTTCGTTGTCCTCACCAGTGTCTCGGCGGGCGCACCTGGGGCCGCAATCAATAACACCCGCATTACTATCTGCCGGGACAGCGATGGCACTCAGGCGTCTCCTTTCATCAGCTTACCAACATGGGTTTTCAATGGCGACTTTTCGCTCGTTAGCGAAATCCCTATGTTCATCCCCGCTCTAACTGATATCAGGTTAGGGGCAACGTCTACTGTGGGCGAGGCGGACTACCCTGTGCGCTGGACCTACATGGAGTGCCCACTGACCACTATTCTGAGGGTAAGGTTCGGGTTGGTGACCAGGGACGAATTACCGGAGGAATATAAAACTGTCTGGGACCGCGTTAAGGCGGGTATCGTCTAAGGAGTTAGAGATGGTTGAAAAACGAGAAGGTGCGACCGGATTGATAGCTGGCGGCGTGGGAGGCACCGTGCTCGGCACAGTGTTAGGCCTGCTACTTGCGGCTAAGCCAGCTGAGGCAGCCCCACCTGAAGCAAAGTGGGACTACTTAGTCCTGTGCCAGGAAGCCATAATCGCCCTGCTCCAGCAAACAGTCGACAGCAACGCCACTATGATTTCCCTGCTCCAGCAGCTCCTTGTTGCACAAGGGGTGGCACCTGAAGGCGTAGCGGTTACTGTTCAAACCAAGTGGATAGCCAAAGAGCCAGAATTGATATTTGACCGTGCCATCACGTCGGCGGCCACAATTAACGCCGATAAGATGGTTAATTGGACTAAGGGTAAAAGGCTTATCATCAAGGTAGAATCCTTACTAGACCAGGCAGTGCAGATTCAGGTTGTAGGTAACATTACCGATAACTATTACCTGGCTACGGATATCAATGGCCCATTCCCCTGCACCGCTAACGGCAATATTAGCATCGGCCTCGCGTGGGATGACTGGCACCCCTTTGTAGGGGTCAGGATAACCACCGCTGTTGCTCCGACATCAGGTATTTTGACCATTTCGGCGGTGATACAGGAGTAAGTTTGGAAGGGGATAATGGTTACAGAAATACTTAGACCAAATGGTTCTACTGGTATCAATGCCATTAGATTTGAGGTAGGTGCAGCTGCGCCTAATCATTATCTTAATGTTGATGAGGTAATTCACGATGATGCTGCATCAATGGTTTGGGATAATTGGGGTTCGGGGCATTTTGACCTTTATACACTCACCAATCCTATAAAAGAGGGCATTATAGAGAAGATAGTGCTATACGGGTGGTTTATGTCTAATATATCCTCTCAGAATTGGTATGTTCTCCACGAACCAGATTTTCTCATGAGAATAGGTGGAAATAACTACAAGTATAATGTTTGTGAAAGGATTGAAGGTGCGCAACCTGCAAATGTCTGGACAGAGCAGACAAACGAAAACGTGTACACTCCACTTACAACTAATCCCGCTACGGGAGTAGCTTGGACAAAATCAGACCTTATTTCCCTACAACTTGGCTGTGGCTTGATGAGACCACAGCTTTCAAGTGCTGGGAAAGAATACTGTACTCAACTATTTGTTGTAGTCCATTATAGTCTTGTTTATCCCACTGTAGCTACCGACCCCGCTACAGGTACATCCACTCTCAATGGAACCCTTGATGATGATGGCGGTGAAGCCTGCGACTGTGGCTTTGAGTGGGGTTTAACCGCTGCTTACGGTGATACCACTCCAACACAAAGTAGAGTTACAGGACAGAGTTTTTCGCAAACGATAGGAGGTTTAGCCCCTGGCACTCTCTATCACTTTAGAGCCTTTGCCACAAATTCAGTAGGAACAAGCTACGGAGTCGACAGGACATTTACAACGCCAGGAAATTTACCCACCACAACTACCGACCCTGCAACATTGTTGGGTATATCAAGGGCTACTCTCAATGGAACCCTTGATGATGATGGCGGAGAGGCTTGCGACTGCGGCTTTGAATATGGTCTTACTACCAGTTATGGGACTACCACCCCTACCCAGAGCAAGGTAATAGGTGAGACATTCCTGCAAAGTATATCTGGACTTTTTCCTGAGACAACATATCACTTTAGAGCCTTTGCGACTAATTCATTTGGCACGGCTTATGGTGCCGACAGGACTTTCACCACTGAACCAACTATAAACAAGGCCTATGCCTTAGCCAGGGAGGAATTGTGACAAGTTTAGGATATGCCCTTGCCAGGGCGGAACTAATACGAGCATTGACCGCCTATACCGGTATTGCCACCTCTGATGGTGCTGCCGATGGCACGACCATAATAGACTCCGCTCTCATTGGCAAGAATGACTTTATCACCGAGAAGACTATCCTCATTATAAGCGGCGATGCCGCTAATGAGGACAAAGGGGCAGCATCCTTTAATACCGGCAACGGGACTATTACCCTTCAGGGTACGGGATTCAACGCTCAGATAAAGGCAGGCACCATCTACCGAGTACTCAACATCTCTAGTATTGAGATAGATGTTGCCAATATAGCTACCAAGATAGGCACCAATGTTGACCCCGCTGGCACGACCACGCTTTTTGCTTGGCTGGCAAAGCTGCTTGCTGCCTTTGGTGGCGCCACTGGTGTCTTCCATGAGCAGGCGGATACAGCCGTCAATATCAATGCCATCGCTGCCAGCGAAACTGATGTCTTGCACGTGAGCGCAGCTGATACCCGATATATAGTAAGAAGCCTCAGATTGAAGTGTGTCGACCCAGGAGCCAATACGGTCACCGTAAGGCTCTACGAGCTGGTAAACGATGTCCTCACTGAGGTCGACAGCTTCGATATAACCAATACCAACTTTGCCACCTATCACTCAGTGACAGATATGTTCGGACTCCCCCACCTGGCTGGGGACGAGCTTCAGGTCACGGTAAGGGCTTCGGCAGGTGGACCTTATGCGGTGACCGGTCAATATTCCATGGCAAAAAATAATGTATGAGGAGGTACACAAAATGGGAGGCAATGGACACAAAAGTAACTGGTTAGTTATCCTGAAAAACCACCTGGAGGATGTAAAAGGGCCAGGCTGGGTAGACGAGAACCTGGTAAGCATTAAGGCAGGTCTTGCTGCGTTGGCACTAGAAGCTACCCTGGGCACCCACGATACAGAGATTAAGGCACTCCTCGCTGCCATTGCAGGCTACATTGATACTGAGATAGGTGCTATTGAGGCTAAGCTGGACACTCCCGCCAATTTCATGGCAGATGTTTCAGCTCTGGCACTAGAAGCTACCCTTACGGCAATAAAGGGTGCGGGTTGGACAACTGAGACGCTAAAGGTAATTAAAGATGCCATTGACGCTATCGCTGGAGTTGATACCTATCAAGAGCAGATACCCGACACCGATTTTTCGCTGGATGCAATTGACGATACGCTGACAAGTGACCCTCCTAATGCTGATGCTGAGAACTCAGTGGTTGATATAGACCAAAATGCAGGAGATACCTTTGCTCTTAGAAGCCTTTGGGTCAATATCACCAGTTTTGGCACCGGCGGAACCAAGCTGACTTTTGAGTTATGGGTGCCACTGAATGCGGTGGTAACAAAAGTTGATAGTGTGGACGTGACTGCTCTCGGCATACAGAACCTTATGGATTTATTTGGCTTGCAGGAAGTTCATGCTGATGGTATCTGGATAACCGTTTTAACCGATAGTGGCTCAGCCGATGCAGCTTGTGCAGGAACCTATAGGCATGCTAAGGCATCTTAAAACCAAAGGAGTGAGTGGTGGCTAACTGGATTGTAAGGATAACCAATGGTATAGCCGACCTGATTACCAGAGTCAAAGGGCTGGATGCTACATACGATGCCCTCATCGTACAAGCGGACGCAGTTTATGTTGATAGTGTCTTTGGCAGTGCCGGTACTGCATGGCCTATAGGCCAGCCGCAAACACCGGTAGATAATATCGAAGATGCGGTACTGATTGCGACCGCCAGAAATCTCAGAACTATCAAGCTGGTTAATCCTGACGACACCTTTGTACTTAGTGCTGACCTTGAGGTGTTTGAAGTCATAGGTTCTGTCAGGGACAAGGCTATGGCTGGCATTAACCCGAACAATGTTTGGATTGACAGGTCTATTTTTAGAAATGTAGTTATCAACGGTCAGGCAAAGCTGGACACCGGCACCACATTTATAGACTGCGAAATAAATATAGATATGACGGGCAAGGGCTTTTTCTATAACTGCAAAATTTTTGATGTTGCACTTACTAGTGGTGCTGATGGATACTTCTACGACTGCTTCTCTGATGAAGATACCCTGGCCATCATTGCTGCCTCGCCTGGAGGTTATTTCCACTTTACGGGATTTAAGGGATACCTTCTTACTCGCACCATAACAAACACCGCTAACACCATCTACTGTAATGGCGCTCAAATAGAGGTAGATGCCACGTGCACCGGCGGTACCATAAGTATCTACGGTGATGCGGTGGTTTATGATTACGGTACGGCAGCCGGTTGTACGGTTTGGGACTACGCTACATATGAGCGAGGCAAATCTGTAATCACTGCCACCACCATAGACTTAAACCAAGTAGCAGCAAGCTACGACCTATTCCAAGTTGCCCTCCAGGATGTCGTGCTTGAAAGTCTCGTTATCAGGATGCCCAATATAGTTGCTGGAGGTGCTTTGACCAATATCTCTATTCAGACGGATGATGCAACCCCGCAGGTAATAATCAGCGCTGCCGATGGCGCTGTGGGCAACTTGACCGCTGAGGCTCAACTTTCCTGGACAGGAGCCATGCTTCTGGACGCAGGAACTGGAGTGAAAATACAGCTAACAATCGCCGGCGGTGCTCACGGAGTCGCCTATGTTTGTGATGTTGTGGCCATTCACCGGGCAGTAGGTTCAGCGGGGAGGTTAAATTGACAGTTTATATAAATGGAGTACCCACCTCAATTGGAATAGCGGAGCCTTCAGCAACAGGAACCACCACTAATGCCTACGCTGACGCTCTGGATATAGATGCCAGGCTCTACAATGAATTTACCATCAAGATTAAAAATACGGATGGGGCGGGAGATTCTCTTGACTACAGAGTTTTACTTAGACCAGAGCATGGGGTAGCGGAGCAGATGATACAACCTGAAGATATAGCCATAGCTGATGGCGACTACGATTTTGTCAATATTGACTATAAGTGGGGACAGGTTATTGTCCAGGTCAAGGCTACATTGGCTGATAACCAAGCTACCTATTCAATTTATGTAATAGCCAATAAACAATAGGAGGGAGAAGATGGCAGACAATGAATTAGACCCGGAGACAAGGAAGCAACTGGAGATAGCCAGAAGTAGAGTAAGGCGGGTTATAACCTATGCAGCCGTAGGCCTATTTATTGTCCTGGTTCTCTGGGGAACGCTGTGGATGGCAGATAGAAGTGTAATGATGGTTGGCATCAATGCCGCACTAGCCATTATGTTCTTCTGGTTTGGTCACAGGTCAGCAAAGCCGCCAGAACTTAAGTGAGGTATTAAGTATGAATAAATTTAAGAAATGGCTAATACCAGTAGCGATTGTATGCCTATTGCTGGCTACTCTTATTGGTTGTAGTAGCGCCCCTGCATCATTAGGTGAGATATTTGACCCCTCTGGCAACCCCTTTGCCAATCGGTTTAGTGATGTCAAGGATATAAGAACTGCCACCTTCGTTGTTGCCGCCTCGGACAGTGTGCACAAGTATGAAGTTGATTATAGGTGTGATGGTATAGATGACCATGTGCAGATACAGGCAGCTATTGATGCTTTGCCTGCTACGGGGGGAGCGGTTCTACTCCTAGATGGAACTTATACTCTAAATGTGGTTCTCACTATGGACAGTTACCAGACCTTGAAGGGATGTGGTAGCAACACTATCCTAACTACCACAAATAATCTCATTGGAGCTCTAATCACGGCGGTTGGGGGCGCGGGCACGGAGAAGGTTGATATACTCATTACCGACCTTTACCTTGACGGCAACTTTGATGGTGATGACGGCATTTATTGGGAGTATGTTGACAACAGCAAGGTTCTCACCTGCTGGATATGGAGCGGATATTGCTACGGCATACACCTATATAACTCCGACGGGAACCTGATTGAGGGAAATTTCTCCTATAATAACTATGACGCTAATATATACCTTGAAGCCAGTTGCGATAATCTGATAATCGGGAACTGGTCATACCATAGTACTGAAGGCATCTACATTTACGGTGCGTCTAACAATAACACTATTACTGGAAACGACGTAAATACCGCCGACGATGTTGGTATTTACGTCCATATCAACAGCGACTTCAATACGATAACCGGAAACAACTGCAATGGGAACATGTATGGCATTGAGATTATGGGTTCTCATCATAACACCATAAGCGGGAACAATTGCGAGGGAAACACAAATGAGGGCATCTATATCACATCGTCCTACTACGCCAATGTAACTGGGAACACCTGTAAGGGAAACGGATTTTTTGGAATTGAGTTATACGAAGCTCACTATGCCACTATAACTGGAAATGGTTTCTACGAGAATGGCGGGGACGGCATCTATGCTAATAATAGTGACTACATGGTTATTTCTTCAAATAATATTTACAAGAATGGCGAATGCGGGATTTACATATCCAACGCACTACATTGTCTGGTTACAGGAAACGTCCTTAGTGCCAACTCCTTTGGGACAGATGTTACCTATGATAATATATACCTTTACGCTTCTGATGATTGTCTCATTAGCGATAATCTCTTGCGGCGGGGAGCCGAAGCTCAGAAACCAAGATATGGTATCAATATAGCCACTGCAAGCTCCGAGCGCAATAAGGTAATTGACAATGACCTTTACGACAGTGGCACCACTGCGAAAGTAAATGATGTGGGAACTGGCACGATTGGGCTATCAGTTGTCGCCCCCTTTGTTGACGGGACTGACCCCCAGGATAGCGGTTTCCTATTAGACCTCGATACCGAGTTAGCCAGAGCCTTCTTAATTCTACCCGACGAGGTGCAACAGGTCAGGTTCCTGAAGATATACGCCAGAAGTGTTATTCTTGAGGCTGACAAGATGAGACTTGAGATAAACGTCAACGGGGGAGCCGATAATGAGGCTTACACTACTCATCAAACACTAGCGCCAAACACAGCCAGCACGTCAAGTAACTTTGCCGCCGATGATGTTATCTACTGGACACTCACCTCAGCACAAATTCTAGCTTTGAATGCTGGTGATAGTATAGAAGTTAAGGTCTTACATGAGGTGGCAGGGAATGGGGATTGCCTGACTAACGCTTACATCAGGACGGTTGAGATAGGGTATTTCTAAGGAGTAAATAAAATGCCAGAAGAAAGGAGAATATCGCCAGCAATAGTCATTATTCCGGTAGGGCTAGGCCTAGCTGCCTTGGTCGGAGTCGCTGCCCTAGCGTGGGCAGCACCGCCAACCCCACCTCCAGGCCTGGCTAATCTCTACGGCAAGGTAACTGACGCCGTAACCGGGGCAGCGATAGCTGGTGTATTGGTCTCCCTTAACGGCCTTCAGGTTTATACTGACGCTGGCGGCAACTATATTTTTGAGGATTTGGAGCCTGGGGAGTACGTGCTTCAATTTAGCAAGGATGGCTACGAAACGGCAATCTATTGAGGAGGGTGAGATGGCAGATATTGTTCTACAAGAGGGGTCCAATACACTGAATGTCCAACTGGTGCCAATACCTCCCCCAACGGCGAGCCTCTATGGGGTGGTAACTGACGCTCAGACCGGCAGCCGGATAGCTGGCGTCGAGGTCACCATTAACGGCCAGGTTACCTATACCGACATCCAAGGGGCTTACGCCTTTGACGGACTAGAACCTGGCGCCTACACCATCACTTTTGAAAAGGAGGGCTATGAGACACTCATCAGGTGATATTGTCATCGCTGAAGGCAACAACGAGCTCAATGTCCAGCTGGTACCCATCACGGCGGTAGGCATGATTACCCTCTATATGACTGGCATTTCAACAGAAGAGTGGACTGTCGGCTGGTATTATGCCGATGCGGACAGGTTTCGCTACCACCTCGAGGATTATCACGGTGCTCCAAATACGCGCTGGAGAGCACCTTATGATCCTTGCACTCCTCCCCCTGAGTACCCGATTGACCTCAACAACCTGATTGTGAAAATTGAAACCTTTTCCAATGTAGATGTTTGCCCTTCGACAGGCTATAAAGGTTATTGCAACTGGGGAGTCTTCGGTCCCTTTGCAGTGGAGAATGGTGGAGTTTATACTCTGGACCTAACAACAGGAGTGCTAAGCAAAAGATAAGGAGTGATACGATGGTAGAAAAAAGAGGGATCTCACCGGTCGTAGTAATAGTTGGCGGATTAGGCTTAGCTCTTGCCGGTGGCCTAGTGCTTTTTGCTATAGCTCGGGCAGCACCGGGTCCGCCTGGGCCGTCCCCAGGTCTAGCAAACCTCTACGGCTTTATTACTGATGATGAGACTGGGGAGCCGATAGCCGGCGTTGACATAACCGTCTACCAGGATTATGATTCGGACACGGTCCCTTATCACGCCACTACTGACTCGCAGGGTTATTACCAGATTTTAGATATGCTTGTTGAGGTCGATGTAACTAAGATGGCAGCCTACGCTAATGGCTATGAGGCCTACGCAAACGAGGATATCCCGATAGTTGAGGGCAACAATGAGCTGAGCTTCAGCATGGAGGTTGCATAGTGCGTCTTACCAAAACACTGGCGATAGCCTTTGAAACAGTCGGCTGCGTTATCATCCTGACGGGGATCGCCATTGAGGTAAGCCTGAGGGCACCCTTGGGTTACATACTCATAACCTCTGGCGCCTGCATTGTGGCTGTCGGAGGCATGATATTCGCCAAACTGCTGAGGAAGCCATGAAAACACTTGGTGATATAGCTTCTCGTAAAGTTTCTTGAGTAATTTACTCATCTTCTCAAGGCCTTCCTCTCTTGCCATGGACTGTTTCAAGGCTCCTCTCGGAACCACGCTTGTTTACTTCTTTCAGGCGCCGCTCTTCCTGCCTCTGCAATTTGCCGAAATTCCTGACCGCCGGGCAATATTTACAGTGCCCGACATCGTTCGGGTCTATTATCCAAAAATGAGGTGGGCACTTCCACTCCCCCTCAGCTCCTTGTGCTTCCACGCTTTGCTATCTCCTCCAAGTCCGTGTTATTTATAAGGTTGGTTATCGTGTCAGAAACCTTGCGACCGGTAGCATCGTATTTAATGGTTCGCCTCAATATTGGTATTACTAACTCTGCTCCCACATCCCGTTTCACTTTCACTGATACCCTAACTTGGGGGTCAATCTTCCTTAAATCGCTCATCAGCGCTGATATATCCATATTTCCTCCTTCCTAGCGTTCTGCCTCGGAACGCTGCTTACCGACTAGGCTTTTTCGGTAATATAAGGCAACCCAGAGCCTCGTAGTCTCCCTTGAGATAAAGAATCCCCACTATGGCAGAGGTAACCGCGTCCAGCTCATCATGTGAGACGTTTAGATTTCCCGTGATCCCATAACTTGCGAGACCGGCAGCCAGCATAGCGGTTCCCTTGCTTTTCCTCGGTATATTCAAAATGTCCTGAGCTGCCCCTGGGTAGCTCTCAATGACCGGAATTTTCCTAGCCCGTAGCCTATCAGCAAGTGAGATCCCTCGCATGGTGAGAGCCTTCATAGATGGGAGGAGACACCAATAGACACCGATCCCCTGTCTCTTTAGCTGGAGCTCACAGTCCCGGTATATCTTCTTGGGGTCTTCCGGAAGCGATAATGGGGAGTCGATTGATACCAAGTCTGGAGCCCTATCCAGCACAAAATCCTCGATGTCCAGATCTGACTTCAATCTTTTCGTCTCCATAAGCTCACTGTCAGCCAGACAAGCCACACCACTT
>SDBT01002070.1_pt1 | contig 35976 bp, 50 predicted proteins | sample 2277101 | NCBI WGS metagenome assembly SDBT01 (sample SAMN10404973, study PRJNA504765) | marine sediment metagenome | isolation source: marine sediment core GS10_PC15, 103 cmbsf | place: Arctic Ocean: Southern Knipovich Ridge | collected 2010 | reverse complement strand
AAATATTGCAGTCGGCTTTTACCCTGCTTTACACGAGATCGCGTTAGAGGCAAAGTCCTAAATCGAGGCTATGCTTGTTCTGAATGTGATCCTCCTAGCCTTCCCCTCATTCAATGTACGGATTGCTACGCCATTTATTGCATGTACTGCTGGATAGACCATTGGCACATGACAGTCTCGAACGAGGATGAACTATGAACGAATGTATTTACGTCGAGGGCGATGAGGATACTTGTGCAAAGGTTGTAGCGCCTGGGTTGAAGGTCAGTCTATGCGCCTTGCACTACGTCGATTTTGCGAGATGGACAAAGCGGGATGAATTAGTAGAGCAATGGCTAAAGGAACGATCGTGACTCAAGATAAAACACCTGATAACGCTACAGTGAAAGTAACAAACGCCACAAGTGATGTGGTTCACGAATTGCACACGGCAATTGAATCACACGGTTGGTTCAATTCACGCCACGAAGGTTGGGGAGTGATCCACGAAGAATGGTTAGAGCTTCGCGAAACGATCATGAAGGATCTACCCCCTGAAGACATCTACATGGAAGCGATACAGTTATCCGCAATGGCTTTGGAGTTCGCTATTCAATATGGAACCAAATCATGACCGACGTTGTTGTGACAGTTCCTAAGTCGTTTGGCCTCGAAACTTGGATCGCGGAAGGCGATGCAGCAGGTCAAAAATGGAGTGGCGACCTCTGGCATTTTTCGACGTGGGGTGAACGTCCTGTAATCGTTCCCGGTGATCGCGTCTACATTATCTTCAACGGCAAACTACGGGGCTACGCGCCTCTCGTTTCACTTGAATGGAATACTAGCGGCGGATCGTTCGTCCGTGGCGGTGACGCTGTTGCGGTGACGGTCGATGAATACATTCGAGGCTTTCGCGGTTGGCGTTATCGCTGGTGGGATAGACAAGATGAACAACCCTTCGATGATTGGATGAAGCCATGAGCAGACTACAAGCGGAAGCAGTAGGAAACGACCTTTTAGTGGTATGCGCGGACTGTCCGGGCAAAGGCGTTTGGATTATTGCAGAGCTTTCAGGCGCGTAGGCTAACGGCCTCTATATGGACGAACTCAACGAGCTAAATAAGTGCATCTACCATCTAAAGACTACTCACAATGATGAGATATCCCTAAAGGATTACGCAAACCTATTGATCGACTTAAAGAACTTTGTTAAGGAATACGCATGAGCCTTTTTGATTATCAGATTTCAAAAGCAATCGAGGTGCAAGAATATCCATTCTACGCTCTAATCATGGCGGCTATGAGACAAGCCGACACCGACAACACCGAAAAACTCAAATCGGCCTTCCCTGACATCTACGAGGAACTAACAAAACGTTATCACGCACCTGGAGGGGTACTCGAATGAATGAACGTACCGACGAAGGAATCGACCACGAACGCGAAGATCAACGAAACTACGAACCGCCCGAAGGCGAGACACCTTACGAGCACATCGAATTCATGGGTAGGATCAACGGCGAGCTTGAGGACTTGCCAAATTGGGAGACAAAAGGCGTGCCGTTCCTTCAATCGTTCGTTGCGTGGATCGAACGCGAAAGACTTAACTTCGCTGAGTTTCAATTAATGGCCGATTATCTCCGAAGTCGAAGCACTAAATACATTGCGGATCGGTTCGACTATTGCGCCACCATGAAAACGGCATGGCTTCGAGGCTATGTCAAACTTTTTGAATCCAACGACGAGTCAAGATATCCCGGCAATGCACGCCGTTACTAGCGCTTAGGGTCTGAGAATGTTAACTGGTGGGATAGAATCAGAATAACGGAGAATCATCACATGGAAACTACAATCACACCAACAAAGTTTAAGGTTGCCGTGACCAAAGGTCTAATAAAAGTGCAATTCGAACTCGAACATCCTAGCGACGAAATCGCCGCCGCTTTAGTCCTGCTTGGGCTTCAATTTGACACACAGGTCACCATGCTATCGCGGCAAATCGCGCTCCCCACTCTAATACACACGCCTACGTTTGACGAGAGCGTCATAGAAAGTCCAGAAGATGCCTAGTTACCTGAACGCTTCCCAGCTTGCGAAACGCTGGGGCTACTCTAGGCAGCACGTTTCGATTCTCATTAAGAAAAACGCGATCCCAGCTTCGCAATTAGTCCCAAACGGTCAATATCAAATAGCTTTGGATTGGATAGAATCGCATGAATCAAAGGCAACCACAATCGGCGGAAACATTAATGTGTCCAAGATGCTCAAGTCAGATGTTGCAGCAACCCCCGTTTGAATCAATATGTCAGACTTGCGGACACGCTGATTACAGTACGATAGCTGAAAACAGGAGCTACCTAACGCCAATTGAAGATGCAGAACTCGGGGACGCCAAGAAAATTGGGGTAGTGCGTCCGCGTTCCAAAAGTCGAGACACAGAACAAAATCATCGAACAATTTTAGAATTGAGTGAAAGAGGGTACACGGTAAAACAGATCGCCGAGTCGGTCGACTTCCACAAAGGTACAATATACGCTGTCATCCGAGAGCAAAGAATAAAATATAATGATGAGCAGAAAATCAAAACGTCCCGTTTTTGAGACGGGACGCCTTGGCAGCTTTGGAGTCGCTGGTTATGAATAATTATAGCAGGTCGGATCGCTTCGCTCAAAAGCAGACGCCGCAAGTCAACAACTATCCGATAAGAGCAAACTTAAAAGAACCGCGCTTTGTTGAATTGTCGACGCTCTCGAATCTGTGCAATCAAACCGTCAACCATTCGGCATACTTCAACGCATCGCGCGAAAACTTCTTGATACTGTTTGCCGGACTATCTGTTGAGCAGATCACAGGACTATCAGATCGGCAATGGGTAGCGTTCGAAGGATTCCTAATCAAGTTACACGTTGATCGAGAAGACGGTTATTTAATCGTCCGCCAAGGCAACAACTATGGAATAGCGATAAACCTCACCCGACACAGTGAAACCCGCGCACCGGCTGATATCTTCGATAGCCTAGTAACTATGTTCAAACGTGAATATCTCCCCTTTGGCGACTTGCGAAGCCCCGGCAACGTCGCGGCCCATATCCTCGACACTATCAAGGTTTCGCTATTCCTTCCGCCAGAACCACATCGGAATCGTTTTGTGAATTCGTTTCGCGGCCCACGCTTCGAGGCTTCAATTTTCGGGAACATCCCAAACGTTAACGACTACGATATATCGAGCGCTTACCCTTCGGAGCTTGCGAAATGTTACCCGACTACCGGGTTACAGTGGATCGATTCGACAGATCCCGCGCATCTAAAAAACGCCGTCTATGGTGCGGCCCTGTGCGATGTCTACATTCCCCGAAACTTATCACGCGGCCCCATAGCTTACAGGTGTTTAGAGGAAACGCAATTCTACCCGGTTGGTAAACTGCCTCAATGCTGGTTGAATCTTCCAGAATTGCAATACTTAGCCGATCGCGGATTCGAAGTTAAGATCCTGCAAGCTTCCTGGGGTGTGCCAACAAGGCCGCGCGCTCTACCATTTGAGGATGTCGCCCGGTTGCTTTTCTCGATGCGCGCCAAATATCGCCGCGAAGCCGACTACATCAAGAAAGTTGCGGTATCACTCTACGGCAAACTGATAAGCTCATGGAATGGTCAGACCGGCCCCGGTTACAATCCGATAGTAGCGTCACACATCACGAGCTCGATTAGAATGCGACTTCAACGAATGTCAGACGATGGCGAGATTATCGGCGAATATGCGGACGGCATGGCGACAACCTCAACATATAAACAAACTAAGGGCCTTGGCGGTTTACGGCTCGTTGGCCGAGGGAATTTCGTTTCAATCACCGATCAATTTCATTCCTCAGACTGGAAAGCCCCCGCCGTTCCATTTATCGAAGCTATACCGCAAAGCATCGGTAAAATAGTTACTACTGACATTGAAGCCATCACCGGCCCCGCATCGATAGCCCATAACCTCGCGCCACCTTCCGCCATAGGAACACGAACGACTCATAAGGTACATCTACAGGTTGGCCCGACTGCTCGCCTCTGTACGGCCCATTTCGACGCGAAGGATTTACTTTCCGATGTGATCGAAACAAAACCGATCAGCGTTTCGCACATTCCCGCGATAACTATGCTAAGACGTTATGAAGTTCATGGAGCGCTGAGTTATGACATCGCGTAGTCGTGATAGTGAATTTCATAAATGGCGGCTTGTGTTCGATGCTCAGACGGCGCGCATAATGACCAATTCGGATGTTACCCCGAATAGCGCCGAGGGACGGCGCGTTATCAGAACCCAAAGAAGTATCCTTGACTTCCGCGCCACTCGTGGCGGGATTTCAAAGCGTAGAGGTAAAGGCCGCGTAGGTGTCTTTACTGACACGGCGAAACGTTCGGCGTTTCGAAGGCTTGAAGGGATGACAAGGATTTTCGACAACCAACAAAAGAATCCACGACCGACCACGCAAGCGCAAGCAACCTGGACAGTCTTTCGAATTACTTACCCGATGCATAAGCGCGAACACGAAGAACAATTCAGCCGGTGAAACAAGAAACCCCTCGGCTTGCGGTCGAGGGGCTTCCTGGGCGATGCTGGACGTTGCTGGACGTTGCTTTGCTATGTTACCACTTCTTTTGCCGGAATCAAACTCAAGGCCTTCAACTTATCCCACGCCCCTACAAGATTATCCCCGTCGAGGTCGGCCATTCGCGTAAACGAAAACGCGGTAAATACGTCCTGTTGATTCATATCTAGTTCCTTTTTAACTATCCTCATAAATTCGCCTTTGTTGGCAAAGTACGGATCATTTGAATTAAACGGCTCTGCTGGCTCTGGCGGCTTGTAAGGCTTCTTTGATTCAACTACAGGTGCATCATCGCTCTGGCGCTCCTGTTGCAAGTCCTCCAGGTCTTGAGTAAACAGATCAGACAGTCGGCCAACACTTAAAGCCGCATCGACTAGAGAGCGTTTTTTCGCCATCTTCAAAATAGTGTTGACTATCGAATATATCCTGTCGGCGTCGTAAGTTCGATACTTGGTGTGCGTCCGACCGTTAGCAGTCCAAACTCTTTTTCGTAGACTCTCGATCGGTTCGTCCGTGTATTCGGCTACTTCTTCCGGCCAGACCCAACGGAATCTATACTTTTCTTCCATCGTGTTACATTCGCCAAGCCCCTGCGCGACGATCTCGCCATTGTAGAGAAGCGAAGTTCGCACGGTAAAAGAGAATAGCGGCCTGTCCCAATCGCGCACCTCGTGAATAACTTCGTAGGTGTCGGCAAGTTGCAAGAGCTTGACTATTTTTTCGGCCCCTGGCTTGTAGAGCGTTGGCTCTTTGGTTCCTGGGATCGTGCCGTAATCCTTGCCTTCTTTGAGGGACAATCTGACGAGCTCTTGAAACTCGGCTATCGCGTCGAGTCGGTCTTTGACTGTCGCCTTGTTGGGGATTGTGAATTGTGGCTCGATGATTTGTAAATTCTGTTCCATGCTATCCCCTACCACGGTAAAGCGTCTTTATCATCACCAGTTAAAAACTCGCAACTGTCACCGCTGTTAAGGCCCTCGAAGCAGTCCGCTGATAGGCGTACCGATGCGACTTGAGACACTTCCGGCTCGGAGCTTAGATCAACTTCGAGGTCAATTATTACTTGGATGCCGAGAATCAATAATCGCGTGTAGATGTCGGTTTTCTTCATGCGGCTTTCATAGTCGGCGACTGTTCCTGCAATCATCGCGGCCTCTTTTGGGTTGACGTAGAATTGTATTTTACTTTGAGTCATGCTGCACGTTCCTTGTCGCCTTGATTCCATCCACAGAATTCACATTTCATTTGTTCGTCCTTCTGGACGTTCAATATCTCAAACCCGCAATTCGGGCAATCGGGCCAATTGAAGGCCTGTCCCTCTGTTCTGAATGTCTTTTCGTCTGTTGATCGATAGAGCGCCAACTGCGCCAGTTCGGCGGCTTGCACCAATGGCACAAGCCTTTTAAGAGCTTGCGCCCGTTTGTATAATTCGTTGTGTTCCTTCGCCAGTTTCGCGGCCAGTGGCCCCATTTTGCGGATAGTCCTTTTATTGAAGGGCATTATTTCACCTTCAATGCGCTGAGGTTTGTATAGCTCCAATCGATCGAACCAAGAATTTCGTTTAAGTCCTGGTGGGCTTCGTCCTCAAATGGTATTTTCATCTGAACATCACGAAGCGCAATTCGCGTTTTGATTAGCACTTCGATAGTTGCATCAATCTTTTGAGCATCTATCGAGCCTTTGGGCTTCTCGGGGCTACATTGTTCTTTGCCTGTGTATCGGATCATCTGATTATCTCCAAAGCTGATTTGATTGCTAAATGCGTTCTATTGAGTCATAGCCAAACGGAGGCATTTGTCCCCGGTGATATTCAGCTACGCAAGGGTGGCAATACTCCCAATTGTCGCCGTCACCGTCGCATGTATGCTTTTGACTTTTACATGGTGGGCATACAAAGAGAATTGGCTGAACTAGGTTTTGCATTTCGCCCGAAGTGATTGTGATATCTGCTATTGCGGCCCTTTGGCATTCGGAACACATCGCACGGACTAAAACGCCTTTAATCTCGTTTAGAGCTATTCCGAGTTCGGCCCGTAGGTCTTCAATATCCTGGCTTAGTTGCGCGCCGTCTACTGGCTTTTTGTTCAGAGCTTCGCCGTTTATGCTGATGTCGCCGTTTTGGTATGTCATCTGATGTTATCCCTTTCGCTTCCGGTCTATGGTTTAGATACTTCCGCTTTCGGCATGTCGTAACCAAGCATTTTCGGCATAGGCTTCAGATTCGTGCTCTGTTTCTAACATGGCGTAAAATCCCTTTTCGCAGTCCGAGCACATCTGTTCCTCATTGCACGAGTCGTTGTGTTCCCGTTCAGGCTGTTTTGCAGGCGTGGGTGTTAGCGAGTCTTTAAGTTGTTGGATAGTTGCACCTGTAATCCTTACAACTCCGATACCGTCAAAACTAACGGCTTGAAATCTATCGTAATCTGCAAAGCCTGTCCACTTGTCAACGAACTTGGCCGCACCTTTAAGAGTCTGAAACTTGCGACTAATCCGAACCCTGTCAATGCTTGTGTAAGTGGCTTTAATCATGTTATCCCCTTCAAGTGTTTGTGTTGCCCGTTCAACCGGGACGCCCTTATTATATCTATATCTATATCTAAATGTCAAGCGATTTAGATATAACAAAAAATAGGCCCCGGTGGGATAGGTCACCGGGGCCTGGGTAGTTGCTCCCGAAGGGGTAACTTGGAAGCCTAGAAAGGCCAGAATATCAAGATGCGCCGCGCACCGGCTGAAACTCCATCGTCTATAACCCAATTATTCCAACTTACAAACTGATTGAAACCTGTGTTTCGTCCGCGCATACCGCCACATAGAAAACCGGATATATCGCCGTTTGTTACAGGGCCAGATGAACTTACAGTGTCAATAAACAATTCGTGTGTCGTTCCGTCGCTGTCGAGGTTAATCGTGTAAGTTGTCGCTGCTGAAAACGAAAACGAATCAGAGTCTAGTCCTGTCGAGCTACCCGCCTCGCGCTTTCCAATCTCGGCGGTATCTGCATCAAAATCTGCTTCACCCTTGTACCATGTGCGCGTGAGTGTCCCGCATTCTTTACGACTCGTGACAACGCCTTCGATGCCAATAGAACCGGCATTATAAAACACATCGGCTTCTACAAAATGATCGTCACTTGAAACGCCGTCCTCGGACATTTCCTCGGCTGATGTGCTGGAAGTCGCCGCCGCTAAGGTTTGAGCAGTCGAGCTTATAAGGTCAATATCGTTGCCGAGCGTTATTGTTGTCCAATCAAGATCGCAATCTAACGCCTCGTTATCGCCACAATCAAAATCCTCAGTCTGTGAAGTTCTATGCGGAAGCGCTGCTACTTTGGGAAGTCCTGGAGGTATGAATTGATCGGTGTCGGAAACGCCGTATTTATTCTTTAGCACGGTCAAATATCTTTGGTGCGTTCCGGCATCATTGCGGCCTGCTAGTGTTGCGGATCGAATCGCCCGGTATTTTTCCTGCTCGGCTTCCAGCACCTTAGCAGTTGCCGGATGTGTGCCAAGGTTGAAGGATTCGCGTTTAAGAAGTTCGCCGCCTATATAAACTTCAAGTTCAGAGTCTTTATTCGCCCAAAGTGGATAAAAACCATTAATTCGTGAAGTGTCGCCACTCTCGGTCATTAGCTCGAAGATGGCGTCACGCGGGTTTTGAGCTCTAAGACTGCCAACATTGCGTAAGCTTGCAAGCGCGGCCCTCTCCGGCCCTGAGATGGTCTTATCTAAGTCATCAAAGCACACTAGAATATCCGGCCCACTCTGAGCGGTCGAATATGCAAAGATACCCCACTGAATGACATTCAAGCCGGAATCGTTGGGCGGATTGTTTATATCTCCGCGCAAGTCAATCGCGCCACCTATTAATTCAGGTTGATTAGGGGCCACGAACTGAATTTCGTTATCTGCAAAAAAATCGATATCCCACTCTCGTATGCAAATAGTTGCAATCGTTTGAGCTTCGGTTTTTGTGACTTGCAACAAAACGAGTATGAGAGCTATTACGCACAGGACATTAGCCGCAATCCAAAAATAACGCGATTTATTCGTCATTAACATTCACGCGGCTTGTGGATGATGTCGAGAGGATCGGTTATACCGTTCAGCGTTCCATTGTCGCGCCGTTCGTTATATTCGCGTTGTAGGCTTCCCCTGAGTGCTGCGAACCTCGCGCGAATCGCGATAGCTTCTTTAACGTTCGGTACACTAGAACCGAGCTTGTTATCTTCTTCGGTTATCTTGTTGTGCTCGGTGACCGTGGCGCACACCATAACGATATAAAAGCCCATTTCGCCATCGAGGTGAATCACGTTGTAATTTTCATCGGGCAACGTGTCCAGAATCAACGGGTAGAATTCAAGATCGCCTGGGCTAGAATCGTCCGGCCTTGACCCTTGCGTAGAGTAATACCATTTTGGCGAATCGCTGGCACCTTCGGCGACAGTTTCGACTAAAACCGCCCCGGCTAGGATAATTACGGCCATCAACGCACCGAAGGCAAGGCCAATACTAATTCCAAATAGTTTATTGCCCGATATCAGATGCCATATTTCTGAGGCTATCTTTGATTTCATCTTATCCCCTACTCTCTTATGATCGTGAAATAAACCGCGCCGGACACCTGCGTAACTGTTCCGGTAACCGTCCCGATATCTAGGCTTACCCAATCGCCAGCGTCAAAGGTTGCATTCGATATCGCCCCGTCATCTTCGGCCCCGTCGTTGTCGCATGTGATCGTTGCGTCGAAGCTCACGGGAGTGTCACCTGTCGCGCCTCGTTCCTCGATGTCAATTACGACTGATTCGGCTGAGTCCGCTGGGTCAACAATGCAATGAACGTCGGTTATTGTTATGCCCCATTGGAGTTTTCCAAGCAGAATATTATCGGCATCTACCGGAGTCTCGATCGTGAAAGCAATCGAGCGCCTATGGTCTAATACATCGGCCCCGGCCCCAAATATTAGCTGATCGGCTGTCGTGTCGTGTCCGACTTCGCCTTCGGCGTTTATGGTCGGTGCTGTCCCGTTGACAATCTCGATCGACGTTGCGCCTCCGAAGTCGTGAACACCTGTGAAAGTGTCCCCGTCTGCTTCGGCAATGTCGGCAACATCTGACAGTTGCGCTTCGAGTAATGCTTTCGTTGTTACCGTGCATTCGATTTGCGTTCCGGTAACCTCGTACATGCAAAGGCCCTCGTCTGTTAGAGTGCCTTCGTTAATGCTCAGAGTATCGCCTGTGAGGTCTAAGAGAGTGCCGGACACGGCTAGATTCAGATGGTCGGACGTATCGAGCGTTCCTGTTACTTCGGCCCCGCTCAAGTCTACGGGATCTTCGGTATAGTCCAACACTATGTTGATTTCTGTGTCGGGGCTTTCGGTCAGATCGAACCCGGCCCCAAAGTCAAGCGTAACTATATCTGAACCGCCTAACTGTACGTCCCCTTCTTCGACGGTCGTCATGCTTCCAGAACCGCCGCCACATGCCGAGCCTGTGATAGCTAAAACGCCGCTTGTGTCTGCCTGGACACATTGAGCGGCCCCGCCAGTTGCTAGGCTGTCAATGCTCAGATCAACGTCGCCTGCTCCGGTGTTAACGATGTCGATGGTTTCGGTAGATGCCGTAGTGACTTCTAACTGTAGATCGTCGCCGGTGTCTTCTACATACAAATCCCAAGCCGTGCCGGTTGCCGGGGTGAATGTCGATTTAGGCGAGTCGGTCGCGCCGTCGTTGAAGTCAAGATCGCCGGTCGTTGCATCGCCATTGTTTAGCAGGTAGATATCTTCGATTTCGGATTCGTCAAGCACATCGCCTATACAATCTTCCGATATCAAATTATCGTCGCCAACGTCACACGATAACGCATCGGGGTCAACTGTTCCGGCATTGCCTACCGTTATTGTGTCCGACACATCGGCATCGACCACACCATTACAAGTCAAATCGCCGTTGGCCGCTATGGCATCTGCAAATTGATTAGCCGCGCAATCGGAAGGATTCGCGCTGAGTGCGTCCGCTGTATCCGATGTTGGCCAATTATTACCGACCGCAATTAGTATTTTATCGGCTGAAGGTTCTGTGAATATCGTGTTAGTGTCGCCGGTCGTTGCGATTTCGTTAACGTCAACGGAATCGTCGCCGCCGTCGTCGCCGATGTCAAAAACAATTGCTGAACCGCCTGCGCCGCCGTCGTCGTCCGAACATGCAATAACGCCCGATGCGTTCGCCGTGAGTGCGCCGCCGTTAGTATTCCCCGTGCAATCGAGCGCTAACAAATGCAGAACACCGTCTAGGGTTAAATCCATAACCCCCGCGCCCTTATTCTCGATGTCAACCGTTTCAGTTATTGCCGTATTTGTGTAAATTTCAACGTCGTGCGTTGCATTTTCGGCAACTATGTTGAATGTCCCCCCGGTTTGAGGCGTGAGAATAATCCTCGGGCTGTCGCCTACCCCGTCGTTGAAATTAATGTTGCCCGATGTGGTATCGCCAGTGTTCAGCAAAAAGCTGTCGTCTGTTTCTACCACGCCTATGCAATCGGTACAATTGACTCCTATAACGTCGAGAGTTACGGCCCCATTTTCCGCGCCTGAACCTACCACGGTTATATTCGAGTTTCCTGCATCGGCTGTTGTGGCCACATAGGCCCCTGTTGTTTCAGTCGCCAGTGTTACACAATCGGTACACGCCACGGTCGCCGTTATGTCATCGGGGCCACCTGGGGGGCCTCCGGCAAATGAAAAATCAATGTCGCCATCCAAAAAGTTTGCAGTCGTGTCGATCGCGTCCCCGGTGTTAACCGTGATCGAATCGCCACCGCCGCCGCCACTTGAAGAAGTTCCACAACTTATCGCGTTGGTAGTGGTGTCATAATTGAGATGGTTTCCGCCTGAGTCGTCACAATCGGCGATAGCGGTTGCGGTCGCTAAATTGGTTGCGCTGCCTACCCAAACGCTATCATCTGCGAGGTTAGGGTTGTCGTGCGACTGTCCCGTGCCGGTTACATCAATGATTCCCATTGTGGGGTTGACTCGCACCACTAGACCAACGTGCTGTACTTCGTCATCGACGTTAGCAGGCCGAACATTGGTCAATGCCTCGCCGCAATCTGCCGATGTTGCCGTGCCGGAGTCACCGACATAGATTATATCGCCAACCGACCAACCCTCGCCCGTTGTCGTATCGGCGGCAATGAGAGTTCCGATTTCGACCATAAAGCCGATAGCGCCGTTAGCGGTATCGGAAAGCATCAGGCCAGCGACGGGCATCTTTGTCACGTCGTCAGAGTCGGCGATATCGACTTCTACCAAGACGGCGGGCACGTTAAAACCCGAGATAAATACAGGTGTGCACTCAAATAAGGTTGCTCCTGTGTCGTTGAAAACTTCCTCTACGACCTCCGTTGCTTCAACGTCACCGCCTCCACTAATAAGGATTGATCCGCCAGTTCCCACTATCATAGTTGCGGTGGTATTCGTGCCGGATGTAATCGTATCGAATCCCGGCGCGGCGCTGCTAGAAGACGTGCCGCAACTAAAAGCGTTTGTAGTGGTGTCATAATTGAGATGATTACCGCCCGAGTCGTCACAGTCCCCTATAGCTTCCTCGGAGGCGTCTCCTGTGGCGTCCCCTACCCAAACGCTATCATCAGTTAGCGCTACCTCGGCCCCGGCTTCTGTAATATCAACGTTTAACGCGGCTTCGCCTGCTGCGAAGGTTCGGACAATGCCGTCCTGATAGTCGAGTTGTGACGCACTTTGATCGTCCGCATTGTTTTCTTGGACGGTTACGCTAGATCCTGGTGCAGTCGAGTCACAACTAAATGCGTTCGTGGTCTGATCGTATTGGAGCTTGTGAGATGTGGTTGTATCGCAGTCTTCGAGTTCTTCTTGAACCGCGATATCGTTTGCTGATCCTAGAAAAATGTGGTCGTCTTCTAGTGCGTCGCCTGTCGCGTTGACTATCCCGGCTATCGCGACGATGCCGAGAAGCAGCGCCAGCACCGCAATAACTAATACATGCTTAGGCTGTAGAGCGTTACCCATTTTTAACTACCTTTTCTTCTTACGGCCTTTGGTTTTGCTTGTTCCGTTTCGTGTCGCAGAGGAACATTTGCACGGGTCACGTTTGCACAATGGGCAAGCTCTATCGGTTATGCGAGAGGGCTTTCTGCGAGCCATGTAAACTACCTTTTTGCTAGGCCGTCAATTGAAAGTTTCCCGGCGTTGTCAAGAATACGGCCCTGTTTGATTGCCTTTGCTGGTGGAGTTCCTAAAGACATCGCCCTGCGGACGAATGCCGCCACTTGTGGCGTTTCCTGCTCTAGTCGAGCATTCAAAGCCCTACGGCCTTTTATGCTCAAGGGTATTTTATTCGCGCGCCGTTTAATCGCTCGGGCTAAACTTTGGCGTCGCTTTGGTGTTGAAGCCTTCGCGCCATCGTTGCCCCTGGACTGGAAGCGCGCCCGAAGTCGATTAAAACCGACTTTCAAGTCCGACTGGCCAGATTTACGCTTTTTTCCTGCTTTGCGCTTGCGAGGTTTTCGTTGTGAAGCTACGAGAGAGCGCGCGCGCTTCAATTCGCTCGCTTTTCGTGTCTTTGCGCGTTGTATGGTTAGCTCTGCCAATTGGAGTTTGGTTTTTTTCTTTCTAGCCATTTAACGATCTCGATTCAGGCGTTCGCGTAGTGCCATTTGGTGACCTCTTTGTCGTCGTTCCGTTCTAGTCTTAAATAGGCCGTTTCCAGTCATTGCCAAATCGAGGCTAATCCAAAGCGCAATAAGAAAAAACGGAATGCTCAATAATTCGCGTAGGGTGAAGTCCATAAAAGGCGTTAGCAAGAGGATAAACGCTACGGTCAAAGAACCAAGCATGACCATAGTCATCATAACTAGAGGGGTAAAATCGTCATTATTCACTGTATTTCATCCTTGCGAACTAATCCCGATCGCATGAGTGTTCTTAGGTTGGACTTCGCCGCGCTCGGTGCCATGTTGGCAATGCTGGCAAGTTCTCGAATCGATAACGCGCCGTGCTCGTGAAGTATGCCGAGCACCTTCCCCGGCTCGCCCGATACGCTCATTTGCTTTGCTCTGCGTTGCCCTGAACTGGTTACGGCGAAGTCCAAGCCGTTAGCCTCTGCCTGCGGCCTTCAAAATCGCGATGATCGCGCCAACGACGATGACCAAAGGGATTAGAAGGCTAAGGGTAAGAGTACCCGACGCCCAATTTTGCGTGTCCGAACCGCTAAACACGGAATAGATCACGCTGACGCCAAGGATTACCGCGATTGCCGCGATAACTGCCGCGATGACTGCATTTGTCATTGTCCTAAATCTCCTGTTTGTGCATGGTGGGTGTTGTACTAGCTTCCAGATGCTTCCAGACATACCGACTTTTATGCGCTTATAGGGCATCTCCCTTACATATATTTATCTGCTATCGCTAGATGGTTGGCACGAATGCCGAGTAGGTTAAAACTTGTATACATATCCCAATACTTTTGGGAAGGATATTTGATTTGAAACTTCTCTCTAATTGTCCCGTCCATAAAACTGATTCGGGTATATCCTAGACCTTTGAAGGTCTGACACTGGCCCCATGTGTCTACTTGTGGCCGAATCTTCGGTGCTAAATCTTCCCTGTAAGGCATCATAGCTATCAAGGTTACGCGGAAGTGCCGCATTTCTTGAACGAACGTCCTAAAGAGTCTTACAAGCGGATTGCTGGCATACTCACCGCCCATAAATTCATTACCTTCATCAATTAACACTATAGATCGATACAAAACAACCCCGTTCGAAGCCGTCCAGCATGGTTTCCCTTGATCCTGAATGTTCTCTAATGCCTTCTCGGAAACTTTTTCGCGGTCTTTCCATTGGCCATTTGCTAGTTGAACCATTTCAACGTTGTGTTGTGGGTTGTCGCAACCTCGATGATTCAATAGATGTAATTCGGTTTCGTCCGCGTCGAGTTCCAAGTCTGCGATTTCTTCCGCGTTCGCTGAGATTCCGCGCATCTGACATATAAAATCTGCCGAATTCATAAAACGATGCGGCCCGAATTCGTCAGTGAATCCGATTAGTGTCCCCACTGCGATAACCTCGCGGTCTGTGAGAGTTCGCAGTTTTGACGCGAGCATAATCCCGCTTGAGGTTTTCCCCGTGCCTTTGGTTCCGACTAGCGTTGTGAACTTTTCAACCAAAAGGGTGAACTTTTCAAGCTCTAATTTGGCTTGCTCTCGTCGTCTAATCGCGTGTATTCGGTCTTTTAAGGTCACGAGGTGTCAACCTCCTGGCCTTCCTCGTTCTGACCCATAGCAACAAGCGCCTCGATTAGTTCAAGTCGTCCCTTGCGTTCGACGCCTTGCAGATATTGGAGCGCTGACATCCTGTATTGGCGCATTAGTACATGAGTACCGCCTGCGCGCATGTGGGTAGCAACTTCTAAATAATGCGCGCCCCGTCGTTTGTGCCGCATAGCCTTGGCTTTTATTTTGTGGCCTTCGGCGTCGTTTTCCTCGATATCGTCGGTTAAAAGTGCATCTGCCTCTGCCTCTAATACTCCCGCGCGCTGTATAGAGTTGGTTGCCGCCTCATATAGCCGAAGCGCTAACATTTCACCGCTTCTAATTACAACATCCATATTAGTGAACGCAAACACTAGACGCCTGGGGATTTCCGACAGTGTTTTCAGGTCATCTATGTTTGTGCTTGTGAGTTTACGGACTAATAACGGTTGTTCTTCGTAGTCCGCCATCACTTCGGCGATTTGCGCGTCAAGCTGATCGTCGGCGACTAAACCATTTGAATAAACATCGACGCCTGCGCCTACTTCATCATCATCATAAGTATTCATGATATTATCCCGCCATCACCGCTATATGTTTTTCAACAAAACGGCCAATTCTTGCATTTCGGTGAAGTTCGTATAACCAAAATACGCACCTGCCGCCGCGAGTCCCGCCGCCGTCAATACGCCGAGTAGCATCAACGCCTGTATTGGGTTTTTTACTCCGGTGTAGGCGGCTAACCCTTCCTGTACCTGCTGGATCGCTCTTTCTTCCGCCGCGCGCTGATGTTTAATCATCATAGATAGCCCTGTCGATTCCATGACATCGTATTCGATCGGCTCGGGGTTTCCCATTGTGAACTTTTCGTGCCATACCATTTCTTGAAACAATACCGGAACACCAAAGGGCCACCCTACCCTCATGCGCGGCTCATTCGGTATGAAGTATTCGCCGTGTTTTAATTCGATGCTCCCTTGTTGGTTCGGCCTCACCATTGCATAAGACAGCGTGCCATTATTGTTAAACTCTACAAGCCAAGATCCTTTTGCTTTGAGCTTGACGGAGAAGATCATCGCAACCATTAAGAAAATGAGCATCCCGCCCGTCATTAATATCGCTCTTACTGAAGATTCGATCAGCAGGTCATAATTCATCTTCGTCACTATCCCCTTTACTTAATTCTGTTTCGCTTTCCCCTAAATCATTTTTCCTATGGCTGACTTTATTTAATGCCTTTGCAAAACCGAATGACCCTGCGAGCTTTGCCTTGACCATTCGCGTTGCCCTGTTTTGGTCGCGTGTCGGAAACGTCCAGATACGAACCTCGCCCAAATCCGAAGCCCCTTCTTTTGCTTCGTCCTCGCGATTATACGGCCCGATAACTACCGCTTTCCCGGTTGACGCGTTCACCCCATATACCCAATGGTATAAAGCGCGCCCTATTGGCAACTTCATTTTATCGTATCCCGTTTAACTTGAGGGAAAGTCTACGATCACGAGCTGGTGATTTGTTAGCTTTCCCTTATATTTTAATGACTTTCATACTGGTTTGTATTTTTGCAGCACTCGGACGTTTCACCCCTTGCTTTTTGAGTCGCGCGCGACGCTGGCCCCTGAAGTCTTTTTCGACTTCGGATGCTCTCTTTACTTTGCGAATTAGATTCGCCTGGGTAGGCTCTAAGGTATCGTGAATAGACCAATGCGCCCCGGCTCTTACTGCCGACAGTCTAACGCCGTCCTGGTCGATGGTCTTAACCTTCGTGGCTTCGGCCCCGCTGCTGTCGTAGCATCGCCGCGTGTATTAGCTTTTGTAACCATTTTGACACCTCGTTAGGCGGTAAAATCGACTTCTTTTGCGCTTGCTATCACTGGTTTCTGTGATGCTCGACCGAATGAAAAGTTTATTCTTTTACGGGGCTGTTTTGGCAATTGCGGCCCCTGGTTTTGTGGGCCTATTCCAAAGGCCTCTAATTCCGCTTCGATTTCGGCCCGTAACCTGTCCCGCTCGCGTTGCGGCCCTTCTTTTTCGGCGTCGATGCGTTGGTTATCGATGGCCTTTGCTATGTCAATTCTGGCCATTTCGGCTTCACTGACTGCGGCTTCTTGGTCAAATGTGGCCTGTGTGATTCTAGCTTCTGCATCTGCAAGCGCATCGCGTTCTGTTATCTCTTTGATTTGCTCAAAGCTCTCAAGCTCTATAGATTCAAAGAAGTCGGCGAAACGTTGTCGAGTTTCCGCGCTTATGAGTTCACCCGTCGCAAGTACAAATTCGAGAGCTTCGCTTGCATTTCTAACAAACTTCGATCCGGTTGGTGTTGAAGTCGGGAAAGAAAAATTAGCGATATCGTAAGGCGGATCAACCAAAATCCACTGGTTACCCTGTCGCCATGCCACGGCCACAAATCCCGCTGTTCGTTTCGCGTCCTCATCCTGTTGTGGCTCGGGTAAGTCTCCTACCTGTCGCACTTCTTCCTGTTGGGGTGGTGGTGTTCGTCCCGGTGGAATGTCCGGTGGTGGCGGGTCATCGCGTGGTGGCTCGTCCACTCGTGGGTCATCTTCCCTTGGTGGCGGATCGTCGCGTGGTGGCTCGTCCACTCGTGGGTCATCTTCCCTTGGTGGCGGATCGTCGCGTGGTGGCTCGTCCACTCGTGGGTCATCTTCTCTTGGTGGCGGATCGTCGCGTGGCGGCTCATCCAGTCGTGGGTCATCTTCCCTTGGTGGCGGCTCATCGCGTGGCGGCTCATCGCGTGGCGGGTCATCCCTTCGCGGGTCGTCTTCTCTAAAAGGTTCGTTCCTAAAAGGTTCTGGTTCTTCAAATCTTATAGCAGGTCTGTCTGGCCTGTCTGGCGTCCTGGCCCTTGCGTCAATTCTTACTATGCCTGGATCGTCAAAACGTGTCCGATCGATTCGTGGGCGTGTTATTGCCGGTGTGGTGATGGCCGGAATAACTGGCCTGCGCGTAGGCGAGTCACGTACTATAAATCGTTCGTCGTTCGGAGTGGTAACCGTTGGCGCATTAAGGCGTGGCGTTAGTGGTGTCACTCGTGTTGGCGCTGCCGGAGCTACGCGCCCGGTTTCAAGTGTTTGCAGTCCTGCGGCTATGTCTTGGTCACCCGTGTAAATCGCCGCTGGCCTAAACGTTGTATTCATACCTGCGGCTAGGCCAAGCCGTCCTCCGGCTTCGTCCGCCCTTGCCTGGGCTTCAAGTACCTCGCGTTCTAATCTGGTGGATTCTCTGCCGCCTACCGCTGATTTGTTGATTTGGAATAGATCGGTAGCTTTCTCTAATTCTTCGGATGCCTCGATAAAATCGTCATAGAGTTTATTCAGCTTTATAACGTCAAGGCTTGGCTCTTGCAACGTTGCTTTAATCTCTCCGGCAATGTCGGAGACTTCATCAACGGTTTTAGTGCCAATCGTTCCAATTTCGGCTGCTTCGTCTACTTGTTTGACTGGCGTTTTTGAGACTATAGGCCGGAACATATTACGAATGGTGTCACTTGTGCCAAGTATCTTTAGTTTGGCGATTTGGACAGCCGTCAAAGGTTCGCCGATAATCGCAAGGCTTACAGTGTCGCCCGTCGATGTCCTTACCCTTAGTATCTGCGACGGCGCGGGAACGTCGGTCAATTCAGGTAATAGCGATTCTAATTCAACATCGCCCTTAAACACTTTTTTAGATGATTCGAGTTTCGCTAATATTTGGGGGTCACGAATTAGAATAGCCCCTGGCATTGCGCCTTCTCCGGCAACGTCGCCAAACGCGCTCGATGTGCTAAATCGTGTCTGTAATTGTGGCGCAAAGAATTGACCGCCTTCGCGGGTTTGCTGAACTGTGTAACCTTCAAGCGCGAATCTAATATCTGGCGTTGTGTGAATAACGACCGGGCCTGCTACCGGGTTAATAGGCGGAACGTTTACGGACACGTCAACACCGGGCTTGAATGAAGTCGTCACCGACCCCGAAGGATCTTCAAGTAGTGACATTGATATTCTGTCACCGGATTGTTTCGAGGCTTTCGCCCCAATATCAGCATCCACCCCAATCCGAATTGTAGCCTGTTTGATTTCTGCTGCGGCTACAGGCAAACGCCGTGGATCGCCAACTAGGAAAAACGGGTCAACGGCTGATTGGCTTTGACTTTTTATAACCCTTCCCGCCGTCCCAAAGGCGGACGCGGTTGCAGATGTCGGACTTGACGCATTAGTAAGCGCCTGCTGGACTGATCCGGCTTCGTCAATGGCCTCGTTTGTGATGCCAAGGCCGTTGGCGGCTTTGCGTTCTAGTGCTGCGTTAATGCTTCCGGCCTGTTGAAGATCATCGGCGCTTATTCCTATAGATTCGAGAGCGTCGGAATTATTAGCGCCTTTGGCTTTTGCATTCTGAAACTTAGTCGCTAAATCTTCTTTAGCTTTCGGAAAGCCTTTGAACAGATTTCGGGTTGCCCTAAACGTTACAACTGGCCGGGTGAATACCTGGATCGGCCCCTTTATAGTTGCGACGGCTGTTTGCGATGCCGAGGTTGTAAGCGTCGAGCCACCTCTGACACCGGCTGCGACTTGACCGACTAACGGCGCAAGAAATAGAAGGTCTGAGACAACACCCACTGCTCGAGCCCAATTCGGCGAATCCGACCATGTGCGCGCCGTTCCGTATATCGGTATGGCGTTTAATCCGAACTCTTTTAGTATCTCAACTGCTGCCGGAGTCGTTTCAAAAATTGCTGTAACATATTCCTCTTTAGTAAATGGCACGGCTTTTTTTAGGAATTCGCCCTCGGGGTTTTGTCGGCGAAATTCTCGACCGGCTTCTTGGCTGTTACCGTCCGATATCGCTTGCAGCACTGCGTCGTCATATTGTTTTCTTGCGGCCAAAATTAGGCGGTCGTAATCTTTTTCTAACTCTGCAACATCGTCGGATTGGCTCTCTACTGGTATTTTGCCAAGGCTGAAAATGTTTCGGATTGCATCGCCAAAAATGGTGTGGCCTGCTTGTGGTGTAAATCCTAACAATTCGGCTGCGGTTGCCTGGGCTTGCACTGCCGAAATATTAATACCTTTTCCGATTAGGTTTTCCTGAATAGCTTTCGCGCGCTCGTTTATTTGCGCTTGCTGTTCAGGCGTGATCGCCTCGCGTGCGGCTTTTGCGTCGATTATCTCTCTGACTGTTGGCTGTACGGGTGTAGGAGGCTCGAATTCTTCAAACGGCGGAAGCGGATCTCCCGGCATAACTCCTGGTGCTGGTATGTCCGAGAGCGGAAACCGAAGTTTCCCGCCCGTGCCTGTCTTTTTAGGGCTTTCACGGTCTGGAATCTCCGCGCCACCTAGTGCATCGTCCGCCCCTGGCGCTGGCGTTGGTGCGTCTGGAATCTCCGCGCCAGCTAGTGCGTCGTCCTGACCGGGGAATTCTTCGAAGTCTGGAAGGATTGGTTGCGTAGGGCGTGGCGCAATCTCCGCGCCAGCTAGTGCGTCGTCCTGACCGGGGAATTCTTCGAAGTCTGCAAGGATTGGCGGTGTAGGCGAAGTCTCAACTTCTACTGGATCGTTTGCCATTTAATCCACCTTATTGTGTGGCCCCTAAAAGCTGGAAACACGCGGTAGTAATTTGACTGATACCTATTGCGATAATGAGCGACGCCAGCATTGCCTTAATGCTGAATCCTTCCGTCTGTTTCATTAGCGTTGCGCCCATATTTCAAAATCCCGGCGTTGCTCGTGCTCGGGGTCTTGCACTTCGATATAAACAATAAGCGGAGGTGATGAGCTTCGCAAGGATAGAGCGATCACCGAAAGTGTTAGCGCTAAAACCGCGAAGGCTATGAGGGCTAGTTGTCTTTTGAAGTCCATTTTTTAATCCACAGATAAGATGTTATCGGCCAAATAAAAACGGTTGTGACGAAGATTATTATAGGATGTGCGCTCAAAATGTCGCCTCGGTTCATTGTCGCCATAAGATCGAAAATGCCGACAATCGCCCCTACTGCCATATATACGAGTACAATAATACTTAATTCCATAATGCCGATTATATAATAGTTATGGTAAGGTTGCATTATGAACCGCTTCACATTATCCGCCATGATAGCAAGTTTAATACTTGTTTTAGCAATTTCGCCCGTTTTTGCAATTGGTAGCCCTGAGACAATCACAATCAATTCCTCAAGAGCTTTTACCGATGTTTTGGAAACCGGCGACTTTCTTTTCGTTACTCACTTTACACTGATTTATGCTGACTGCGATTCGACAGTGACCACGGGATGCCCTGATGAGAATATCGAGCAGGCTTATTTAGGCCATTTATTCAGTGGTTTGACGGTTCTTCGATCTTCCCTCGTGGTATTGGCAGATTCACACACCTTTGAAGGTTACGGGGAAGGCGTTTTTTCGGTCTATGTAAACGCCGCTGATGCAACTACGTTTGGCATAACTGACGCGACGGACTTTTTCACTAAAATAGAGGGTAATCCGGCTGTATTCGGTTCAACACCTCCATTGGCCAGTGTCGCCGTGTCGTCTGAAACTCCCCAAAGCCTTTTGGGCTTGCACATATTGAATAGGGCTGAAAATATCGGCCAATCGTGGGATCAATCTTTGCTCACAAATGCCGATAGCGTTTTGAGTGCAGACGGGGAAGCCTACTTTAATGAAGCAGTACCCGGCTTGCGTTTGTTGGCTCCACAGATTTTTGACGCGTCCGTTGACTCGGCTCAATTTTCCGATAAGGACTTCAATACCAACGTGCGCGATGATATGTCAAATTTCGGCGCTGGTACTCAATTCGTAGACCAATACAATGCTGGTTTCGACGGCTTAAACACGGAATACGGCGTACCCTCGGGATTTTCAAAAACGCTTCTTCTGTTAACCTTGACAGCTATTGCGATGACGATGGTCGGACGGGCCACAAACGATGGCCGTGTTGGTGCCCTAGCATTCCCGATTTTTGTTCCCGTTGGCGTCGTTATGGGCTTTGGTAACCTGGAGCTTGTCGCGATTGGTGTATTATTTTCAGCTATCGCCTTGTCGTATCTAATCTTCCTAAAGAGTGCGTAAATGTTCAAATTACTTGGCGGCTTTGGGTTTGTTTTCGCAATCATGATCGTGATGACTTCGATGTTTGAAGGCGGTGACGCTGGTTTCGTTGTCGCCAGTCTGTCGTCTGCTATTTCTGACTCTGACGTTTTCGTACCAGTTGACGATATCACCGGCTATGTTGATCCTACATCGGGCCGTCGAGTTGTTTACATCGAAAAAGAAGCCGTGACATACACGGGCATCGAGTTGACAGTTGACGCGAATTGTGGAGTGTTTGACGCTCCATGTTTCACTGGAGTTGTTCGCGGTCGATTGGCTACCGACGCCGACGATCATTCAAATGGGAAGTTCGTTTATAACGAGGCAGCAGGCGCGATCAACGCGCTAGGCGCTTACAACATTGGTCGGCAAGAAGAAAACGTAGGCACGATCGAAGGCGTTATTATGACGCCTCTAGGTCTGAAGAATGCCGCCGCGCAGTTGATATCGTTCGACGGCCCATACTTTGAAGGCAATCTCAGCTTAATTCGAATCTTCTTAATTGCATCGCTGGCGCTCGGCTTTGTCGGAACTCTCGTAGTTGTTTTCGTTGGCACGATTAGGGGGTTGTTCGGTGGTTGACTTTTTCACAGCTATTCTATATCCGCATTCAGCCCGACCGATGGGTTTGTTTTGCTGGCAACACTTACGGCAATATTGCCTGTTTAAGTTTGAGCAACGTCTAATGTATATCTTATGTTTGCCGTTCGAGCTTTATGCGTGGATCGTCTACCGTGACTAAATATATCATTCTGCCTCTACTGCTTTTAACTATCATGGGCGTTTCGGTCGCCGGAAGCCTTGTTAGCGCTACCTGGAGCATCACAAACGAATCCGGCTCTCAGTCGGTTAATTCGCCGCCGTTTGGTTACCCGGTCAAGGTCAGTACAGAGGCGCTATTCTCGTCCGATATTATCGGATCGGATGGTTTGAATTGGGAAACTGTCAACGGGGTTTCGGATGAAGTGCCTTTTGCTCCAAGTCCTATGGATGCCTTCATTGAGGCTTGCGGATTAGGTGTAGCATCGGATACCACAGACTGCACGGACGTAGGGACAGCCGACGTTGAGATATTTACCGCGACGGGTTCGGATTTAACGGCGGGGACTGACTTCGTTTTTGGCGGGGATTTCCAATTTACCAGACTCGAAATCCACATAGACACGGCGGGAGTGTTCGCAACTGATCCTGATATAATTTGGGAGTATTGTACTGCTGAATCGGGGGGCGCTTGCACTATCTGGACTGCGTTACCGGGGTTGGTCGATGATACAAGCGGATTCACAGAAGTAGGCATTAAGTCCGTCGCATGGGATTTCATACCTCTTTGGGTAGAATCAATAGACGTTACCGGCCTCACGTCGTTTTATGTCAGAGCTAGAGTTGTGACGACGGTCACGAATGCGAATTACACTACCCAAGCCCTAGCCGATCAAGTCCGTTATGACCTCGGATACGCAATGTTTTTTCCTTGTTCGCCATGTGATGACACCGACTCAAGTTTTGATTTTCTCAACCTCGGTATCGGTGAATCGTTCCAAGCCTTCTCACACCTCGGCGGAACTGCCGCGCGCACGAATCACAACATGGTCGCCGGGGATGCTGGCCTTCAACATTCATCATTCAGTCAACCAAACAATGATGATTTCGTTTTGGAGTTGACGGCCTCTCTTGACTATCGCTCTACCGCTTCGGCCAGACGCTTATTCATAGATGCCGATTCAAGCGATTTTATAGAGTTGGATATGTCCGTTTCAATTAGTCACCTGGTTGTAGATATTGGGGATTGCGACTTTGACGTACCGACCTTTGTCTTTGACGATGAAATGCACGTCATAACTCTCGTTTATGAAAACGGTGTCCAATGCGAATTATTCCTCGATGGCGTTTCGGAAGGCGTCGATGCGAGCGTAAGCGGGTCTGTTTTATTCGTTGCTCCTGTGTCATTTTTTGAGGATAAGTCCGCTAATTATTTCGAATCCGTTGAACTTGAAAATGATACGCTCGTTCTAACTGGCGCACCTGATATCTTGATTGAAATTGGGGCAAATGATCTGGCAGTGTATCAGCCGACCGCGTTTATAAATCAAGGCTCTGGCGGTGGGTTCGCGACGCCTTCGTTTCCACTTTGGCAAACTGGCTTGCTCGGCGCGTCGACGCCTTTTTTGCCTGCAACTGTTGTCACCTCGTCCGATATAAGTCAACAACCTGATCTGATCGGCGAATTCGCAAACGTCGAGCTAGTACCGACGCCTGGAGCGGTCACGCTTCCCGGCAACGAAGCGATCACCGAACTCACGGGCCTTGACTCCGTGGGCATTCCTCCAGACGGCGTTTATAAGTTACTCGGGCTTTTGCTGGCGTTTGTCGTCCTTATAGCAGTTTTCAAAGCAACCGGAAACATCATAATGACGATGATCGCTGTCGGCGCGGTGTTATCTTTATTCGTAGCTCTCGGGGTGTTCGGCCTTTGGCAAGTCTTTGTATTCGCTGTCATTGGCGCGGCTATCGTGCTAATCGGTAGGGGGATAGTTTCGAGCGTATAAGGGGGTAAACTTTGCGGCTCAAAAATATGTTCGGTCAAATATGGATAGGTGGCGTTGTTTGGGGTAATTATCTCATTTTGGTTTGGGCGTTAACCTCGCGCGGTGTGGATCACACCATTGCAGAATTGGCAATTATTCCTTTAAGCTGGGTTGCTAACTACTTTTTGAATTCGCGCCATAATTTCCATGTGCAGATGACTTTTAGACGCGGCTTTTTGTTTGTCGGCGTTTCCCTTCTCGCGTGGATTCCCTTCATTCTTTGCTCATACTTCCTACCTCTGATGTTTGGCCTGCCGATATTTTGGGCTCAGATTGTTGGCATCGCTTCCAAGACCGGCTTTAATGTCTCTCTACAACAGTTATTGACCTTCAAAGGATCGCCACATGCACACGATTGAACCGGGTTACGACTATCACGCCTATCATGCTGGTAATCCAATCCAAAAATGGTGGAAGCATCGAATAGCTAAAACCGTTTGGGACTGGTTGCCGCCTTCGTGGGCCATCGAAAACAAAATCCTCGACGTTGGAGGCGGATCGTCGCCAATCATCGCGGCCTATCCTCGCGCGTGGTCTGTCGATGTTGATCCAAATAAAATTATGTGGAATCGCGAGAATAACCACGACGGCATTCAATATTTTGTTATGAATGCTACCGACTTAGACTTCAAAAACGAGACTTTTGATTATGTGCTATGTATCGAAGTATTGGAACACATCGCGGATTACAAAACGGCGATGGCTGAAATCTGCCGCGTGCTCAAACCGGGCGGAAAGGCGATTATTGCGACGCCCGATTATGCAACGTGGCGATGGCGGGTTATTGAATGGGTATACGGTATTCTCTGGCCAGACAAATATTGCTCCGATCATGTGTCACAATTGGGCCGCGATATTCTCGTGGATTCGTTCAAGCCTTTGAAGATGGACGAATCCCGAATGATTCGAGTTGGTGGCGCTGATTACGTCGGGATGTATCAGAAGCGGTATTAAATGGAAAAGCCAATAAAAACCTCAACTTGCGTAGTGGTCAGCAAAATACGGGGAATGTGGTGGTGTAGGACACATCGCCGAAAGTTCTTCATTAAATGCTACGGTGACGAAGGTATTAATGATCGAATATCTTAAAGGGGTAACAAGTGGGATTTTTAGACCTTAGCAATTGGAAGCTCTGGACGTTGTTATCTTTGGGGTTTGGTTTATTGCTGTCGGCTTGGCTCTTTGGCTTCATAGTCGCCAAGCCTGACACATTACGGGATATTGTGACCGATAACGGCGCTAACACATCTGCGTCGCTCTCTGAGGATTTTGAGGCGTTTGTTTATCCGACCGTTAAAATCATCATTCCCCGCATTATTGGCGAAGTGACCTCAAACGGGTATGCGCCAAATGCTGACCTCGTTGTCGCTACCGTGAAACGAAGTGATGACGACGGCTCACCAATGGAAACCCCGGTGATCTATATATTCGGCTCAAATGGTTTGCCAAAAGTCGCATTCGAGCTTACTAACAAAATGGGCGCGATTCTCGGCGATCGGAGATTTCTAGCCGATGGCCGCATAATGTTCACGGTATTTCGCGATGGCACCTACATCTTAGATCCTGAAAGTGGAAAAATAGATTGGGGCTACTTCGATAATACCGTTTCACATCACGCCGAACTATTACCAAATGGAAACGTCTTGACAGTCGGCTCATACTGCGATTGTCTGAAAGAAATTGACTACAGGACGAAGAAGATCATTTGGCAGTGGAAGGCTAAAGACACATTTGGTTCATACTCTGATCCGACCGTGTTTTCTGGCGCTGACTCAGTAGCACAGGGCAATAGTCCCCATTATTCGGTGTGGGAAGGTTACACGGTCGAGCGCTCTATCTTCCCCGATGACTGGACACACCTCAATCACGCCCAATATTTGCAAAAGTCGGATACATTTTTGGTTAGCTTGCGAAACTTCGATATAGTCGCAGAGATAACGCGACACGGCCAAATAGTTTGGAGCTTCGGCCCTGGGATAATAAAACATCAACACACGCCGCGCGATTTGGGCGACGGCTCGATGCTGGTTTTCGACAATGGCAATAATCGAGCAATTCGAGTAGATCGCGCAAGCCAAGTAATCACCTGGACTTATGGCCGTGTAGCCTCTCACGCGATGGGCGATTTTAGCTTATTGGACGATGGAAACTATAAAATTCTCGATTCTGTTCCTGGAAGGATTGACATAGTTTCGCCCGATTACGAGGTTTTGTGGTCGATGGATTTTAAGAAGCTCGACGGTACAAATCAAGGGCTAATATATCGAGCGAACTTTGAAGGCATTGAAAGATGAATCACTGTTTAAGTAGCGGTGAGGAAAGGAGTCGGTAATCGTCATGACTGAATCCCATGCAACCAACTTTTTAGTTTCGCCGCTACTTCAACAATGATGGCGTTCGGCTGTTCAAAGTGTGGAGCTAAAAAACTGTACGACGTTTCGAATATGGCCAAGGACGTGATAGCCGAAAATCTGCGTCGAGGGCTTATTCACATCGATAACGATAATCATTCAATACTATTAAAGGCGGTGTAAAAAGTTGGTTGAACTAACTCGCGAAATTTGGGATAGGTGGCGGCTTCAAATTGTGGCGCTGATAGCCATAGTGTTTTTTACGGTGCTGGCCGCACCTGGGATAACTTGGGTTAATACGGATTCGGATGGCACGATATATCTAGCATCGGCGCGTCACATCATACCGTCACATCCCACAGGTAGCCCACTCTACAACATGTTAAACATTGGCTGGATTCGAGTGTTCCCGTTCGGGCCTGACGCCTGGAAGCTGGCCCTACAGTCGGCAATTTTCGGCGGTCTAACTGCTGGCCTGCTATATCGCGAAACGAGAAGCCTGATAGCCCCGTTGATCTATTGCGCTTCCGGCGTTGTCGTATCTCAGGCAACGATCATCGAAAGTTATTCCGTTACGACGTTCATAATGGTGGGAATGTATACCTACCGTGACCGGCCTAAAATCCTGATTGCTTTTGCAATTTGCGGCCTCGGCATACATCATCTAATGGGCTTGACGTTGTTACCGATCATCGCGTGGTATTGGAAAACACGCCGACCGCTCAAAGTGTTCTTGTGGCTTCCGCTTGGTGTGCTCTGGTATATCTATCTGCCGTTGACTGCCTATGGCGGGTCACCCTGGTTCAAAGATATGACTTTTGAATCCTTGCAGTCTTATTTCTCTGGGCAAACTGGTTTAATTCTTGGCCTTGCCATTTTGACCGATACCAAAGGGCTTACACAGGATGCGCTTGTTCGCTCGGTTGATCTGGCCGTCTTTATTGTCGGCGGTTTTCTGGCCGCTCTAATCCCGATCGTAATGAGGCGAAAACATGATCTTTTGCTCTGGTGCTTCTTATTGCCGATCTTCCATTACTTCTTTGGGCTTCCCGCCGTCGCTTGGGTCTACCTTATGCCCGCGTTCGCGTTTGGTGCTATTATGGCGTCGGAATTCTTGGCGAAAACGCAGGCCCGTTATCTTAAAATTGCGGTCGCGTCCTTCGCAGTTATAGGCATCTTCTGGAACTTCGCAACTTACGACATAGGGCGAAGCCTCGACCCACTTCATACAAACGAAATATTCTACGCCGCTTTAAGTGAAATACCCGACGATAGTTTCGTCTATACAGACGTTCGAGGTTGGGAATTTACGACGGCAAAACTTCACGAGCTCGACACGGGCAAGCCAATACATTTAAGAACCGTTGCGTTCAAACGGCAAACGCCGGAACTGCAAGCCGATCAAATTGCTAACGCTGCATTCGAAGGCAAATTATACCTGACCGATTACGTTGACCCCGAAGCATATCATACGATTTTACGGAGGGCTGAACCTTGGGAAGTTTACCGACTATTAATGCGAGACAAATTTGCGCCGCTGGATATTCCTATGGAATTTCGCCGTTTCAAGTGGTCGGAAACCACTCACGGGAAAAATGGCAAAATATATCGGGATATGTCAGATATAGAGCTAATCGAATTTTAATAAGCCTTACGATCATAGCCGGAGTTATTGGGGTTGGCTTGCTTCCGTTTCATCGATATTTGGCAACTGGCGCGGCTGAGTGGGAACGCTGGCACAGTGTGACAATATCGAATGCCACGGCTTTGCTTTTCCTGTCGGTGCTGTCTTATACCGGCTTGGCAATGTGGCTTGTATCTTCGATATCTAAGAAGCCTTACATACTTTACCCCGGCTTCGTTATCGTTGGCCTTAGCGCGGTGTTTGTTGCTCAAGTGCTTGGTGCCTGGACGTTTCCGTTTAATGGTCTTAAACCTGAATGAATAAGGTTGTTTTTAGTTCGGCCTCATGTGAGTGGAATACGCCGACCGCTTTTTTTAATCAGCTAGACGACGAATTTCATTTTACGCTCGACGTTTGTGCGAGTGCTGATAATTGTTTGGTCGATGCCTATTACGATGTTTATGACCTTTGGAGTAGTTTGACGAAGCCGTGGCCGGGTGTCTGTTGGGTAAATCCGCCTTATGGTCGAACTATAGCCCAATGGATAAAAAAGGCTTACGAATCATCGCTACAGGGGTCTACCGTTGTTTGCCTAGTGCCATCGAGAACCGATGTTAAATGGTGGCATGATTGGGCGATGAAAGCTAACGAAATCCGGTTTATTCAAGGTCGATTGAAGTATTCAAACTCACAATATAATGCGCCATTTCCGAATGCGCTTTTAGTGTTCAGAGCTTGGGGGATATAAGCTATGCCACGATCGCAACAACAACGCACGGACGGCAACACAGGGGATTACCCTTCAAACTGGCGCGACATCGCCAACGCAATTAAATCAAGTCATAACTGGCGGTGTGAACGTTGTTTTCATCCACATGAGACATTCCTGAATCGTGTTGATTGTGACGAGCTTTGCACGCATCCTGATAACGGCAAGCAACGCATGTTAACCGTTCATCACCTCAACATGAATCCGGCTAATTGCGAACCTTGGAATCTAGCGGCCTTGTGCCAAGCGTGCCACTTGTCGATACAGGCGCGGGTTGATTTCGAGCAGATTTACATGTTGCCTCATTCGGCTTGGATGGTTCCGCATGTTAAAGGCTTTACGGAACACATGGCAAACATAATGATCGCATGAAAACCGATAGACGAGGATTCTTAAAGGTCATGATGCTGGTATCGCTCGGTTACGCCTTCCGGCCTTGGCTTGCGGAAAATATCATCATTCCAGTAGACGAAAAAACAGCTTGGGAGCTTGTGGGATATGACAACTACCCTGGAATCGCCGGTAATTACTCAGACTACCAAAAACCCCCATTTTAACGTCGCTATAGTCGGCTCGGGGATTATCGGGCTACATTGCGCGCTCGAAGTTTTGCGCGCTGGCGGTAAGCCTGCGATATTCGAAGCCGCGTCAAATGTCGGATATCCATTTCAATGGGAGCGCTCGGGCCTCGATGAAGTCGAGAGCGATTACCCCATAAACGCGTTACGTGTTAAAGCGATTGGCGGGACTACCTTACACTGGGGCGGAACTGTGCCGCGTTTGGAGTATTCCGAACATATAGACTGGCTTGAAGAAAAATATTATGCCGCTGCTCAAACATATCTCGGCGTTTTCACGCACCTTCCCGGCTGGTTTGAACGTGAATATTTTATACCCGCGATAGACTCTCTTAATTGGGACTGGAAGCATTGGGAGAATACGACGAATCCGAGCAAATGCAAAGCCTACTCGACTTGTTCGCCGCATTGTCCGTCTGGCGCTCGATATTCGCCTGTGCGAACGATTAACGACCTAAAGCAGTATGGTGTCAACATTGTTTCGAATACGGCTGTCATAAACTTAGGCGCGGTTGCAAGGGATCATGATCTGACCATAGTTGCCGCTGGAACTGTCGAGAGTACCCGACTCGCTTTGCTCAATGGCATCGAGGCAGAATTAGGTTTCGCTCATGGTGTTGTTTTGACTTCGGCAACGGCGCACGTCAAAACCGGAGGTTTCAGGATAGGTTATCCGACAATCAAAGCTGCTCGCCCAAAGTGGGATATTTTTGTAGATCCTACGGCGGGGATGAAAGCGCCCGAATGGATCGCGCGAGGGTTCAAGCCTGGGGGCTTCGGTTATGAGTACGTGTTAGCTTCGCAAACAGAATGGGGCGCGCCTTCGATAAGCGTTAGATTATCGTCAAAGGTCGATAGCAGAAACGACTTTATACCAAAGATCGAAGTCTTCGCAGATGAATACAAGAAAAACATCCATGAAGCTGCGGAAGAACACCGCCAATTGGTCAGACAGATATCGAATGCTGATAGCCGTATTTGGCACGATGGCATTTCGTTCGATCATCTCGCGGGGACGCTGCGGAATACCTGGGATCAAGGCGATATCTTATTTTTGGGGAATGCGGCCTTGCCGACGATCGGGAAAGCCAATCCGACTTTAACGGCCTTGGCCTTTGCGATTCAGGAGCTTAGGAAAAGACTTTAATCAATGTACCGACTAACAAACCAACCAATAAGCCGGTCGCGAACCCTCGGGTAAATTTATACATGATAGCTGACTCCACTCTCCAGAGGGTAGCCGATAGTAAATGCTTAGACGACTTGGCACGCCTGATTCAACGCTTGGACAGTTTTGGCCTATCACGAGAAGGCACGGACAGCGACGTTATAGAGATTATGGACTCCATACAAGAGGGGCGATACTTTCCGTTTGCTGGCTTCCGAGCAGATATCAATAAATGGGCTAGACAGAACCGTCACCACATTGACGAACAGTTGCCGGACGAATGCCTTGATTATATTGTGCTCTTTGAAACGGCGGTGCTGGTATGGGAACCTTCGGATTACCCGGCTTTATTTTTCCATGTGGCGGCTCGGATTCTCGATCGGTTGCCCGAACCTATGCCGGATGTTCCGAAGGTTGCTTTATTTAGGAAGCTACGAAGGGTCATTCGCGAATGGCGTTCGCTGGGCCTCTAAAAACGATGTCATTGCCTTTTTCCATTTTAGTCTTGTCGGATATGTTGGCGTGTAGTTCTGTATTGGTTGCCTTGCATCCTGTAGCCCACAGGGGCAACCAATAGTTACCGCGTGGACTAAAGTGTCAAGTTCTTCAGGGGTGAGCGTCTTCCCTGGGTTGCATCGTTCGAAGCTGGCTAACATAAGCTCTCTGATCTTCATTTGAAATTTTCCTTTACTGTGAGCCAATCTATATCAGTCAATTTGATCTGCATGGACTTGCCTGACTCGACGCTGCGCCAGTCGCGGCTTAGAAATAAAGTGACCCAATCGCCCTGTATGGATGCACTAGTAAAGTCCAAAACATCCCCGAAAGCCCCTAAGACGTAATGAGCTTCGACTGTAAGAGCTTCTAACAGGAAACCGGGTACTTTGCACATACATTCGGTGCAAAAGTCCTCTAGCTCGTCGGCCTCATCTCGGCAAAGTTTGCAAAGTGTTTTCTCTTGCATCATCATATTTCATCCTCATTTTTACCGCGTTCTAGCGCTGGTATGCTGTTAACTTCGGCCAGCAATCCCGGCAACGTATCACCGACCGCATCCGTTATTTTTTGGTGGAAACGGACGTAAAGCGCTCGCGCTTCCTCGAAGGTTCCCGTTAAAAGTAATTCGCGCTTGACAACGTGGTGCAACTGCGTGATCGAAGTATAAAAAGCTAAAAACGGCATCGTTTCATTGAGCTTTTTCATTACCAGAGTATCCCAATAGGTCGAAATCATAATGCCGAACACCTCGGGTTTGGTGTAGATGTTGCCCCATCGATCGGCATGGACTGTTAGATCAAGGTCTGCGTAGTGTTCGACTGTAGCTTCGCGCGATCGTTCCGTCACTTGACCCTGTAACATATTTAATTCTGTCTGTAGTCCGGCAATTTGATTTTTGATATGTTCGATTCGATCCAAGGTGTCTGAATAGCCTAAATCTCTGGCGACTTCTTCTTCTGCCTTTTTCCACGACTCAGAGGCTATACCGTTCGCCTTGGCTCTGACTAATTCTAATTCCTGCTTTATCAATTCCATGAGTTCGGTTCTGACTTTACCTGTTAATGTTGGCATCTTCGGCGCTCTCCAAAACTATTAATTCACCTGTGCGTTTGTCAAATAGTGTCCCGTTCGGTGTTCGGCCTATGTTGAATGTGGCCAACCTCACGCGCATTTCACCTTTGCAGTGTTCGCATAGGTGACCGAACTCGCATAGCACGGCCTTATTTCTCAAGCAGGGGTTACACATCGCCTCTGAGGGCAGTGTTGAATCGATGCAAGGGCAATCGACCATCACAACGAGTTTTGTAGCCCACAGGGAAAACGGAGTCGGACAATCGCACCTAATGAATTCAAGATCGGCCAAGCGATTGCACATCATGATTTCCGCTCGTGTCTCGGGGTCGTCTATATCGAGCTTGTGACACTTCGGGCAAAACTGATCTGCTTTAAGTACGATATCCATTTATTCTGCGTCCTATCCATTCGGCTACGTTCACTGTTACTGCGTTTCCAAGTGCTTTATATCTTGGAGTATCAGGCTCTCCCCTTCTGTCAGTGTCCAATTCTTCGGGAAGCCCTGAAGCGTTTCGCATTCGGTCGGCGTTAGTCGGCGTACTCGCAATAACGTTTGCGTCATTGCCAACGTTTCCCGGTCGTAAATGAGTTCCGATGGTTTGACTAACGAGATTAGCGGCGATTGGGTTGCTATTGCCTGTATGTGATCCGCTCCGCTGGGTAACGGTTCCGGCAACAAGGGCACTTGTTGAACCTTCTCGATTGTCTCCGTTGAGTGCTCTCGCTTTGCGGAGTTCGTGCCATTCTTTACCGTCTGTGTAATTGCTTGGGCCGTAGGCTGTTGTGAGTGCGCTGGTGTATCCTCCATTCTGTGCCCAATGTTCGGAAGGCACGGCAAGGGGGAATGTTTCGTCGTTTCGTTCGGGTGAGCCGTTGATACCAGTGCGCGTTCTAAGAGGGTAGGCAACGTCTTGCCCCGCTTTTCTGCCCGTTTGAGTATCCCGAGACAGGCTTTCTGGCTCAAAAAGTACCTCGGGTGGACATGGGCCTCCAAGATATCCGACAATAAACACACGGCGTCGTCGTTGGGCGACTCCAAAGTTTTGAGAGTCAAGCACGCGCCACGCCAGACCATACCCGAGTTCATCCAACGCACTGATAACAGATCGGAAATCTCTGCCAGCTTTTGAAGTGAGAAGCCCGTAGACATTTTCGATAAGTACCCAACGAGGTTCCAATATTCTGATGCCCCGTATCGCTTCCCAGAACAATTGACTCCGTTTTCCAACCAATCCTGCACGAGTTCCAGCAACGGATAAGTCTTGGCATGGGAAGCCTCCACAGATGAGGTCGACTCGTTCAAGTTCTGCAAAGTCAACTGCTTTGATATCACCGTACTTGGGGATATCGGGCCAGTGTCTTGTGAGGATCTTTCTACAAAAGGGATCATTCTCTACCTGCCATATAGTTTTCATTCCGGCGCGTTGCAATCCAAGCTCGAAACCGCCTATGCCTGAAAAAAACGATCCGACATTCATATAGTTAACGCCTCGTCTATCATCTGGAAGTCATGTAAATGAACGATTTGTTTTGCTCGGAATCCCGCTCGTGTGTGTAGAGTCGTCCATTCATGTGCAAAGGCAAGGCGACTTGTAAAACCTTCGCTTTCGTAGTGCAGATTGGCTACCTCAAAAAGTGGTAATCGCGTAATTGCGAGTAGTTCAAACTTCATGCCGAAGGCTTCGAACGTATCGCCTACTTTGCCGTATTTCTTCGTTCGGGTTGTCGCTGTTTTAGATCCCGACATCATGCGCGATGCAAAATGATCTTGGAATGGAATTGTGATTTTCATACTGCCTTCTTAAATCTTCCCTCGTGACATAGTTGACTCGCGGCCATGTGAGAGCAAGTCAAACAGACCCAAATGCCAATAGCGTTATATGACGGGGGAACTATGGCGCGATGCTTGCCGGTGCAAGCAGGCTCGACAACTGATGCATAAATTGCATCGATAAAGAATTGTGGAGCATCCTTTTCGTAGTTCCATTCGATCGCGCCTTTGTAAATGTCTTTCATCTTAATAGAGCGCCGTTTCAGGAGCCCAACAATCGAAACAACCGTTACCACCACATCGATTGCAGATAGCGGTCTGCTCAATACCTCGTTGCGGCAAGTCAACATGCCAAAATCCTTGGCTCCCCTTAACTTCAAAAGGTTCGTCAAGTAATTTGATATCGTCAAGCCTCCAAGCGTAGCGGCCATCTGACCAATCTCCAAGGTATAGATCATTAGCAGAGGTTCGACTGCGCATGTGTTCAGTCGTGTAAATCTCGCTAAGGTTCACCGTAGCAACTATGAACCCTGTCGGGAGCGTTTCAGGCAGATACCCGTCTGTGATGAATTGTTTATACCTGCGTTCCTCCATGAACTCACGAGCGTATCGAGGTATGATTTTTGCGGCATGAATAGCTAGTGGCCCTCGAAACGTCGTTTTCCATCCTCGCGTCTCGTGATATTTTAGCTTGGCCCCTATCAAAGAGGCATAAGGTTGGTGGAGTGTAATAGCTCTCATTGTGACCTTTCTTTGAACAATGTTCTTGGAACGTAGCCTGTGCCTGAACATCTGAGGCAATCGCAAATCCGATCACCTTCAGGGGTTTGTCCGATTGTTTTGCAATTTTCAAGGATACATAGCAGGCAGGCTATTTTATCGTCGGCCATGATTCACCGCTTCTTCCGAATGTTATTTCGCCAGATGTTAAATCCAACCGCCGCACAAAAGCCAGCACACCCACCACTGATTAACATATAAGGCGTAAATCCGTTATTGGTGTAATACTGTTGGGCTACGATTGCTAGGTTTCCGACCATCACCACTAGGTTTGTGATCATCCAACCCATATTTTCACCTCTCTTTCTCGTCTGAGGGAAGGAACGACGATTCTGAGAGTAATCTATTACTACCTTCTCGAGATACCATACCTGTTTTCCCTGCTCAGTCCTCTGGGTGTATTGATGGCAACCATGCTTACCATTACTCATCTGGAAGCCACATATCAAATCCAGGCGGCTCAAATCAGCGGTTTGTCGGTAAAGAGAATAGTCCTTCCCCTGCTTACCATAGGACTGATTGGTAGTTTCCTCATCCTCTTTCTTGATCAAACCCTTATCTTCAGAGCAAACCAGACAGCTCAGAGGCTCAATCAAGAAAACTTCCTGGGCCCACCACCTCACGATACCCAGAAGAACATCTTTATCCATGTCCCTCCACACTATCTCTTCTACATAAGGGTCTTCGATCCCCGAGAGGGCAGGATGGAAAATGTTCTTATCTACGAGAAGACTTCTCCACCTCACATCCTGAGCGCTGAGGAGGCAACTTGGATGGAAAATGGGTGGCTTCTCAGACAGGGAATGGATTATACGCTGGGGAATGAACTGGAGGGAACCCAT
>SDBT01002069.1_pt1 | contig 35979 bp, 26 predicted proteins | sample 2277101 | NCBI WGS metagenome assembly SDBT01 (sample SAMN10404973, study PRJNA504765) | marine sediment metagenome | isolation source: marine sediment core GS10_PC15, 103 cmbsf | place: Arctic Ocean: Southern Knipovich Ridge | collected 2010 | reverse complement strand
TCTTCTCCAGGGCCGCCCTGAGTGTCCGCCGATAGATCGTGTGGATCGTGGCGCTCTCGCTGCCTGAAACGAAGTAGTCGTTGGTCTTGGCCGCTGCCAGCAGGATGGGCACACTGGCCGGATCGGCAAGCTGAGCGAGGGCCCTGGCAGCGTGGATCTTGGCATCGGAGTGCGGATGGTCCAGTATCGCGCACAGCGCCCAGAGCTTCTTCGCCGCGGCGAGTCTCTTCACGTCGCGCTCGTAGAAACGATAGTTCTTGGTGAAGGCAGCAGCGTCCTTGGCCTGGGCGGTGATCCTCAGGACCTCGCTCATATCCAGACCCACCGGATTCTGCCCCGCCCTGCCAATCCGGGCGTGACGGGGCTTCAGGGCGATCGCTTCGCGGGCCAACGCCCCAACCGCTGAGTCCAGCTTCGACCTCTGCGGCTTGCGCTTCGGCCTCTGTGGCTCGGGCACTCTTGGCAGCTTGTCCATCGCTTCGGTCGCAGCCTTGCGGTGGACGGTGATCGCGCCGCTGGTGCGGGTGCGGGGATCGTTCCAGTGGGTGGCGGTCCCGGCGTCGCCAAATGGCGTCCAGCCGGCTTGCAGCGTCAAGGAGTCGCCTGCTTTCAACTCGGGCAGATAGAGCCATACGTCACGAAGGTCACCGAGGTCGATGAACCCGAAGCGGAATGTCTCGCTGAACCGCTCGCCCGGCTGGAGGGAGTGCGGGCGCGGTGGAAACGTCTCGTTGCGTGTGGCCAGGTAAACTACGTAGTACGGCTTCCCGCCGGTGCTGGCCGCAAACATCAGCTTGTACATGTTGGCGTCCTTGTGGACGGGAACCACTTGAGGCTTGCGGCTCACGTTCTCGTACCACACGCGGACCGTTAACGTCTTCTCGTCGGGATCGAGGCTGATCGTTTTCGGCGACAGGCCGATCCGGACGCCGTCGGCGGTCTTGCCCCAGGCGATGTCCTCAGGCACAGGGCTGGCTGCCCCTGCCGGCTGCGTGGCGGGGCGCGTGGTGGCTTTGGCCGTCCGGATTTCGTTCAGCGGCTGGGCGGCCGCTTTCTGTTCCGTGCGAAGTGACTCGATCCGCTTGAGCAGCTTGTCCATCGCCTTGGCGGCTTCGCCATTGAGAACCTTCCGCAGGGCCTTAAGCCGCGCGTCCAGTTTCGGCCCCCGGCCGATGTATTCTTTTAACATGGGGCCATCACCGTGCAATGAGAGTAGGCCGGTCGGGCCTTTCGGTACGGCCGCCACCCTTTTGCGTTCGTCTACCGCCCGGGCGAAGAACCCGTCTTTCAGCAGGAAATCCAGAATCGCGTCGACCTGTTCAGCATCGATCATGGCGATATCCGTTCCCATCGTGCGGTGTACGTGGCGGACAGATGACAGCATCAACATGGCGTATTGTCGCCGGGCACCTTGAACAGTCAGGTCCAAGGAATAGCCGATGTGGAGAAGAAAATACTTTCGGCAAGAGTCGGCCAGTCGCTTTTCCTTGAGCGTTATTGAAGGCGGGCCGAGCTCGATCTTGCCCGCCTTCAGGTCGATCCACTCGATGCCGGCCGTCGGCGGCGAGTCCGCCGTGGCGGGGCGGCTAGTGGGTGGGGCTGCGGAAGTCTGTTCCGTGACAATCAACGCGGTTTTGACGTTCGCAAGGTCTTCCCGCCAGTGCTTCTCCCTTTCGGCTCTTGCCCAGAAAAAGACCCGATGCCCATGCCAGCGCGTCAGTTCGAGCGCCTCAGCCATTTCATTACCCGGGCTGTGCATGCCGGAAGCCCATACGACACCACGATAGTAGTAATCCTTGTCCATGACCCAGAGCGAGACTTCGGCGCCCGAGGCGTTCTGTTGGCCGGGCGGTCGAGAGAATTTGGGGCGCATTCGAATCAGAACCCCGCCCCCGCCATACCACGATATGGGTTGTACATCCCCTTCGGCGGGCACGTCCAACTCCCAGGACACTGGAATGGTTAATCTCAGTTGCGCGACCAACGCCTTGAAGTGGGGAGTGCCGAATGCACTCTTTGGTCCAACGATCGTGCGGCTGGCCTTCAACACGGTGATGCGGTGGGCGATGGAAGAGCCCACAGCCTTGATGCCGCGGAACCGTTTGCCTTCTTTACGAACGACCCAAATCACGAATGCGACCTTCTCGATTGCCCGTTCCGTCGGGGATGCTTCAGTGAAACTGTAATGCAGCTTCACGACCTTGCCCGCCGGACGCTCACCCGCCAAGAGCTCTTTCAGCTTGAATTCCTGGACCGCCTCGTACGCCCCGCCTTCCGCCTTCGTGACCGTCGCATCACCGGTTGGCAGGCAAACGGCAATAAACGCGAATCCATCCTTGATCACTTGGCCCAACGCGAACCGGCTTCCGGGATAAGAGGCATGCACCGGCCCCCGTCGCGTGCTTGCCGGATCTTTGTCGGTCGTGGGGGTGGGCTTTGTGGTGGGAGGTTTGGTTTTCTCACGGCAGCCCAGGAGGACCGACGCGGCGACGACAGCAGCGACTGCAAGAACGGCCGGCAGCCGGCGTTTCGGTGATAGCCCCATCATGCACGTGCCCTTTCGCCTGTAACGATAGGTCAATACCCCGTTAGACGCAATGCGGCGGCAAAGTTTCGGAAAACCGGGAAAAACTTGCGGGCGGGGCTTTCGGCAGGCGGACCGGCTTGAGCCTTGCCAAGACCGGGCGTTGTGGACTCAATCCGGGAGCGGGTCAGCCTCAGCGGCCGGTAGCCCGCAGCCTCTTGGCCGTTTCCTCGCCGCCGTTAAGGACGTGCAGCATCGGGCTTGGCCGGTCAACGCCCTCGATGATGTTGGGCCTGGCCTGCCACGGCGTGGCCGACAGTACGTTCGTCATGTCCATCCAGTGCTGCAGGCGGGCAACGGGCAGGTCCCAGATCATGTGGAAGTGGTTGGCCGGGGCGTACTGCTTGTACTCAGCCATCGTCGCATACTTGGGCACGACCCAGGTATGCGGCCAGGTCGGGTTCGACGTACTGGCCACCGCGCGGGCCAGCTTGCCGGGCAGGTCCACGGTGAAGGCCTCGTCCCAGATCAGGCTGAACATGCCCGAAAGGTCGCTGTAGGCCAGGCGGGCCGCTATGCCGGAGATGCCACCCGGCGAGATGAACGTCACGCTGTGTCCGCCGCCGGGGAAGTAGTGCAGCTCCGCGCCGGGCACGGCGATATTCTTCATGATGGCGGCCTGCGAGGCGCCCGGTTTGGCGGCCCAGTCCAGGCTGGCCGACCCGCTGTTGTCACCGTCAACAAAGCCGCGCTGCGCCCACACATCGTTCTTCGTGAACTTGACGCGAAGCTTCTTGGCCAGTTGCTGGATCTCCCACGGCTCCCAGACCTTGCGGAAGTCCATGAACAGCGGCGGGTTGCCGCCGGACAGCCAGCAGCTCGCCAGCATGGTCAGCAGGCCCTGGGTGTCGGCTTCTGTGGCGAAGGGGACGGCCTGCTTCGGCCCGTTGTGGTCGAAGGTCGAGTTCATGAGGCTTTCCATAATGTCGCCGATTGGCAGCGGAATGCCCCGCAGGTCGCTGCCCCACTCGAGCTGATTCATGAACCCGCCCCCGACAGCGTTAAGGTCGGCCACCAGGTCGCGGACTATCAGGTAGAGCGCCAATCCCTGGTCGAGCTTTTCGTCTGCGTCCGGCCGGCTCAGGTCCAGGCGGCTGCCCAGATGGCGCTGGAGCCAGCCGCGCAGCTTCTTCAGCTCCTTGGCGTCGTACGCGCCCTTGTTGAGCATGTCGGCAAGGAGCTTCATGTCCAGGCGCGTGATCTCCAGGCCGAACGTCCGCCGCGTGGGGATGACATGCGACATGGCCGTCTCCATACCCATGGAGTCGTGCCCGAAGACCACCACTCGCCTGCCCCTCAGCCCCGCGACGGTCAGCGCCGCGTAGCACCAGTCCACGAGGGCGTCTGCGGTGGCGGGGGTCATCTTGGGTTTCATGCCGGTGTCCGGCCAGGTGCCCACGTTCAGTGCGACCAGCCTGCCGGACTGCGCCAGCGCGCCGTTGACCGCGTGCGCGTAGACCACTCCGGGCTTCGCCCCGCTGTTTCCGCAGGTGATGTTGACGGGCATGTCGGGCGGGAGCTGGGCCAGCAGGCTCATCAGCGTCAGTTGCGGAAAGGCCCACGTGTCCGGCGCGCAGACAAGAGCGTCCACGCCGGCGGCGGTGAACTGGCGGGCGACAATGTCCGCCTGCTTCTCGCCGTCGATAAGCACCGGCGACCAGACCACGTTTACCTCCGAGCCGTCGGGCATCTTCACTTTGTCGGCCACGACGCCCGCGACCATCTCCACGATGTTACGCGCGCGGTCGCGCGACTGCTTGTCCACCCGCGGATCGCAAGCCGTGCACACGCCGAAGGTTACTGCCTTCTTCCCGGCCTGCTTCCTCGCCGAAAGTCTCTTCGCCCCGGCCATGATCTACTCCTTCAAATCGTGAATCGCCCTGAATCGTCAGACGCCGCTCGGGCCGGATCATTCAATCCATAAGCTCCCGGTACCGGCCTCGCTTGTCCTGCCACACAGATTCGTCCCGCGGCTCATACGTCGTAAGCTCGCACGAGTTGCGCATCACCTCGCGGATCTGGGATCGGTTGGTCAACGCGCCGATCGCCAGCGCCTGGCACAGCCCGTTGCCCATGGCCGTGCACTGGTCGGCCCCGGCATGGACCGGCATTCCGCACGCATCAGCCGTGAACTGACACAACAGCTTGTTCGCGATGCCGCCCCCGACCATGTACAGCGAGCTCTTCTTGCGGCCGGTGAGTTCGGCCATGGCCTCCAGCCGCCACGCGCACTCGAGTGCCAGCGACTCCAGCACGCACCGGACGAGTTGTCCGCGGCTGTCCGGCTTGCCCTGGCCGGCGCCCGCCAGCACGGCCAGCAGCGCCTCTTCCATGTCCGCCGGGGCCAGCAGCGACTCGTCGGCGACGTTCACGAGGCCCGCAAAGTCGTCGGCTTCTGCCTCGATGGCGGCGGCCGTCATGCGGTCGTAGTCCCACGGATCGCTCGACACGTCCCACTTGCGCTTCAGCTCCTGCACCAGCCACAGGCCGAGGATGTTTCGGCACATGTACCATCCGCCGGCGGTGTACTCGTTGGCGAAGCCCAGCTCCAGCGCGCGAGGCGTGGCGATGGGAGTGTCCAGCAGCGTGGCGAGGATGCTCCAGGTTCCGCAGCTCAGGAAGGCCCAGTCGTCGCCCTGTGCCGGTACGGCGGCCGCTACCGCGCCCGTGTCATGCCCGCAGGTTGCGATAACGGGCACGCGGGCAAGGTGAGTCTCGTCGGCCACGCAGGCGGCCAGTTCGGCCAGCACGGTCGCCGGCTCGATCAGTTCGGGGAAGATGTCGGGCAGGTTGAAGCGGTCGATGATCTCGCGGCACCACTTGCAGTCGGTGCCGAGCAGGTTGGAGTTGTTTGCTATCGAGAGCTCACCGCGGGCCTTGCCCGTGAGGAAGTAGTTGAAAAGGTCCGGCATGTTCAGGAACGTTTTGGCGGCGTCCAGGAGCGGCGACTTGTCGCGCTGCATCGCCAGGAGCTGGAACAGCGAACTGATGGGCCAGGGCTCGTAGCCGGTGGCCGCGTATATCTCCTGGCGAGTCATGATCGGATCGGAGTATTCGTGGATGCCGTCGGTGCGGCTGTCGCGGTAGTGAACCGGCAGCGAGAGCAGCTTGCCGTCGCCGTCCAGCAGGCCGAAGTCCACGCCCCACGTGTCCGGGCTGATGCCGCTGAGCTTCACGCCGCGGTCCGCGCAGATACGCATCGAGGCCAGCATCTGGGAGTACAGGAACGGAAAGTCCCAGTACAGCGTGCCGCCGAGGCGAACCGGCGTGTTCGGCCAGCGGTGAATCTCTTCCATTTCGGCTTTGCCTTCGCGGAGGTTCACCAAAACCCCACGGCCGCTCTCGGCCCCGAAATCAATCGCCAGGAAATGATGGGTCTCAGCCATGTCTGTTGTTCGTCACGACGCCCTTGGCCCACACGCGTGTCGCGGGCTGCCGCCGAACGGGAAAGCTACCACATGGCCGCGGCCAGTTCCACCCCCCCTTGGGCGACAATGCTGCCTCAGATCCCTTCAGCGCTTCGGCGTTTCAGGTCCTCGACGCTGCACCGGCCAGTGGGCGTGTAGCCCGTCAGCGGCGCGATGTGCTCGTGGACGGCGTCGATTATGTCCGACGGCTGCGGGAAGAATGCATCTTCCACCTCGTCCGCGGGGGTTATCCAGTTGCGGGAGCCCACCACCACCGGCGGGGCGTCCAGGTGGTCGAACGCGAACTGCGTGATTTTGGCGGCGGCCGTCTGCAGGAAACTGCCCCGCTCGCACGCGTCGCTGGCAAGCAGGATCCGGTGCGTCTTGGCGACCGAGGCGATGACCTTCTCGTAGTTGAACGGGACGAGTGAGCGGGCGTCGATGATCTCGCACGACAGGCCGTGGGTGTTCTCGAGCTCCTCGGCGGCCTCAATGGCCGTGTACAGCGTGGCGCCCGCCGTGAGGATCGTAAGGTCGTCGCCGGTCTTCTTCACGTCCGGCTCGCCGATCGCCACCTCGTAGCGCCCTTCCGGCACGCCGCCGGGAACGAACTCCTCCGGCTGGTCGTAGATCCGCTGGCTCTCGAAGAAGATGACGGGGTCCGTACCGGTCAGGGCGGAGTACATCAGCCCCTTCGCGTCGTAGGGTGTGGCCGGGAAGACAACCTTCAGCCCGGGGATGTGTGCGCTGATGGACGTCCAGTCCTGGCTGTGCTGGGCCCCGTACTTGCTGCCGACGGACACGCGGAGGACCACGGGCATCCGGAGCAGGCCTCCGGACATCGACTGCCACTTCGCGAGCTGGTTGAAGATTTCATCGCCGGCGCGGCCCATGAAGTCGCAGTACATCAGCTCGGCCAGCACGCGCCCGCCCTCGAGGGCGTAGCCCACGGCCGTGCCGACTATGGCGCCCTCGGAGATCGGCGTGTTGAACAGGCGGTGATACGGCAGGGCCTCGGTCAGCCCGCGATACACGGCGAAGGCCCCGCCCCAGTCGCGGTTCTCCTCGCCGTAGGCTATCAGGGTCGCATCCTCGTAGAAGCGGTCCAGGATCGCCTCGAACAGCGCATCGCGGATGCCGATGCACTTGGTTTTCGCCAGGCGCTTGCCGCCCTCGTCGAAGCCTGACCGGCTGCGCTTCGCAAGCAGCTTCACGCGGGGGTTGTCCTCCTTCGGCATCAGCACCTCCGGCTCGCGGTCGGGGGCCATCGACTCCTCCTTCCGGTTGGAGAGCATCGTCTTGGCCAGAAGGCAGCCGGTTTTCTTCAGGTCCGCCCGGGGGGAGATTTCAAGGTCGGTCGCCTTCTTGTACGCCTTGAGGGCCAGCGCCTCGGCCCGCGCGGTCATGTCGTCTATGTCGCCCTGGCTGCACAGACCAGCCTCGACCAGGTCCGCGGCGTAGGTCGTCAGGGGGTCGTGCTCCTGCCAGGCCGCGATCTCCTCCCTGGTGCGGTAGGAGCTCGCATCCGACGGCGAGTGCCCGCTGAATCGGTACGTGAGCGTATCGAGCAGCACGGGCCCGTCGCCGGCCGCCAGGATCTCCTTCTTGCGACGGATCGCGTCGACGACCGCCAGCGGGTTGTAACCGTCCACACGCTCGGCGTGCATCTGCTCGGGGTTCATCCCCGCGCCCAGCCGCGCCAGAATGCCGAAGCCCATCGTCTCGCCGGCCGGCTGGCCCCCCATGCCGTAGAAGTTGTTCACGAAGTTCATGATCAGCGGCAGCCCGCCCCGATGAGACTCCTCCCACAGCACCTTGAACTGCTCCATCGTGGCGAAGCACAGGCCCTCCCAGACGGGCCCGCAGCCGGCCGAACCGTCGCCGATGTTGCAGATCACGATGCCGCCGGCCTTGTTCACGTGCTTGTAAAGGGCCGCTCCCACCGAAATGTCGCCCGAGCCGCCAACGATCGCGTTGTTCGGATAGATGCCGAACGGTGGGAAGAAGGCGTGCATCGACCCGCCCATGCCCTTGTTGAACCCCGCCTCGCGCCCGAATATCTCCGCCAGCGCGCCGTAGATCAGGTAATCGATCGCCAGGTCGGCAACCGTGCCCTCGGCGTCGGCCTCGACGGCGCGGAGGCAGTCGCCGTCGAAATAGTTCTTCATGATGTCCATCAGGGCGGCGTCGTCCAGCTTGTCGATCGCGGACAGGCCCTTGGCCAGTATCTCGCCGTGGCTGCGATGGCTGCCGTAGATGTGGTCCTCCACGCCCAGCAGGAACGCCTGGCCGACTGCGGCGGCCTCCTGCCCGATCGACAGGTGGGCCGGACCCCGATGCGTGTATTCGATTCCCTCGTAGCCGCCGCGCAGCTTCACCTCGTTCAGCATGTTCTCGAAGGCGCGTATGATCGCCATGTGTCGCTGAATGCGAAGCAGATCCTCCTTGGGGTAGTTCTTGGCCTCATCCTTGATGGTCTTGTTGTACTGGTTTATCGGGATCGGCTGGAATTCGATCCACCCGCTGCTGCGGGCCTCCCGCGGGTCTACTATCTGGCTTTTGGGCATCCGTATACTCCTGCAAGCTTGTCTTTGTTGTGTGTGCGGCTACTCGTCCGTCTCGCCGCGATCCTCAGCCTCCGTGTGAATAATCTCAATATCCCGCTCGCGCAGGAAATCCGACCACGCAGGAGGGCACGCGCAATCGGTGACCACACGCGAGATCAGCTCCCAGTCAACTATCTTGCACAGAGACGGGGAGAGGAACTTCGTGTGGTCGGCAACCAGCACCGCCTCCCGCGCATTGCGGACCGCGAGGCGATAGAGGTGTGCGCTTTCCACGTCGGCGGCCGCGAGGCCGAACTCCATGCTCAGCCCGTCGGCCCCGATGAAGGCCGTGTAGCCGCGCAACTGATCCAGCGAGGCCGTGGCCAGCGGGCCGATCGTGTCCATGCGATCCGGGCGGTATTGCCCGCCCAGCATAATCACGCTGACGTTGGCCGTATCCAGCTCCAGGGCGAGGCGGGCGGAGTTGGTGATAACCGACACACCTCGCTTCTGCTTCAAGAAGGGCAGTATCGCGAAGGAGGTGGTTCCCGAGTCGATGAAGACTTGCTCATCATCGGAGATGAGCCCGGCGGCCAGGCTCCCGATGACGCGCTTCGCCTCCACGTTCCGCATGCTCTTGGAGCGGAAGGAGAGATCGGCGTTTCGCTTCAGGCTCGCGCCGCCGTAAACCAACTCTATCTCCCCGCCGGCGGCGAGGGCGCGCAGGTCGCGCCGCACCGTTGCCGACGAAACATCCAACTGCTCGGCCAGACTCTTGACACTAACGTGGCCGTTCTCGTATAAATCGGCCAGCATTCGCTCTCGCCGCTGTCTTGTCGCAGAGGACATATTCAGCCCTGCCTGGAAAGAACATACCGTTTATACTGATATTGGAGCATAGATTGTTTTATAGTTCAAACAAAAAGTTTAATATTGTTGCTTGTTTCTTGTCGCATTATTGTCGATTCTATATACAATAGAGATCGGCTTCTTACAGGCTAAGGTGTAGCCATGCACAAAATAAAGCTGCCGCAGGCAACTGAAACAATGGAAACCGGCACGGTATCCCGCTGGCTGAAGGCCGCAGGGCAGGCTGTGAGCAAGGGCGAACTGCTTGTGGAGATCGAGACCGAAGAGCAGCGCATCGAGCTGACGGCCTCTCGTAGCGGGCGCCTCAGCGAGATCCTGGCCCCGGAGGGCACAACGGTCGCCGTCGGGGCGGATCTTGCCATCCTCGACGACGCCGACGGCGCCTCTGATCAGGCATCGCCCCGGCCTCCTGCCGAGCCCGTCGCGACGGGACCCGCCGGGGATGTTACGCCCCTGGTGATGCCGCAGGCCGGCAACACCATGGAAGAGGGGACCATCGTGAGTTGGCGCGTGGCCGAAGGCGACACCATCAGCGTTGGCGATGTGATCTACGAGGCGGAGACCGACAAGGCGACCATCGAAGTAGAGGCCGATCACGCCGGCAGATTGGCGCGCATCGTTGCCCATGAGGGCGACGTGGTGGCAGTCAAGATGCCCGTGGCGTACCTTGCCGACAACGACGCCGACGTGGATGCGTACCTGGCGGCCCATCCGCCGGCCGAGCAGGCCACCCCGCAAGCCCCCGCCGAGGCGCCGAGTGCGCATGCACCGGCGGGCGGGCCGGCCGCAGCACCCGCGGCGGCGCCTGTGACGGAGGGCGGCCGCATAAAGGCGTCTCCGGCGGCCCGCAAGGCCGCGGCCGAGCGCGGGCTGGACCTTGCCGCAATCGGTGCCGGCAGCGGGCCCGGCGGCAGAATCCTCCTGGCCGATGTCGAGAAGGCGCCGGACACGGCCAGTCAAGCTGGCCGTGCCACCCCAAAGGGGGCGATCAGGCGGCCGATCAGCGCGATGCGCAGGGCCATCGGGAGAAACATGCTGGCCTCGAAGCAGAACATTCCGCACTTCTACATGCGCCTGACGATCGACGGCGAGGCGATGTACGAGTTCTACAGAGCAGAAAAGGCGAAGTATCCGTGCACCCTCAACGACGTGGTGGTACTTGCCTGCGCCAAGGTCCTCATGGAGATGCCTGCTTTCCGCAGCCAGCTCGACGGCGGGGACTTCATTGAATTCCCGGCGGCTAACATCGGCGTCGCGGTGGGGGTGGAGGACGGTCTGGTCGTGCCGGTGCTGGTCGAGGCGAATGAGCTGAACCTCGAGGAGTTGGCGGTCAGGACCAAGCGGATGGTGGAAGCGGCCCGCGGCGGCAAGGTGGAAGCAATGGGGCAGGGCGTGTTCACCATCACGAACGTGGGGATGTTGGGCGTCGAGGAGTTTTCGCCGATCATCAATCCGCCGGAGGCTGCGATCCTGGCCGTCGGGGCGCTCCGCGACGAAGTGGTGGTCCGGGATGGCGAGGTCCGGCCGGGGCGCGTGATGACGATGACGCTCAGCGCCGACCATCGGATAATCGACGGCCTGATCGCCGCGAAGTTCATAGCAAGGCTCAAGGAACTGCTGGAAAATCCCAGTGAACTTACAGATACCGAGAAACCCTAAATCCTAAGATTTAGGATTTGAATGGGAGCGATGGGCGAACACTTTGACATAGCGGTTATAGGCAGCGGGCCGGGCGGTTACATAGCGGCGCTGAAGGCTGCCCAGATGGGCGCGGCCGTGGCCGTGGTGGAGAAGGAGCATCTCGGCGGCACGTGCCTGAACCACGGCTGCATTCCGTCCAAGGCGCTTCTGGCTTCGAGCGAGCTGATTCACCGCGTGCAGCACGCAGAAGACATGGGCATCAAGGTCGAGGGCAAGGTGGGCTTCGACTGGCCCGGGATTCAGAAACGCAAGGACAAGGTCATCAGAACGCTCCGCGGCGGGGTGGGCGCGCTGTTCAAAGCCAGAAAGATCAAGCTTTTCAAGGGCAGTGGCGTGTTGAACGCACCCGGCAAGGTCGCCGTCACGGCCGGCGATGGCGCGGCCGAGGAATTGACGGCCGACAAGATCATCCTTGGCCTCGGCTCTGGCCCCGCACGGATACCCGGCTGGCCGAGGGATCCGAACCTTGTCTGCACCAGCGACGAGTCGCTGCACTGGAAGGATCTGCCCAAGCGGCTGCTGATCGTCGGCGGGGGTGCTATCGGCTGCGAATTCGCGTGCATGCTCCAGCCGTTCGGCGTTGAGGTGATCATCGTCGAGATGATGGCCCGCCTGCTGCCGGAGATGGACCCGGCGATCGCGCAGAAGCTCGAGGAGATATTCACCCAGCGCGGGATCATATGCCATACCGACACCAAGGTCACCGATCTGGCCGAAGCTGCCGGGGGCCTCGAGGCGGTGCTGTCGGCCGGCGAGACCCTCAAGGTGGACAGGGTGCTCGTCGCCACGGGCAGGCGGCCGAACACTGAAGGGGTTGGCCTGGAGACCGTGGGATTGACCACCGATCGCGGCTTTATCCGCGTCAACGATCGCATGGAGACGCCTGTGAAGGGCTACTACTGCATCGGCGATGCGAACGGCCGGTGCCTGCTGGCGCATGCGGCGAGCGCTCAAGGCGCCATCGCGGCCCAGAATGCGCTCGGCCGCGACCGCGTTCATGATGCTCCCGTGCCGACGGTGGTGTATACGTTCCCCGAGATCGCCGGCGTGGGGATGACCCGCAAGGCGGCCCGAGAGAATGGGTTGCCCGTAGCGGTCGGAACCTTCCCGCTGAGTTTCCTTGGCAAGGCCCTTGCCGCCGGGGATGCGGACGGCTTCGTCCGGGTGCTGCGTCATCGCGAGACGGGCGAACTCCTGGGCGTGCACATGATGGGCCACAACGTGAGCGAGAGCATATCCGCGGCCGTTGCCCTGCTCGGCAGGAAGGCGAGCGTGGAGGACCTGGCCGAGACGATTTTCCCCCATCCGACGATCAGCGAGGCGCTGAAGGACGCGGCCGAAGACGCCCTGTCGGCGGCGCTGCACCTGCCGCCGCGCAAAGCCATCCGCGCCGTTGTCGCGGAATGACTCCAGAGGTGAACGATGTCGCAATCCCTGACCGAAGCGCTGGAGGTGATCAAGGCGCTGGGTAGCCCCGAGGAGATGGAGCTGCTCGCCGAGCGCGGCTCGGCGCCGGCCCGCCAGCCGAAGGTCAACACGCACATCCACCTGCCGCCCAACTTCTCTGCCTTCGAGACGACAAGCCAGGCTGTGAGGCTCGCCCAGGAGCAGGGCATCGGCGTCCTGGGGGTGGCCAATTACTACGATTACCGCGTCTACGGCGAGTTTGTGGCCGAGGCCCGGCGGGCGGGCATCTTCCCGCTGTTCGGCATGGAGTGCATCGCGCTGATCGACGATCTGGTCCGCGGGGGCGTGCTGATCAACGATCCGGGCAACCCGGGCAAAATGTACATCTGCGGCAAGGGCATCACCCGGCTGGCGCCCATGAACGGCGAGGCCGAGCGGCTGATCGGAGTCATCCGGCACAACGATTCGGTGCGGATGGCCGAGATGACCGCCCTCGTGTCGCAAATCTTCGCCGCACACGGCGTGGACACAAACCTGGACGCCGACGCCGTAATCGAGATGGTGGTCTCCCGCTACAACTGCCCGCGAGACATGGTCTGCCTTCAGGAGCGGCAGGTGGCGCAGGCGTTCCAGGAGGCGCTCTTCCGGCACGTGCCCGCGGCTGGGCGGATCGAAAAGCTCAACGAAATCCTCGGCGCGGAATCGCAGGCCGCCGATGCCGGCGACACCGTCACCATCCAGAAAGAGATCCGGGCACACCTGATGAAGGCGGGTAAGCCTGCCTTTGTGGCCGAGACGTTCATCAACTTCGACGAGTCCTATCGCCTCATCCTGGAGCTGGGCGGCATTCCCTGCTACCCGACGCTTGCCGACGGGGCCAGCCCCATCTGCGAGTTCGAAGACCCCATCGACAAGCTCCTCGAGAGCATGCGGCGGCGCAACATCCACTGCATGGAGCTGATCCCGATCCGCAACGAGCCCGACGAGCTCGTGCGATACGCCAGGGCGATGCGTGCGGCGGGCCTGGCCGTTACCGCCGGCACGGAGCACAACACGCTCGACATGCTGGCCATCGAGCCCGCCTGCATCGGCAAGAAGCCCGTGCCGGAAGAGATCAAGGAGATCTTCTGGGAAGGCGCGTGCGTGGTGGCCGCCCACCAGTTCCTGACGCTTCACGGGCGGTGCGGCTTTGTGGATGGTGACGGGCGGCCCAACGCGGCATATGATAGTGCGGAGCAGCGGATCGAGGCCTTCCGCTCGCTGGGGGCTGCCGTCATCCAGCGATACTACGAGAAGTACGCGTAACAGGGAGCACAGGCGACATGGCGCTTACAGATCGGGAAAAGATCAACATTGTTGCCCCTGCCCTGCGGGCGATAGCTGCCGGCGGCAAGCCCCATGGGCCCCCAGGCGGGGCGCTGAAGCTCGTTCGATTTGAAAAGTGCGAGCCGCCCGCCGAGGCCGTTACCGTCGAGCTGCCGGCCGGCGCCGAAACGCCCGGGGAGATTGTTGATCTGCTGAAGCAGGCCCTCGCGCCCGCGGGCTGCGAGGCCGGTGCGGTGGGCGTAAAGGGCCTGGGCACGTTCAGCATAACCGAACCACCCGCGACGGCCGGCAGGGCGGCCGGAAAGGTCGCCGTCATCACGGGCGCCGCACAGGGATTCGGCCTGGAAATCGCCCGAGACCTCGCCGCCGAAGGCGCCTGCGTGGTGCTTAGCGACATCGACGACGAAGGGGCCATCGCGGCCGCCGGCGAGATCAGCGAGAAGCTCGGCCCCGGCCGGGCGCTCGGCCTGAGCATGGACGTCACCTGCGGTGGGTCCGTCGCCGAAGCCGTCGAAGTGGTTGTGGATACCTACGGCGGGCTGGACCTGCTTGTCTCGAACGCGGGCGTGCTGAAGGCGGGCAGCGTCAAGAGCCAGCCGGCAGGGGACTTCGAATTCGTGACATCGGTCAACTACAAGGGCTACTTCCTGTGCGTTCAGAAGGCCTCGCCGGTGATGGCGGTGCAGCACCTGGCCAGGGCGGACTGCTGGAGTGACATTATCCAGATCAACTCGAAGTCGGGCCTGGCCGGTTCGAACCGCAACGCGGCGTATGCCGGCAGCAAGTTCGGCGGGATCGGGCTGACACAGTCGTTCGCGCTGGAACTGATGGCCGACGGCGTGAAGGTGAACTCGATCTGCCCGGGGAACTTTTTCGACGGCCCGCTGTGGTCGGACGGCGAAACGGGCCTGTTCGTGCAGTATCTGCGGACCGGCAAGGTGCCCGGCGCGAAGACCATCGCCGACGTCCGCAAGGCCTACGAGGCGAAGGTCCCCATGGGCAGAGGCTGCACGACCGCCGACGTGATGAAGGCCGTCTACTATCTCATGGAGCAGCAGTACGAAACCGGCCAGGCCGTCCCCGTAACCGGTGGGCAGGTCATGCTGAAGTGAACTCCAAAGGGAATCGCCGAATCCGAAACTCAAGCCTTCGGCGGGAACAGGTGAGAACAGGCAAATGACGCCAGAGACCCAATACGCCGTACAGTTGGTCGGGCCCAGCGAGCTGAAGCTCAACACGGCTAAACCGGTCACGCCGCCCGGGCCGACGCAGGTCCTGGTGAAGATCGAAGCCGTGGGGCTGTGCTTCTCCGACCTCAAGCTGCTCAAGCAGTTCGCCGACCACGCCCGCAAGGGCGAGATCCTCAGCGGGATCGACCCGGCTGTGCTGGAAGAGATCCCCAGCTACGTCCCCGGCGACAAACCAACCGTTCCGGGTCACGAGGGCGTCTGCCGGATCGTGGCCGTCGGCGAGGCCGTCAAACGCTACAAGGTCGGCGAGCGCTGCCTGGTTGAGACTGACTATCGCACGCTACGAACGACCGCGTCGAACGCCTCCTTCGGTTACAACTTCGAGGGTGCGCTGCAGGAATACGTCCTGATGGACGAGCGCATCATCATCGACCCGATCACCGGCGAGCGGTTCCTGATCCCCGTGCCGGAAGAGCTTGGGGCGTCGGCGGTGGCGCTGGTCGAGCCGTGGGCGTGCGTGGAAGATTCATACGTTTCGGCCCACCGGCGGGAAATCAAGGCCGGCGGCAAGCTGCTGATTGTGGCTGAGGCCGGGCATGAGGTGGCGGGACTTGCGGAGAGTTTTTCGCGGGACGGCGGGCCGGAGGCGGTCACGGCGCTGTGCGCGGAGGATTCGCAGCGAGAAGCGATAAAGGCGATCGGTCTCGAGGCGCAAGAGGCCTCCGACGTGTCGGCCCTTGCGGATGAAAGCTTCGACGATATCGTCTATTTCGGCGCGGACGCGGCGACGGCCGAAGCGCTCAACGACAAGCTTGCCGCCAAGGGAATCTTCAACATCGTCACGGGCGGGAAAGCGTTCGCGCGGGCCGTCTCGATCGACGTCGGGAGAGTCCATTACGGACTGACGCGCCTCACCGGCACCACCGAGCGCAGCGCTGCGGCCGGATACAAGCACATTCCGGCAAGCGGCGAGATCCGCCCCGGAGAGAAAATCGCCATCATCGGCGCGGGCGGGCCGATGGGCCAGATGCACGTGATCCGCGACGTCTGCACCGGCCTGGAGGGCGTCTCGGTGGTCGCCACCGACCTGGACGAGGAGCGCCTCGAGGTGCTCAGGGCAAAGGCGATGCCCCTGGCCGAGGCCAACGGCGTGGATCTGCAATTGGTGGACCCGCGGGCGGTGCCGCTCGACGAAAAGTTCAGCTACGTCGCCCTGATGGTCCCCGTGCCAGATCTTGTGGCCGAGGCGGTGGCCCACAGCGCCGACGGATGCGTGATAAACATTTTTGCCGGGATACCGGCCGGCAAGCGCGCCATGCTGGACCTGAACACGTACCTGGCCAACCACTGCTGGATGCTCGGTACGAGCGGCTCGGTTATCAGCGACATGAAGATCGTCCTGGACAAGGTCTCGCGGGGGCAGCTGGACACGGACTGCTCGGTGGTGGCGGTCAGTGGGATGGCCGGGGCGGTCGACGGCATCGCCGCCGTGGAGAACCGCACCCTGCCGGGAAAGACGGTGGTCTATCCCGAGCTGCACGATATGGGCCTGATCCCCCTGACGGAACTCCACGAGCACTATCCCACCGTAGCCGACAAGCTGGCAAGCGGGATGTGGACCCGCGACGCCGAGAAGGAACTGCTGGCCGTGGCGGGGTAGCGGCCCCGCCGCTTGCTTGGCCTGAGGTTCTCGAAGGGCGGCTCAGCAGGAAAGCGACATGCCCGAACTGACCGTCATGGACATCGGACGCACCGCGTATGAGCCCGCGCTGGAGCTCCAGCAGCGCCTGGTGCAAGAGGTGCGGCAAAGCGATCAGGAGCTGGCCTATCTGATCCTCGTCGAGCACGATCCGCCGGTAATCACCGCGGGGCGGGGCCGCGGCCTGGAGAACATCCTCGCCAGCCGCCGGCAGCTCGCCGACATGGGAATCGAGATCCACGAGACAACCCGAGGCGGCGACGTCACGTACCACGGGCCGGGCCAGATCGTGGGCTATCCGATAATTCACATCGACCGCCACGGCCGCGACGTGCACAAGTACCTGCGCGACATCGAGGAGATGCTCATCCGGGCGGTGGGGCGGTTCGGCATTTCGGCCTGCCGCCGGGACGGCCTTACGGGCATCTGGGTGGGATCGGCGAAGCTGGCGGCGATAGGCGTGGCCGTCAGCCGCTGGGTGTCTTATCATGGATTCGCGCTGAACGTGACGACGGACCTGTCGCGATTTGCGATGATAGTTCCGTGCGGGCTGAGGGGCGAGTCCGTGACGAGCATGGAGGTTCTTCTGGAAAGGAGCATTTGCGCGAACGATGTGAGGACGGCAATCGTCGAATGTATGTTGGATGTCTTCGGGTTTGAATCATCCCGCGAGGCCGAGACCGAACCGCAGAATGTGCGATGAGCCCACAACCCGCCGCCTGCCGCCGTGGCTGAAGAAGCGCGTGCCCGCCGACAACCGCGCCGCGGAAGATGTGTCGAAACTTCTGGCCGAGCTTGACCTGGCCACCGTCTGCCGTGAGGCGCACTGCCCCAACCAGGGCGAATGCTTCTCTCGCGGCACGGCTACCTTCATGATCCTGGGCGACCGCTGCACGCGCGATTGCCGCTTCTGCGCCGTCCTGGGGGGCGTTCCGGCCCCGCCGCATGCCGACGAACCGCGGGCCGTCGCGGAGGCCGCCGCGCGCCTCGGACTCAGGCACGTCGTCATAACCTCCGTCACCAGGGACGACCTCGACGACGGCGGCGCCGCGCACTTCGCCGACACAATCCGCGCCGTACGCACCCGCCTGCCCGACGCCGCACTGGAAGTGCTCACGCCGGACTTCCAAGGACGCTCGCGGGATGTAATCACGGTCCTCGATGCGCGACCGGATATATTCAATCACAACGTCGAGACGGTTCCGCGGCTGTATCCGGCCGTTCGCCCGCAGGCGGATTTCGCGCGAAGCCTTGCGGTGCTGGTGTGTGCGAAGGCCCGCGCCCGCGCCGCCGGGATGAATCTGCACACCAAGAGCGGCCTCATGGTGGGCCTCGGCGAGACGGGCGATGAGATCCGCGAGGTGATGCAGGCCCTGCGCGAAGCCGGCTGCGACATGCTCACGATCGGGCAGTACCTTGCCCCGTCCGATCAGCACGTGCCGGTGGCGCGCTACGTCGAGCCGGGGCAGTTCGCGGCATGGAAGGCCCAGGCCGACCAGATGGGCTTTTCAGCCGTGGGGGCGGGGCCGTTCGTGCGGAGCAGCTACCACGCCGAGGACCTGCTGGCCGGGATGGGATGCAAGCAATGAACTATCGCAAGTTTGGGAACATTGACTTCGAGGTGTCCGCTTTGGGCTTCGGGTGCATGCGCCTTCCCACCAGAGGCAAGGATGAGGATATCGACGAGCCCCTGGCCGTCGAGATGCTGCGATACGCCATCGATCAGGGCGTGAACTACCTGGACACCGCCTACCCCTATCACGGGGGCAACAGCGAATTGCTGGTGGGAAAGGCCCTGGCCGGCGGATATCGCGACAAGGTCAAGGTCGCCACCAAGCTGCCGCCATGGTCCGTCGAAAAGGCCGAGGACTTCGATCGCCTCCTGGACGAACAGTCCGCCAAGCTCCAGACCGAGCACATCGACTTCTATCTGCTCCACAACCTGAACCGCACTTGGTGGCCCAAGCTGCGAGACCTCGGGGTCGTCCCCTGGGTCGAGAAGATCCTGGCCGACGGGCGCATAGGGAACATCGGCTTCTCGTTCCACGATGACGTTGAGGTCTTCCGCCGGATCCTGGACGACTACGACGGCTGGTCGTTCTGTCAGATCCAGTACAACTACATGGGCGAAAACGTGCAGGCCGGCACGGACGGCCTGCGCGACGCGGCGGGGCGGGGCCTGGCGGTGGTGATCATGGAGCCGCTTATGGGCGGGGTCCTGGCAGATCCGCCCGAGGATGTCCGCACGATCCTCGAAGGCGGGCCGAAGCGCACCGCCCCGGACTGGGCCCTGCAATGGCTGTGGAACCAGGAGGAGGTCTCCGTGGTGCTCAGCGGGATGAGCACGATGGAACAGGTCAAGCAGAACGTTCAAAGCGCGTGCCGGTCGAGCGTGGGCGGCTTGAGCGCGGGTGATCTCGAGCGGCTGGCCCGCGCCCGCGAGGCCTGCGAGCAGCTCAGGCCCATCCCCTGCACCAAGTGCCGGTACTGCATGCCTTGTCCCAACGGCGTGGACATACCCACAAACCTCGAGCTATACAACGACGCCGTCGCATTCAAAAGCAATGCCAATGCCCGCTCGCTGTGCAGGAACCTCTATGCCGGCGTCCCAGAGGACCAGCGCGCCGCGGCCTGCGACGATTGCAAAACATGTGAACCAAAGTGCCCCCAGAGCATCGAAGTAAGTAGCTGGATGCCGCGCATTCACGATGAGCTGACAAAGTGAGTGGCCTGGCCACCGGAGAATAGCAGAATGAGACGACTGACGGGCATGGTGCTGGCCGCTGTACTTTGCCTTGCGGTTGACGTGCATGCTGCCCCCGCCACAACCCGGCCCGCCACCGCCACAAGCCAACCCGCTACCGCCACAAGCCAACCCGCTACCGCCACGAGCCAACCCGCCACGGCCACGAGCCAACCCGCCACGGCCACAAGCCAACCGGCTACGGCCACAACCCGGCCCGCCACGGCCACAAGCCAACCGGCTACGGCCACGGCTACGAGCAAGGCCTCTCCCCGGCCCAGCAAGAAGGAGCTGGCCGACGCCCACGCGTTTCTGCAAAGCCTTCTGAGGCCGCGAAACCTCACGCCGAAGGACAAAGCCCGCATCAAGAAGCTCATCGCCGACCTGGGCCATAACGACTGGCAGACGCGCGAGAAAGTCACTGAGGACCTGTCCCGTGTTGGACAGGAGGCCCTGCCGATGATCCACGCAGCCGCCCAGAGCAAGGACCCAGAGGTGGTGATGCGTGTCGAGCTGATCGTGCGGGCAATCGAGGCCAGGGTCAGCGACGTGGGCGGCGAGCTCAACCCTGTAATCGACACGCTGACGGCCGCGCGCGACAAGAGGCTTGTAGGTGTGCTCGTGGAGCTTTTGACTCACGCAAGCGTGGGGCCTCGTTACGCGGCGGAGTACGGCCTGCGCCGGATCACCGGGATGAACTTCGGTTACAGCGCCAGTGGGGATGTAGCCGGGCGGGGAGCGCCCGTTGAGAAGTGGCGCAAGTGGTGGAAGGAAAACGAGGCGAAGTTTTCGTTCGAAAAGATCGCCTCCGAGGCCAAGCAGTTCGGGCTGCTGATCTGCGACGGTTCGGGCAGGACACTGACTGCGGCCACGCCGTCAGGCAAGGTGGTATGGACCCGAAAGATAACACAAACGGTCTACGGTGTGTCGGGCCTGCCGAACGGCAACATATTGGTGGCGTATAGCTCGGGGAAGAGAATGGTCGAGGAACTCGACCGGGACTTCAAATCGGTATGGAACGCCGACAAGGTCTCGGGCATGAGCGGCGGCTCGTACGACGTCCACCGGCTGGCGAACGGGAACACGCTGATCGTTTACTTGCAGCGCGGCAACGTTATGGAGGTGAGCCGCGCCGGCAAGATCGTCTGGCAAAAGACGGGCCTCAAATACCCCATCAGCGCCCGGCGACTGGCCAACGGGAATACGCTGATCTGCGAGTATAGTCTGAACCGGGTTATCGAGGTGAATCGCGCGGGGAATGTCGTCTGGCAGAAGGCCGATCTGAAGAACCCGTGTGATGCCCAAAAGCTGGCCAACGGTAACGTACTCATCGGCACGGGCGGGAAGCGCGTCGTCGAGGTCAATCGCGCCGGAAAAGTCGTCTGGGAGAGAAAGTGCTCTAACCGCGTCATCGGTGTCTGCCGGCTGCCCGACGGCACCACCGGCATCTTCATCCACGGCCAGGGCGCCATCCTCGTCGGGAGAGGCGGCAAAACAGTGCGGCAAGTGGTAACGAGCACGGCGTCCTGGGGCAGAATCCGCATCGCCCCGGCTGCGGTCCTGAACCGGAAGTAGGGAGAACAATGATGGACATCGGACAGGAACTCGGCGTGCAGAGCTATTGCTTCCGGCACTTCAAGGATAATGCCAAAGTGGCCCAGCTCGTTAAGGAGTGCGGCCTGGCGAAGGTCGAGATCTGCGCCGTGCACGTGGACTTCCAGGCTCCGGGTGAGTTCGATCGGGCCATCAGCACTTATAAGGATGCGGGCGTCCAGATCGTGAGCGCCGGCGTTAACCGCATCTGCGGCGAGCCGGCAAAGGATCGCAACCTCTTTGAGTTCTGCAAGTCGGCCGGTGCGAGGTTCATGAGCGTTGATTTCCCCATCGGCGCCGTTCCGCACTGCCTCGCCGCGGCCGAAAAGCTCGCCGACGAGTATGACATCCGGCTGGGCATCCACAACCACGGCAGCCGGCACTGGCTCGGCTGCGCCGACGCCCTCGAGTGGGTCTTCAACCAGACGGGCGAGCGGATCGGGCTGTGCCTGGATACCGCCTGGGCCCTGCACTCACGTGAGGACCCGATCGCCCTGGCGGAAAAGTTCGCCGGCCGCCTGTACTGCGTGCACGTCAAGGACTTTGTCTTCGACCGGGCCGGCAGGCACGAGGACGTGGTGGTCGGCACGGGCAACCTGGACCTGGCCAGGCTCATCGAGACAATGAAGGCGGGCGGTTTCGACGGCTGCGTCGTGCTGGAGTACGAAGGCGACGTCGAGAATCCCTTGCCCGCCCTTCGCGAGTGCGTCCAGGCGGTCAGGGCGGCCTGCTGAGCCCGGCTGGCACAAGAATTTGAAAAAATCTGCGAGAATTGGGGTTTTGTGCTTGTGAATACCGACCGTCGTGTTGTAAATAGGTTTTGCTCTTTGGTTTTCGCGCTCGTCCCCTTACTCGGGGTCATGGTGCAGTTCGCATAGCTCGGTAGTAGAGCGGGGCGAAGCCTATCTTGGGAGTCGTGGTTACGAACTGTTGGTTGAGGAAGGGGCACGGATATGCAGGGACGCAGCCATGTACGAATGGTCAGGTTCATGTTTCTTGTGAGCATCGTATCGCTCGCCTGTTGTCTTTTCGGGGGATGTTCTTCTCTGACGCGGATTACTACGGACCCGCCCGGTGCTACGATCACAGTGAATGGTGAGTACTTGGGCCAGACTCCTTTGTCGGCTGAAATACACGACGAGTTTTCATTCGCCAGTACCTACGTATTCTCGGCAACCAAGAGTGGCTACCTGCAAGACTCTGTGGTATGTCAGGAAAAGATTTGGCAGCTAGGCCCCGGGAGTTCGATTCCCCCATACATTCATTTTGACTTGGAGCCGGTGGAAGGATCCGTTTACGTACGTAGACCGTTATACGCTTACTGGCTCTGGCCCTCGGTGCTTGTGGCTGTGGTGGGTGCTGTTGTGATAGGCTTGTATGCAACTATACTCAGCCACCGACGGAGGACTGCCGGCTAAGCCAAATGTCAGGCCAAGCCGGTAGGCTGGGCCCGGCGTTCTCACGGCTTGGCTGGTTCGAGGGTGCGCATGCGGATTTTTCGTATCGCGCCGTGGGTCTTCCACGTGGCGACGCCCAGGGGCACGGACAGGTCTACCTCCGGCCGGATGCCGATCTTCACCCCGGCGCGCTTCACGTCGATGATCTTCTTATCGTCGAGCCAGACCTGGATCTTGCCCTTGGTGACGCGCACGCGGATGTGGTACCAGCTCCCGTTTTCGAAGTAGACCTCTTGCGTCGTCTCGTTTGTGGACGCGTCGCTGTAGTCGAGGCAGGAGAGGCCCACCACCGTGCTGCCCCACCCTCCGAGGATCAGCGTTATGGGGTCCTTGCCCACGGGGAAGGTAAGCCCGCAGAAGAAGTCGTCACCCATCACGCGCATCCCTTCCAGGTCGATCTCGTAGTTCTCCCTCGCGATCGGGCCCGTATACGTCACGCCCGTGGCCTCTTGGCCCATCTCCATGTGGATCGCGCCGCCCTTGACGTAAACCTTCCCTTCGCCGCCGAATGGTGGGACCTTCCAGCCGGTCAGGGTCTTGCCGTCAAACAGCGACGCCCATTGCCCGGCCGGCGTGGCTTGCGTCCACGTCGCGCCGCCGGACGCGGGCCCGCACGAGCAAAGACACATCGCCGCCAGAACGCACACCGATAACCCCACCACGCGCCGCGCACGCCCACCTGCCACCGTGACTGAAGAAGCTGAAGAAGCCATCAGAAACCTTTCTTGTCTACCGGGAGTCAATTCTCACCGGCCGAAGCCTTTACGTTCTTCCATTATCGGCCCGCCCCACGCCGCGCCAACCAAAAACATACCGGGTCGTTGGGCCTGGCCCTACTTTGCGGAGGCCGGCATCTTCGCACGGATGAGTGTAACCGTATCCGCGCGGCCAATCTCCTTGCCGTCGACGAAAACCTTCAGCCCCTTGCCTTTTCCGTACTTCTTTCCCGTCTTGTCCCAGAGGATCGTGATCAGCCGGCCGTGATACACGACATTGTCCAGACAGAACCAATCCCACGTATCGGTGGGCACCAGCGGATTAACCTCAATCACGTCGTCGGTTCGCGGCCGCAGGCCCGCAAGCCCCGTAATGACCAGATCGCAAAAGCCTGAGTGGTTGTAGAAGACGCTTCGCGGCTTGTCCACGATCCATTTTCCCGTCAGGCCATCCAGGTTCTCCGCGATCCACGGTTTGCCGTCCTTGTACTGCGATTTAGCGTAGTTCTGGAGCGTAAGAAAATAATCCTTCTTGGCCACGACGGTCTGCTCGTAGCCGTTCAGCAGGTTGGCCAGTGCGACAAGGGTCTGGGTGGTCGCGAACGGCCACGACGGCCCGTTCCACTGACAGTCGTGACGGGCTTGAAACCTGAAGCGCGGGTGCCTGCGCTCGGCCGTGGTGGGCCCGAACGGGCCGTAAAAACCTTTCGGATCCATCAGTTGCTTCCAGGCCGCCTCGTAACCCTTGTCGGGCAGGTTGAAGTACCAGGGCACGTAACCATGCAGCTCGCGCACGTCGGCAAGGGTCTTGTCCTTGCCGCGTGGGAGGACCTTGAAGAACTTGGCGTCATCGTCCCAAAGCCTTTCCTGGACGAGCTTCTTGATCTTCTTGGCCTTTTCGCGGTATTGCTTCTCGATCTCGCCCTTGCCGGCGAGCTTCGCGATCTGGGCGATGGCCGTCGCATCCCCGTACATGTACGAGTTGATCGTGGCGCGGTGGCCGCTCTTGCCGATGGACACCTCCATGCCGTCACGGTCGTCTATCTGCCAGAAAAGCCCATTCGGCTCGAGCCGGGATTTCTCCCACGCCTTGTAGTTCGCCACCAGGTTGTCCAGCAAATCCGTTATCAGCGACCGGTTGGGCCGGACCTTGTGCCGCGCGTACAGGGCGTCGGCCGCCCAGAAGCTGTATCGCCGCGGCTGGCCGCCTTTGCGAAACCAGAACACGGCGTAATCGTCGAGGTATTTCTGATCGTGCAGCCATCGCCCTTCATAAAAATGATGCCCGGCGGGACAGCTGATGGTGTTGTGCTTGCCCGACCAGTTTACCTTCGGGAGAAACTCGGTGACGACGAAGCCGTCGGGCGTTTTCTTTATGTGCTTTCGATATGTCCACCACCGGAAATAGTAAACCTCGCTGATATTCTTGTCCGGGCAGTCGAGCAGCGGGATGTTTTGCTTCAGGAACGCCTTGGCCGAATCGTTCGGAATATGGTTTACATGCTGCTGTTTGTAGTCCCGGTTGAACTGATCGACGTACCGCTCCAGGGCATCCGTTTTCAGCACAAGCGGTTTGCGGGCCGGATTCGCGACTTCTCCTCTTGCGGTTACGCAGGAAAGCAGGATGCAAGCAACGGCTGTATGCCATGTTTGTGACGTCATGAGGTATTTCTCCTGTCTAAGCGGGGCGTTCAAGCCATTGGCTGCTACTTCCCCAGGGCGATCCGAGCGCGGCAGAGGGTTTTTTCTTGCCCGTTGGACTTTACGTACAGGATGTACTTGCTGGTCACGCTGGTCGGGCGTATGGGCTGATCGCTGGCGAGTTTCCACGTCTTGCCGCTCGCGGCGTCGTGGATCTTCAGGCTGCTTGTTCTGCTGCTCCCGCTGAGGACCATCGTGGTCTTCGTCGGCCCGGGGCCGAGGGCGATGGCCTCCTCGATCTCGCCTGCAAGCTTGCCCTCCTTGCGGTCCCAGATGCGGGTAAGTATCACGCGCCGGTTGTCACCTTCGGGCATCTTCAAATCGATGTAATAGAGATACCGCCCATCCGCCGTCCATTGCGGGTTGTAATCGTCGAGCTTGGTGTTCCGCTCATGGACAGGCAGCTTGGCGGCGATTTTGTCGTTGGCCAGGTCGTAGAGCACAAATCCCGGTTTCCCCCTCTTCCCGTCGGCGTCCGGCTTCGGCAGCAGGATCAGTGGGATCACGTCGGCCGTCGGGCAGGTGCTGCGCGGCACGCCCCACGTGCCGAGTTCCTTCAGCTTTATCTGGTCGGCGGGGGTGGTGTACATCTTGCCGGTCCGGCCTTTTTCCGTTGCCACGATCATAATCAGGCTCTTGCCCGTCCGGTCGAACGTCGGAACCACGATGTCATCCGTCACGTCGAGCCTCGTTACCTTGTCCTTCGCGATGTCGTAAAACGCCAACTGCAGCTTCTCCTTGCGATAGTCGTGCAGGCCGTTGTTGTCCTCGTCAACGCCGATGCCCAGGACGATTCTCTTGCCGGCTGCGTCGAAAACGTTCATCGAGATCATCATCCTCGGGATGTCGTCCATCGTGTAGGACGGGATCGGCAGGACCACCTCCTCGCCGCCGGCCAGCGTCCGCAGGCGCACTTCGTAGGCCCGGGTGGGCGAGCCCTTTCCCACGTCGAGCCGCTTGCGGCGAATGTACAAAAGCCGCTTGCCGTCAGGGCTCAGCTTCATCGAACCCGGGTCCAGACCGGGCGCGGTATCCCTGTCGCCGGTGAACTTGAAGATCACCTTCTCGTCGACGAGTTTCGCCGCGGGGGCCTTGTTATCGTCTTTTGGGGCCATCGCCGCACAAACGCCGCACCCAGCTAGAATGGCCAATGCCAATATCACGCGAACCGTGTCTTTCATCTTCAGCTCCTTCACAAAAGGTCACTTCTTTTCCGCGGGCAGGGCGATCTTTGCTGAGAACAGCGCATCGCCGTTATCGGTCCACTTCACGTAGAAAACCCTGCCGGCGGCGGCCGCGACGGGTCTGTGCTTCAGGTCGATTCGCCGGCTCGTGCCCGAGGCGGCGTCATACAGGATTGTGTCTTTCACGTTGCCCGCGTACATCACTGCGACGACCATGCTCGTTGGCCCGGGCCCGGGCCCGACGGGATAGGCGCCGGCGAGTGTAGCGACCTGCTTTTTAGCCTTGCGGTCCCACACCCGCATCACGGATGTGAACCCGCTGCGGCCGTTCGGGAACTGCGTCTTCTTCAGGTTCTTATAGCAGTAGTATCGCCCATCGGGCGTCCACTTCTGACAGGAGCCCATCAGTTCGGCGTTCATGCCCTCCGTGGGCAGTTCCACCAGTTGCTTGTCCGCGTTCTGGTCGTAGAGCACGAGCTTGTAGAGGGCGAAGCCCTTTTCCTTGGGCTTGACGACCATCGTCGCCACGTCCGCGGTGGGGCAGAAGCCTCGCGGCAGGCCGAGGAATTTCAGCGGCTCGAACTCGAGCTTCGCCGCGTCGGCAACGTGAAGCGTACCGGCCCATTCCTTCACGGCCCACTTGAGCAGGTAGATCTTCTTGCCGGTGCGATCGAAGCTGGGCAGGATGGCCTGATCTTCCAGGTCGAGCATCTGCAGCTTGTCCTTCTCGATGTCGTAGATCGCGCCGCGCATCCTGTCCGGATCGCCCGGCCAGGCGACGCCGTCCTTGTCGTCGTCCACACCCACACCAAGGACGATCTTCTTTTCGGCCGGGTCAAACAGCCGGCAGCCCAGCATATACTTGACCGCCCTGTCCGGCACAAAGGCCGGGATGGGCAGCACGGTGTCCAGGCCGCTGGCCAAGTCCCGCAGGACCAGGCGGCGAATCGTCCGGTTCTCGAATCCCTTGCCGCTGCGGCGCTTCACCGTGCCTTTCTGGCTGCGGATGTACAGCAGCTTGGTGCCTCGCGGCGAGACCTGGAGAGACCCTTGGTAGAGTCGCGGCTTCCATTCTTCTTCGCCGGATATTGTCTTCCGCTGCAAAATGAGCTTTTCATCGACAAGTCTGGGCCCGTCGGCAGGCTTGGTGGCACCGGCAGGCTTGGAGGTTGTCTGCCCGCCCCCCTCGGGTGCTGCGGCGCACGTCACCAGCAGCGCAATCAGCAAAGATGCTTTTCTCATGGCGGTCTCCTTTGGGACATTAGACTCATCCTTGGGGGGTGGGTTCCCCGTTTTCGATCTTCGGCGTGGGCGACATAGCAAAGCCGATTGCGGCTATGAACTGAAGCACCGCCGCAATCAGCAGCAGCTTCGGCCCGATCTGCTCCATCGAGTAGAGCCACACCCCCAGAAACGGCATGGTCAGGCTGCGCAGGCCCACCAGCGTCAGGTGGATGCCCATATAGAGCTGGGTCTCCTTGGGGCGTGCGAAATGTGTGTGCCCGATGTTGAAGGCCAGTCCCCCCGTGCCCTTGCCCAGCCCCACCAGTACGAACGCTGCCAGCACCAATGGCCATGAGAGGCTGGCGAAGGCGAAGAACAGCACAATTCTGCTGGCGGCCCACGAGGCTGCTCCCACTGCGCGGAATCGCGTGACGCCGACGGTATCGAACAGCCGCCCGAACAACGGTGCGGCCAGCAGGGAAGCGGCAACCGGCATCAGGGTAAGGGCGGTGGTGCCCTCGGCGTAATTCACGCCCAAGCGGTCGTCAAGCATCAGGACGATGACCGGGAGGGTCAGGAGAACCATGCTGCCGGACAGGAACTGCCAGGCCATGAACCGTGCGTATTCGCGATCCCGCCCCAGCAGGCGGAATCCCTCAAGCGGGCTGACGCGCCTTGCCTTCTCGCTGCGAAGCATGCCTTTCTCGCCACGCACGCGGACCTTGGCGATGGCCAGGGCGCTGGCCACCATGCAGGCCGCGCCCACAGGGTAGATAAGCTGGTGAGCCCAAACCCACGCGTCCAGCGCATAACCCGCCAGCTTGATCGAGATCGCCGCAATCGACATGTATACGATGAAACGACGGCTGAATATCTGACCCCGTACCTCGCTCGGATAGTTGCTGTGCCAGATGCTCGACAGCGCATTTATTATCACTGCCCCAAGCAGGGCCGGAAGAAGCAGCAAGGCCACGTACGGAATCCGGCTTTGCTTTGTGGGCGGCAGCAGCGCAATGGCGAGCATTACCACGGCGATAATGAGCCGCCCGACCACGATATAAGGAATGCGCCGGCGGCGCCGAAAATACGGCCCCAGAAATGCGCCGAACAAGAAACCCAGTGCGAGCTGGGCCATCAGGGCAGCAACCAGCCACGGTTCAGCCTTCAGTGTCTTCTTGGCGAAAAGCTGACAGAATTCCGGCGTGAGGATGGCGAAGCCCACCCCGAGGAACATGGTGCTGATGATCTCGTACCTGAAGGTGGGGCGTGACATGTAGGGGATGCCTCTGTATCCGAGCAGCCAGCGGCCAAAGTTGAGAAGGCGTCCCATGACAAATCCAAAATACCGAGCACGAAATACTAAAGGATATCGAGGCTGCGGGAAACGGCCAATAGGCCCCAGGCAACACGAGAGACTGCCGGCTCAGGCCGGCGGTCCAAAAAGGAAATGCGGGACACCGGGCCGTGAAGAGGTAATCGGGGGTTACTTCTTCTTGGCTGCGGCGGCTTTTGCTTTGGGCTTGGCCTTGGGAGCCTTGGCCTTCGCGGCGGGCTTTGCTAGTGCCTTTGCCGGTGCCTTTGGGGGCGCCTTTGGGGGCGCCTTTGGCGCAGCTTGTGCCTGCGCTTGTGCCCGGCGCTCAAGCCTGGCCGCACGCCGCTCGCGCTCTTTGGCCTTGCGCCGGCTGTTCTTGTGCCGGGTCGCTATCTGCTTGGCCCGCCGATGGTCCTTCCTGTCTCGCCGCTGTCCCATTGACCTTCCTTTCACCATCACCAACGAACCGGGGATTATACAGCGCCGCGGGGCCTGCTGCAGCCGGAAATTCAGAATTGGCCACCGGCCTGGACTTCCTCACATTTGCGCACGAATCGATCCTGGTCTGTATCGCCCTGGTGCAGTTGACGCCCTTCGGGCGGCGCCGCCATCCCGCGCGCCAGGCAAACGAGCCGTTGGGGCGGCGCTTCGTGTTTGCGGGCCTGCCTTACGTGCTGTCGAGCCTGATGGCCGGCATTGCAGGTGCGTTGTCGGTCGGGAGGCTCCGGACAGGGACCCCGACCCTCGGCATCGGCCTGGAGTTTCCAATAATCTTCGCGGTTGTTCTGGGTGGGCTCTGTCTGCGCGGAGGGTTCGGATCGGTGGTCGGATCGGTCCTGGTAGTGGCGGCGCTCGTGCTCGCCCAGACGATCATGAATCTCCAGGGCATCGCCGCCTGGACGGGTCAGTTGATCACGGGCGCCGGGCTTCTGGTGGCCCTGGTGCTCAGCCAGCTCTATTACGCGATTGTTGCGAAGCTGTATCGGCCCAATGCGCTCCCGGCGGCACCCGTCCCGCGGTAGCTCGCAGCGGGCAGGCGGATGGTAGCCCGTAGCCAGTGGCCAGGGCAAGCCCAGCCACTCGAGTGGCTGGGTTGGCCGTTCGCGCCCGCAGGGCGTAGAATATAGGTAATGAAGCTTACGGGGACAGTTCGCTTCTCGCAGCCGGGAGCCAAGCAATGAAGCTTCGCAGGAAATGGGTGCTTTTTGCCGCAGGCCTTGTGGCCCTGGTGGCCGTTGTCGTCGGCATCGTGTTTTTGGCCGCGGTGATGGTGAATGAGGGGCCAGATGTGATGCTTGATTCCCTGCAGGCTGGCGCACACCGTGTTCAGTTCTACATCGACTATCCATCGTGGGACAGCGCTGTCCTTGGTTTCTTCGTGAAGGACCAAACCGGGCGCCCTCGCTATTTCCCAATCTACGGCTCGACGTATCGTGGGCTGCCTCCAGTAGAACTGGAAGTATTCTTGTCGGAAGCCGAGGAGGAGATGTGGGTTCTATCATCATGGGAGGGATATGAAGTGCTGGCTTATCACCAGCTTGGGAGTGATTGGTTCACGGACACCCGCAGTAGCAGTAAGCGTGCGGCGAGCGATACTCCGTCGCCTCAAGGCGGGCGTGGCGTAGGACCCAGGATGGACTTTCCGGATATGGATCGTGCACGCGTAAAGCGTGTGCTGACAATCAAGATCCCCAGCCGTAAGTAGGTGCGGTGTAGTGCTCCAGCGACTTTGAATGCCGCCGCCGAGGCGCTGAAGAAAATCCAGGCGTGTGCGCCCGCGACACGAAAGGCCGACAGCTAAGGATGGCGTCACCGGAACTCGGGTGGCGAGGAAAGAGCCTATGCCTAAGAACTTCGCTTGGTCGATTCCTTTCGTCGGGCTTGCAACGGCGCTTGCCATATCTGAATGTGCCGTAGGTGCTTATCGCCTGATCAAATTGCGCCAGACAAGCAAGGGCGTTTTTGCAACGCTCATACTTGGCACTATCGGGACTGTCTCATTAGCTACGTTAGTTTGCGGGTCGATCCTGGGGTGGCTCTCATTAGGGGGGGAACTAGTGTTCTTCGCTGTGGGTTCAATGAGTAGCATCATCCCGCCAATCGTGCTGACGCGCCACTTCACGGGCGGCGAGATCCTCCCGAGAACGGACTCCCCAGACAAGCTGCAACGTATTTTGAGGGTGATTTTGATCACTGCCAGGATTCTCCTGGTTACTGCAGCAGTCATCCTCCTGGTTATGATTGCATACTTTGTATTCGTGTTCGGTGTTTGAGGACAGGAGAAGGAAACCAGACACGCCTGCTCTCTCGGAAAACTAGGGCGCCATCCCATAGGCCCTGCGACGAACTCAGGACAGGCGGGTGCTAAGCCGCAAGCGGCTACCGGCTACGGACTACTGGCCACCGCCGCAGTGGGCGGCGGGTGAACGACTGCGTATAATATGCGTGAGCGCGGCGAGGCGGTCTGAAAGCGGCCGCCTTTTTCATGCGCCTACCTTGAACGCCGAAACCGCACCTCCCCGGGGGGTGCGGACCGCAAGATTATTTGAGAAAACAAGTTAGGCGGCTTGGCAGTCTCCGGCTGCGGCAATCTGGAAGAAAAAGGTGTCAGGGGGGTTGTTGAAAAAGTCGATAGCCGCGAACCACGCGAACTGCGCGAACAGGAAAACTATAGAAAAAGCCAATAAGAGAGTGAAAAACAAGCCGTCCTGTTGGCGTTGTTCGCGAAGTTCGCGGCCATTCAGGGGTTTTTCAACAGCCCCTGAGGAACCTTTTTCGGCCTGGCGGGCCTTCGGCGGCCCGGAGTACTCGAGACCTTTTCTCAAATACGAAGAGTCCAGCGGGGCGGGGAGCGTATCCACAGATTCTTTGGCATGGTTCAGGAAGCAAGCACTGCCGGGCAAGGCCCCTGGGGCCTGGACAAGCCAGTCCCCTGGGGACCACACAGGCCAAGGGTGGCATGGCTGGCTTGTCCAGCCATGTTCAGCGCCAATTTGAACCATAGCGAAACCTTGCACCTACTCGCCAAAAGTGCAAGGTTGCAGAATTGACATAACGCCTTGGAAAGGTTGGATTTAAACGGTCATTTTGCGTGTCGAAACCTTGCACTTTATTTGCGAAAAAAGTGCAAGGATGTGCAAGGTTTCGGGCGGCGGTTCTTGAAGCACGCCCTATATTGGGCCCCTCGGGCCCCCTGGGGGGATTTCGGGAGGCCGCGGCCTTTGCACTGGCTAAGTTGCGCAGTAGTATTAGAGGAACCCAAAGTGATTGTCACGCGTTACAGGAGATGTCTCGTTGCGGCGCTGGCGATCTTTCTTCTCTGCTTGCCTTTGCCGGCCGCCGAGGAGAAAGAGGCCAAAGGTGTCTACGTTGCGCCGGACCCGGAGCCGACGCCCCAGGAGACACTCATCCTGGAATACATCAACCGCGGACGCGGGGACCCCAAGGCCGAAACCGCGCGCATCGCCCCGCCCGGGAAAAAGATCTGGGGCATCGACCTGGACATGTTCCGCAAGGAAATGAACCAGATCAAGGCTGCGGCGCCTCTTGTCTTCAACCTCGATCTCTTGAAGGCGGCCCGGCGGCACTCTCATTACCTGATACTGCACGGCCGGGGGGGGCATGATGAAATCCCGGGCAAGAAGGGCTTTACCGGAAAGAGCACGGGCGAACGTGCAAAGGCCGTGGGATATCGGTATCGGCGTGTGACGGAAAACGTGTTGGTTCACGTTAGCAGCCCGTGGCAGGCTCACGTCGTGTTCATTGTGGATCGCGGCCCCGGTGGCACGGGGGGCATGCAGCCGGGACGCGGGCATCGCGCGGGCATTTTCAGCCCCGAAGTCCGCGAGTACGGGGGCAGCTACCTGTCCCACGGCAGCAAAGCCATCGTCACCGAGATGTTCGGCATGCGGCGCGGCGGACGCTTTGTCGGCGGCGTGGCCTATGTGGATAAGAATAAGAACGGCTTTTACGATATCGGGGAGGGCATAGGCGGCGTACAGATAATGGTCCGTGGGAAGATCGTCAAGACATGGAAGAGCGGGGCGTATACGCTGGCCATAAGCAATGCAAGAGATTCCATTACTGCTGTCCACAACGATCTGAAATACACAAAGATGCTGCCGGCGGGGTCTGACAACGTCAAGTTTGATATCGTCATTCCGCAGACAGCGGATGTCAAGAAGGTCCAGGCAATGCAGCGGATGCTGAAGAGGTACGGGGACACCAAGAGCAAGCGCCGCTTCAGGGCGATTGTTAGCCTTATCCTCAACACGCGGAATGTGGTGATTGACGATGGGACGCGCGAGAAGATTACCGTGGTGTCGGCGGTAGTTGCCGCGCAGTCCAGACCCCCCATTGCGAAAATCTGCTCATCGTGTAATATCATAGGGCGTAGAGGGACCCAAAGTGATGGTCACGCGTTACAGGAGATGTCTCGTTGCGGCGCTGGCGATCTTTCTTTTCTGCTTGCCTTTGCCGGCTGCTGAGGAGAAAGAGGCCAAAGGTGTTTACGTTGCGTCCGACCCGGAGCCGACGCCCGAAGAGACGATCATCCTGGAATACATTAACCGCGGACGCGGGGACCCCCCGGCTGAAGGCGCGCGTATCGCCTCGGCTGGAAGAAAGTACACCGGCGTCGACATGAAGATGTTCCGCAAGGAAATGGACCAGATCAAGGCTTCGTCGCCGCTTGTTTTTAACCTGGATCTGCTGAAGGTGGCCCGCCGGCACGCTCATTACCAGATCCTGCACGGCCAGGGGCACGATGAAATCCCCGGCAAAAAGGCCTTTACCGGAGCGAACCCGGGCGCACGGGTCAAGGTTGTGGGATACAGGTATCGAGGTGTGGCGGAAAACGTGTTCGTCCACGGTCGCGGCCCGTGGTACTCTCACGCCGAGTTCATTGTGGATCGCGGCCCGGGCGGCACGGGGGGCATGCAGCCGGGACGGGGGCATCGCGTGAACATCTTCGGCGATAAGTTTCGCGAGTACGGCGGCAGCTACCTGCCCCACAGCAACAAAGCCAGCGTCACCCAGATGTTCGGCACGCGGGGCGGCGGACGCTTTGTCGGGGGGGTGGCCTATGTGGATAAGAATAAGAACAGCTTCTACGATATCGGGGAGGGCATGGGGGCCATGCAGATGACGGCCGGCGGGAAGACCACCAAGACATGGAAGAGCGGGGCGTATTCCCTGGCCATAGGTGCCGGAAGAGTTGCGATCACCGCGGCATACAACGAGCTGAAGTACACGAAGATGCTGCCTTCGGGGTCCGACAACGTCAAGTTTGATTTCATCATTCCTCAGACGGCGGACGTCAAGAAGGTCCAGGCGATGCTGCGGATGGTCAAGAGGTACGGAGACACCAAGAGCAAGAGCCGCTTCAGGGCGATTGTGAACCTTATCCTCAAGACGCAGAACGTGGTGATCGATGATGGGACGCGCGACCAGATCAAGGCGGTGTCGGCGGAGGTAGCCGCACAGCTCGAGAAGGACAGGCAAACCGCCCGCGAGACGATCAAGTCCGAGGATATGAAGGCGGCAAAAAAAACCCTCATGGGCCTGAGAACGAACTATTCGATGACCCCCGCCTACAACTGGTATAACGATGCGGTGCGATGCACGTGGCAGCGGGCCAGGTTCCTTGGCCTGATGACCTACAAGAGCAAGCTCAAGCCCGGCGCGAAGCCCAATCCCGCTTACCTGGCCTCGGCCGTCAAGGCCTTCCGGAAAGAGGTAAAGAGCCTGAAAACGGAGGAATGGCAGAAGTGGCTCGCAGATCTGGCAACCGAGGCGGAGAGTCTCTGGTAGGCCGGACCTGATCTTTCCTCACATCTCACTGCCGGCGGCGGGGCGGCATTGCGCCGGCTGCAGGTAAACCCCCCGGGGCGAGCAAAAAAAACTGCTCTCAAATGGAAATTTTAATTGCTTGTATCAAATAAGTGATTAAAGTCCTCATTAGATGCCAAGGAGAGCGACATGACTCCCCCCAGGCTAAAGACAGTTCCGACGCGCCAGCGGGTGCTGGAAAGTGCCTGCGAGGTGTTCGCTGAAATGGGCTATCGGGACGCCACGATCGCCGAGATCTGCAAGCGGGCCGGTGCCAATATCGCCGCGGTGAACTACCACTTCCGCGACAAGGAATCCCTGTACGTGGAGGCCTGGCGCCGGGCGTTTCATCGGTCTCTGGAGGCCCATCCGCCCGACGGCGGCGTCGGCGAGGATGCCTCGCCCCAGCGGCGCCTTCACGCACGCATCCTGGCCTTCCTCGAGCGGATCACCGACGCCAAGAGCGGCGAATTCGACATCCTGCGGACGGAGTTTGCCAATCCGACGGGGCTGCTGCAGAAGGCGGTGCGTCCGGCGATCCAGCCGCTGAGGGAAAAGTCCGGCGCGATCATCCGGGAGCTGCTGGGGCCGGGCGCTTCCGATACCCAGGTGGCGTTTTGCCTGCACAGCGTTTTCAGCCAGTGCCTGCTCGTGATGTTCAAGGGACGGCTGATGAAGGACACCAGCGAGCCGGATATATCGGGGCGGGAGCGCCTCGAAGAATTCGCCGACCACGTCGTGAAGTTCTCCCTGGCGGGGATACGCGCAAGCCGCAAGGAAGCCGAATCTCGATCAGCCACCCGGAAGACGCCGCGGAGGAAGAGCCGATGAACCGCCGGCCGACAGCCCACAACCGCCGATTCTCACCGCGTGCCCTTGGTGCGGCGCTCGGCGTGCTGCTGCGCCTGCTGCCGCTGGCCTCCATCTCCTGCACGTGGTTGCACCCCAAGGGGGACTTTGGCCCTCCGGTCAAGCTGCCCGAGAAGTTCTCGGCGTCCGGGGCCCCCGCGGCACCGGACAAGTGGTGGACCGCCCTGGGCGACGAGAACCTCAACAAGCTCATCGAGCAGGCGCTGGCGGATAACTTTGACCTGCAGAGCACCTGGGCCCGACTCACCCAGGCCCGGGCCAAGGCCCGCAAGGCCGGCGCGGACCTCTGGCCGAGCCTGGACGCCGACGGCGGCGCATCCCGTAAGCGAACTGTCACCGTGGTGAACCAGAGGGACGGCACCTCGCGGAGGAACAAGGTCCGCGCAGACAGCTTTTCGCTGGGGCTGACCGCCAGCTACGAGCTGGACCTGTGGGGGCGAGTGAGGTCCACTCAGGACGCCGCGCAGCTGGACCTCAGCGCCACCCGGGAGGACCTGCATGCCGCGGCTATCACCTTGACCGCTGAAGTGGCCGATACGTGGTATCAGCTCGTCGAACAGCGCGGGCAGATCGGACTGCTGGACCAGCAGATCAAGACGAACGAAGATTATCTCGAGCTG
>SDBT01002068.1_pt1 | contig 35987 bp, 31 predicted proteins | sample 2277101 | NCBI WGS metagenome assembly SDBT01 (sample SAMN10404973, study PRJNA504765) | marine sediment metagenome | isolation source: marine sediment core GS10_PC15, 103 cmbsf | place: Arctic Ocean: Southern Knipovich Ridge | collected 2010 | reverse complement strand
AAGTTTTCAAGTTTTTAAATTTAAATTTAAGTTTAATTATCTCTGAAAGTTAGGGTATAATTAATCGTGGTTAAAAATATCTCAAAAAACAAATATGCTTCATATTGATTATCAAAATGCATTAAGCGATAAAATCGGCTTGCGTGATGGCATCAGTAAAGCTGTTTTTAAAAATTTCCTTCATAAAAGCCAGCCTCTTGTGAAAAAGGTTTTTCAGTCTGAAAACAAAATGGGATATGCATTTTTAAATCTACCAGATGATGAAAGTAATCTTCGAAAAATTAAAAAATTCGCAAAGGATCAGCAAAAAAACAAATGGGAGAATATTGTAGTTTTAGGAATCGGAGGATCAGCACTAGGAGGCATTGCACTTAAAGAGGCACTTCTTGAGCCATTCCATAACCTAAGTAAAAAACCTCGCCTGTTTTTTATAGATAATATAGATCCGGACTATATAACAGGACTGCTTACAAAAATCCGGCCGGAAAAAAGTTTATTTATAGTGATTTCAAAATCCGGAGGAACTGCAGAGCCCATGGCACTCTATAATTTAATCAGAGACAAAGTTAAAAACCCTAAAAAGCATTTTGTTTTCATTACAGATCCTAAAAAGGGACTACTCAGGAAAATAGGCAAGAAAGAAGACATTGAAATGTTTGATATACCGCCTAAAATAGGGGGACGGTTTTCTGTTTTGTCACCTGTCGGTTTACTGCCGGCGGCACTGGCTGGCATGGATGTAGGCGCGCTTCTTAAAGGAGCCAGGCGAATGAGAGAGGCTATTAAAACAACCAAACAAGGGAAAAATCCAGCGCTTCTTTTAGCTTCACTTCAATATTTACTGGACCGCAAAAAATCCAAAGTAATGACTGTTATGATGCCGTATAGCAATCGGCTTTTTAGAATCGGAGACTGGTACAGGCAGCTTCTTTCGGAAAGTATTGGTAAAAACAATAAAACCGGGCCAACTCCCATTAATGCAATAGGTACAACAGACCAGCATTCACAGCTCCAGCTTTACAATGAAGGACCTAATAACAAATGGTTTATTTTCCTGAGACTTCTTAAATACGGCAATGAAGTGAAACTCGGTTCGCACCTTCCAAAAGAACTGGCCTTTTTAAATAACAAAAAATTAAACAAAGTTGTCGATGCGGCATTAGCCGGCACTTCTGAATCACTCTCTAAAAATAAAAGACCGAATATTGCAATCGAGATTCCTAAAGTTGATGCTGAAAATATTGGTATGCTTTTTATGCTTTTCGAATTTCAGGTAGCACTTCTTGGCTTGCTTTATAAAGTTAATGCATTTAATCAACCCGGAGTTGAGGAAAGTAAAATCATAACTAAAAAACTCTTATCTAAATGAAAATTGAAAATTTAAAATTTAAAATTTCACGAAGCGACGGTTTTACGGTTGCAGAGATGATAATAGTGGTACTTATTATGTCTGTGCTTATGGCTATTGGAGGACGAACTTATTTTGATGAACGTGATCGTTTCGAATTCAACAATGCTTTTATTGAAATGACCGGGATGTTTGCAGAAGCACGCAATCTGGCAACAACAAGTGAGCCGTTTTATATAAGCGAAGCAATTGGGAATCTGGTGCCGGCAGACGGTTACGGGGTCTATATTAATTTGGAACCCGAAGAAGGCGAACCTCATTTTACACTTTTCGCAAATTTAGGATCTGGAAATTTGGGTACCTATGAAAGCTACTTAAATGAAGATACTGAAGAAAGCGCCAAAGTATTTGATGATGACGATGAAATAATCAGGACTTTTACAGTTCCCAAACAAGTACAGTTCCATTCATTTTATTTTAACAGTGTGTGGAAATGGGATCCGGAAGAGCCTCCAGAACCTGCAGGCCCAAATGCCACTGAAGCAGTTATTATTTTTAAACCGCCTCTAGCTGAAACATTTATAGGAAATAACGATACTGTCAGTCCGGAAGAATTAATTGAGCTGGGTTTAAAATTCTTTAATCCCGCAGCTGATGATAATTCACCTAAAAAATGCCAGTTTATCCGCATAAACCGAATTAAAACCTTTTCTGCAATCGAACACGATAACGCCGAATGCAACCAAGAATAAAATCAATGAAACAAATACTTAAAAACAAAAGGGGGGAAAGTATTTTGGAAACCGTTATCGCAATGACGATTCTTGCAATAGGCATCACTTTTTCAAGCGCGATAATAGGATCGTCTTTAAGCAATGTCAATCTTTCCAAAAACCGCATTGTTGCCGTAAACATTGCACGCGAAGGCATTGAAACTATGCGTAATATACGCGATACAAATTGGCTTAAATTCGCCACTAAACGGCGCCAATGCTGGAACAATGATCCGTTTATAGATAACTGCCAGGGCGCTACACCTATTACCCCCGGCCAATACACTATTTATAAGAATGATGAACAAAAATGGATGCTTGAAGACCAGTTGGATGTGGAGTCTGATGATACTGGAAATGCGTTTCCAGATGCACCTGATGACGGCGATGTATTCCGAAGAACCGATGAAGAGAGAACATATATATGGAATGAAGATGAAATTAGATGGATAGACAAAGCAACGCTCTATTTGGTAGATATAGATCCTTTAACCGATACTGACCTGGATCACGATTACACAAATGACACGGATTCCTATAATCATATGCTGGTCAGAGCTATCCCCCTTGGAACAGAAGTGAAAAGAACGATTTATAAGCGATATATAAAAATTGAATATGTTGAAAATGTGGATATCGATAGTGATGGTATTCTTGTTAGTACACCAACGCAGTGGGAAAATTACGCACATAATGTTGATAATTTAAACCGCATGCGTATAACGGCCACGGTTGTCTGGCGCGGATCTAAAAAAGAGCATAAATCCGAACTTTCTACCCATATTACAGATTACCTTGGCCGTGAAAGGCTGGAAGGATAATTATTTCTTAACCACATAGCTATAAAGCGATACAACGACACAATGAAGGCTAATCCCAATCGAAGGCCCAATAGAAGGCCCGATCGATTGGATCCTCAATCGGGTCCTCAACGGGCCCTCAACCGGAAAGGCGGTTTCACAATAGCTGAGCTTTTGGTTGCCACCGTTATATTGGCAATCATTATAACCACGGCAATAGTCGTGTATGCAAACTTTTTTAACTCGATCCGGAATATAAAAGCGGCGAACCTGGTTTACGAGGAAGCCCGCTTCACCATGGAACGAATTGTAAAGGAGATCCGGAATGGAAGTATTGATTACGAAGAATATTATAACCAGACGGCCAATTTTCCATTAGGAATCGGTTTAAACAAGACTTACGGTCAAAACTACTGCGAATACAGCAGGCAATTCTATTCGCCGGGTCCGGACGGGCAATACGGAACATTTGATGATGAGAGTACTGGTGAACGTAATGAAAATGCGCCGATTCCTATAGACACTCCTATACAGGAAAAACTATATTTAATCGATTCAATAGGAACACACAGAACTTATATTCAGCGCATCCAAACCACCGATGATTCTAACCCGCCAAATGCCATTGGCAAGATAGCAATACTGAAGCTGGATGGGAAAGATTATGGGCTTAATAAAGTTGACGGAGGGCCAGCCGGATGCTCCAGGGATCAAGGCGAGGGGGATGGATTAATAGATACATGGTTTTGCGCAAAAGGTTTTGATTGCGATAAGGTTACACCACCTGGCGACCTTGGGCCAGGATGTTCTGAATCATACGATATTATAGTTGATGATCCAGGTACTCTGCCTGATGATTTGTATGACCTGGAAAACAGCAGCTTTGTGGATATCACTCCTGCTGCACTGGACATTGTGTCTTTAAAATTCTTTATCACCCCACAGGAAGACCCCAGAAAAGCCTACAGCAACATAGATATTCAAATACAGCCACACGTAACTGTTAAAATGATAGCCCGCGCCAATCCAAGCATAGCCGCAGAATTCAGGGGAAATGTTCCTGATATTGTTCTGGAATCCACAATTTCAACACGAGCGCAAAAGGAGATAATTACGGAATGTAACCTGCAAGAATGTATTGACGGAGATATGAAACTTTGTCCCAAAAACCGGGGTGTTGTCGCCGGAGCTGAGCAAGAATGCTCCCAGGGGGTCTGGCAGGGATGTGATGAAGAAATTTATACAGCACAGGCGGCTTATAATATATCTCCAGTTGCAGCAGGGGGTGCGGGACTGATTGTGCCGAAAAAATTAGTTGGTGAAGATTTAGTGGATATCGATCCGGCTCCGGATGACGGCCTGGATCATGAAGATCCATTTAGCGCTTCACCCAGAACTTATTTTGAAAATGGAAATAATGAAATGGGCTCATGTGATTCAGGAGACCCAGGCTTTGATGACGCCTGTAAAAACCGCCGATGCCATGATGGAGTGGATAATGACGGAGATGGACTAACTGACAGCGATGATCCCAATTGCCTGGTACACCTTTGTAATAATGGATACCTGGACCCAGATGAAGATTGTATTGATGTGGGAGGAATATGTTTTTTCAGACCGGCAGAAGGCACTGAAACAAGTTGTTTTGATTCATATGACAATGACTGTAATTATGATTTTGAACTGACAGCGGAAGAAAATATCAATTTAGGCCAAGGCGCGGATGAATATGACCAGAACTGTATAGATAATTTTATATGCAGTAATGGAGTACTTGACCCGCAGGCGCCTAATTCCTTTGGTCCGGAATTTTATGACAACCCAAGTTATTTATTTGAAAAACCAGTTTCCGATGAGCTAGATGAAGTTTGCATTGATATTGGCGGTGTATGCGCCAGGACATCACCCGACTTCGATGGCCTAGTCCAGAGCCTGGAAGAAGGAAGTGAATTTGATTCCTGTAAAAGTCTAGGGGACGATGACGCTAAAAACACCTGTAAAAGGAGCCGCTGTACAGATGGTTTCGATAATGATTGTGATCTTGACACAGATCCTGGCAATCCGCCTCCTAATACCACTGGAGCGGATGAATTTGATGTCGACTGCCTGAATGTTATCTGCAAGAATAATTGGCATGATAATGACCTTATTGATGCTAGCTTAGTTGATGAATTTCCAGACGACGATCGCCGTTATGATTACCTTGTGAATTACACAGATAATGCAGGTGCGGATACTGCACTGGATGAGGCTTGTACAGATATCGGCGGGGTATGCACTCCTCTATATCCTAAAGAAGATGAAGAAACAATATGTAATGATGATTTAGATAATGACTGCGACGGTGTATTTGACGGAGATGAGGGCATAAACAGCGATCCTGACTGCTGCCCTGATAATGACGATGATGGTTTTATGGGGCTGTCTCTCGACTGCAGAGCAGAAGACAAAACAGCTGGTGATTATTCTCCTTACGGCATAATAGACTGCGATGATACTAACGCTAATATAAAACCTTGGATTGATGTAAATGGTAATCGCGGCAACTTTGAGGTCGGAACTGATGAACTAAACCCTGAAGTCTGTGATGATGCATCTTTTGCAGGCGACCCTATCGACAACAACTGCAGTTTTGTTAATGCGGTCTATCTTCCGGCAGTTGGAGATGACGGCTGGGATCATAGCGATCCTTCATGTTGCGTGGACATGGATGGAGACGGTTTCGGTATTGAATCTGCCAATCTTTACAAGGGTGATCCTGTATTATGCTCAGCTGGATTTGGAGCTCTTCCTGAAAGAATGCAATTCGACTGCCTGGATATGAACGATCCGATTGAAATTGCTCAAGAAACTCATCCTAATGCAATGGAGGATACTTTGGATAAATGTACAGATGGAATCAATAATAACTGCCGTGTTAGCGCAGTTACAGATAATGAACGTTTCGATCACCTCGATACCAAAGCAAACCCGGCTGAAGCGCTTGCCGATGAAACTTTTGATCCGGAATGCTGTGAGTTTCTCCCCGGCTCTACTCCTTTAACCGGCTTTACTCATAATACCAATCTTGAAGTGTGCGATGATACAAACAGCTTAGCCGGAGACCTTTCCAACAGTGATGAAAATTGCAATGGCTTAACTGGGTTTGATGATTATTACTGTATGACGGAAGACGGCCGGTTTTTTGGTGATAATTTTACCATCCCCAATATCCTCTCATCGGAAAGCGTTATCCTGAGTTATGATGGAGATTTAGTATATAACCCCGGTGAATTCACTATGAATAGTACGGATGGAAGCGGCACAATTATCAGCAAAAATATTCCCCTCAGCAAAAATTTTCCACTTGACCCTGCTGACTGTGCAGATGTAAATTCAGCCAATCTTGGTAATTCAAATTTCGATGTTTTGCCGGCCGATATAAGAATTCAGATAAGCAATGATGCAGGCGTAACCTGGTGCGGGAATGATGACTGTGATGGAGACTTCCTTTCCACATCGGAAGGCGATAATCTAAACGACGAAATTGTATTCACAGAAACAGACGACAATGAACTTCGATGGAAAATAGAATTCATTACTGATGCCGTATTTACTCAACTTGTCTTCGATTACGGTGCTATTAACTTTGTATGCGAAGGCGATTAATTTTCATTTATTACTAACCTTAATCCTTAATCTTAAATCCTAAATCTAATATCAAAGGAGTTTCTATGCCGCTTGTTATCGGCCTTGTTACGCTTCTGATGGTCTCATCAATAGCGATCAATGAGCTGATTATACGTGGCCTTCAGTCTGCTACACGAATAGAAGCTGCAAACCGGGCATACATGGCTGCGGAAGGCGGTATAGAAGATGCGCTTTATGAGCTTACTCCGCATTTTGCCGGCTACAAAACACCTGCCTTAAATAATGAGTTTGTCAGGAATTCTGATTTCGGCGGAGATCTGGAATGGATTAATAACTGGGCAATTGAAAGCCATAGCGGTGATGCAATTTGGCCTGACCCGCCTGGTAGATTTTATGAAAATCAAAAACTGATGATTTATCTTTTTAATGATACTAATTTAGACACAAGCGGTACTGCTAATGCGATAAATAACGGTCCTTTTGAATCAAATGATATAGAGGCTGTGGATGCCAATATTTTCGCTATAACATTTACTATCCCTAATGCCGATGTCGTAATTACTGGTTCAAGTGTATTAAAAATAGACAATGATGGAGATTATGACGGGACCGATAACACAATTAATGAGGATCCTGATGAACCCATCACTCAGGAAGACCTGGAAAACTGCCCTGAAAACCCAGAAGATAATGATTGTGACGGCAAGGTCAATGAAGACAATGAAGATGATCCGGTAATTTTATGGAGCCTAACTGATGGCGCTGAAAAAAGTCTAATGCCAAAAAAAGGCTGTGCGGGAGTTGGATCTGAGATTTGTGAAAAAGGTTTTTCTGCCGCTAATAGCTACGGCGTTACTTTAGATCAAACTGCGACTGGGATAAACGAAAATGGAGCAGAAGAAACCATAGACCTTTTTATCAATCGTGCAATTTATGCACCAGACGGTAGCTTAGATGCTAAATTACATTTTGAATTCCTTATCATAGCACCACTGGAACATGTAGACACTCCCGACAGTAAAATTAACGAAATACCATACATCGAATACGTAGTGGATTCATCTTCAGACCAACTCCCCTACCCATTTTTCAGGATTAAGTCGGATGGTTATTATGGAACCTACAAACAATCCATCACATCAACTGTCACGCCAAAAACCACCGTACCGCTATTTGACTTCACAATTATTCAGCAACAGTAATTCCGCTTCGCCTGTCTTCGCTACGCTACGACCGGCTTCGCGTGGGACAGTCTGCCACAACAGACGTGGAACAGCTTCGCGTGGGACAACACTTCGTGCGTGGAGCCTATTGGCCATTATTGACTTTTTAATTGATGTTGTGATAGGTTGTGAGTCCGTATTTTGATTTAAAAGAATATTTTGTTAATAAATTGAATTATGTTTGCAAAAATTGTTGAAGAATTGGAAATTTATCAAATTAGTTTACAGCTTACCAAAGAAGTTAACGAGCTTATTAAACAAATCCCTCACTATTGGAGCATTGAAGAATGTAGACAGCTATTAAGATCTTCAAGTTCTGTATCAGCAAATATTGCAGAGGGTTTTTGTCAAAGATTTTATCCGAAGCAGTTTATAAAATATTTATATATCTCTTTAGGCTCTAGTGATGAATCGAAAGATCATATTAAAAAACTTATAAACAATCATCATTTAAAAAGTGAAATTGGAGAAAATTTCATTAAACGGTATAAAAACCTATCGATCAAAATATTGAAATTTATCAACTACTTAAGAAAAAAACACACCCCTAACTAACCACGGCCAAAGGCCTGTCCCACGCGAAGCTGTTCCACGCACGAAGTGCTGTCCCACGCACGAAGTGCTGTCCCACGCACGAAGTGCTGTCCCACGCCGTAGGCAGAACTATCGGACAACAACATTCACCAATTTCCCCGGCACGTAGATTTTTTTAATTACCTCCTTTCCTTCAATATTCCGCTGAACTGCCTCGTCGGCCGACGCTTCCTTAATCGCTTCTTCTTCGGAAATATCGATTGATACTTCTTTTTTACCCCTGACCTTGCCGTTCACGGAGAATACGAGCTCAAAGGTGTCATCCACCACGAGCTTTGGATCAAACACAGGCCATTTTTCATACGCCAGGCTTTCCTTATGGCCTAATTTCTCCCAAACCTCTTCACATAAATGCGGTGCAAACGGAGCCAGGATAAGTACCAGTTTTTCCATCGCGGATTTTGGGATTTTTTTCATCTTCTGAAGCCCATTAGCCAATATCATCATCTGAGAAATAGCGGTATTAAAACCGAATGAGTCGATATCTTCACCGACTTTCTTAACGGTTTTATGGACCATGCGATTTAAATTATCATCCGGTTGCTCATCGACTACCTCACCTTCTTCCATTAAGCGCCAGACTTTTTGGAGAAAGCGGAAGCACCCCTCAATGTTTTTGGTGCTCCATGGTTTGACCGCCTCAAACGGCCCCATAAACATCTCATATAACCTCAGTGTATCAGCGCCGTATTTTCGGATAACATCATCAGGACTCACCACATTCCCGCGGGATTTACTCATCTTCTCACCATCTTCACCAAGTATCAGGCCCTGGTTCATAAGTTTTTGGAACGGCTCCTTATCTTTCACAAATCCAAGATCAAAAAGAACCTTGTGCCAGAACCGCGCGTAGAGTAAATGAAGCACAGCATGCTCCGCCCCACCCACATACAAATCCACATTCATCCAGTAATCCAATTCCTTTTTGTCGGCAAACGCCTTGTCGCTTTTAGGACTTAAGTAACGCAGATAATACCAGCAGCTGCCTGCCCACTGAGGCATAGTATTAGTTTCACGACGACCCGGCCCACCGCATTTGGGGCACTTAGTATTCACCCAGGTATCAATGCCGGCCAACGGGGATTCACCAGTACCGGTTGGCTCGTAATTTTTAACATCAGGAAGTAATAATGGAAGATCTTTTTCATCTAATGGAACTACGCCGCATTTTTCGCAGTGAACAATTGGAATAGGCTCACCCCAGTATCGCTGACGGGAAAAGACCCAGTCTTTTAATTTATAATTCACCGCACCTTCGCCCAGTTGTTTTTATTCAAGATGCCGTGTGATTTCATAACGGGCTTGTTCAGATGTTAAGCCATCAAATTTATCTGAATTCACTAAAATTCCGTCATCTGGATAACATTCTTTCAAATCTTTTACCTTTTTCCAAAGCTTGTCATCTTCCGGGCGGATGGAAATTTTTAATGGAATCTTATATTTTTCGGCAAAATCAAAATCTCGCTCATCATGGGCATCGGCAAAAACAGCGCCGGTTCCATAACTGGTCAGTACAAAATCCGCAATCCAAATCGGTATTTTTTCGTCATTCATTGGATTAACGGCATAAGCCCCTGTAAATACACCTGTTTTTTCTTTGGCTAAATCCGTCCTTTCGAGATCGCTTTTCATCAGCGCATATTCTTTATACTTTTCCACATCATCTTTCTGTTCATCGATTGTGATTTTGTATACCAATGGATGCTCTGGGGCAAGAACCATATAAGCTGTACTAAAAATCGTGTCGACGCGCGTGGTATAGACAGATAATTTCTCATCGTACCCTTCAATCTTAAAATCAACATTGGTTCCGTAGCTTTTCCCGATCCAGTTCTCCTGCATGACTTTAATAGGTTCAGGCCAGTCCAGATCTTTAAGGTCTTCAAGTAGTCGATCCGCATATTCCGTAATCTTTAAAACCCATTGGCGCAGCATTTTTTTGGTGGTCTTTTCACCGCACCTCTCACATTTGCCATCCACTACCTCCTCATTCGCCAAACCGGTTTTACACCCCGGGCACCAATTGATGGGAAGCTCGGATTCATAAGCCAACCCTTTTTTATATATTTGCAAAAAGATCCATTGGGTCCATTTATAGTATTCCGGATCTGTGGTATCGATTTCACGATCCCAATCGTAACTGAACCCGATGCTTTGGATCTGCTTTTTGAATATCCCCACGTTCTCTTCGGTCACATCCCGCGGATGGCGGCTGGTTTTAATCGCGTAATTTTCCGCAGGCAGGCCAAACGCGTCCCAACCCATAGGATGGAGTACATTAAATCCATTCATCCGCTTATAACGGCAAATAATATCGGTAGCTGTGTAGCCTTCTGGATGGCCCACATGTAAACCCGCCCCGCTGGGGTACGGGAACATATCAAGGACGTAAAACTTCTCCTTTTTCAAATCAACATCAGCCTTAAAGGTTTTATTCTTCAGCCAGTATTCCTGCCATTTAGGTTCGATTACAGAGGGGTCGTACATGGAATTGGAGGTATTACAAATTCAACGGATAGTATAAACCAATTTCCGTTAAATACGAAATAAGACTTAAAAAGCCTGTTAGCCACATGCCTGTTGCGTGACTTCATCCTCAAAAGCCTTAGGAGTAATATCAATAACCCTACCTTGAGTATTGTTAGTTGGCTGTACTGACTCACGAAACCTGTTTCGACTCTCCAATATAAAATGGTCTTGCAGGCTAAAAACATCAGGCCTTTTGTGGCTGCTTGAATTCAAGGCTAAAATTCCTTCTGTATTTATTGACATAAATAATATTTTATTTCTATTTCCAACTCATTTTACAACAAAAAAACCTATCTAGTCAAATTAATTACCAAAAAGAGTCTCTTTATTTTTTCTTTCTCCTTCGCTTTTTATGTTTTAATTCGATTCTTTTCACATCCTCCAAAAGCTCATGAACAACATCTTTACCCCCTAAGCCGAATGCCAAACCGCCCGCAATGGTAAGCATGGCAATAAAGCCAATAAACATGACGTTGATCAGTATCTCGGCAATCTGAAGCTGGGAAAGCGCGGCCAATACCGCAAACGTCACCATGGTGTATTTAGCGGCCAAGCCGAGAACATTGGCGGTTTTGCTTTTTGTGATACTAAGAGAAGTAGCGATAATACTTTGAAGCAAATGCCCCACCCGAATACCAACCAGCATAATAAAGATGGCAATAATAACTTCAGGTATATAGCTCATAACTCTTACCAAAAATTCATACACTTGAGTTAATTTTGCAATTTTTGTAGCCTCAATAAAAAATACAAAGATCAAATACCCCTTAACCGCTTTCGCAACAACCCTGGAAGAAGTGATGCTGAGGTTTGCCCTTTCCAGAAAATGCTTCAGCCCAACCTTTTCCGCTATCCATTCAAGGTTGATCTTGTGACCCAGGCCAATAATAACGCGTGAGGCCATTTCCGCTAAAATCCAACCAAACAGGAGTACGGCCAGCGCACCGAGGATAAACGGGCTGAGTTCGATAATCGTATCGACCTTTGAATTGACCGCATTGATTATGCTATTGGTGATTTGAATAAAGAGTTGTTCCATTTTTTGTCATTAAAACACTGGAACATGAAATCATCGAGGCATTAAATCATGAAATCACCGGATCATTAAAACAACTTATTTTAAAATTTGTTTTAATGCTTTCATGCTTTAATGTTTTCATGTTTTTGTGTTTTAATGCTTTTATGAAATAAATTAATCTATATATTATACCAAATTTACCCCTAGAAAGCAATAGTGAGCCCCAAGGTTCCCCGAAAAATGCCCCAAAGGGGCCACTTTGTGGCGAGGTAAGCAACGGGAGGGGTATTTTTCGGGGCGGGGCCCCAAAGCAAACGGATGTCGAAAAAGGCCCAAGGGGCCCACTTTGTGGCCTCCGTAACAACGCGGAGAATGATTCGCAGACTGAAACTCATTTTGGGGCTGTGGGGCGAACGATGGGTCTTGAACCCATGACCTTCCGGACCACAACCGGACGCTCTAACCAACTGAGCTACGTTCGCCACATAAAGAATGCTAGAAAAGTTTAACGCGTTTACCAAAAAAGCTCAAGAATTATTTAACTACCAAACCAACGGAAGCGATTTCCACTTCACCTTTTTTCGGTACGCTTTGTAACCATCAAGCGCTTTTACCAGCATTTTTTCCTCACCGACAATCCAAATTTATGCATATTGTTCAAGGTATATTTATTTCCTGCATACTCACGATCATCGACTATGCTCAGACCTGTAGGCCTAACAATTTTAATTATAACTTTTCCATATATTCTAAAATTCTCATCACATGATGATCAATAGTTTTTGCGTCTTTCCTCCCTAATACATCTGTTTTATCTTCGACAATAAAGCGAATAATGGAAAGGGATGTTTTTATTTCTGCCTTATTGTTTTCTTTTTCAGTTATTTTCATATAGGAAGTCTTCTTTTGTTCTATGCTATATAGAGAATAGAAATAAAGCAATTCCTTTTCCAAATTTTCTCTTGTATTATTTTAAAATAGAGATTTCTTAATTATTTTATGATCCACGAAGAACTAAAAAAACTCCGTAAAAACCGTAATCTGACATTAAAAGTCCTTTCTTCCAAAGTGGGCTACGGAACAGGAAATTTGTCCTCTTATGAAAACGGCAAACTAAAAGCAAAAGATGAAACTCTTTTGCGCATTTTAACGCGTGGATATGATATGAGCTCGCAAGAAGCCAAAACCAGAATTGCAAAATGGAGAAGTCAGGAATTTGAAGAAACCTATCACATACCGTTGGCTCAAATCACGGAATCTTATAATAAGGGAAAAACTTCAAAAACACTTGAGGAATATCTTGTATCAGAGGGGTTAGACAAGGAAACTATTGCAAAAATTAAAGAAGATATCCGATTCTACAAGAAAAAAATTTGACATCTATTTTTCATTCGTGATATAAGGACAGCTTAGAGTGATTTTTTGTATTAAATCGATTATTTTGTAATTTAGTGAATCAATGGCAATCCAATTAATCTCATCCCTAAACCCACCGCAAGAAGAAAAACCTCGCGAAAAAATATTGCATTACGGCGCTGAAAGCCTGAATGATGTGGAGCTTCTTTCGGTAATTTTGGGGACAGGATATGAAGGAATGAAGGTCAAAGAACTCGCCAGATATTTGCTGGCAAATTTCGGCACGCACGGGCTTTTCCAGTTCCGTGATTTTAGTAAATTTCAGGAAAATACGGGTCTGCCTTTTGTAAAATCATGTGTTTTGATTGCCATTTCCGAGGTAATGCGGCGAATTCAGCGAAGGGATGATGTGAAAATTAAATCCTCCGAACAGTTTTACGAATACATTAAAGATGATTTTAAGAAAAATACGTTTGAGCAGCTTCGGATTGTATGTGTGGATACTCAAAGGCGCGTACTTTTCAACGGCCTCGTCGCACAAGGAGAATTTAATACGCTTTCGGTGACGCTTTCCGCTATCTTGCATCATCCTATTCGCCTGAATGTGAAAAATTTTTACCTGGCGCATAATCATCCACTGGGCATAAAAAAATCTTCAAGGGAGGATATCGCTTTTACTTTGCAAATCAGGGAGGAGTCTAAAAAATTCGGTCTTTCTTTTGATGATCATATTATTATTGGAGAAGATGGTTTTTGTAGTTTTTCGCTGAAAGGGGTTTTGTAAATAAAAAACATAACTTTTTTCATGATAAATAGTTATTGCCAACAGTTTATCATGAGCCCAATCACCATTTGAACCAAAAAGAACAGAAGTCCCAACTGCCACCAATACTTAATGCAAAACTTATAAAGCTTCTTATCCTTTTTCCAGCTTTTTTTCCAAAACTTCCACTTCGGCCTATGCGCCAGGAAGTATTTGCAGGAAAAATAAACCACCGTTACCACAAGAACGGTTCGGATGATGGCGATGATGATGAAAGTTGAATCGAAAGCCATAGACTTATTTTATCATAACTTCTATGCTAATCATAATTTTTAGAAAGTGGTAAATGCAAGGCCTCCGATGTACATCGGAGAACGCAGAAGATGACATCTTCTAAAAAGTCTGGGATTAAAAAGACCCTCCGATGTGCACCTCAGAGGGTCATTTTTGTTTTTGTTTTTTTCAGTAAAACATTAGGACTTGTGGCCACGAATAGTTTTTTTTCTGAAAAACCCCGTATGACCTTTTGCCCCGACCTCATCTTTTAATTTAGATTCATCCACTTTAATGGAATCATCTTCCAGGGGAACGATGAGAAGCCCCTGAGACGTATCTTTAGCAATATATATGTTGGTATTAAAGCGATCCCGCCACTTCTTTGGCAAAGTCACCTGCCCGCGCCCGAATTCTTTTAGTATAGAAATCATGAATTGTATGAAAAAACTGTATTTCAAGAATTACTATACTTTATGGAAATTATGAATGCAAGAGATTTTTTTACACACTGAAAAAAACACTTCGTATAAATAGGGTTAGTTGTAGGATGTAATTATTTTATATGTGTCTAAATATTCTAAAGCATTTTTTTAGTATGCTTTTTATTTTTCTATGTTTTGTATCTTTTTGCGACAAAAGCCAATTAATATCACCGGCAAAAAATAGTAATTTTAAAATATAAAACTTTTTCATGAACTCAGCATTTGGAACGATTCCATAATGCTTAAGAAATGACCTCTCTTGTTTACTGTTAAGATTATATATATCACTAAATAAGATTAAGTCCCTTTCAAAAATATGAAATCCAGCAAAATCCCAATCAATAAGCTTAATATTCCCATTTTTCATAATAAATATATTTTCTTTTGAAGGATCACATTGAACGAAATTGTATACTCTTCTTTTTAAAACTGAATCGTTATCTCTGCAGATCTTTAATAATTTGCCATAAAAAACGTTTAATTTATCCCTTTCGTTTTTTTCTATCTGTTTTTTTTGCTTTTTAAATTCAGCGAAGTGTTCATTCGACCAATAGGCTATTGAATTAATCTTCTTCATATCTTGTTTTTCCGTTTTTGAAGAAGTTACCGAGTGTAATTCTTTATATTCTTTAGCCATAGTTTTAATAAACCAAGGGCTAATTTTTGTTTTCTTAGGATTTTCCCCTTGAACATATTCCTCCAATAGATAGGGATATTTAAAATTTGTACACGATTTATCAAATTTATAAATTATAGGCGCTAAATTATTCTCTACTATTTCTTTAATAGATAGAAGTTTGAACTCTCTTTCTAGCCGTTTTATCTTTTTATCCCTTCTAAATTTAATAACATAAGATTTATTCTTCGTTCGTATTAAGTAGCAGTCCGAAAATCCACCTTTTCCCAAGAGGATAACGCTTTTAATGTCGTCTACTATTGTTGAGTGTTTTATTTCAGATGCTGTATTATCTGATTTTTTATTCATTGTGAGATTTATAACTGGCTAAAATAATTATTTCACACAACTACTCATACAAAATACCCACCAATCAAAATCAGAAATCTGAAATCACAAATCTCAAATATCTATTCCTCAACCTCCAGCATCTCCCCACCAGTCCGCCCGAACACTTCATATAAACGGAGATAATTAGGCGTTTTTAATCAGTGAATTTAAAACTACTCATTATTTCAACAGCAGTCTTATTGTTTATGGGATATAAAATGCGATACATTGTCCCATTGTGATCAAGATAAATTACCCTATGTGGTTCTTCCAGTGATCGCCCTTGCCCAGCCTTTTCTATGAACATAGTCGAGTCTTTTACTGCAATTGTACCGCTTTCATCATGAGCTCCTTCCGCTCCTCTTTCTTCAAAGCCACCTGTTGCTGTAAATTCAAAAGCTGACTCACCTGCAAAAATAGTTTCCCCCTCTTGAGAATAGTAATCATTTTCACTGCGATATTGACGATTTAATTTAAGTGATCTTTTTGCGAAGTCTATAGCACTCATATTAAGTAAATTTTTTCGTGGTGCAATTTCAATAGAAGAAAGAGTCGGTGTACCTTTTGTAGGTTTAATTCCAAGATATTTTAATAATTGATAACTATCTATTTTGAAATGCTGAAGATCCTTATCTTCAATGTCGTTTTGACAGAAGTCATTTAGACAATATTCCAAATTTTTTGGGAAAGTTATTGAAAAATTATAGAAGTTATTTATATATGTATTAGCCTCATTCAATACAACTTCTTGTTTGTCTGCCTTCGTATCGGAATCGGAAGATGTAGTTGATGGTGTATCTACTATATTTGTACAGCCAGTAACTATGATGGTTATTAATATGGTAACCATAAAAGTTAACCAAATATTTTTTGAAAATCTTTTATACATAATTAAGATGCTTAATGAATTATTAGTAAATAACTTGCTTGACTATATATTAATAATATTTTTTAGTCAATATAAAAATACCCACCAACTAAAATCAGACATCAGAAATATCTATTCCTCAACCTCCATCCACTCCCCACCCGTTCGCCAAAACACTTCGTATAAACAGGGTTAGTTAGAGGTTATGACGACGATCATCTCTCAATACTTCAATTGCTGGATACATAATATGATGACAATTGTTTTCGTTTATATCTAACAATGGTATCCATTCTACTTTTTCGACTTCATCTTCCTCTATTGTATTAATGACATATTTATCTTGTTTTTTATTTAGAAGCTTTGCTGGGTATACTATATTGATTGAATGAAAAAACTTATTGAGATCATAGAAATTTGACTCTCCCATATATATTGGATGAGATGAATCTACCTTAATCTTATAACCAGTTTCTTCATAACATTCTCGTTCAATTCCTTCAGCAATAGTTTCATTAGTCTCAATACCACCACCCGGAAGAATCCATTTGCTACTGTCAAACTGAGGCTTAAGCAATAAAAGTGCTCCCTCTTTTTCTACTATTGTATATGCCGAAATACGCCAATGAACTTTTTCATTTGCTGGCAACTCAATGGAGTTCTGATGGATGTCGAAAAAAGTTGTCATAGTGCTGGCTGATTTGGTCGATCGTGAGTTTATCGAGGGAAGGTGTATATACGCTGTGATGTTAAATTTTACTTAGATTAAGTTGAGTTTTTTTACCTGGGTTCCAAAATTATATTCTCTTTTGATTTCCTCAATATTAGATTTTGTTATATTCATTCCCCATTCAGGTTTACTTTTTTTGCCATCATAATCTCTACTTACAAGAAATGTTTTTTTCTTATTTTTCCATTCTAATGAAGGAATAAGAAGTGGTGTAACATCACCATTTTCTTCAAAGATAACAAGTGCTAACAGTATATTTTCTCTTAACTGAAAATTCTCTTTTGTCATAAAAATGTAGCTCGTTGGTCGTCTAATCGATTTAACCTGAACATCAAAATATGTTTTACTATTTTTTCTTATCACAAAATCAATTCCTTTATCATCTACTTCAGTTGTAAATACATCGAGTCCTGTTTTTGTAAATTCCATTTTACACAAATATTCACCGTATTTTCCAATCTGTAAGTGGTTTAATTTTGACCATATATTCTTCATACTCACATAGCTTAAGAAGTAAAATTTAATTTCATACGAACTACTGTTTATACGAAATGTTTACCAATCAAAATCAGACATCTGAAATCTGAAATCACAAATCTCAAATATCTATTCCCTCACCTCCATCCACTCCCCACCCGTTCGCCCAAACACTTCAGGGAAGTACATTTGATATGCGGAGGCCGGAAGATGGTGATAGATGCCAGGTAATCCTGCGCGCACTAAGAAGCTATAAGTATATACGCCTTTTGGTAAGTAGTCGGCGAACAAGAGGACGCGGTCATCGCGGGTTTCACGGTGGTTAAAGTGCCAGAGCGGATTATCTATCCAGTAATTCTCGCCTGCTTCATTATAATCTTCTAACTGATGCTGAAGGCTGGTATCCGCAGTGTCGAGATTGAAATTGATTGCTTCGACCCCGGCTGGCAGGCGCTCTTCCACAACCACGTAATACATATCGTCCGGTACAATGAGGTTAAGTTCACCACGGTACATTTCGCCAGACTCCATTGTCTTTACAGGATCGCCTTCTTCTTCAAATTCATAATAGTTGCGGGTGATGTGCAGGCCTCTTTCCTGCGGCGGAACAACTTCATTTGGAAGATAATACTTGAATTCAATGTCGAAGATCATCTGACCTTCCCCGTCTTTTTCAAGATTAACCTCATTAAGACCATCGCCGACGATTAGATCATATAAAGGTATATTGGCTGAAAAAATTTCAGATAAGTTTGATGAATCTATGGTGCCGCTTAGTAATTCCTTACGGTTAATCTCAGCACTGAATTCAAAATCAGCAGTCAGGACATCCTGGCTTCCTGCATATTCCAGCATAGCCATAAGCATCCATGCGGTTTCCTGTGTGCTGATAAACTTGCGGACAGGAGAATGCGACAGGTAATTGACGATGTTCGGCAGAAGCGGGTTATCCGGATTTTCGCGGTTAAGCGCCATTAAAACCATCGCGGTTGTCCTGCGATTGGTGTTTAAATCCCACCAATTATTTTCCAGCTCTTCAAAATGGATAGTGCGGTCCTGCACTATTTGATTTGATACAATTTCGGACTTCAGGCGTTCTATATAAGGGCCAACACTTCGCTGACCTGCGTCGTACAAATTCTGCATATTCATAAGCATTAAAGCCTGGGCATACAAACGAAGATCCGCACGATCCTCAAATAAGGACAAGGTCATGCCTGTGTCGTGTTCACCGACTTCGCTTAATACCCAAAGTACAAAAGCACGGTCATTTGGCCGGAGTTTGTATGGACCACTGATGATATTTAACTGTTTCCGTAAGTATTGTGCTGCCAGACGAAGTGAATTATCGCTCACAGTGAATCCTGCCTCCTGTGCCAGATACTGGGCGTAAAGGATATAAGATGTAAGCATAGGATAGCTTCGAATTGATCCTTCCCAGAATCCATAACCGCCATCGAATCTCTGGAATTTGGAAAGCTTTTGGAGTGTATCTTCAATAACCTCAGTTGTCTTTTCGTAGTCCAGGCCGATGAGTTTAAATAGATCAGCTTCTGTTTCGGTATTTTTCATATAAACGACCAGAAACGGCAGGATTTTACTGGATATCTGTTCCGCACAGCCGTATGGGTAATTGAGAAGCGCGTCAAACTGTTTGATGAATTTGGTAGCTAAACTTCCGCCCAAACGGATGTCGAGACCACCCATATCCTCTTCAACATTTGAAGGGATTCGGACTTTTTCTGTGTGGATGTTTTCCACCATGCCGTTTACCGCAACAACTTCCGGAACTGAAAAGGTATTAGCAGGAAGTTTATATTCCACGGTGTCATATTCGCTTTTAAAACTAACGGTGAACACAGTATCTTTGGAAACGGGCTTAACCGTTACCGGCCAATCGATTCTGGTGCTTCCTCCATCTGGAATGTTCACACTCTTTTTAGCGGGCCCTTTTACCTGCAGCCCTTTAGCGATAAGGGTTACTTTTGTACTTACCTCTTCGCCGGACTGGTTGTGTACAAGTGCGCCGACAGTAAGCTTATCACCGCTTATAACAAACCGTGGAAGGATGGATGTGATGGCAATTGGTTTTTTGACCACAAAATCCTCTTTTACCATGCCGAATTTATCCTCGTCACTGCTTGCCACTGCCCACATCTCCCAGGTTGTGAGGTTATCCGGTGGGCTGAATGTGATTTTGGCATAACCGCCGTCATCTGTTTCGATTAGAGGATTGAAATAAGCAGTGTCTTTAAACTCTCCTCTTTTCTTTTCAAAAGTCTCGTCAGCTCCAGCGCCACCACCTCCTTTGGCACCTTTGGCTGCCGCAAGATTTACACGATCGACATGCAAAGTCAGATTAGTGGAAGTTGTTACTTGCAAATCGCGCGCACCGTAAAAATAGTCGAGTGGATTTGGTTTTGTGTTGGCCTTAAGCGCAAGCAGGCTTGCATCCACAACAGCCAATGACACAACGGAAGAAACGGGTCGGTTCTGGTAATCATAAGTATGGATCTCGATTTCCACTTCCTCGCCGACCTGATAACTGGATTGACTGGTCTTCAGGTCGATCAGGATTTCTTTTTCACGCTTGTTCACCATCAGATTTGCAATACCGAGTTTAAAATCCGGCTTTATAAATTCGTAACTGATCTCTTCCGCACCCCCTGAACTTGTTTCAGGGTCTGCTTCTAATTCCTCTCGAAACTTCTTGATTTCAGATTCTTTTTTAGAAATAAGGATTTCATTTCTGGTGCTCAAAGTTTCTTCTGAATTTTTAAGTTCCGAGATCTCACCCGTAAGTTCCTTGATATTTAAATTAAGTTCCGCCTTTCGGTTTTTCAGGCGCTCCTGATCCTGAAATACAATGAATTGATCAAACTCCTTGCCTGCATCTTTCATCACCATAACTGTCACATACATATTCGGCACCATTTCTTCAGTTATCGGAATTTCAATAGTATCGGTATTGGATTTGATATCTATGACTTCATAATGCTGGATTGATCCGCGTTCATACGTAACCAGCGCTTTAGCGGGACGTTCTTCTGATCCATAAGGGGACTTAATAAGCACACGGGCTTTCCCGCCCACAAAATATTCAGGCTGGTCCGCCACAAGTTCCATGCGGTTATTGTTGGAGCTTCCCCAATTCACCCAGGATCGGGTTGAAACATAAAAATTCGTTTCAGAAAGGATCTCGTTTTTGCCTGCATAAGCTTTGCTCAGGATCACATACCGGCCTCCGGCCATGCTTTCATCTATATCAAATAACACTTCAGTCGGCTCATCTGAAGTTGTAATGGATTTTTTACGGATAAAAGTCAGTTCGCGCACACTTTCATCATAAAACGACCCGTCCACGCCCTGTTTTTTCACTGTATTCCATTGTTCGCGATAAAGCTCGAGTGTTACGCGTTTTCCGGAAACAATTTCCGCTTCCGGTGTGACTGTTATAACTTTAAGACTCAGGTTATCCCCTGCTTTGACCAGATAATTTTTTATATTTAAACCTATATAAAAGGATCCTTGATGTACAATAAAGGTATCGCGGTTGGCCACAAATTCACCGTCTTCATTTTTGACTTCTGCGTTTAATGTATATAGGTAGCTCTGCCCAGGATCACTTTCCTGGTCAGTAGGAAGCTCCAGGGACAAACGGCCGTTTTGGTCGAGAATACCTTTACCTTCTGCCACGATTTCCGTATCGGAACGACAAGAAAACCAGAAACAGCGGAAATTCGCCCAGGAACCGAATGAATAATAATCTTCCCCTTTGTAGCGGTCGAACATATAAGGTTCACGCATCAAGGTCCACTCAACTTCTCCTTCCTGAATCGCACCGCCAAAATAATAATTGGCCTGCACGTCCACAGGAATGGTTTCACCAAGCATAAAATCGGTCTGTGCGCTTAAAAGTTCCACTTTGAATTGTGGTTTTTTGTATTCCTCTACAAAAAAGTTATGATAAAAACGCTGATTAAATTCATGACCGATGGTTTCCGCGTATAAATTGTAACGGCCCAGCCTTGCCTTATCGCTTAGTTTCATAGAACCATTAAAAGACCCATCCGGCAGCAGGAATACCTCTTCGGACTGGACTTCATTATATTCAGAATCCTCCAGAACCAAGCGTACTTTCTTGTCATCAGGAAGACTTAATTTTACATCACGATCAACCCGGTAAAGACCTTTATAAAGAATCTCATCTCCGGGCTTGTACAAAGGCCGTTCTGTATAAAGATAAACACGCGGTTCGCCGTAACCGACCCATTGACCCGTTACATTAAACTGCCAGGGCTGGATGCCATAGCTCCAGTATTGGCCTGCCATAGACCACCTGTCTTCACCTTCAAGGTTTTTTGTACCCACAACATAAATACTTTCTTCAAAATCTTTGGTGATTTTATAAACCCCATTTCCATCCGTAACACCGCGCTGCAATTCCTTGCCATCTGCAGACAGCACTTTGAGTTCCATGCGGCTTACCGGCTGACCGGTTTTAAGATCAGTAACCCATACCAGCAGATCCTGTTCGGATTTTTTGAGGGTAATTGTAGTATCGCTTATGAAAAATGTCTGGTAAAAACGCCGGGGATTGCCCTTGGAATCCGTGTACTGACGGGAGCTTATTTCAAAAAAGTAGACACCTTGATCAAATTTCCGGTCAAAAATTTCCGTCAAATCAAGATTTAAGAAATTTGTTTCATTTAACTTGCCCTCCACATCGATATTAGCCCGTAGAGGATTTGGACAATAATATTTATACCAGCTGTAATTCTTGCTGACATTGAAAAATTCTTGTTGTCCCACCTCGCAAAGCTTGATGTTAACCTGAGTTAAGTTAATGGTTTTTATCGGATAGACAGGATCAAGTTCATCCATAAAAAATCCGACTGGATTGCTAGTCAGTAAGCTTAAAACAGGTTTTTTCGGAGCGGTTTTAAATGAAGTTTTAAATCCACTATCCGCCTCATTTCCAGCCTTATCTTTAAATGGTGCTTTAAATTCAAAACTATAAGATGTGCTGGGGTCAAAATTATAAATGATCTCCGCATGCCTGCTTTGTTTGGAAAGATAAACTGATGGTTGTGATTCGAAATCCGGATCTGGATCGAGCGAAGAATATTCAAGGACGAGCTCCTTAGTCATCGGGGAAGCAAAATCAATTTCAATGTAATGCTTTCCATAATTCTGATCACCGCGAACCGGTTTAAAATCAGCAATGCCGGGAAGATCTGACGTTTTGAAATTCAGAATAAAATCTTCATTCATCGGCCTGCCTCCATATGCACTTCCTACTTTAGAGGTTGCGCCCAGTAAACCAGCACTTACAACCAATTTATATTCTTGATTAAACTGATAAGGAAATTCGGGTTTAAAAACCAGAATGCTCTTATCTATTCTGCCGTCTTCATCTTCGCCATAAACAACTTCCGTATTAAAAAATCCGTCTTCTCTTAAGTTTTGACTGGCATCCAGATCGTTTGACGGGAAAAGCAGTACATTATCACCAGGCCGTATAAAATCCAGCTCCATTTCCTGGTTGAATTTTAAGGTAATATCCCCGTTTAACGGAAATACCTCATAATTTTCTGTAGGATTGCTGTAAGTTACGCGCGGAGAATCTGTGGAAAGCTGCCAGATTACATCCTGCTCTGTCTGCCCTCCATCCAGGGTGGGAATACCCTTGGGAAGCTTGAGTGTATAGGTGGTGCCCATTGGCCAACTTTCCGGAATAAATTGAAACGCAGTAGTGCCAATCCATCGGTACGAACCTTTAACTGGAGGATTTATATCAAGCTCCGGAAAATCCTGCTTTAACTCACTTTCATCAATTGTGGTAAGCGCCCGCATAGGCCTGTCGAACATTACCGTGACCACCTGATCAGGCGGAATAATAAGCGGTTTGCTTAAAGGGCTGACCACCTCCTCAATTGGGTCCTCAATTGGGTCCTCTATCGGGTCCTCAATTGGGTCCTCAATTGGTTCCTCTATCGGCTCCACTATAGGTAGATAAGGAGAAATGAATTTTACGAATGGCGGACCTGTTACTACAAATCTGAGCTCAACATCCATGCCAAGCTTTTTTAAATAAGCGCTTTTAGCCTGTGAACTGACAGAAACCATGTAATCATCTCCTATCGAAAGTGGCTCATCCGGCATATAACCCAAAGTCTTGGAATCCGCCCAGTTAAAACTGCCATTAAGATGAGGCTCTATAGAAAAATTCCTTTCAACGCTTTCTTGGTTCATGGGTTGGCTGAAATGAATCGTTAAAGGAGCGCTAAAAGACACCTTACGTATTTCACCGGCTAAATACCCGTCATCAATATCCGGCAAAGGAATAAAAGCATAAATGAATGTGAAAAACAGCAATGTCGCAAGAGCCAGTGAGCCTATGCGCGCAGTTTTTGAAGACAGCCATTTAAAATGGAGGAATGTCTTTAGCTTTCTATTCATAAAAAACCAAATTAAAGCCTGGACATTTTAGCATAAATAAGCGGAAAATTGAAATTAATGTTGACAAAAAATAAATAAAAGTGAATAATGCCTTACTATCATTAATCCACGTGCTATGTTTTCATCTATTTATAAAGTAGGTAAATATTTTTTACTAACCATGCTTATAGTTGCCATTTTGCCGATTAACAGCCTTGCGGACGAAGAAGCAAACTTAGGCACTATTAATATTAATTTATATGACCAGAGCTATGAAGACTTCAGAGGAGGCTGGTATCTGCACCAGGGAACAACCATAAAAGGTCCTATGCAAAGAAACGGTATCAGCGATGAAACATTTGATATTGAATATGGTGTGTATTTTCTGGAAGTGCGAAAGATCTGGGGAACTCACCCTTTCTATTTAATCCGTTCTGATAATCCGCAAACTCTGGAGACTGGAGGCAGTATTACTTTTAATGTCCAGTATTTTGAAACCGAAGAACAGATGCTTGCGAGAATGGATGATCCAGCAGTTATGGAACCGGAGCCAGAGCCAATTCCTGAGCCAGATCCAACACCTGAACCAGAACCAGTCGTTGCACCAGAACCTGCTGTTGTAATAGATCCGGCAGACAGCCGAACATATATGGGACCTGAAGGTACTCGTCCGCCAGCAGCACCAGCTCCAGCACCAGTTTACGTAGTTGAAGTATTCTCTACTCCACCTGTACTGGCACAAACAGGCGCTCCTGCATTACTGCTTTTGATAGGTTCTACACTTTTGGGTGGATTGATTACAAGACGGAGAAAATAATTTTTCAAAACATTCTGAAGGCGCGGATGATTATCCGCGCCTTTTTTGTAATATTAGAAAAAAAACATTGACTTTATCAAAAAAACATGTAAAATGATAGAAAATCCTTTTTGTCAAGTTGTATCCCCTCCCGTAGGGGCTGCCACTTCCTTTTAATAAATAAATTTTCAACCATCATGGCTAATACCATTCCACGTTTTCTAACATTCGATGATGTACTGCTGGTCCCTCAATATTCGGAAATACTTCCGAAACAAACGAATGTGAAAACTAATCTGACACGTAATATCAAATTAAATTTACCTCTCGTCAGCGCAGCCATGGACACGGTGACCGAACACGACCTGGCCATTGAGCTGGCGCTTTTCGGAGGAATCGGAATCATCCACAAAAACATGGATCCAGATGACCAGGCTGAAGAAGTCGCATTGGTAAAACGGTTTGAAAACGGCTTTGTTATAAATCCGATCTGCGCCAAGCCCAACGATACAATTGAAGATATTTATAAAATCCGTGAAAAATACGGTTATAAAGCTGTACCGATTACCGATACTGGTGAAGTTAATGGAAAATTGTTGGGCCTTGTTACTGCAAATGATTACTTTTACCACAAGCATTGCAAACTCAAGGTAAAAGACCGAATGACAAAGGTAGAAAAATTATTAGTCGCTTACGAAGGCCTTACTTTAAGCGAAGCCAATGACATTCTGGAGGAAAGCAAGCATGGCAAACTTATTATTGTAAGCAATAAAAAAGAAATGCGGCTAAGGGCATTAGTAACCCGCCGTGATATCGAAAAGAACAAGCAATACCCGGATGCCTGCAAAGATAAAGAAAAGCGACTTCGAGTCGGTGCTGCTGTAGGCCCTTCTGCCAACATGGAAGAGCGGGTAGAAAAATTGGTAAAAGCAGGAGTAGACGTTCTGGTTGTAGATACAGCCCACGGCCACAGCAAAGGAGTGATCGACACGATCAAATACATCAAAAAACATTATAAAAAAGTAGATGTGATCGGCGGAAATATCGCCACTAAAGAAGCTGTACAAGCACTTGCCAAAGCTGGCGCAGACGCAGTTAAGATAGGTATCGGTCCCGGCTCCATCTGCACCACCCGTGTAGTAACCGGAATTGGAGTTCCTCAGCTTTCAGCAGTTATGGAATGTGCCGCAGAAGCTAAAAAACATAAAATACCAGTAATCGCCGATGGCGGAATCCGGTATTCCGGCGATGTAGCCAAAGCCATTGCTGCAGGTGCCTCCACTGTAATGATCGGAAGTTTGTTCGCAGGCACCAAAGAAAGCCCTGGTGAACTGATTTATCACGAAGGAAAAACATTTAAAGCATATCGGGGTATGGGCTCTATGGGAGCTATGGGCGCAGGGGGCAATGAACGCTACGGTCAGGCAGATATAAAAGAAGAAGCCAAATACGTTCCGGAAGGAATTGAAGGACAGATTGTTTACAAAGGCCCCGTGGCTCACGAAATTTTCCAGCTTACCGGCGGCCTTCGCTCATCTATGGGTTATTGCGGAAGTAAAGACATTCCTACTTATCAGAAAAAAGCAAAATTCGTTGAAATCACATCAGCCGGCACCATGGAAAGCCACCCGCACAGCATCCAGATCACCAAAGACGCACCGAATTACAAAACAAGGCGGTAGATTTATAATTGTGATGGGAATGCGAAGTTGATGAAAATGACAAGACCAAACAGGATTAAACTGAACGCAAAAATAATATATCCCCATACTGATTCGGAATCTTCTTTGCCTTCGTTGATTTGAAGGTATAAACCGCTCCCGCCATACAAAAGCGCGGACATGGCAAATGGAATATCAAGCAGGCGCATTAAAAAAATCATCATGCTGGCCATATATGCGTTCCGAAAAGCCAGCGCCACCGCTACATAAGCGAATGCGAGGATGAAAAACATAACTGCGCTAACATCGTGAAGGTTTTTGGTGGTATTCATCTTTTTACTTTTATCTGCAATCATTCTATCAAAAACTTGAAAACTTGGAAACGGGAACAAAATATTATTAAGTTTCTAAATTTTCAAGTTTCCAAGTTTTCATCTTCCGCTATAATGAACCAGTATTAATGAAGATTTATGAAGCTTACTACAGAAGAAGTAAAACACATCGCCAAACTGGCCAGGCTAGGAATAACAGACAAAGAAGTGGAAAAATTCAGCTCTCAGCTTTCCGATATTTTAAGCCACGCCAAAATGCTAGATGAAGTGAACACGGATAATGTCGAACCGATTGCCCAGATCACGGGTCTTAAAAATGTATCGTTCGAAGATGGCGAAAAAGGTTGTGAGTTTACAGATGAACTTTTAAAACAATCCCCACAAGATATTCAGGATCATATGATTAAAGTAAAAAATGTATTTTGATTAATTTAACTCTCGCAGACACACACAAAGGCCTTAAATCCAAAAAATTCTCCTCACAAGAGTTAACTCAGGCATATTTGGATAGAATTGAAAAAACGGATGATAAACTCAGCGCATATGTAACGGTTACAAAGGATATTGCCTTAGAAGCGGCGAAAAAAGCAGACAGCGAAGGTAAATTCGAAAGTCCGGTTGCGGGCATCCCGATGAACTTAAAGGACATTATCTGCACAGCTGGAATCAAAACGACTGCCTGCAGTAAAATATTAGAAAATTACATTCCACCCTACGATGCTGACGTGTGGGAACGACTGAAAAACGCCGGCGCAGTGCTGTTGGGCAAGGCAAATACCGACCAATTCGCCATGGGGAGCAGTTCGGAGACCAGCTACTTTGGTGTAACGAAAAATCCGTGGGATCTGGAGCGCGTAGCAGGAGGATCTTCCGGAGGACCGACAGCAAGCGTCGCTGCAGATCAATGTGTATTTGCCATCGGAACAGATACCGGTGGAAGTATCCGTCAACCAGCTAGCCTATGCTCCTGTGTGGGTCTGAAGGTCAGTTACGGCAGAGTGCCGCGATACGGTGTAATTTCTTACGCTTCTTCATTCGATACCATCGGTCCTGTTACCAAAACCGTAGAAGATGCGGCGCTTATTTTAAATGTGATTGCAGGCAAATCGGATAATGATAGTACTACTCCCGATGAACCGATTCCGGATTACACAACATTCCTAAAAACCGATTTAAAAGGAGTCAAAGTTGGTGTGCCGAAAGAGTATTTTGAAGGTGTGGAGCAGGAAACCGTTGATGCGATAAATAAAGGGATTGAAGAAATGAAAAAATTGGGAGCTGAGGTTTCTGATGTAAGCTTGCCGCTTACAAAATACGCCATCCCGACTTACTATTTGCTGGTAAAATCCGAAGCCAGTACCAATATGGCCAGATACGATGGTATTAAATATGGTCATACCACTGATGATGCTAAAGAACTTCTGGAGATTTACATGAAATCCCGCGCGGAAGGATTTGGCGATGAAGTAAAACGGACAATCATGATCGGAACTTACTGTCTGTCCGCCGGTTATTATGATGCCTTCTATTTAAAAGCCGCCAAAGTACGAGCACTGATGAAGCAGGAATATGAAGAAGCATTTAAGAAAGTAGATGTGCTTGTGGCACCCACCTCCCCTTTTACTGCGTTTAAGATCGGCGAAAAAGCCGATGACCCGCTGGCGATGTACGCAGCCGACACATTAACGGTTCCCGCAGGCATTTGCGGACTTCCAGGCTTATCTGTTCCTGCAGGATTTGATAAAAAAGGTCTTCCTATAGGTATGCAGATACTGGCCAACCAATATAAAGAGGAAAACCTGTTCCATGTAGGTCATGCTTTTGAGAAAGCAACTGACTGGCACGCTAAAAAACCAGAACTTTAATCCTGAGGTTACAAAAAAACCGCACTCAATGCGGCTTTCAGTTCATCTCGTAATTCTTGTGTGCTCACAGTAGATTTGATATTAATCTTTGTAAACAGGGGTTGTTCTTCGCGCTCAATTATATATTCCCTGCCCCCTTCCGATGTCTCCATCGCCATCTGGAGCTCCCCGCGGGTGATTAAACCCTGGCACAAAAAATGATCCGCGTTACTCAGGATCATTTTCAGGCGCTCGGGTACTGTCAGGTCATCCCAGTGACCATTTATGGAGAGCCCGCTGATGTGCTCGAGCCGATGGGTCATCTTTTCATCAATTAATCATATTATTATAGCATTTTTCATCACAAAAATCAAGATACCTCTTAAAGAATAAGAAGTAATTTTGACTAATAAAAAAATTAAAGTATAATAAAACACTATTTTAAACCGATGTCTCATGAAAAAGGTTGCCTCAGATCACTCACGATTCGAAGATCGGATGAAGGGACTCCTCCGGGAACAGCTGATCGAAAAAAACGACATCGCGGCCAAAGCCCATAAGATCATCGTGGAAGGGCATGCAGAAGCCTTTTTAGTCGGTGAACACAAAGAGCTTGTGCGAGATACTGATACCGCCGTATTTTTAAAGGAAGTCCGAGGGAAAGTGGAGCAATTAAGAGCGGTAGACCTGAAAAATCATGTCTTGTGCCGACATCTGGAAGAAGGGCAGGTCAGTCCACTGGCCGAGGAAGCACTGTATTGGGATATTGAAATTCCGGAGAATCAACCCACCCTCGATCCAACAGCGGCTCAGGCTATTTTTAAAACCCATGAAAAGCTGACCAAGCTTCCCAAAGAGGCGCATCAGATCATGACAGCACCAAAAATTCGAAAAGCATTCTCAATCAATGAAGCAGAATCTGAAAACACATTTTCTCCTCTTTATTTTTTCGGTTACTCATTAGGTCATGGCATACGCACAAGTATTTATGCCACCTTGATCGCCCAAAAGCTTAAAGAATCCGGACAAAAATCAATCTCGCCGGACATTGTAGCGTTAACCGGGTTTCTGCATGATATTGGAAAGATACAGGGGGAAATATTTGAGATCATCCGTAGTGACAAAAAGCTAACTGCTGAAGACAGCCACCTGCTGGAAATCATCCGCCTGCATCCCGTGGTGGGCATGGTGATCTGGAATGAGATATTAGATAGAGGGTACATGAAAGAATTCAGAAGGGTCATCGATGCGATAGTGGTACACGATCAAGTTCGAGATGGAATGCTGCAGCATCATGTACGACCGGATGGAAAAGGATACCCAAACGGTTATAACATCGACCCTTTAAAAATCCCTCTAATCAGCCGGATTATGGGTGTAGCCGATTGTTTTGATGCCATGACCAGCCACAGGAAATACGCGCCAAAAAAAGAAAACAATGTGGAATATGCCTGTGAAGAATTAAAACGTTGTTCAGGACTGCCATGGGATCAGTCGGTTGCCAACCGGCAAAACCAGGAAGGGCAATTTGACCCGGATATTGTAAAAACATTTCTGGAAATCAATCCAAAGCCAGTCTTCTATGAAATCGAAGCATCAAACGCTTAGCAAATTTTGTTTTTTTATGGGCTTTCCTATATAATCAACGGCGAGAAAATAATCAAACAAAATGAATATTAGCGTCAATTTCTGCGGAATAGAATTCCCGAACCCAACTGTGCTGGCGTCCGGGTATTTAGGTGTAACTGGCGCGAGTTTGGCGAACTGTGTAAAACACGGATGCGGAGCAGTGACAGGTAAAACTTTGTTTCTGGAAGAACGCCCAGGCCACCCTAACCCCACAGTACTCACATACCCAGGAGGAATTATCAATGCGGTTGGTTTGTGCGGAGAGGGAGTACAAGAAGGACGACATGAATTCGAAGTATTCAAATCCAAATGCCCAACAAATCCGCTCATCGGCAGTGTGGCAGGTAAGAATATTAAAGAACTGGTGGAATGTGCCGAAATTATGGATAGCCATCCGGTGGATATGATCGAACTGAACTTTTCCTGCCCGAATGTGGACGATGAAATGGGGCGACCAATCGCCTGCGATCCGGATATGACGACCGAGGCAACCAAAGCTGTTAAAAAAGCGGTGAAAAAACCCATCACTGTAAAGCTTTCACCGAATACTGCCAACATCGGCCTCATCGCCAAACACGCAGAAGCAGCAGGAGCGGATGCCATCACCGCCATCAACACCGTTGGCCCCGGCATGCTGATCGACATTTATACAAGAAAGCCGATTCTTGCCAATAAAGTAGGAGGTGTTGGCGGGCAAGGTATCAAACCAATCGCCATCCGATGTGTATACGACATTTATAAAAACGTAAAAATACCGATTATCGGAACCGGCGGCATCAGTAACGGCAAAGATGCTATCGAGATGATGATGGCAGGCGCAAGCCTGCTCGGCATCGGTTCCGCCATCGCCTACCACGACATGAAAGCCTTTAATATGATTATCGACAAAATCAGATCATTTATGGAAGAGGAAGGCTTCTCGGAGGTTGCCGATTTAGTTGGTCTGGCTCATGAAGTTTAAGGTTGTAGTTTTAGCTGCTAGTATAGGTATTGTCAAAAGGTATTGTCTCTAAAGACAACAACTACAACCACAACAATACCAGCCGCGACAACTACAACAACAACCAAAAACATGACAATATTATCCCTCAAAGTATCGGACATCATAGACGAAAACCGTTTGTTTAAGACATATGTTTTTAAACACGGCCTAAACGCCCATCCCGGCCAGTTTGTGATGGTATGGCTACCGGAAGTGGATGAAGTTCCGATGAGTATCGGCTGGGTAGAAGCGGATGAATTCAGAATCGGTATTTTTAAAGCTGGTGATTGTACAACAGCGATACATAAAAACGTAAAAGTCGGTGATAGGCTCGGTATTCGCGGACCATTCGGCAACTCATTTGATTTAAAGGATTATAAAAAAATTGCCCTGGTCGGAGGAGGATGCGGTACTCCCCCAATGCTTTCCATCGCCCAGAAAGCGGCGGAAAAAGGAGTTGAGGTAACGGCCATTATAGGGGCAAGAAATGAAGAACTTCTGATTTATGAAAAAGAATTCAAAAAACTCGATTGCAATGTTCTGGTTTCAACGGATGACGGAAGCAAAGGACATAAAGGCTTTACTACAGAAATACTGGAAAAAGAACTGGAAAAGGGAGGAATTGACTGCGTGTATACATGCGGCCCGGAAATAATGATGATGAAGGTGGCAGAAATGGCACAGAAACACAAAACTCCTTCTCAAGTTAGCCTGGAACGATTTATGAAATGCGGATTCGGAATATGCGGCCAGTGTTGTATCGACGGAACGGGCTTGCGCGTGTGTAAAGACGGCCCGGTATTCGACGGGGAAGTCGCCATGAAACATAAAGAATTCGGAAAATACTCAAGAAACGCTTCGGGGAAACGAGTTGATTTTTAAAATTTTATGATATAATTAAAAAACCCTCTTATTATTAACCTAAATATTATGTTTAATTCAGATGGTGGCTGCGGTTGTGGCAGCTGTAAAAAAGATGGTGGTTGTGGTTGCGGAAGTTGCGACTGCAAATAATCACCATTTCAATACAAAGCCTCTCGGATTATACGCCGGGAGGTTCTTTTGTATTAATTAATTTCTTGCCGCTAATTCCTCTACCCTTGCTCGCACACTCTCTATAAATGCCCTTTCTCCTTCCTTTAATTCTTTCGGCGTATGACCAGGTTCATCACTATTTTCAGCAACAGCTCTTCTGGTTGCCTCTCTTACTTTTTTAGCAATCCTGCTTACAATCTTTTTAGGCTCATCTGGCTTCAGCCAATCGCGGCCCAATTCCTGACTTAACATCCGAAAATCTCCACTAACACTTACAGATTGACCATTAAGACTAATAGCCGCCTCTTCTTTTGCAATCTCTCTGAGTTCGCTTAAAGAAACAGGACTTTTTGGTTCGCTTTTATAAGCCATATTTTTTGTTTATTTTTAAGCTCCAATCTCAATTTACTACTGTTTTTTTATGAAATCAAGTAGATGGCAGGCCCACCAGGATTTGAACCCGGACCAACGGTTTTGGAGACCGGTATGCTACCATTACACTATGGGCCTTCGCCGACATTTTACTTCAGCTTTCGCAAAGATTTTACATTGCTTGCTTTATCTATGCAAACTTCTTGGCAGGTCAGAGTTGGATTGCTAAAATGCAGAGGAACTTAATTACTATTACTATGAAAAAAGATATTGCTCTCGCGCTCCATGAAATTGGCGCTGTTAAATTCGGAGAATTTAAGCTTAAATCAGGAATTCTCTCTCCTATTTACATAGATTTAAGACTGCTTTGTTCTCACCCGAAAGTCCTGAAGATGATCAGTAATGCAATGATCGAGATTGCGGAAGGATTACAATTTGATGTAATCGCCGGCATTCCTTACACCGCTTTGCCGATTGCTACCGCTATTTCGCTGGAAAAAGAATGGCCGATGGTTTACGCGCGTAAAGAAGTAAAAGATTATGGCACCAAGAAAAAAATAGAAGGTGTATTTAATGAAGGTGATACTGCGCTGATCATAGATGACCTGATTACTAATGGAGACAGTAAAATCGAGACAATCGTTCCGTTTGAAGCCTCCGGCCTGAAAATAACAGATTTTGTGATTTTAGTGGACCGTGAACAAGGTGGTGCCCGGAAACTGGAAGAAAAAGGATTCAAGCTTCACAGCGTACTCGGTATTAATGAAATTTTGGACATTCTGAAAGAGGAGGGGAAAATAAGCGAAGAAAATTATGATAAATCTAAAAAATTCATTGCCGAAACACAGGTCTAATCCGTACTAACCTAAAAATATGGGAAAGTTAAGGAATGTAAAAATTCATAGTTTTATTAAGCTAATCTCACCAAATGAGATACGTTCACTTATACCTATTTCAGAGAAGTCCGAAGAGGCTATAGTCAAAGGTAGAGATGATTTTTGCGATGTACTGAATGGCAAAGACGACAGGTTCGTTGTTATCGTCGGCCCTTGTTCAATACACGACCCTAAAGCCGCCATAGAATATGCTGAAAAGATAAAGGCAATGCGCGATGAACTTGGCGACAAATTATTCATTATGATGAGGGTGTATTTTGAAAAACCCCGCACTACAACCGGCTGGAAGGGTTTTATTAATGATCCCTATTTAAACGACACAAACGATGTACTGGAAGGGACGAAGCTGGCAAGAAAACTTCTGGTAGACATTGCAGACCTGGGAGTGCCTGCCGCCACAGAACTGTTGGATCCTATAACCGGTGCATATATTGGTGAATTGGTCAGCTGGGTTGCCATTGGCGCAAGAACAACCGAATCACAAACTCACAGGCAAATGGCAAGCGGTCTTTCTGCCCCCGTAGGATTCAAGAATAATTGCGACGGCAATTTGGATGTGGCAATAAATGCCATGGGATCCGCAAAAAGCCAGCATAGCTTCCTGGGAGTAGATGATGAAGGAAATTGCTGCATTATTAAAACAAACGGAAACCCCGATACACATATAGTTTTAAGAGGTGGAGGCGGGAGGCCAAATTATCACATGGAGGATATAGAAGAATGTGAAAAGAAATTAGAAGCAAAAGGCTTTACTCCTAAAATAATGATAGATTGCAGTCATCAAAATTCCGGAAAAGACCATACGAGACAAAAAATCGTAATAGATGATGTAATCGCTCAAAAAAAACAAGGCAATAAATCGATTTTCGGAGTAATGATCGAGGGTAATTTATTTGAAGGAAAACAGAGCATCTCCGTAGATGATTTAAAATACGGCGTATCTATCACCGATGCGTGCATAGGCTGGGAAGAAACTGAAAAATTACTGCACGATTTATACGAATTCCTATAGAAACAACCGAGCGAAGAGCTTCTTGAGCGTGCGTAGCCCCGCAGTCATTTTGGGTATGCTCCGCGAGGAAAATGCGAGGTTTGCGTTCTGAAACGGAATGAGTGACAGCAGAAACGAATGAAGTGTAAGAGGCTAGAGTGATATTTTGCGATAGAAAAATATTGCGCTAGCAAGCAAAGCCCTTTTAGGCCCCAAAGTGGAACGGGGCGAAGCCTAGCGAAAAAGCGATAAGTGAGAACACTTGTTTGGAAAGGCTGAAAACCTTTTTGAAAGGTTTTCGGAACAACAAAAAAACCCGAATCATAATGATCAGGTTCTTTTGTCTGATTTCGAGGCTCCCATTCGTACAGTACATTTACAACGTACCGAGAGTATGGGTCGAAATCAAACTTACCCAGTTGACTAAGCTGGAAAAGTTCTAAGCTGCACTTTGGTTTTTGTTTTCGTCCTTCCAAGACGCAATCTATGAGTTAACTTTGTATTTTTATTTTTGTTTTAAAAATCAAGATAACAGATTATAAGGGGGTTGAGCTCGCACTAGTCGTGAGGAGCTGCATCGTAAAGCCTAGAATAGAGTCATTCAGGGGGTGAATGACTCAACCCCAGACTTTACTTAACCACTGGGCCCTTATATTACGGTGTCATATAGTGTCCCGAAAGTTCGGGACATGACGGTGTAACGCGGGAACCAAGCAGTAGATGTAAATAATTTGTAAAAGGTCAATTGGGGTCTCCAGTGATCATTCTGGCCGGCTGTATAATGAGCCGCGAAGTGATAATGGATCTGTTAATCTGCGGTGAGCAAATCAGGACATTATACGTAAACCATATTTTTTTTGCAAGTTTTATAGCTTGAAACAAGCCAATAACTCTTTTCTTGTATACATTTTTTACTCTAGAAAATAATGCGATTCTTTTTTTAGAATTTGATGTATTTTTTACTATTGACAAATTTATTTAATTATGTTAGAATATATTTCAAATTTAATAATATTTAATCAACCACCAACCATTATGAGACCAATCAAAAATCCTAAATTAAGATCTATTGATGACTATAATGATTCCAATGATCCAGGATGCCTGCCGGATAACGGTAGAATGTCTGCCAAAG
>SDBT01002067.1_pt1 | contig 35998 bp, 34 predicted proteins | sample 2277101 | NCBI WGS metagenome assembly SDBT01 (sample SAMN10404973, study PRJNA504765) | marine sediment metagenome | isolation source: marine sediment core GS10_PC15, 103 cmbsf | place: Arctic Ocean: Southern Knipovich Ridge | collected 2010 | reverse complement strand
ATGCTGGACAATAACCATTTCGCGGTAAGCACACCCATAGAGTATGCGTCTGCTCGCGGTGATCTGGCTGAGTTTGTGCGTCGTATCGAGGACAGGGTTTCGGCTATCGAGAAGCGTGGTGTTACTTTCGCGCCGGAACATTGGGAGTAGTCATGGCCATCAAGTACTTCAACAATACGATTCCAGGTTTGAAGGTTATCGACTGTCCTAGCTTCGTTGATGATCGGGGTTTCCTCATGGAGATTCTACGATCCACGGACGGAGATCTTGTTCCGGGTGATGAGTTTGGGCACAGTCAGGCTGATGTGATTCGTCAGGTTTACCTAGTACAGAATCCGCTGCCGACTATTCGCGCCTTTCATGCTCATGATGACCTCATCGATTATTTCTGTGTTGTGCAGGGGTCGGCGATTTTCGCATTCGCGGATGATCGCGATGATCAAGTAGAGCGGTTCCTATACAGCTGGCGAGTCCATCATCCAGCAGATGATTCGTACGCCCCTGATAGTGAGAAGGCGAAGTTGGTGGCAACTCAGTCGCTCGGGAAGTGTGTACAGCGTGTCGTGACTTCGGCTCGGAAGCCGCAAGTCATTGTTGTTCCAGCCGGTGTGTATCATGGGTGGAAGTCGTTGGAGCCCGAGACGATTATGGTGAGTGTGGGTTCGCGGCGATACAACACTAAGACGCCGGACGAAGTTCGTATTTCCCCTAATGCTCTTGACGACGCTTTTCGTGGATCTCCCTGGGAGGTAGAAGGTAAATGAAAATAGCAATCGCCGGAGGCGCAGGCTATGTAGGGTCGGTGCTAGGAAACCATCTGATGGCCTCTGGCCATGAGGTCTTATCCCTTGATCGTTTGTTGTACTCCCAGCCTACGGAAGGTAAGATCCATCGCCGTTTCGACACCTTGGATATCGATATTCGAGACATTCGTTCTGAGCAGCTTGAAGGGTTCGATGCTGTGATCAATCTCGCCGGATTCTCGAATGACCCAACTGCTGAGTACGACCCTGCTGCCAACATGGCGCTGAATTGTGATGCCGCTGTTGATTTGTTGTCCGCTGCTTATCAAGCCGGAGTTCGTCGCTATGTCTTAGCTTCGTCAGCTTCAGTGTATGATGGGAGTGCCTCAGCCCGTCTGGTTCAGCGTGATCAGTTCTGTCTTGAAGATGATGAGCTTATCGAGACAGGGCTCATGCTTCCTTACTCTCGTTCGAAGCGGCACGCCGAGCTAGAATTGGCAGCCGTTGCTGGCACTATGCGGGACATGAGTGTTGTAGTGCTTCGTAAGGGGACAGTCCATGGGTTCTCCCCGCGTATGCGGTTTGACCTGGTAGTCAATATTATGACGGCTCACGCTGTGACGGATGGTAGGGTGGAAGTTCATCAGCACCCGGATGGATCGATGTATCGGCCCATTGTGGATGTTGGTGACGTGGCTACGGCGTACGAGAAGGCGTGTGAGATCGAACTCCTCGGCACCCGCATGGAGATCTTCAACATCTGCAACGAAAATTACTCCGTGACTGAGATCGCGGCGAATGTTGTTAGCACTGTGCAGCATTACTCAGGTAGGACCGTTCGTCTGGACGTGACTGAGTTGCCTGAGGATCGGCATTTTCGGTCGTATCGAATGAGTGCTCATAAAGCTCGTGCGGTGCTTGGTTGGACTCCGGTCGTTACTTTGCAGTCTAGTGTTGAGACGCTCGTTGCCCGTTTTGGGAGCAATGACATGAAGCCGTATCATCCGATTCATAACAACATTGCTTGGATGAAAATCATCCGAGGGATCGAGGACTCGACTCTCACACACGGTCCAATTCTTACCGGGAGGGTGTAATGAGAGGCGTAGCTGTTCTTGGTCACACGGGCCGTCTTGGTTCGCAACTCGCTGCCGTTCTGAACGAGCGCCACATTCCATGGATTGGATTGGCTCGGCCTCATTTGAGGCTGCCTGACATTTCTGGATTGCGTAATGTTCTAGAGCACGCAGCCCCTGTCGACACGGTCATAAATTGTGTTGCGTACCATGACACGAAAGCAATTGAGGCCAAGGAAGCGAAGCTGGCCTTCTCGATCAATGCTAAAGCTGTTCGGGATCTGTCAGTCTTTTGTTCTGCGCATAGCTTGAAGTTTGTGCAGATCAGTACGGACTATGTTTTCGGAGGCATGGCTCCTTCAACTCAGGAGGGCTACACGGAACAAGACCCTGTTGCTCCGGTGAATATTTATGGTGCATCGAAGGTGGCCGGGGAGAATCTTGTTCTAGCGAGCAACTACAACAGTCTCATTGTCCGTGTCGCTAGCTTGTTCGGCTCCCCCTCTGACCGAGGAGACTTTGTCCGGACTGTGGTTCAGAAATTCAATGCGGGTGAGACGATGGACGTGGTGGACGATGTAACCATGAGCCCAACCTATACCCGTGACGCGGCGCTTCAGCTGATCGATGTTCTCATCAATCTTGATCCTCGTGGCGTGATGCACTTGGTCAATTCTGGCGAGTCGGCAACTTGGTATGAGTTTGCTCGTTGTGTCGCTGACTTGATCCATGCTCCGACTGAGTTTCTGACGCCTGCTGTCTTGGCTCAGTCCGGAGACCCTGTGCCTCGGCCACCATCCTCGGCGCTGGTTCCCTCGAGCTTTGTAGGCCTGCCTGATTGGCGATTCTCCGTAGAGTCACACCTGGCCTCGCTTGACATCATAGACTGATCATGGTATAATGCCTTCTCATCAACTTACGGAGGAAGCATGCCATTACTTCGTTGTGATACTTGTTCGACGTATGCGGAGAAGCCCGACGATGTAGTCAGCTGGAAGTGCGGTAGTTGCACCATCCGAGGGGCCGCTAAGGCGCAGCACGACGAAGAGCAGAGGCTTGCCGCCTACACACCTGAGCGGTCGAAGGCTGCCAGGAAGGCGAAAGGGTGGACACAGAAAACTCTTGTGGCCTACTTGGGTAAAGGTGTGAACATCGGTCACGTAGCCAATCACGAGCGAGACGCTACGCCGTGTCATCCTGTGGTGGCCGACTGGATTGCAAAGATGGAGAGTGGTAAGTAAAGTTCCCGCCCCTATCGTCTAGTGGAAGGATACCAGGTTCTCAGCCTGGCGACCGGGGTTCGAGCCCCCGTGGGGGTACTGAAAGAGCCGCCTGATATTGGGCGGCTCTTTTGTATTTCTGTCCTTGTAACTGCCCCTTGAATAGTCCTAAGCTTGCGTTGAGCTATCCAATCACCGAGCCTATGGAGGATTTCAATGGCCGCAACGTTCTATGTGTTGAAAGCTCGTTACGACGATTTTCAGGTTGGGCAAGAGCGCCGGACCGCCGATGAAGTAGGACGCGGACCTGACGACGACGGCTTTTGGTTTGTTCGAGGTCGGAATCTCGCTGAGATGATCCGACGGATGAACTACGAAGTTCTCATTGACCCCCGAGGGGAATTAGGGGAAGATCGTGGTTTGACGGTCGCGGAAGCTGCCACGACGCTCAACTTGCCGCCCGGCGCTGTCGTTAAGATGGCGGAGCATGGGGTGCTGCAAGGTTACACATTCCCGGGTCGAGACCTTGGAATGATCTTCACTAGCACACAGGTCGAAGCGGTTGCACGTCAACGCGCTCTTAATTCTGATGATGCTGAGGAAGCTTCCATTGATGAGACCGGCGACGTAGAGTCGGTACAAATTCAGGCAGACGCACCTGGCACTTCCGAGGAGGAAGAGTAAATGGCGAATTCAGAAGGAGCACGCTATACCCGCCCGGCCGATCTTCGTGAAGCCGAATATAAGCCGTTCGAAGCGAACGCTCTTATTGCTGATGGCACTACCACTCTATTGGCTGCCTTAGGGGTAGACGAAGGCAAGTGGAAAGTGCATAAGTTCACGGTTCTAAATCCCATTGCGGACGCCGCCGGTACCCTGTCTATTCAGGGCGAGAACGGTCGCATCTTGCATAAGATGAACCTTGATGTAGTCTTCGCGGCTACCTTTGATTTTGGCGATTTCCCATGGGGATTTAACCTCGATTCTCAGGAAGCTTTGCAGGCCGTGATTGCAGGGACTACCACTGTTGCTGTCTCAATTTCTGGTTACGCAACTACGTAGTTAGTGTGGAGGTGGCGTGATGGCTGATTACTTCGTTGACGCGACCGCTGGCAACGACAGCAACGACGGTCTGAGCGAGGGGGCGCCCTGGAAAACCATTGCCAAGGTAAGCGCTGCGAGCTTCAGCGCTGGGGACACCATCTCATTCAAAAGGGGCGAGAAGTGGCGGGAGCAGCTAATGGTTCCGTCATCTGGATCGTCCGGCAATCCAATCACCTTTGGCGCATACGGAACGGGGGATGATCCTGTTATCAGCGGCGCGGACGATATCACTGGGGCTGCTTACAAGTGGACGGCCTCCGGGTCTGGTGCCAACGAGTTTTATCTTGAAGCTGTTGTCGGTGGCGACCCTAGTCTGGGCGACGGACCCGACCAGATATACATGGACGGTGTTCGCCTTCTTATAGGCACGGCGGGTTCGCTGTCAGACCATGAGTGGGATTGGGCGGACAACGACACCCTCGGATTCAGCACCGTCTACCTGCGGGACGAGAGTGGCGATCCTGACGGTTCTGGGGTTGTGATCGAGGCTAGCGTGCGAGAAGCGGGTATCAGGTCTGGGGGCAAGTCGTACCTAACCATTGACGGCCTGACTGTTGAGCGGGCCAACCTCCACGGGGTCTATTTTCTTGGCGTCGCATCTTCAAACCTCACGGTCCAAAACTGCACGACGAAGGAATGTCATCGAGGAGGGATTGTGTTCGACAGCACCCTAGCGGCGCAGACCGTTCTCCTTGTCGATGCCTGCACGGTGCATGACAACGGCGGTAGCGGAGTCAACGTGTTCGATGACTTTGGGGATCTGATAGTCCAGAATTGCACGGTTTACAACAACTGCACCAGCATCGCCGATTTCACAGCGGGGATTAAGACGTTTTCCCTTGCCGGTGCTCGCTCTAACGGGATCACGATAAAAATCAACACGGTATACGACAACGGGGAGGGAGCCCCAGGGGAGGAACGCGGGTACGGCATTTGGGTAGACTCACCAGGAACGGACGTAATCATCGAACGAAATCTGTGTTACGGCAATCAGAAGTTCGGAATCCAGTTCGAGTTTGGCGCAGCGGACCAGTCGGGGAGGCGCATTTCGTACAACATCTGCCGCGATAACACTGGCGGAGGAATCCTTGTTGCGAGGCGCACGCATGACTGTCTCGTTTACAACAACACCTGCGTAGACAACATCGGCTTTGGGAACATTGCAATACTCGGAGAGAGTGGCGGCGACCCCGTTGGGATGGAAGACAACATCATCCTCAACAACATCTGCTGGGGGGGTACCAAGTCGCTGAACGCCCAGGGTGGTGCTGAGAACGATGGTGTGAATGGAGACAACAATCTGTATCAAGGCAACCTTTTCGGGCCGGATCAAAGCAACGGTATTCGGTGGGGTGGGGATTTCTACTCCACGCTCGCTGCATGGGTGACCGCTGTTGGCGCGGCGGCGACCGGCAATATCAACGATGACCCGCTCTTCGCGGACGAAGGTGGCAACGATTTTCATTTACAGCCCACACCCACCTCCCCCGCTATAGACGCGGGCACCGATGTGTCGCTTACACAGGACTTCGACGGGGTGAGCGTGCCGCGAGGCGGGGGTGTTGATCTCGGAGCATTTGAGTACTCCGGGATGAATTCAGAAGGAGCACGCTATACCCGCCCTGCTGACCTGCGTGAGCAGGAATATAAGTCGTTCGAAGCGAACGCTCTTGTTATTGATGGCACTACCACGCTGTTGGCCGCGCCCGCTGTCAAAGAAGGCAAATGGAAGGTTCATCGTGTTACATTGATGAATCCAATCGCTGATGCGGCGGGTACGTTGTCTCTTGAAGGCGCGAATGGACGGGTTCTTTACAAGATAAACCTTGACGCGGTTTTTGCAGTTACGATTTCTTTCGGAGACTTTCCGTGGGGGTTCAATCTTGATGCGAAGGAAGCGTTACAGGCCGTGATTGCAGGAACGACTACGGTGGCTGTGTCAATTTCAGGGTATGCCACGAAGTAGTTGTTTTTGTCCTTGTTCTCTGATAGTCAAGTGTTTTAGGCTAAGGATCAAAGGACTTCGAAAGTAGTACCTCAACTGAAAGGGGGCGGTTGGCGGTGGCCAACGCTCTATATGATACGTTCAAAGAAGGAATCTTAGGCAACCTTGCCTTTGATCTCGATACGGACACTATCTCTGCGATTTTGGTCGATAGTGCCGACTACACGTTCTCGGCTGCGCATAACTTTGCGACGGGTGGTTCACGGGACATCTCCGCTGCCGCTACGGTTGCAGCGCCAGTAACACTAACGTCCCCAACTGTAGTCAACGGCGTTTTTGATACTGCCGATTACACTTGGTCGGCGGTGTCGGGCGATGTGTCCGAAGCTATCGTGATTTACGACGGCACCTTGACTGATGGTCAGTTGATCGCATTCTACGACACGGGCATGACCGGAATGCCAGTGACGCCTAACGGTGGCGACATTAACGTCACTGTCAACGGTTCAGGTTGGTTTGCTATTTAAACCAATACTGGTTCCCGAGAAAGATGAACTGCATGGCATCCAAAGAGACGTGTGCAGGATGTGGAGTAGTAGCAGTTGAACATCCTATGGTGGGTATAGGTAAGCTTCGTCCAACTGACGACTTCCAGGCCCATCCAGTGTGTCATCAGTGCTGGTCGCAGCCCCAGTTGCGGTTGCGGACTCTGAAGATGCATTTCTTCTCTCGTGCGCAGCGGGCTCAGGCGCTCGCCGCCGCCGGAAGTGAAAACATCGGATGAGTGGTTGGGATGGTATGGATCCCAATAGTCAAAACCAGTTGTGGTCGCACTGGACGTTTACTGCCATAGGCGGCCGCGCCGCTCCTTATGAAGATGTAGTGCATAACGTGGCGGAGTGGTTGAAAATGGGTTTTGGTTCTGTAGCTCGAGCCCGTGTTCAGCAGCAGATTTGTCAAGAAAAGCCATTTCAAGGCCTTATGCAGTTTGTGGTTGAGGCTCAGGTAGAAGGCGCTGCTGCTCATGATCCGGACTACGAGGACTCTGTTCGAAAGCAGTGGCGAGCGTTCTGCCAACAAGGCTTTGGTTCGATGGTACTGGCGGAAACGGAAGTCAAAATTTTGGCGGGTGACGTTCAAGACGGTAAGCCACCCGCTCAATTGTTAGTTGTGGATGGACGTATCAGTGTAAACTAGAGGGAGTATGTGGTTTGGATGGCGACGACCGTTGATCGTGTGACCGCAATCGAAACAGCGATGGATGGGTTCCATACTGGCTGGCGTGAGCCGCCCGAAGCGCCTCCTGACCAGATCGTGTCCGGGCCGATGCTGGATGGCTTCACGATTCCCGCCAGCGAGGAATGGGAGATTGTCGGTGGCGTTGAATCCGCCGCGAATGTTGTTGTGCTCGGCAAGCTGCGAATGCGGCCCGGCTCGTCGCTCCGATTCGTTGACATGGACGAGTCGCTATTCGTCGGCGCGAAGGGTCCGCTCGGCGATCTGACGGTGCTCGATACCGACGTTGGGCTGTGGGTCATGGGGGATGGCCAACTCGACATTCAAGGCACGCCGAAGGTCGCATGGAACCGCACCGGGTTTGACCCTTCATGGGGGCCTGACGACGAGCTGATTCTCTGTCCCACCGCAGTGGGCGATTACGACGGCTTCACGCCGTACACGATGGGCGATCCGGTGCCCACGGTCGGACCGTACTCTGCCGAAGTGCTGAACCTGTCGCGGGATATCTCTATCGAAGGCACGCCGGGAGATCCAGAGAACGGCGTCCGCCCCGGACGCTCGCACATCTTCATCAACTCCACGCAGCCGCAGACCATCAAACATGTTGCGTTGCGACACCTCGGTCCCCGGTTTCCGATACTCGATGAAGGCACCACTGTAGACGGCGACGTGATCCCTGGCCGGTGGGGCATCCACTACCACAAGTGTGGCGACGGTTCCCGTGAGTCCATAAACGAGGGGATCGTTGGCCGCGAGTTCGGCAGCCACGCTTTCTTCCAGCACATTTCGCACGGGGGGGCCTGGCGCGACTGCATCGCATACGACTGTCTGCAAAGTCCCTACACATGGAATAAGGGAGATCCGAGCAACACGGTTTTGTGGGATCGATGCGTAGCCGCCAAGATCGACCGCAGCCCTACATTCAACTTCGAGAAGCACTCCGGGGCCGGGTTCGTACTGCGCAAGACACCGGACAACGACAGCATCATCCGGGACTGCGTAGCGGTTGGGGTCATGTTACGCGGCGGCTTCGATTGGGCCGACGCCGCGAAGCAAACGCAATGGGCCACAGAGGGAAGCAACGTTGCGCACAACAACCGGGGCGTCGGGCTGCGGTCGTGGCACAACTCAGGACAGGTCCAACACTCCGCGAGTGGGTTCGTGGTGTATCGAAACAGAGGTCCGGCCATCGAACATGGTGCCTACGCGACGACGTTCTGGCACTACGCGAATTTGCACCTTCTCGAAAATGAGGCAGGCGGGATTCTTAATCATGCTGTTGTGTCGAGCCTAAAGAACCCACCGGATCGCGCTGACGGCTACCGACAGAGTTTCGAGAGTCTCATCATCGAAGGGCAGGACATGCCGTGGCTGCACAGCCCTCGCCATATCGCGACGGCCGTGTTTCCCGTGCTCTATAAGGACATCGAAATCGTTAATGGGAGCATGGAGGTTCTAATTGACGAGAGGGGCAACTTCGGCCTGTATGACCTGGTGAATGTCGTCAGCTCCGGGGCCAGCTTGGAGCCGTCGGACATCACCATCGCTCAGACGCTTCCCGGTTTCTTGCTCCGCTGCCAGCGGCCCGATGGAACAGCGTGGCAGATTGACGACACCGGAGCGGTATCTGATATTGCACCTTTTTATGTGGAGGTGGTCTAATTGTCTTGGTATGCTTTTTACACTGTGTCAGACGGCGAGCTTCGCAGCACCGCCAGCGAGCTGCCGCCAATCCCCGAGGACGACCAAGGTACTCCGCTATTTCCCGACGTGGACACGTATCTAGCGAGCCGGGGAGGAGCCAAGAAAGAGTTTTCGGGAGGACTGCCGAATCCTTTACCTGGCTTGTGGAACACGGGCACATTGGACTGGGATCCATTCCCGCCGAAGCCAACGCCTGATCAAGAAATCGAAACGCTGCTGGACGCTGTTGACGCTCGCACCGTGATGAGCACAAACCAGCGCGGTGAGTTAAGGCGAGTACTTATGGGGATGCAAGAAGTGGGGTTGTTCTAATGGCCTGGCCGTCTATCCCGTTCCCCTCTGAGCAGGTATCGGCACTTCGCAATTCGTCCGAAGTGCCCACCACGTTTACCGTGACTGGTGACAGCACAGCACACGTAAAAGGCGTCTACACGCAGTTGATAGCAAGTCTCTCCAAGGCTGGCTATTACATCGTTTTATCGATTCAGGAAACGTTCATTTCTGCAACCGATACCGCCGCGTTGCTGGACCTGGCCATCGGTGCCGCAGAATCCGAGGTCGTAATCTTCTCGAATTTGGGAGCCGGGTACTCCGACGCCTATGACTCGGTCGGAGTAGCGGTGGCGCAATTCTGCCTTCCCTTCTATATCCCCTCCGGTTCCCGACTTTCAGCTCGGCTGCAATCCGTTGTCACGTCAAAAACCGCCTTGGTGTCTATAGACGTGCTAGGCGGCGGAGGACCGGGCTTCGATCTTCCCTATTACTCAGCGTGCGAGACGTATGGCGCCAACGAGGCAACAAGCAACGGTGTTCAAGTTACGGCGGGTTCGGGTGGGGCGAAGGGAGCATGGGTGCAGATTGATGGATCGACAGCAGAAATTATCAACGCGCTCATGGTTTCTATCGGGGGGGAATCGACGATGGCAAACCAGGAACACATCTTAGATATCGGTACCGGCGTTGCAGACTCCGAGGTCGTAATCGTGGCCGATTATCCGATAGTTGAGCGGAGCAATGAGCGCATCATATCTGGCCACCCGAGGGTAATTCCTATCGGCATCAGTATCCCTGCCGGATCTCGCTTAGCCGTCAGGACTGCGTGCACTCAAAACAATAATTCAAACTTGCGCATTCACCTCCACGGATTAAGGATCTGACATGGCGTCATCAGAAGAATCCAACGCTTCCCAATTAACGGTGATTGATACCGAGCACACCATCTTCAGCCCGACGACGGCCGAGGATCGGATCTTTTGGGTCGAGGGGGATCTGCTCCAAGACGGTGATATTCTTGAGGTGAGAGCGTACAAAAAGGACGGCGTCGCCGGCACTGACTACGAGATATTCGGCCCTAGCAGCGGCGGCGGTGTATTCGCAAACAGTGGCCACGGCGCGATTGCTACGCCGCCGATGAGCTACCCGTTTGGGGGCAAATGGACGATTAAGCAAACGGCCGGGTCTGTCAGAACGTTTCAATGCCACCTAGATAAACTGGCTTAGTCATGAGTTACCGTTTCCACGGGCACCATTTCTTCTTGGTTGCCACGGCGGGAAGTCAAGAGGTAACCGCAGGTACAATTAGTTCAGGTGTATCGCTGTTTGTTGCGTCCGTTAGTCTGGCAAGCGGGCCGCAACCTGTCACCTCAGCTTTTCTTGCAGCTGGATCTGTTCTATCGGTACCGAATGTTCAGTACCGAGTTGCGGCGGCGACAATCAGTACCGGAGTAAGTACTTTTGCGCCGACTGCCGCTTATCAGGTGGATCTCGCAGTTATTGCTTCGACTGCTACGCTGAACGTCCCGGCACTGCCGTTGTCCGCGCCCACAGTCCACAGCAGGGGCACGGGCACAGCTAACGCCGTCGCGATTGTTGTCACGCTGCCCGCAGGAAACGCTGACGGCGACCTGATTATTGTCACGATCCAAGGTATCCCCGGAAACACCTGGGCGCAGACTTCGGGCACGACCGGTTGGGTCGAGTTAAGCGACGCCAATGGGCTGACGCACTGGTGGAAAGAAATCGGTGCGTCCGAGTCGAACCCCTCGTTCGATCAGTCGGCATCGGGTCGCTCTGCATACTCAGTGCTCTGCATTCGGGATCACGAAGACCCCACCGTAACGCCTCCCACAATAGGTAGTGCCGGAACGGGGACGAGTAACGCGCCAGACCCGGCAGCGTCAACGACACCGAGCGCCGAAGCGAACCACCTATTCATTGCAACATTTGGCGGCGACGATGCCCGCCGTTCGATAGATTCAGCACCTACTGACTATCTAAACTTGAACAGCGTTGCTACAGCTGGTGGCGCTGGCGGTGTATGCGTTGCTACGGCAGAGCGTGAGCTATCAACAGCCGTCGCGCAGGATCCCGGAGCATTTAGCCTTGGCGGTTCTCTGAACTGGGAAGCCCGCACGATACTCGTTGAATCTCCGGCCGTCGAGGGCGACAAAGAGGTCACCGCAGGTACAATCGCATCGGGCGTAGCTCTTTTCGTGCTGACCCTTGCCTATGTAGTTGTTGCGGCTACGATTGCGTCGGGAGTCTCAGTAAATGTACCGACTGTACACCCCGATCAAGAGGTTACAAGTGCAACTATTTCGGCCGGATCAACATTGTTCGAGCCCACAGCCGATTATCAGGTCGCCCTTCCGAATATCGGTTCTGGTGTTAGTTTCGGCGCTCCCACTGTCGTTATTGAGTTCCAGGTTACAACAGCACACGTAGCTTCTACGATTGCTGTCAACGTTCCAACGGTAGCGTACCAGGCCACAACTGCGCATCTGGCTTCTACTGTTGCGGCGAACGTGCCGACAGTCGTTTATCAGGTTGATCTTCCAAGTATTAGTTCGGGTGTCAGCTTAGGTGTTCCCGTCGTCATTATTGAGTTCAAGGTTACAACTGCGCATGTAGCCTCTACGGTTGCTGTTACCGAGCCGACGGTCGCTTACGTTGTTGATCTACCAGTTATTGCATCGGGTGTCAGTCTCGGTGTTCCTGTTGTCGACTATCAAGTTGCGTTAGCAACAATTACCTCTACGGCGAGCCTGTCTGAGCCGACCGTTGCTCACGTTGTTGATCTACCAATTATTGCATCGGGTGTCAGCTTAGGCGCTCCCATTGTCGTTATTGAGTTCAAGGTCACGACAGCACACGTAGCTTCGACAGCCGCTGCGAACTCTCCTACGGTTGCTTACGTTGTTGCACCACCGACTATCGCATCTACGGCGAGCCTGTCGGAGCCGACGGTCGATTATCAGGTGGCTCTTGTAACTATTGCTTCGACTGCCACGTTGTTCGCGGCGACTGTCGAGCTAACGGCTGGTCCGCAAGCTGTCACAGGGGCTACGCTGGCCTCTGGTGTTGTTATTTCTGTGCCTACTGTCGCCTACCGCGTAAACGCGGCCACTCTGGCGTCAGGTTCAACTCTCTTTGCTCCCACCGCTACCTATCAAATCGTTAAAGCTACGGTTGTCTCGGGACTCGCGCTCTTTGTACCTTCAATTGCTTATCGTGTAGATGCCGCATTTATCTCGTCGGCCGCCACGCTGAATGCTCCAACGGTCGACTACCAGGTTGATCTAGTAGCTATTGCTTCGACTGTTACGCTGAATGTACCGATAGTTGCTTACCAGGTTGATCTTCCAAGTATCAGTTCTGGTGCCAGTTTGGGCGCTCCCATTGTTGTTATTGAGTTCAAGGTTACAACAGCCCACATAGCTTCTACGATTGTTGTCACCGCCCCGACGGTAGCGTACCAAGTCACAACTGTGCATGTGGCCTCTACGGCCGCTGCGAACGTACCGACAGTTGCGTACCAGGTTGATCTCGCATCTATTAGCTCTGGTGCATCGTTGTTTACGGCGACCGTTAGCCTGGGAGCCGGTCCTCAAGAGGTTACCTCAGCCTTCCTCGCAGCTGGATCAAATCTATCGACACCTAATGTCCAGTATCGAGTCGATGCGGCGACAATCAGTACCGGAGTAAGTACTTTTGCGCCGACTGTCGATTATCAGGTTGTTCTCGCATCTATTGCTTCGACTGCTACGCTGAACGCGCCGACAGTGGAAGTTGGTCTAGCAGCTATTGCTTCGACTGCTACGCTGAACGCTCCGACAGCCGCTTACCAAGTCGCTCTCGCATTTATTTCATCGGGCGCTTCGATTACTGAGCCAGCTGTCGACTACCAAGTCGCTCTCGCATTTATTTCATCGGGTGCGTCTCTCAGTGCTCCGACGGTTCTAGCTGAGCAAGCGGTTACGGCTCAGCACATCGCTTCTGGCATTTCGCTATTTGTACCTACTCTGGCCTACCAGGTAGACGCGGTCTCGATTAGTAGTACCACGAGTCTCTCGACTCCGTCTGTCGCGTACCAGGTTGATCTCGCGTCTATTAGCTCGAGCGTGTCGTTGTTTGCTGCGACCGTAGTCTTGGGAGCCGGGCCGCAACCTGTCACCTCAGCCTTCCTTGCAGCTGGATCAAATCTATCGGCGCCGGATGTTCAGTATCGAGTGGATGCGGCGACAATCAGTACCGGAGTAAGTACTTTTGAACCGGCTGTTGCTCATGTTGTTCTGACAGCATTCCGAAGTTCAACAGTGTCGGTTACAGTTCCGTCTGTTGCGTATCAAGTGGGAGCAGCGCATGTGTCTAGCAGTGCCGTCGCTTCTGCTCCGAGTGTGGCTTACCAAGTTGATCTGCCTCATGTGCCAACTGGCGCTTCGGTGTTTGCGCCGTCGAGTGTCGCGTATCAAGTTGAGACGGCCAGTATTTCAGCGGGTAGTTCGTTGGGCGCGCCCACTGTCGTTATTGAATTTGCGGTTGTTAAAGCCCATATCGGTTCAACAGTTGCGTTTTTCGAACCTAGTGCCGCGTTCGTGGTTGAGGCTGCGACCGTCTCATCCACGCTGTCGCTAGCGCCTCCAACAGCGACTTATGAGGTAGTTCTACCGCTGCTGAGTTCGACCATTTCGCTCGGTCCGCCCGATATTGCGGCTATAGGCTCAGTGGTGGCGGGCACAGTAAGTACAACGTTGTTGGTGTCTGCTCCTGAGATTGCCTATCGAGTAGCAGTGCCGTTCATTACAAGTACCAGTGCTAGTTTTGCGCCGGAGTTGGCCTATGTGGTCTCGGGACCGACAATTCCGACAGGTGTGACGTTAGTTGGTCCTGATGTGGGACTTATTGGTCTGTCGACGGATGACTTTTTCCGGGACACGGCCACTTTGACGAGTCAGCGTCTCGAAGTGGTATTTATGGTTCGAAGTAAAAGTGTTCAAGGAAACATTGCTCAGAGTCGGTCTACGGTGGGCGAGCTTGTACAGAAATTTGCTTTGAATTCGTCCTTGCTTACCCAAGTTCAACGCGACATGCTTAGGTAATCTGAATGTTGAGGAGGGGTTAGTCGTGCCTACGGTTAAAGAAGTTTTTGTGGGTGATGTGGGGACTGTCTTTGAGATCACTATCAAGGAAGACGGTGTAGTGGTAGATGTATCGTCGGCTACCTTGAAGCAGATTCTTTTCCTCAAGCCGGACGGTGCGGTTTTGACAGCGTCAGCCGCCTTCACAACCGACGGTACCGATGGGAAGATTCAGTATAAGACTTTGAGCGGGAACATAAATTTGACTGGTATATGGCATTGGCAGGGAAAGGTTACGTTGGCAACAGGCGGCCCTTTCCATACCAGTGTGAGAACTTTTCGTGTTGAATCTGTAATCGGTTAGGAGAGTCCGATGCCTTTTAGTGGTAATTCGACATACGTATCGGTAGATGAAGCCAAGGCCCATTTGAGACTTACGGGCACGACTTGGGACGATCAAATACGTCAAACATTGCCGGGACTGTGTGAGATGGCGGACATGCTGACCGGTCGTGATCAGGGGACAACCCTGGGCTGCGGGTTTAATACGCATGGTTCAACCTACCGGTACTATTTGGCAGAGGACAGGCGCGGCATTCAGCTTCCAGAGTGGCCTATACAGAGTGTCGTGGGTCTAACTTTGGGGGACACGGCGTTGAAGGCCTCGGAGTTCCGGCTATTCGGTCGTGAGGGTTTCATCCAGTTTACGACTACCGATGGCGTGCCAGTGAGTCACTCTGGTAAGTTGGATGTGACTGTGGTCGCGGGCTATCCTACGGTTCCAAGTTCGGTGGCTCTCGGTGTTCTTCGGTGCTTGTCGTACATTAAGCAACGTGCGGATGAAGAGGGGTTGGGTGCTGAGTTGCTCGGTCCTCAGCAGACAACCTGGCGAGCAATCGTATCGTCTGGTCGTCTTGAGCTTCATGACATTATGTTCTCGCACGTCGGAGGTTTTGAGCTTGATTACCTGACTACATTGGAGCAGGGAGAAGTGCGTTGAGCATAACAGCGATTTTTCGGCGTACCAAAGGTCAGACTGCGCAACGCCAGAAGAACACAGCAGATCTGTATGACAAGACCGCAGTAGCGTCAGAAGTGGTGACGATTAGCCGTGCGGAGAGCTTCTTTGTTGAGCTTCGACTCTCAGGGGGAACCAACAGCACAGGGACGGTTACGCTGACCGGTACGGATGTGGCGTCCGCTCCTTTAGTGGTTGTGATTACGGTGGCAGGTGACGGAAGGTACCTGGCGAACGATCAAGGCCAGGAGTTCTTGACGATCACTGCTATTGATACGGCCAATCTGGTAGATGAGGCGGCGATTCCGCGCATTCGAGTTCGAGCCATTACTGAGTCCGGCCAGCCGCTCCCTGCTATTACCAATTTTCAAACCTTTCCTGTATACTCGAGTAGGCCGAGGTTAGGAGAGCTTCTCCAAGCGGTCAATGTACCGATTAACTCGGTCATCTTTTTTGCTCCACCGATTGCCTATGTAGAGGAAAATGACTTCCTCGTTGTGAGCGGAAAAACCTGGGAAGTCAAAGCCCTAATCACGTATCATGATCGGGATGGACTTGTGGGATACCATCAAATCATCGCCTTTGCCCCGGGCCAGAACTAACGAGTAGAGTATGGCACCAGATGAACGGGACGCGGTTTTTAAGGCCCTTCAACGCTTCGGCGGTGTACAACCTGGCCAGGATGCAATCGAGTTTGGAAGCGCTAACGTCAACGGTATCATCTCCGATTTTTTTACGGTGGCGAACTACACTGGACTGGATTTTCGTGATCCAGAGCCCCGCCCAGGAGCCCCTGACAACAACGTCACGTTGGTAGGCAATGCCAACGATGTCGATCTGCCGGACGACTCCTTTGATTGGGTTGTGTGCAACTCGATGCTGGAACACGACCTGTACTTCTGGAAGTCTCTTTCGGAAATGAAACGACTTCTCCGTGTCGGTGGTATCCTTATCATCGGCACCCCCACTCTTGGATTCGGTCACCATGGTGTGCCCGAAGACCTCGCAGTGAACCCGGGCCTTCCTACCCACCCCGAAGGCTCGGGCATTTTTGACTACTACCGTTTCACTCGGTCAACGTACTACCGAATGTTCTTTACCGATTGTGAAGAGGTTGAACTTGTGGACGTGAATACCTGCGGCTCACCCCGCCTTTGCGGCTCGGGCCGCTTGATCAAATAGGAGCCTCTAATGGCCTACGCTTACTCGATTGTCTTTCCGACAACCGCGAAGAATGAGAAGTATCTTATCCCTTGTCTTGAAAGTTGCCGCGAGCATTCGGGTGGCAAGATTGAGATCATTGTAATTCTGAATGGTGAGGATCAGCCTGCGTCGAAGGCTATGGCGGAGGAGCTTGCTGACCGGGTGATTGAGCTTAAAGATCCGGTGGGCTATTCTGCGGCTTGTAATATTGGCTTGGTCGCCGCCCAGGGAAAGTACAAGGTTATCTGTAACGATGATGTGCTATTCACGCCCGACTGGAACGTTGAGCTAATGCGCTGTTTGACCAAGGCGCAAGAAGAATTTCCAGAAGGCCCGCCTCCCGGAATCGTAGGCCCCTCGAGTAATAATGTGGCCGGGGTTCAACAGATTCCGAAGCCTCAAGGGATTACTCCGGATAACTATTTGGATTTTTGGGAGAAGGCCTCCAAGGAGCACAACCAGACCCACAATTGGGTTCCGTCATTGTTCCTCTCCGGGTACTGCATGATGTTCAGCCAGGACTACTTGGACACCTGTGACAACCAGCCATTCGATGAACGTCTGGTAAATGGGGCGGAGGACAATCTTGTAGTCATTGATGCCCTGGTCAAAGGCTTCGCGTCGGTTGCCTGCGGCAACGCTTTCATCTTCCATTTTGGTTCGGTAACGACCGACCGGTTGGAAGAGGACAACGCTCGTGGCGTTAAGAACCTGTTTGATTTCTACGATTACGGTGCCGAGTTGTTCACGGAGGATCAGGCTGTGGCCGCGTGTTGCCGAGCCCGCCTACTGACCGACGAGCACATTCGTATCTTCCTCATGGCGGTCCAGAAGAACGCCAGTATCGCAGATCATATTGTGCTGCTGGATGATCGGTCCGAGCCCGGCTTCTGGCCGTCTGGGGAATTAGCTGTTATCTCCGAAGATACCGGCACACCGTTTCACGTGCATCACAATCCCGAACATGGTGAGCTGAACGAGTGCCAAGATCGACAGTGGTTGCTCGACAAGGCTCGTGAGTTGGTGGGCAACGTGAACGGGTGGTATCTGTCGTTCGATGCGGATGAAGTTTGGGAGGACAAGTTTGATCGGACGTTGATGCAGAAGTTGATTCACCCCGCACACCCGGGAGTCATGGGTTACATCGTTCACTTTTACACTTTTTGGGACGAGGCTGCTACGTTCTGGCGGTCGGATGACGCTTTTGGTCATATGGCCGGTCATCGGTTGATTCGGATTTTGCCGGAGCATAACATGCAGGTAACCAAGTCGGGCATGCATATGGGTAACGTTCCGTTGGCCCGTGTCATAGCGTTCGGGCAGGATACCAGCATTCGTGTCAAGCACTACGGCTTCACGACACAGGAAGAGCGCCGACGGAAGTTTGATTTCTACACTGAGCACGACAAGGTGGTTGATCAGGAAGAAGTGGGTCACGAAAACTACAACCACTTGATTCAGCAGCAAGTTATGCTGCAAGAGTGGGTTGAAGATACGTCATTGACCATCGGAACTGTGGTGCTCAATGAGGAAATCAAGTTGCATGACATGCTTCGAAGTTTCGGCATGTTCGCCGACGAAATGATCTTCGTGGACACCGGCAGTACGGATCGCACGGTGGCGCTGCTCGAAAAGTTTGGCTGCACGGTGATTAATTACGAGGAAGCGACAGGTCAGAAATGGGATCCCACCTTTGCTACAGAGGGGGGCGACCTTGGCCGCGCTAGGAACCTAGGACTCCGAGCCTGCAAGACCTTCTGGTTCTGGCAGATCGATCCTGATGAGCATCCTCGTGCAAATGATATCGTTCAGCATCCGCTATCCTACATGCGGCGACAGTTGGATCGGACTCAGCTGGACGGCATGAACTTCTTTTTCCGGTGCATTACTCCTGATGGACACCACACAGTGAGCCAGACAATGCGTCTGATTAGTAAGCCGCAGGAGAGGGTCTATTTTGGTTGTGTCCATGAGACGCTCGACAAGCACATGCCTGACGACGCAATTGTGGACTACTCGAAGCTCGACTTCGTGCATACCGGAGCCCTGCTCGAGCCCGCGCCGTATAAAGAGAAGATGAAGCGGTACTTCCGTGGCAACCTCCGTATGATCCAAGAGTTTCCTGATGAAGGAAAGGGCTGGTTCAATGCGGCTCAGCACTTCCTTGATTCGACGGATCCGGGCATGCGGTCGGTTGGCATCATGTTTATTCATCAGGCGGTCATTCGTAACCCGCAGATGCAGGTGGCCCGTAAGGAACTCTGTGTTCAAGGGTTCACGGATATGCAGGAGCAGCTTGAGCTTCTTCTATCCCTGACACCGCAAGGTCACCCGTTTTATAATTACGGGGTTGAGGCTCTCCAAGCCTGTTTCAAGTTTGGTTTAGAGAACCGTGACATGATTCGCAGCCCTGAGCACGCCGAAGAAGTTTTGGAAGAGCCTCAGTGGAAAGACTTCCTTGAGATGGTTGAGGAAATGCGATCCAAGTATGAACCAGGTGGAGAGTATGGCACTGGTGAAGTCGATGGTGAACTTTCGGAACAGCTTGACGGTGTTAGCGAGGAAGCTGGCGAACGAGACCTCGGAGATCTTAGAAGCTGAGACTCGAACTCACTTTGTTCGTGGCCTGGTTGCTGATATGGGGGAGCTTCGCGATGCGGGGTTCCCCCTTAGTGCGTCTGGGTTCCGTCCAGGTGCGGCCAAGCTCAAGACTCAGTGGGATATCCTAATTCAGAGTGGGAGGTTGCAGGCTGCGTATGGCCGTGACCCTGTTCGGTTTGATCTGGTCAATCGATCATGGAGTGTCTTTGTCGGCTTTGATGATTCAGGAGCTTCGGGTCGCCGAGGTCGAAGCTTTGGTGATATTACATCAGCGATTCGAAACTCTACGGTTGACATGGCCAGTCTTCTATCCTGGCTTCTCGATGGGACGAGCACTATGGTGGGGAGGCCTATCCTAGTGAACTCTTTCGCACAGGCGTACCCGAGTATGGTTTCCCTTCTAGCAGGTTTTGGCCTACGTCGGCTAGCCCGGACTGGTATTCCGCGTCTTTATCCTGTGTCAACAGGGCCACGAAATAGTCCTATCCGTCCAACGAGGTAATCCATGGCGATCAGCAGTGATTTTGGTAATGATGTTGAACAAGCCATTGTCCAACGTCTCATGGACGACACAGAGCTTCGCGTTCTGATTAAAGGTGAGGTACATCCGTCACACTTGTCTGAGCTAGATCAGGCGGATCGCACGTTTCCATTGGTGACCTTGCGCCAGGCAGGCGGAGCCCGATTGGATTGGAATGAAGTCTTCTTTCGCCAGACCTACCAGGTTACCGCGTGGAGTGACCGTAGCTATAATGAGGCTATGAAAGTTCGTGACGCTGTTCGTCGTGCTTTGCATGGTAAAAGGTTGGAATTGGGAGACGCTGCCTTGGTAGTAAAGACTCAGAATCTCGGTCAAAATATCCTCGATCCACAAGCATCCTTGTACTACAGTTCTGCTCAGGCACGAGTTAGTGCTTTGGACCTGAGCGCAGCAGTATGAGCGATGAGCTACAGAATCTTCGGGCATCGGAAGAGTTCTCGTTTGTCGAGAATTCTCCGTTTCCAAAGACCCCTCATAACCAATGGCGCTGCAAGAATCCGAACTGTCATGCCCTTCTCGGCTTGGCGGATCCGGTTACCGGTAGCGTCGTTCATATTCGCAGAGGTGGCACTCCACCTGGTGCGGATGTAATGATTCACGATCTTGGAGGGGTGGCGATTCGTCAGGTGTGTCGGCAGTGCCGTCATACCAATTGGCTAACGTCCGAAGGCGTTGAGGTGCCTGAGTAATCTATCCTTGCAAGACTGTCAGTCACGCCGGTACCCTTTCGACAGTAGACTGACAGCTTGCAATTTTCACAACCCTGAAAGGGGGTTGTAGCGAATGAGCTACAACATGCCTGGTTACACCGCGTCCCGGTTTTCGTTGGGTCCGGCCATTGTCAAGATTGGTGCTACTGGTGCCACTCCTGCCATTGACCTTGGAGCCGTCGAAGAGGTCAGCTTTGAGCTGAACGCCGAGAAGGCTGATGTGGAGCAGGGCTCCCCGAAGGAATTGATCGAGACTCTCCCAATGCGCGTGAGTGCGTCCCTAACCTTCCGAGGTTTGGAATGGAACAAGGACTTCTTCGTGTGGGCGACAGGTGTCGGTAACACTGACTCGACCAAGTACTTCTTCGGAGGCGACCCAACCGCAGAGAAGTTCGCCGTGCAGTTCGAGCACTCAGTGCTCGGTAGCGGCAACACCTTCACGGGCCGCTTGTGGACTTGTGTTCCAGCTGGCGATTTCCCGATCACGATGGGCGATGCGGTTCATACGTTTGAACTGACTTTCCGCGTGCTACGGTCAACGACCAACTGGCGCAGTGAGGCCATTGGCGGACGCGATAGTGTGAACTCCTACCTTGAGGTAGAAGAGACGGCCGCACCGTAAGCCTGATCTAGCACTGTTGAGCCAGGAGTCCCGAAGGAGGACCAGATGGCAACGAAAACCGAAAAGAAGTTGGAAGGCCTGCACCTTATCGAACTTGCTGATGGCAGCACGTTCGTTTATCCGGAAACAATCACACCGCAGTCGGGCAAGCTGGACGAGGAGCCCGAGCCTATTCGGCTGCTTCCTGTGATGGGACTGGTTGAGGCGCAGGCCTTTTCTATTGTCGGGGAACTGCTTGAAGTGGTCCCCACTCTTGATGAGGCCATTACCAACATGGCGGCCGGAGGTAAGTTTGATCTTCGTGCCTTGTTTGGTGCGGATAGCATTCTTGCTATCATTCGTGGTGCATTTACCGAAGCTCCGACGCTGTTGATTCGACTTGGTGCTGAGCTAACCGAGCACGATGCGGATTGGGTTGGTGAACATCTGACTCTCGTTGAGTTGGCTGGCTTGTTTGTTCAAGTGGTCTTGTTGGAGAAGGCTCGCTTTGAGGTTGCTCTTGGTGACGTTCTAGAAAGTTTGGGCGCTGACCTTGAAGCTGTGGACGCGGGTGAGGATGCGTACGACAGCGTCGTGGATCTAACCGTCGCTGACGAGGAAGAGTGATCGCTCGGGAAGGTGACGCCGTCTTCTTCCCTGATGTAGTAGTGCTGTTGTCAGGTACTCCGGTTGAGCTTCCGACTTACAGCCTGCGTCGAGAAGAGCGCGTTCGCCGATTGATGTCGCTGGCGTTTGATACCATGCCGTCGGAAGTTCAATTGACGATGGCTATCAATTTCTTCTCTCCTGCGGTGTTAGCTCAGTTTTTCTCCCGAAGCCCCGAGCTATGGTTGAACATTGGTGAGCTGCTTTTTGGCCGATCCCCGGAGTGGGTCCAGAAGAACGTCACCTTTGCTGACATTCTGAAACTCGTTCTGATGTACAACGCTAGTGACAAAGAGGCTCAGTCGAAATCGACTCAAAGAAATCGTTGGACCTTCGGGCGGTTCTTAGATTGGGCAGCCCAAGAGTATGGTTGGACGGTTGATCACGTTTGTGACCTTTCTAGGAACCAGCTGGTGGAGCTTATGAAGGCTTGTACGGAACGTTACAAGGAAAAAGAGCGAGCTTCGAAAGTGAAGCCGGGTGACGCGAAGCCTACCGCAGATGAGGGAGTCGGTGAGGACGGTGGTCTATCCTCTATCCGAAGTTTCGCACAGACTGAGGGTGCGTGGCGTCCAGGCACTGGGGCTGCGCCCGACAAGTCAATCTCCTAATTGTACTGGACTTGGGACACCCGGATTCGGTAGCCTTGAACTAGAATTCCTTCAATGAGCACAGGTGGTGACATGTAGTGCCAAGAGAAATTTGGAGCATTCAGCTCGAGTTCACGCTGAAACAAGCTCTCGCTCAGATCAGTACGATTGAGAAGCGCCTACAAAGTATCGAGACTCGATTCCGACAGATGAAAATCGGTGTCGATCCGAAGGCCACTACTAAGCTCAACACAGCTCTGAATAAAGTCGGCACTACGGCGACTCAGAACACCAATAAGGTCAAGGGACTCTTCGCCAATCTCAAGTCTGACTTCAGTGATTTTGGGACCGTGTTCGCCCGTCGTGTCGCCTTCACGTTCGCCGCCATTGTTGAAACGGCCATCATTGGAGCGATCCTCTCCATCCCTGCGGCCTTCGCTCTCGCGATCCGCGCTGGTGCGTCCTTCGAGGATGCCATGCTGCGTACAGCCACCGTGGCCAGCGGTGGCCTGGAAGGCATGACGGCGAACTTCGTAGTCCTTGAAGCCGCTGCCCGAAACTTCGCGGTAACCACAACCTTTGGCGCGACCGAAGTCGCCAATGCCATGTTTGAAATGGTGTCGTCGGGTATCTCTACGACCGAGACCATTACGGCCATGAGCGCCGTGATCAACTTCGCCGGAGCGTCCATGACCGATCTTGGAACTTCGGTCGATATCATGACGCAGATCATGAAGTCGTTCGACTTCCAGGCCTCTGACATGGCCGAGATTGCGGACATTCTGGTTGTTGCTTTGAACAAGACAACCTTGAACGTGGAGCGTTTGCAGAACGCCCTTAGGTTCGCGGCCCCTGCCGGTGGCGCGTTCAGCCAGAGCTTGGAAGACACTGTCATTGTTATGTCGGTTTTTGTGGACGCCACTAAGCAGGGTGGAATTGCCGGTCGTGCGTTCCGTTTCGCTTTGGCGGCACTGGCCGATACGACACCAAAAGCGGAAGCGGTTATTGAGCGGCTAGGTCTCAGCCTTGAGAAGTTGAATCCAACAACCAATTCGATCATTGACATTTTTGAGCGCTTCGCCGGGACCACAGTAACCGCGTCAGAAGTTTTGCAGATCTTTGGTCGTCGGTCTGGACCTGTTGTTGCCCTGGCCATTGAACGTCTGCGCAAGTCGATGCTGGACGTTAATGAGGCAACTGGCGAGACTACAAACCTCTTTCGTGAGTTACAGGATAATATGGCTGAGGGTAAGAAGATCGAGCAGGCGAGAATCCAGTACGCACGTTTCATGGAGTCCACGTCGAGTCAGTTTAAGTTGTTGAAGGCGACGGGCGAGGAAGCTTTGCTGAGGATCTTTGATTCGATTCGGGGGGTGACGAACGCTTTTATTGGTATGGTGCAGGCTGTCGTGGCCAATAATGAGATCATGGACCTGTTCATGTTCGCGACTGCTCGACTCACAACACTCCTAACACTCTTGATGGTGCGACTGGGCGTCGGAGGCTTGGTGGCTGTGTTCAAGGCCGTTCGAGTGGCCGCAGCTGGCGCTACAGCTGGCGTTACCGTGTTCGGCACAGCGGTAGGCGTCTCTGCGTCGGTAGCCACTGGCGGTTTAATTCTAGTGTTGTTTGCTTTGGTGGAGATACTAACTCGTTTGTTTACGGAGAGTAACCTGGTCGAGCGTAGTATTCGTTTGCTTGGTGAATTGTTTGGCGTGACAGGTGGTGCGGCCGAAGAAGCTGCAAGTCAGTTTGGGGTTGTGTCGGCGTCTTTGGATCTTTTGAAGCTCTTTGGTAATAGGGTTACGATCACGTTGGCTAGGATAGCTATTTTATACGAGTTCGCCGCTGCGGCGTCGGACAATTGGACCCGTTCGCTATTGGGCCTACAGAAGGTGCAGCGTGACGGTACTGGCATTCTAGAGCGGGTTGCTAAATTCTCACGTTTGTTGATTGACACCTTAGAAGACGAGAATGAACAGCTTACCAAGAACTTTGGTATGCGTACCAATCAGAACAGGCTTGCGAAGGAGAGACTCGACGCCCTTCGTCATGAAGTTTTTGAGATGGACAAGAAGCTTGGTATGGAAGGAAGGCTCGCCGAGCTACTGGAAGAGGTTGGCGAAACAGAGTTTAAGATCATCCAGCAGATGGGTGAAAAGATTATCGCTTTGCAGGAAGAGATTCGATTCTTCGGTCTGTCCGAAGCGGCCATCTTACGGTTGAAGGCGGCTAAAGAAGATATTGGTGAAGTTGAAAAGGACTTTTTGCTGCGACAGGCGAAACTCATAGGTCAGCTTGACGCGATGAATGCGAAGGTGAAGCAAGAGGAACAGCGTATTAAGGATCTTGCGGCGGCTTTCAAGGCTCTGCTTCCTCAGGAAGACAAGGACATCAAATTTACGAATCAGTTTCGTTTGGTTCTTGTTGAGTTGGGTAAGCAGGGCATCAAACTAACGGAAATTCAGCTTCTGGCCTTGTCCGCGCAGCTGGCAGAGTATGAGTTGCTTATTACAACAGGCGCGATCCCGGCTGGTAGTGCTCTTGCAGCACAGCTTCGAGGTATGCGTGCCATCCTTGAGTCCCTTGCCGGGGATTTGGAGTTAGTAACGACGAAGGTCATCACGTTTACGTCGGAGACGAAGAAGGTGGTTCCGTTCCTCGAGGCGGTTGAGCAGAGGTTGCGTGACGCCTTCAACACCAAGACGACCCAAGAGTTTGCCGAAGAGATTGAAGAGATCGAGAAGTTGTTTGTGGCGTTGCAGCGTACTGGCTTTATGGCGACGGGTGCCGTTGAGGAATTGCAGGAACGTATGCTGTTGCTGGCCGGAGAAATGGCCGACGCCGGAGAAGATGGTGTTCAACTCGAAGTAATGCTCCGTAGTTTGGCCAACACGCTGGGTGTGGAGTTGCCGGAGGGTGCTGAGAGTTGGATTGAAGCTCTCGGCTTGATGGGTGAGAAGACCGAGGATGTTACGAGCGAGACGGTCGACCTGTTCGAGGACATGTTCGATAATCTGACAACCGGTATGGGTCAGGCTCTCGGTAAGATGATCTTTGAGACCGAGTCCTTTGGCGAGTTCATGAAGACCTTCCTGCAAGGCACGCTCAAGTCGATCATCGCTGACGGTTTCAATAACCTGTTGCAGGCTGGTCTCAAGGCCCTTCAAGGCCTGGCCGAGACTGGGTTCAATCCGTTGCAGCTGGCTATTACCGGTGTTGCTCTCGCCATTTCAGGTCTGATCAAACTCTTCGGCAGCGACGAGGTCGATGAGATCATACAGGACTTTGATAACCTCGGTACCCTGTCTAAGGATCTAGCGAAGAAGATCGATGAATCAATCGACTCCACTGGTCGTTGGGTTGCTGAGGTTCGATTCCTAGGCGAGATCATGGACGACGTTGGAGTGACCGTCTTCAACTTCTCTGGCTTCGTTGCGAAGCTGTTCAATGTTCTCCAAGCAATGGATCAGCATGTGATCAGTGGGGCTGAGGGCGTTAAGGTTTTGGATACTGCCTTCACCGAGTTGATGGAGCGGATGACCGAGCTTGGCATCGTTGGTGATGCGACAGTTATCGCCTTCATCAGAGACCTCAGAGAGCGCGGCCTCGAGGTTGCCTCGGTGATCAAGTTTGTTGACGACAATATGCGTTCAGCTGCTGCTGGCTTGGAACAGGTTTTCAAGGTTGCCTTGATCACCACGCAGGAAGAGTTGGATCGCCTGGGCGGCATGGCGTTGGCAGTCTTCAATGAAATGATTGCGAACGGCTCATCTGCGGCTGAAGCGTTTGAGGCTCTTGGACCGGCTCTCGATATTCTTATTGACAGGTTGGCCGGGCAGAAGACCACGAACAAGTTGCTCAAGTTGGGCGAGGCGATTTTGGAGAGCGGCGAGTTTGCTGGACGGGCGGCTAATCGATTCTTGAAGTTGGCTAAGTCTCTCGGCGAGGTTCCGCGAGAGGGCGAGAGCTTCGAAGATTTTGTCAAGCGCCTGCAAGGCGAGCTGGTCGAGGTTGACCTCAAGGGTTCGAAGGCTCTCCGTGAGTTGTTGAAGTTCCGTAAGCTGGTTGATCAGAATAAGGATTTGGTGGATTCGTTCACCGGTTTGAACGACATCCTATTGGCTCTGGCTAATACGGGAACGTTGAATGCTCGAGGCTTCAAGGACTTGCAGGAACAGGCAATCGAGATGCGCAAGCAGTTGAAGGACGCAGGCTTCTCGGGTGCTCAGTCGCTGGCTATGATGGCTCCGTTCTTGATGAACATCCGAGACCTGGCTCGGCAGTTCGGTTTCGAGATCGATGAGAACACACAGGCTTTGATTGATGAAGCCGAAGCCATGGGGTTGCTGGAAGAAGAGGCCACTGTCCAGAATGTACTCACCGAAGGTTTCGAGAGAGTCACTATAGCCATTAATCGTTTGATCGAGACGATGGGCGGAATCCCGGTTGCATTTGAAGATGCCGCCGATGCCGCTAACGACTTTGCGGACGAGACTGAGGACGCTCTGGACGACATCAATCGCGCAGTGAGTGAGTCAATGGACGATATGGTTGATAGCGCCTGGTTGGCGGCCAACGGTATGAACATGGCATTCAGTTCCTTGGAGCAGAACCTGGTCGGTAACACAGTGTTTCGTAATATCAAGGAGCGCGGTGCCAAGTTCTTGAACGAGTTGGTGCCTGCATCTGGAATTGTTGCCGACATGATGAATAAGAATCTTGAGGGTGTGCAGTTTGGGGTGGCCGGAGCCACGTTCGATGTTGGTGGCCCTGGTGCCCGTCTGCCCGGCTTCAATCCAACTGCCCAGTTCAATGCGCCTCAGGGACCGTTGAGTCCTCAAGAGAGCCGTGCTCAGGGAGATCGGTCTGCTACTCGTCAACCGGCCCTGTCAAGGTTCGAGAAAAAGAACCTGGCTTTGCTCGGCATCATTGCTAACAATACAGGTAAGCGTGGCGGCAATCGGAAAGATGTGGATCTCTTCGAAGAGCTACGCGAGGCGTCCCTGAACGGCAGCATCGAGATCAATGTTGATGCTGTGTCTCGTTTGAACTAGAGGACCATTATGGATATCGTAGGCCACCCTGTTCGCTTTGCTTGGAATAACTTGTTCGCTATTTCGGGAGCAACTATTACCGGCAACCTTCAAGCGACAGCGCTCCCGTGGATCAATACAGTCAACCCTCTCTTTACAAAAGTTGGGGCGGGCTCAGGGCTCACGACGATGCAGACGATTTCATACACGTTGCCTCCGTCCGTGGTCGGGGGATCAGGAGACGGCGGTCAAATTTTCTTCATCAAGAATCACAATCTTGCGACCGGTGCCACCATTTCTATTGTTGGTTCAACGAACGGTGATCATAGCCCGCTCTCTGTTCAAATTGGATTGACTGTAGCAGATGATCTTATTGTTGGTGAGTTCGGTGGGCTTCGTGACTTTGAGCACTGGCAGGTACAGGTAACTGGTCAAACTGTTGACGCTTTTCAAATGGGCTATGTCTTCTTTGGTCCGTACAACCAGTTCGACATTCCTGACTTCGCGACAAATGTACAGAAGATCGATCCGTCTATCGTGGTCACTGCGTACGGTGGAGGTCGGAGCACCTTCAAAAAGACTCACTTCCGTCAGATCGATTTTGCCTTGTCCCCCTTGCAGCAAGCGGACCGTCGTGAGTTTGAGACAGTGTTCACCAACGTGGGCAATGCGGATCCTTTGTTCTTGATGCTCGACCCTTGGAACGTCCGCGACAATGAGAATGCAAACCTTGGTCTGGATGGCATCCATCGGTTCACCATGCTCGGCTATCTATCAGCCGGTGTTCCGAATCAGCATCTGGCTCAAGACTGGTTTGATGGGCCAACCCTTACCTTTACGGAGGCGAGAGAGTAGTGGCACTTTTTAATACTGCGACCATTATAGCCGCTGTTGATACCGGGCCGCGTGAGTTGCGCTCCGACGCGGACAAGGTCTTCTTTACCGCTGTTGTGCAGGATGTGGCAAAGGGGCTCTTCTCAACGTCTGGTAATACATTTCCCGAGTTGCATTGGGATACTTCTCGCATCGCCTATACCTGGGGCGCAGGCGGGGGAGCCACAGCGGCGGATCTCTTTTTGCAGAGGTATGCTGCGACTGGGTTGGAGTTGAGGAATGCAGGTAACACGGCGTTCTTGGATTTTCGAATTGGGGTATTGGGTTTGGAGGACGGGGTCACGGCACCTTCTACAGTCTCCGGGGTGGCACAGTTGTATGTTGATACAGCTGACGGGGATTTGAAAGTGAAGTTCGGGGACGGAACTGTCAAGACAATCACAGTTGATACATAGATCATGGCCTTCTTTGACAACACTACGATTGGCGCGGCCGTAGATACAGGCCCTCGTGCATTGAGAACAGATGTAGATAAGATTTTCTTGGATGCGTTGTTCCTAGATGCTGCGAAGGGTTTGTTTTCTACTGTCGGCAATACGTTTCCTGAGCTTCATTGGGATACTTCTCGCATTGCTTATACCTGGGCAGCTGGGGGTGGTGCGTCCGCGCCGACTGCTTTTTTGCAGCGTGCTTCAGCTACTAAGCTCGAACTAAAGGACGCTCCTAACACCGGGTTCATCGATCTTGATGTTAATAACCTGGCCATCCAAGCCACTAAAAAACTATTCCTTGATGGTGTAACGGAGAATAGTTACCTGATCGAGAGCGCTACTGATGTTGTTGATCTATTCACTGGCGGCGTTAAAGCGCTGACGATTGATGCGAACCAAGACTTGAACCTACAGAACCACGCCCTGCTGAATGTGGATTGGGCCAATAGCGACGATGGTTCGGGCTCGGCTCTTGATGCCGACACAGTCGATGGTCAGCACGCAGCCGATCTATCTCCGGCTACACTGAACGCTATTGGGAATGTCACGATCACATCGATTGCGACGGGTGAAGTTATCAAATGGAGCGGGTCAGCTTGGATCAACAACACTCTGGCTGAGTTACTAGCTGGGGCTACGTTGGACGACATTGGGGATGTCACAGTCACCTCGATTGGTACAGGTGAACTTCTCAAATGGAATGGGTCAGCTTGGATCAACAACACTCTGGCTGAGGTAGGTGTGGCAGCAGCGTCGCACAACCATTCTGCTAATGACATCAATGCGGACACAATGGCTGATGCCCGTATTGCTCTGTCTAATATCTCGCAGCACACTGCGCAAACGAAGGTACTAGATTATGATGATGGACAACATGCTACCACCGCAGTCACTACTGAAGAGATCGTGCATCAGTACACTCTCCCTGGGGGCACTCTAGCAACAGATGGTGACTGGCTTTACTTAACGATGTGGGGGACGATGGCAGCTAACAACAATGACAAGAGTGTGCTGATTGATTTCGGGGGTTCCCAAGCTTTACATATTGACTGGACAGGTTCAGGATCTGGTGCTGCACAGTGGGCTGTCTCTGTTAAAGTTATCCGTTCAGGAAGCGGAACAGTCATTATCACAGCCGGACATGCAAACCACAATAAGTCAAATTTTGGACCGCAAAATGCTAGTCAGGATTTCTATTTTGAGGATCGAACTGAGGCAATCGGATCTAATGTCGTAATTGCTTTTGCGTTAGAGAATCAGGTAGCTGCCGCCGCAGATATTGTTTATGAGGGCTCGATGGTCATCGGGTACATCCAGTAATGCAAGAAGAACGGCTGTTCACATTCATAGGGTCGAAGCGGCATGAAGAGGCCTTAATCGCGGCTCTTCAGCCACTGATGGCTGTGGCCAATGCTGGTAGTTTCTATTTTGAACAGCGCAGCAACACTATTCGACTCAGACAAACGTCTTTTACCGGTGTTGATCTGGTTGCTGTTCAGGCCGCAATAGACGCTGCTGTGATTGAGAGCAAAGAAACTGAGGTTGAAGACTTCTTACTGCACGGTGATAAAGAACTCAGGGCTATTACAAGAACGTTCCTCGAGCTTATCAATGCAGAGCGGACTGCTCGGGGAGCTAGTACTATTTCCTTTGCGCAGTTTGTACAACGAGCTAAAACAAACACTTGAAAGAAGTTAGAAGCTGATGGCAACCCAAGCCTTTCTTGATTTCGTTAATAAGCCGATTCGTCAGAGTATTATTTTGGCGGAGATCGAGCCTCGCGAAGAGCTTGCTGCCTGGACCCTCCGAAGCGGCACTGTTTATGAACATGAGTTCATTACGTTTGTGCAGAATGATATTGTTCCTGGCGGTTTGTTTCGTGAACTCATTTCGATTGAAGAAGACGGTGTAGTTCTACCGAGGAAAACGGATCAACTTGACGTTGTTAATACTCCGGGCTCCTGGTTGTTCACTCCGTCTTCCCAGGGTGATGTATTTAAAGTCGGCGACAAACTGGGAGATAAGTTAGGGGCCCCGTCTGAGGTTCTAATTCTACACACCAGTGATAGCGCTGCCCCATCGACCCACACATTGATCCGTGCGGTGTTCCGTATTTACTTCTCGACCGTCGCTGCAATTCATAACAATGTGTATTACGAATCGCGTATGACTGGTGAGCAGCTCCCTACCATTACTCAGGAAGCCGAAGACTTGTTCTTTGGATTGGCTAAGAAGGTGTCTTCGGGGTCGGTGTCCTTGAATAACGCCGATGGCCTGTTCGACAAGCTGGCTGCTGATTGGGTGTGGCGTAACGCTCGAGTGAATCTTTATGTCGGAGGCCCTGGCTTGGCCCACACTCAAGGGGGAGGACTCGACTATGTGCAGATTGGTCAGCACCTGGTAGAGAACTTCGTACCCGCCTTGGAGTCAGCCATCTTGAACATCCGTGATATCCACAAGATCACTCTTCGTCCATTGCCTCCAAACTTTTTTAGCATCACTACCTACCCAACTCTAGAAGACGGAGCCGAGGGTAGCCCGATTCCGTTGATCTTTGGGAAATTCTTATCGGGTGCCGGAGCTATTCAACCTACCCGGATCGTTGGAGACGGTACAAGCGCGACGAACAACACGTATGTTCTGGCCGACGCCTCTTTACAGTCCTTGTTCGCTATCGATACGGTGTACGACGCCTCAGGTACAGCGTTCGGTTCGACCTTCATTCAGAAGTCCTTAGTGGGTTGCACCTTCTCTGTTATGCAGGGTCACGGTCTGACGAACACAGACGTGTTCGCGAACGTCACAGGCCAGCCGGTGCAGAGTCAACCATGGGAGACCAGCACCGACTACCTCAAGAACTACGGTGAGTTGACCGCTCACTTGTACACCTCGATCTTGGGTCTAACCGTCGGGGAGATCAACGCTCAGTCTGCTCTGGACGTGGATGGTGCTGAGGCCGCTCCGATGAAGGCCTACCTCAACTCCCAGGATGCTGCTCGTGTAATCATTCGTAGCCTTGAACGCGGCGTCCTTGGTCGTACCATTCGTGATAATGACGGCCGCCTGAGCATGACGATTTGGGAGCCGGGCATCGATGTCAGTACTGCCCGTACCATTTCGGATCCTGAAGTTTTGTCGTTCGAAGCTCGACTGCGAATTGAATCTGTTTACTCAAAGGTGAACGTGCAGTTTAATGAGACTCCTTCGCTTCAAACAGTGAAGACCACGTCCGCCGACAACTTTAAAACCAAGCTGCTGTACCTTGATGGTCGAGATGTTGAACTCACGGTCAGCACCTTGTTGGAAACAGAAGGCCCGTCTGCCCGTCTTGCGAACCGTGTCGCCTTCATGTCTCAGAACCCGGACACCGTAGTACGAATCGCGGAGACCGGCATCCGTTTGATGGATCAGCAGATTGGAGATCGTATCTTCATTACGTTGTCTCGAGCCCCGTCGAGTGATGGTAGCTGGACAAACGAGATTTTTGAGATCGAGAAGATCATTAAGACCCTGGCGCCGGTGCCGTCGGTTGAGGTTACCTTGAATAATCTTCGAGGTATCGGCGGATCAGTAGGAATCTGGACAAGTGACGGCGCCCCGAATTGGGTATCGGCCTCTTCGAGCGACAAGAATACCTCTGGATTCTGGATGGACGCAAACGATTTTGCAGACCCTGATGACGCCAGCAGTAAGGGCGTTTCAGTCTGGTGGTAACCTGGACTTTGGTCCCTAAATTTCGGTAAGGTGATGGAATCATGGCTACTCCTGTAAGAACACTCAGTTCGAGCGACGTTGCTACCGGCAACCCGACCCGTGAATCGCACTACGATAATCTACGGTTGGATATGCTGATTGCGTTGACCGAAGCCGACTACGGGGCTACAGCCTCGAGTCCTAGTACTCCGGTCGTGGGACAATTGTGGATGGATACCACGCTCAAGGTCTACTACCTCGACTTCGCCGGAGGAACGCTTGAAGGTATCGCTTCGTCGGTAGTGACAGTCGATAATGATGGCATTGTTCTCGATGCCGCCGCTGACCTGATTTGCGGCGATGGGCTTGTGGTTCCAGTTGGAGCTAACAAGTGGGTTGAGGCATAGGCCATGGCCAAGCTGGACGGGAGCGTGTGGGTTGAAACTACAGTCCTGGCTTTCGTAGACGAAGTTGCGAGCGAGTGGCAGTACCAGGCCGCCGTCTTTGTGTCTACTCCTGTTCCGGCAGCCACGTCTGGATCAGTGTGGGTGGACACCGATGAGCTTCTTCATTTCATTGATGCCAGTGGTGACGAGCGGGTAGTTGCTGGATCCAACCAGGGAGCGGTTGGTTCGTCGCCTCTACCTGGTTCGGTATGGTCCGAGGATGAAGCCGGGGACGGACGCCTACGTTGGATTGATTCGACAGGTGACGAAGTTATTGGCCATGATGATTCGGGCCACGCCGATACTTCGCCACACAGTGACGTAGCCCACGTAGATCATTCGGACCATTCAGACACCACGTTTGTGGACTTTGATGATCACCAGGATATTGTTCACGATGATGGCACGCCGCATACCGACTCGTCCCACACGGATCACACCGATCATGATGATGTTGCTCACGTTGACGCCAACAACCATGACGATGTCGCCCATGTAGATTTTGACGATCATGATGATGTGTCGCATACTGATGCGGCCCACGGTGATAGCGCACACAATAATCACACCGACCATGACGATGTTACTCACTCGGACTTTGATGATCATGATGATCAATCGCATGACGATGGAGAGCATGTTGACTTTGACGATGAGATGCATGACGATGAGCCACATGAGGATAATCCGCACGAAGATCACACTGACCACACCGATGTCGCGCACGACAATTCGAGCGTCCATAACGATGTAGCCCACAGTGATGTTGGTCACAATGATGTGGCGCATGTGGATTTCGATGATCACGACGATACGGTTCATAACGATCATGATGACCACGATGACACGGCCCATACTGATTTCGATGATCACGACGATGTGGAGCACACTGATCATGACGATCATGGGGATGTTGCACATTCCGATTTTACCGATCATAATGATACTGTGCATGTAGATGCGACTCCTCATGATGACGATGCCCATCTGGATTTCGATGACCACACCGATGTTGCACACGCTGATGATCCGGTAGAGATTGGAACTTAACGGCTGGCGTAGGCCAGTAGGATAATGAGTGCATGGGAACGAGCACCAAGACGACTCGCAGCTGTAACCTAGGCTGTTCGTATTGTTACCAAACGAACGCCCGGGTAGTTCATAACGCGAAGAGTGCGCACGACTACGACATTGATGCCATGGTCGAGTCCATCGAGCGTGAGTGGGCATGGGAAGAAAAGAACCAAGGCGGCTCGGCACCGACTGTGCTGCATGGTGGTGAGCCCCTTCTGATGAAGAAGGCAGACCTCGAGCGCTTGTGTAAGTTGAACTACGACAAGCATAAGAAAGGGTCGATCCAAACCAACGGTGTCTTACTTGATGATGATCACATTTCGATCTTCAAGAAGTTTAACATTGGTGTAGGAGTTTCAATTGACGGGTGGGGACACTTGAATATTAGTCGCCAGATGGGCGGCGATATCCAAGCCACGTTGGCCACAACGAATAAAACGTTGGAGAATATGCTCCGGCTATGTGAGCTTCATAGACCGCCTGGCTTGATCACGGTTCTGTCTAGGGCTAACGCGGTTGATGAGCCTTGTTCAATGGAGCACCTGGGCCCTGGTGACTTGGGCTATTCTGAGGAACCTATTTCGAAACGGGATCATTTGTTGAACTTCCTTGATTGGTGTGCCCAGCACGATATTCGGAATGGGCGTTTGAATCCTTGTCACGTCGATGTGCCTTGGCTCCGTCCGATGGTGGAGTTGACTAACGACGAACTCGCTGAGTTTTGGCAGGGAATTATTCCTTACATGAATGATCGCAACTTTCACTTCGGTCAAATCTGTGAGATCCGGGATGTGTTGATTGGTCTCGGGCAACAGACATGTACCAAGACCTATTGCGATCCGATCAATACCCAGGCCGAACGCCCGATCCAAGAGGACGGCAGCATCGGCAATTGTGAGCACGTCTATGCCGGTGAAGGTGTCCCCTTTCTACGGGCAGAGGATAACGCTGTCAAAGACCACAGATACATCCTCCTGGCAGCCACACCGTGGGAGGACGGGGGCTGCAAGGGCGGACCCCATGGGCAGGATGGGGAAAATACTTGTCGCTGGTGGGCGGCCTGTAGTGGACAGTGCCCTGGTCAAGCCCTTGATGGTGACCACCGGTACCGTACTAGGTTCTGTGAATCGTGGGCAGCCTTATATCAGGCGGTGGACGACGACTTCAAAAAGTTTATGCCGAACGTCAAGACCCTGCCAGACATCGCGTCCCACTTTGATCCTCACAAGCTGTACTACGCAGTGCATAACTGTCGGCCGCCATGGAATCCGTTTGCTTTGTTGAGTGCGGATAACACGAGTCGACCATCGATGTACAAAGGGGATTCTCAGGCGAACGCTCATTTAAGGGTACCGCCGAGCAAGCTTTATGCTATTCAGCTTGAGGTGCCATCTGGCACTTTGGTGACCGGACACGGGGAACACGGTGATATTGATCATGGGGATCATGGGGATCATGGGGATTCCGATAATCCCAGTGTGGCTCAGCCTCTCGCGAACCCTCACCCGCATGGAGATGTGCTCCATGGGGATCATGATGATCATGGAGACTCAGGATGATCGATTATCCACCGATGAAATTGATTCCAGGTTTTAGTTTGGATGGATTTTCTCGTATTACGCATCACTCGTCCGAAGCTCAGGAATACTGGGGACCAGTTATTCAGAAAGCTCGGCGGGCCAGTGATGAGACTGAGTTAGTCTCAGTTGCCGAAGGTCTTCGAGATTGTGGTACTGTCCATATCCCGAATGTGAATGGGGACCGGGTGTATGCGACTCTGGCGAAGTACGGCCTCAAGTGGAAACGTCTTGTTCAGGTGGGACCGAGCGAGGGCTTCTCGCATCGCAGTCACCCTCCCGTTGAGCCGGGTAATCCTAACTTCACTTGGTTCTCGGTCGTAGCAAAGACCGAAGAAAAACTTGAAGAGTTCTCCGAAGCCCATGGTACGAATCAGAGTAACCATGAATGGATTGGACAGCTACTTGGTTTCCCGATCTGTTGTCGTAAGTTCTTTACTGATCAGTGGCCGAAGTATTGTGATCCGATCTGGCAATCCGCCCTTAGGACTCCGGGGGCTGAGATCGTGGAGTGGACCGCCGCCGAGAT